>ERZ501047.584-NODE-584-length-11387-cov-15.248059_pt1 | contig 11387 bp, 11 predicted proteins | sample MGYA00510868_ERZ501047 | MGnify/ENA primary metagenome ERZ501047 (study PRJEB25958, sample SAMN03398593) | human skin metagenome | study: EMG produced TPA metagenomics assembly of the Human Skin Microbiome Metagenome (human skin metagenome) data set. | reverse complement strand
TCCTGGGCCCCACCCTCCCCGGCGGCGAACAGGGGGCGCTGGCGAGCAACCTGCGCAGCACCGTGACGCAGGCCCACTCGGCCCTGAGCCGCACGCCCGCCGAGGTGCAGGCCCATGTGCTGCTGGCGCGGGGGCTGCTGCGCCGCGCCCTGTACGACCAGGCCCTCGACAGCTTGCAGCCGCAGCCGGGACCGGCCAACGACACCGCCGCGCTGCGCCTGCTGGCGGCCAGCGTGGGGGCGCGGGCGGTCGTCGAGATCGGGACCGGCGCCGGCGTGTCCGGCCTGTGGCTCCTGCAGGGGATGGCGCCCGACGGCATCCTCACGACCATCGACGTCGAGCCCGCCAACCAGCGCGTGGCACGCGAGGCCTTCGCCGAGGCCGGCATCCCCCACCAGCGCACCCGCATCATCGCCGGGCGGGCCCTGGACGTCCTCCCCCGCCTCGCCGACGGCGCCTACGACATGGTCGTGGTGGACGGCGACAAGAACGAGTACCCCGCCTACGTCGACCAGGCCCTGCGCCTGCTCCGCAGCGGCGGGGTGCTGGCGATGGACAACATGCTGTGGCACGACCGCGTCGCCGACCCCGCCTCGCGCGACGAGCGCACCGCGCTGCTGCGCGACCTCGGCAAGGAGCTGCGTGAGCGCGACGACCTCGTGCCGGCGATGCTGGCGGCGGGCGACGGACTGCTCGCGGCCGTCAAGCGCTGACCAGCTCAGGCGAGCTCAGACGATCAGCGACGGACGCTGACGACGGACAGCGGGAAGGCGCCGACCCCGTCCGGGGTGGGCGCCTTCCCGCTATACGAGCCCTGCTGGTCGACCGGTCAGCCGGTCAGCCGGTCACCGTCTTGATGGCCTCGCCGAGTGCTGCGATCTCGTCGGGAGTCATCTCCACCACGAGGCGTCCGCCACCCTCCAAGGGCATGCGCAGGACGATGCCGCGCCCCTCCTTGGTCACCTCGAGGGGACCGTCTCCGGTCCTGGGCTTCATCGCCGCCATGCGCTTCCTCTTCCCTTATCAGTGCGACCCCACCCCACGGACGAGGCGCTCGGGTCGCAGACCTGCGTCCATTATCGCAAGTCTCGGGCCGTGGTTCCTAATCTCTGCCACAGGTGCGGCACGTCACGTCCCGTCGCCCTGGCGCCCGCGGGACCGGTCGCTAGATTGGGCGGCAGCCCTGCACCGCCGCAGACACCCCTCACCGAGGAGAGCTCGTGACCGACACGACCGTCCCCCAGCCCACCCCGTCCGCACCGTCCGGCGAGGCCCCCGTCCTCGTCACCGTCGAGGATGGCGTGGGCATCGTGACCTTCAACCGTCCCGAGGCCATGAACTCGCTGGACATCCCCACCAAGGAGGCCTTCCTCGCCGCCCTGCGGCAGGTCGCCGATGACCCCGAGGTGCGGTGCGTCGTGCTCACCGGGTCGGGGCGGGCCTTCTGCGTGGGCCAGGACCTCAAGTCGCACGTCGAGCTGCTGCAGCGACGCGACCCGTCGCTGTGGGACACCGTGGCGCAGCACTACAACCCCGCGGTGACGCTGATCGCCACCATGGCCAAGCCGGTCGTCGCCGCCGTCAACGGTGTGGCGGCAGGGGCGGGCGCCTCGTTCACCTTCGCGGCGGACTACCGCTTCCTGGCGGCGGGGGGCGGCTACAACTTCGCGTTCACCGGCATCGCCCTGTCCTGCGACACCGGCGCGTCATGGACGCTGCCGCGCCTGGTCGGGACGGCTCGCGCCAAGGAGCTGCTGATGTTTCCGCGGACCATCTCCGCGGCCGAGGCCAAGGAGCTGGGCCTGGTCAACGAGGTGGTCGAGGGCGACGTGATGGTCCCCGCCATGGACCTCGCCCGTCGTATGGCGAAGGGCCCGACGCTGGCGTACGCCGCCGTGCGGGAGGCCGTGCACCACTCCGCCGAGCACTCGTTCGCCGAGTCGCTGGCCCACGAGGCTGAGCTCATGAACCGCACCGGCAGCAGCGCCGACCATGTCGCTGCGGTCGACGCCTTCCTCGCCAAGCAGAAGCCGACCTTCGAGGGCCGCTGAGCCTGGGCCACACGTGACCACTCGCGAGAAGGGGGCGCCCCACAACTGACCAGTCGGGGGGAGGGGGCGCGCCATGACTGACCAGTCGCGGGAGGGGAGGGCGTCACGGGGGCCAGGACGCCGGCAGGTGCAGGACCAGGATCTCCTGGGTCCACCACACCTGCAGCGCCACGCCCAGACCCACGAGGGCAGCCGCCCGCACCACGGTGCTGACGGTCACCCGCAGGGTCGCCCCCACCCCCACGACGGCTGCGGGAAACAGCAGCAGCAGGTAGCGATAGAGGCTCGTCCCCGGGTCCTGGACCGCGAAGAGGTAGAGCGGGTAGGCCAGCATCCACGTCCGCATCACCCACCCGAGGGGGCGGGCCCAGGGCCCGAGGGCCAGCAGGAGCAGGGCGAGCGTGTAGACCACGAGGACGACGAGGGCCCGGTCGTGGAAGAAGTACTGCGCGTTGGTCCACCACGGCACGAAGGGGGTGATCTCGTGACCCGCGCGCCAGGCGGCCATGGTGTCGGTGTAGCCGTCCCGCTGCCCCGTCACCCACCACACGACGGCCGGCCAGACGAAGCCCGCGATCCCGCACCCGACCGGCGTGGCGAGCATCCCCACCCACTCCCCCCGTCCGACCGGACGCTGCGCACGACGCCGCCAGCGCAGGACGACGGCGACCAGGGCGACCAGGCCGAGCGGGACGGCGATGGGGCGGGACAGGCCGATGAGCAGCGCCACCGCGACGGCGCCCCACCAGCGCTCCTGCTCCAGGAGCAGCAGGAAGGCCACGAGCAGGAGCATCGCCAGCGACTCGGTGTAGGCGATCTGCAAGACGGGGCTCGCGAGGTAGGTGGACCACACCGCCATCGCCAGGACGGCCACCCCGTCGGACACGTGCCGGCGCAGCAGCACCACGAGGAGCACCGCTGCGGCGGCGCCGAGGATGGTGGCGAGGACCGCGCCGGCATACCGGAACTCGAGACCGGTGACCGCCATGAGTCCCCGGGCCAGGCCGGGGAAGAGCGGGTAGAACGCCCACTCGTTCTGCTGGGTCACGCCGGCCGCGTCGACGGGGATCGGCACGGGGTAGCCGTTCTCGGCGATGCGGCGGTACCACGTGCCGTCCCACATGAGGGTCATCCCCCAGTAGTCGACCGGGTCGCCGGTCCACCCGATGGGCACCTGGGACCGGGCGGCACGGGCGATCAGCACCCCCGAGACGACCCGGGTGGCGGCATAGGTCAGCAGCGCCACGACCAGCAGCCGGGCCGTCCCCCAGCGCCCGGTGCCTCCCCGTGCCCCGGGGACGAGCGTCCGGGTGCCGACCGTGGCGCCCGCCGTCACGACGGCCGGTCGGGCTCGCGGGCGGGACGGGTGCCGGCGTCCGGGTCACGACGGGTCCACAGGCTGGCGCCCGCCGTCGGACGCACGATCTCGGACACGGCGAGCGGGCCGGCGGTGACGTCGGGGTGCGTCGCAGGGTCCACGGGGGCGCCCCGGCCGTCACCACGCCACGCGGGCTCGGCCCGCAGCCGGTCGATCTCGTGGTCGCGCGCGCGGAGCTCGTCGACGAGCCGGTCCAGCACCGCGTCGACCTGGTCCATGCGGTAGCCCCGCAGCACCTGGTCGAAGCGCAGGTCCCGCACCGTGTCGGCGGCCACGGGCCCGTCGGGCAGACCGGCATACGGCGAGCCCGAGGTCGGGTCCGCGAGCGCCTGGTCGGACAGCGACCCTGGGCGAGCGCCGACTGCCCACACGAGCGCCGCGGTCAGCAGGCCCACCACGAGCACGGTCAGGACGATCGTCAGCAACGGCACGCCCCCGATCGTGCCACGGGCACCCGGGGGAAGCCATCCCCGGCGCCCGGGGGCGAGCCGGTCCCGGCGAGCCGAGCCGACCGCGCAGAGCCGAGCCGACCGCGGAGGCCGAGGCCGCCATCGGGCCCGGTCGCGGCACGGGTCCGGTCACTCGGGGCGACGGGCCGCCTGGTCCTCCCCCGAGCCGCGGACGAGCCGCACGGCCTCGTCCACCGTGTCGACGACGTGCAGCAGCTCGAGGTCGGCGGCGCCGATCGTGCCCGCCGGGAGCATCGAGCCGCGGACCCAGTCGAGCAGCCCGGCCCAGTAGTCGCAGCCGAGCAGCACGATCGGGAAGGACGTGACCTTGCGGGTCTGGACCAGGGTCACCGCCTCGAAGAGCTCGTCCAGCGTGCCGAACCCGCCGGGAAGGACGACGAAGCCCTGGGCGTACTTGACGAACATGGTCTTGCGGGCGAAGAAGTAGCGGAAGTTGACGCCGAGGTCGACGTACTCGTTGAGGCCCTGCTCGAAGGGCAGCTCGATGCCCAGTCCGACCGACGCGCCGCCCGCCTCGAGCGCCCCGCGGTTGGCCGCCTCCATCAGCCCCGGCCCGCCGCCGGTGATCACCGCGAACCCCGCCTCGACCAGGCCGCGCCCGAGCTGCACGCCCAGCTCGTACGTCGGGTGCTCGCGCGGCACGCGGGCCGACCCGAACACGCTGACGGCGTCGCCCAGCTCGGCCAGCGCGCCGAACCCCTCGACGAACTCCGCCTGGATGCGCATCACCCGCCACGGGTCCGAGTGGACCCACTCGGCGTCGCCGCTGTTGTCGAGCAGCCGCTGGTCGGTCGTGGAGCCGGGGACACGCTTGCCGCGCAGCGTCACCGGGCCCTTGTGGTAGTCCCCTCGAGCGTCCTTCATGCGGCCAACCTACCCGCGCGACGAGGTCAGCCAGGCGTGCAGCCGCTCGTAGGCCTGCTCGACCTGCGCGATGGCGCAGCGCTCCTCGTCCTGGTGGGCGACGAGCGGGTCGCCCGGCCCGAAGTTGACCGCGGGCACCCCGACCGCGCTGAACCGCGCGACGTCGGTCCAGCCCTGCTTGGCCTGCACCGGCAGCCCGAGCGCCTCGACGAAGGCCTGCGCCGCCGCGCGGTCCAGGCCGGGTCGCGCCCCGTCGGCCGCGTCGGTCACCACGACCTCGTAGCCCTCGAAGAGCGCCCGCATCCGCCGCTCGGCCTCGGCGGCGTCGATGTGCGGCGCGAACCGGTAGTTGACCGTCACCACGCACTCGTCCGGGACGACGTTGCCGGCGCGCCCGCCCCGGATGCCGACCGCCGACAGCCCCTCGCGGAACTCCAGCCCGTCCACGACGACCGTCTGCGCGTCGAACGCCCGCAGCCGGTCGATGATCGTGCCCGCCTCGTGAATCGCGTTGTGACCCAACCATGGCCGTCCGCTGTGGGCCGCCTCGCCGCGCGCGGTCACCTCGACGCGCAGGGTCCCCTTGCAGCCCCCCTCCACCGTGCCGTCGGTGGGCTCCAGCAGCACCGCGAAGTCCGCCTCCAGGACGCTCGGGTCGTGGCGGACGAGGCGGGCCAGGCCGTTGTGCTCCGCCTCGACCTCCTCGCAGTCGTAGAAGACGTAGGTGAGGTCCCGGGTCGGCTCCGGCACCGCCGCCGCCAGCGCCAGCATGACAGCGACCCCGCCCTTCATGTCCGTGGTGCCGCGCCCCACGAGCTCGGTGTCCGTGCGCGTGATCGGCAGCGACGACGCCGTGCCCTGCCCCGCCAGCGGGACCGTGTCCAGGTGCCCCGCCAGCACGACCCGCTCGCGGCGGCCCAGCTCGGTGCGCGCGACGACCGTGTGCCCGTCGCGGCTGACCACCAGGTGGTCGAGGCGGCGCAGCGCCGCCTCGACCGCGTCGGCCAGCGCCTCCTCCTCGTGGCTCACCGAGGGGATGTTGCAGACGGCCTCGGCGAGGTCCACCGGCGAGGCCGTCAGGTCGAGGTGCGCTGGGGTCGTCATACGGACAATGTATGCCGAGCCCCGCCCGCGGCCCGTGCCTCTCCCAGGTGCGCCCGAGCGTCGGTCCACCGAGCCCCCAGCACGGACCGATAGCCTGGAAGGCATGACTTCTCGCACGGCCTGGGGCCACGGACTCGCGACCATCACGACCTCCGGCACGGTGCTCGACACGTGGTACCCCTCTCCCGCCCTCGGTGACCACGACGGCTCCGACCTGCCGGCCGCGCTCGTCGGCCTCGCGGGCGAGGACGCGGCGCGTGGCGTCACCACCGAGGCCGTCCTGACCGAGATCGACCTGGACGCCCCGCCCGCGGACGCCCGGGACGCGTACCTGCGCCTGCACCTGCTGTCCCACCGGCTCGTGCAGCCCAACTCGATCAACCTCGACGGGCTCTTCGGCGCGCTCGCCAACGTCGTGTGGACCAACCACGGCCCGTGCTCCCCCGAGGGATTCGAGAACGTCCGACTCGCGCTGCGCGCCCGGGGCCCGGTCCAGGTCCACGGCGTGGACAAGTTCCCCCGTATGACGGACTACGTCCTGCCCACCGGTGTGCGCGTTGCCGACGCCGACCGGGTGCGGCTCGGTGCCCATCTCGCCTCCGGGACCACCGTGATGCACGAGGGCTTCGTCAACTTCAACGCCGGCACCCTCGGCTCCTCCATGGTCGAGGGCCGTATCTCGCAGGGGGTCGTCGTCGGCGACGGCTCCGACATCGGGGGCGGCGCGTCCACGATGGGCACGCTGTCGGGCGGCGGGACCCAGCGCGTCTCGATCGGCGAGCGCTGCCTGCTCGGCGCGGAGTCCGGCATCGGCATCGCCCTCGGCGACGACTGCGTCGTCGAGGCGGGGCTCTACGTCACCGCCGGCACCAAGGTCACGCTCGCCGACGGCCGGGTCGTCAAGGCCGCCGAGCTGTCGGGGCAGTCCAACCTGCTCTTCATCCGCGACTCCGTCACGGGCGCGGTCCTCGCCAAGGCCCGCGACGGCCACGGCATCGCGCTCAACTCCGAGCTGCATGCCAACGACTAGGACCGAGCGCCGCCGCACCCAGCGGCTCGTCATCCTGGCGGTGGTCGTGGCGCTCCTGCTGGCGGGGCTGGGCTACGTGTGGCACACCGTGCGGGACTTCAACGAGGGCTTCGGCTCCTCCACGTGCCGCGCCGCCGCCTCGACCTACACCGCGACCTTCAACCCGGACCAGACGGCCAACGCCGCCACGATCGCCGGCATCGGCGCGCGGCGCGGGCTGCCGGCGCGGGCGGCCACGATCGCGCTGGCCACGGCGATCCAGGAGTCGAAGCTCGAGAACATCGACTACGGCGACCGGGACTCCGTCGGTCTGTTCCAGCAGCGGCCCTCGCAGGGTTGGGGCACGGTCGAGCAGATCATGGACCCCGTCTACGCCACCAACAGGTTCTACGACGCTCTCGTCAAGGTCGACGGCTGGCAGACCATGGAGATCACCAAGATCGCCCAGCGCGTCCAGAGGTCCGGCTACCCCGAGGCCTACGCCGACCACGAGGGTGAGGGGCGCGCGCTGGCCTCGACGCTGGCCGGGCACACGCCCGGCGGCCTCGGGTGCCGGCTGGACCCGCTCGAGGCGGGGGACCACCGCGCCGGGCCGGTCGTCGTCGCCAGGGACCTCGAGAAGCAGCTCGGCGTCAGGGGTGTCGTGAGCGGCGACCAGGTCGAGGTCACCGCGTCGTCCGCGCAGCAGGCGTGGATGGTCGGGCACTGGGCGGTGTCCCACGCGCAGCGCCACGGGTTGTCGACCGTCACCGTCGGCGACCGGGAGTGGACGCGAGTGCGTGGCGAGCAGGGTTGGTCCTGGCGGGCCGCCCGCTCCCCGGTCCCCGCGACGGCCGTCACGATCCGCTGACCTGGTGCGGCGGCCGCCCCCAGCCCACCAGCCCCGCGCCGTCGGTCACCGACCGACATGGGGGATCGTTCAACCATGCCGGGACCCGTCCCGTGGTGACCCATGCACGAAGGGAGGGGCGAGGAGGGGGCACAACGCCGCAGGGCCACCCGCCGTGCAGACGGATGGCCCTGTGGAGGATGGAGTCGAAGGCTCAGGCCTGCGGCGCCACGTAGCCCGGGTAGGTGCGCTCGGTCTCGCCGACGTAGACCTGGCGCGGGCGCCCGATCTTGGTGGCCGGGTCGGTGATCATCTCGCGCCACTGGGCGATCCACCCCGGCAGCCGCCCGAGCGCGAACAGCACGGTGAAGTAGTTGACCGGGAAGCCCATGGCCTCGTAGATCAGGCCCGTGTAGAAGTCCACGTTGGGGTAGAGCTTGCGCTCCTTGAAGTAGTCGTCCGTGAGGGCGACCTCCTCCAGGGCGAGCGCGATGTCGAGCAGCTCGTTCTGACGGCCGGAGGACTTGAGGATCTCGTCGGCGTGCTTCTTGATGATGGCGGCGCGCGGGTCGTAGTTCTTGTAGACCCGGTGGCCGAAGCCCATGAGCTTGACGCCGTCCTTCTTGGCCTTGACGTCCTTGACGAAGCGCTGGACGTCGCCGCCGTCCTTGTCGCGGATCGTGCCGAGCATCTCCAGGACGGCCTGGTTGGCGCCGCCGTGCAGCGGGCCCGACAGCGCGTTGATGCCCGCCGCGATGGAGGAGTAGATGTTGGTCTGGGCCGACCCCACCAGACGCACCGTGGACGTCGAGCAGTTCTGCTCGTGGTCCGCGTGCAGGATCAGCAGGACGTCGAGCGCCTTGGCGACCGCCGGGTCGACCTCGAAGGTCTCGGTGGGATAGCCGAAGGACAGGCGCAGGAAGTTCTCGACGTACCCCAGGGAGTTCTTGGGGTAGAGGAAGGGCTGGCCGACGGAGTTCTTGTAGGCGTAGGCCGCCAGCGTCGGCAGCTTGGCGAGCAGGCGCACGGTGGCGCCCTCGACCTGCTCGGGGTCCAGCGGGTCGACGGTGTCGACGGCGAAGGTCGACAGGGCCATCACGCCGGCCGACAGCACCGGCATGGGGTGGGAGCGACGGGGGAAGCAGCGGAACAGGTCACGCATCCGCTCGTCGAGCAGCGAGTGGCGGGTGATGCCGCGCTCGAAGCTCTCCAGCTGCTCGCCCGTCGGCAGCTCGCCGTAGATCACGAGGTACGCGACCTCGAGGAAGCTGGACTTCTCGGCCAGCTGCTCGATCGGGTAGCCGCGGTAGCGCAGGATCCCCGCGTCACCGTCGATGTAGGTGATGGCCGAGGTGCAGCTCGCGGTGTTGGTGAAGCCGGGGTCGAGCGTCGTGTTGCCGGTCGCGGACAGCAGCTTGCCGATGCCGTACCCGCTGTTGCCCTCGGTGGCCTGCGTGATGGGCAGGTCGATGCTCTTGCCGCCGTCGGTCAGGACGGCCTTGCCGGCATCACTGGTCATGGGTTTCCTCCTTGGGGGGCCGTGGACACCACGGTCCTTCGGTGCTTGGACGCTACCGCAGGTGGGGCGAACGTCCCGAATCAGGATCGGCCCGACCAGGCGGTAGGTGACGGCCCGCTCAGCGGCTGAGACGCCGGACCGCTGCCTCGATCCGCTCGTCCGAGGCGGTGAGGGCGATGCGGACGTGCCGCTCGCCCGCGGCGCCGTAGAAGGCGCCGGGTGCGACCAGGATCCCGTCCTGCGCCAAGGCGTCGACGGTGCTCCAGCAGTCCTCGTCGCGGGTCGACCAGAGGTACAGCCCCGCCTCGGAGTGGTCGACCTGCAGGCCGGCGCCCTGCAGGGCCGGCAGCAGGGCGGCGCGCCGCTCGGCATACCGGGCCCGCTGCTCGGCCACGTGGACGTCGTCGCCGAGGGCGACCCGCATAGCCTCCTGCACCGGCCAGGGCACGATCATCCCGGCGTGCTTGCGGATCTCCAGCAGCCGCCTGACGATGCGCGGGTCACCGGCCACCAGGGCCGCGCGGTAGCCCGCAAGGTTGGACTGCTTGGACAGCGAGTAGCACGCCAGCAGCCCCTCGGTCGACCCGCCGCTGACGCGCGGGTCCAGGATGCTCGGGACGTGCCCCGGCCGCGGCAGCCCGTGGACGAGCGCGTCCTCGTCCCAGACCAGCTCGGCGTAGCACTCGTCGCTCGCCACGACCACCCCGCGCTCGCGCGCCCACCGCACGACGCGGGCGAGGGTGTCGACGTCGTGGACGGCGCCGGTCGGGTTGCTGGGCGAGTTGACCCAGAGCAGCCGTATGCCGCCTGCCTGCGGCAGGTCGCCCGCCAGGTCGACGACCACCGGCTCGGCGCGGGCGAGCCGCGCGCCGACGTCGTAGGTGGGGTAGGCCACGGCGGGGATGGCGACCTGGTCGCCCGGCCCGAGGCCGAGCAGGAGGGGCAACCAGGCCACGAGCTCCTTGGAGCCCACCGTCGGCAGCACCCCGGCCGGGTCGAGACCGGGGACGCCACGGCGCCGCTCGAACCACCCGGCCACCGCCTCGCGCAGCGCCGGGGTGCCGTAGGTCTGCGGGTAGCCGTGGGCGTCCGAGGCGTCGGCCAGCGCCCGCCGAACCAGCTCCGGGGTCGGGTCGACAGGGGTGCCGACGGACAGGTCGACGATGCCGTCGGGGTGCTCGGCGGCGCGGGCCTTGGCGGGCTCCAGCGCGTCCCAGGGGAAGTCGGGCAGCGCGAAGCGGCTCGGCAGCACCACGCGTCAGGCGTCCTGGGCCTGCGGGGGCAGGGCGGCGATGATCGGGTGGTCCTTCTTGATCAGGCCCATCTTGGCGGCGCCGCCGGGGCTGCCGAGGTCGTCGAAGAACTCCACGTTGGCCTTGTAGTAGTCGGTCCACTGCTCGGGGACGTCGTCCTCGTAGTAGATGGCCTCGACGGGGCAGACGGGCTCGCAGGCGCCGCAGTCCACGCACTCGTCCGGGTGGATGTAGAGCGAGCGCTCACCCTCGTAGATGCAGTCGACAGGGCACTCCTCGATGCAGGCCTTGTCCTTGAGGTCGACGCACGGCTGGGCGATCACGTAGGTCATTGCTCAGTACCTTCCGGAGGGGCGGGGGTGTATCGGGACCACACTATGCCGTCCCGTGCCGTGCGACGAGCCTCGTCTCGCCGCTCTGGTGATCGTGTGGCCGAACCACTTGAGCTGGGCCACGCACTCGAACCCGCCGGGCACGACGGCGGGCTGCGCGGTGGAGGTCTGGACGCTGACAGCCGCAGGCCGGGCGCTGGCGTTCGGGGTTCGTCGATGCGAGGGCAGGCTGATCACCTGAGGGGTGGTAGGCCACTGGTTCGTGGAAGCCCCCGCGCGGCCCGGGTGGGGTTGCTCGCCGTCGCCACGGCGATGCCGCGACGTTGCCGCAACAACGGGTCCCGCATACCGTTGGCGGGGCTGACTGCCGGCTCGACACCCGGCACCTCGGCACCCGCCACCCTCCTAGAGGTAGGTGCACATGAGACGAGCAATGATCATTGTCGTCCTGGCCGGCGCAGCCGCCGGCGGGGTCGTCGCCCGCCGCGCTGCTCGATCGTCGCGCGAATCCGCCGGCGAGGAGTCCACGGGGCGGTGGCACAGCGTCACGCTCAACC
>ERZ501047.583-NODE-583-length-11395-cov-13.907407_pt1 | contig 11395 bp, 9 predicted proteins | sample MGYA00510868_ERZ501047 | MGnify/ENA primary metagenome ERZ501047 (study PRJEB25958, sample SAMN03398593) | human skin metagenome | study: EMG produced TPA metagenomics assembly of the Human Skin Microbiome Metagenome (human skin metagenome) data set. | reverse complement strand
GCCCAACATGTCGCTCATGGAGATCCGCGCCAAGTGCCGCCGTCTCAAGCAGCGCAACAACCTCAAGCTCGTGGTCATCGACTACCTGCAGCTGATGAGCTCCGGCAAGCGCGTCGAGTCCCGCCAGCAGGAGGTCTCGGAGTTCTCCCGCGCCCTCAAGCTCCTGGCCAAGGAGATCGAGGTGCCGGTCATCGCTCTGTCGCAGCTTAACCGTGGGCCCGAGCAGCGCACCGACAAGAAGCCGATGGTCTCCGACCTGCGCGAATCGGGCTCGATCGAGCAGGATGCCGACATGGTCGTGCTGCTGCACCGAGAGTCGATGTACGAGAAGGAATCTCCCCGCGAGGGCGAGGCTGACGTGATCGTGGCCAAGCACCGAAACGGTCCCACTGGCACGATCGTGGTCGCCTTCCAGGGCCACTACTCCCGCTTCACCAACATGGCCACCAACTTTTAGACGGATGTTGTCGAGATGCAGCGAATGTCGAGATGCAGGGAAAATTGAACGATCGTTCAAAGTGGCGGGGTGGACGGCCGACAACTCCGGCTGGGCCTCCACCCAGAAGGGCGACCGCGCCGTCTCCCGCGAACTCCGAACAGTCCTAGCGAAGTACCAGCTCGACGAGGTCCCCGGCCTGTTCGACCGGGCACACGACTACATCTCGGAACACTACTGATTGACCAGCCAGACCCAGCGGAGCGGCCGGGAGCGGTCATCGCGCCGGGCTTCGGACATGGAGGACATGCCACGTGACCAGCCGACCAGCCGCGCAACACAGGGCGGCCCTTCCCCTGTTGGACATCTTCCGAGGTGTTGGGCTGAGCCGTGGAGACCGGCTCGCGTTCAGCCTCACGTACGCGGCATGGGGGCTCGCTGGCAGTCCTGCCGGCCGGCGAAAGTGGGAGCAGCTGGTCAACGGCGCAGACAGTGGTGGGGCCGACGTCCTCGCCGCGCTGGTCCCCGACGCGCGCGACCTGCGAGAGTTCACATCGGCGTTGCCGGACCACACCGTCCACCGGGCTCTGGAGATCATCGACGGCGTCCTCGCGACCGGTGGGCAAGACGGTGTCCGTGACCTGGCAGAGTCGCTCCTCGAGCATCAAGCGGTCAGCGGCGGCCGGGAGGGTGGCGAGTACGCCACCCCTGCCTGGCTGGCGCAACTGATGGCTGATCTGGTGGGTCCGGCCGAGTCTGCTCTAGACCCTGCTGCCGGGACAGGGTCCGGCCTGGTGGCCCTTGCGGAGCGTGGGACTCGGGTGGTGGGCATCGACGTGAACCAGGACGTCGCTCGACAGGCGCAGGCGCGGCTCACCATGCTCGGAGCAACTGGACATGTCCGCCGCGGGGACTCTCTGACGGGCGCGCGTGACCTCGAGGGGCCGGTCGACGCCGTGGTGGTGGTTCCTCCCTTCGGGATGATGCTCTTCGATGAGCAGCGAGCGGGTCTGGAGAACGCTGGTGTCCCAGAGGCGCTTCTGCGAGGTCGAGAGCAGCGCACAGGGCTGTTCTGGCTGCACCTCGTGGCCCGTCTGCTCAAGCCGGGGGGCCGCGCCGCCGTGGTTCTGACGAACAGCAGCACATTTGCGGGGCGAGGTCTCGAGCTCCTGATGCATGAAGGCATCGTTGAGGGCTTGATCTCCCTACCGGCCAGCTTCGCTTTCAATACCTCTATCGCCGGGCAGCTCTGGCTCGTCCGTGCGCCGGGCGAGGCCCCGGAGAAGATGCTCTTCGCAGATGCCTCACCCCTCGCCGAGACCCTGGGGCGCCCCGGACGCAGCGTGCTGTCCGACCGAGCGATCGAGATGCTCACGGGTCTCGTCAGCCGATTCCGGGACGGTCATGACCTCGAGGCACCGGGCCACGTCGCCAAGGCACTCTCCCGCGGCGACGTGCTCCCTGAGCGCGGCATCGCGCCCGCTGTCCATCTCGATGAGCCACCTGAGCAGGTGGAAGTCCTGCCGGAACCGTCCGGGCACCTCCTGACGGGCCTGACGATCGAGGGCTACAAGTCCTTCAGAGACCGCACGGAGCTGCCCCTCGCCCCACTGACGGTGGTGTACGGGCCCAACTCCTCCGGCAAGTCCTCCCTCATTCAGTCGCTGCTGCTGCTCAAGCAGTCCATGGGACAGCCACACCTGGTGACCCAGGGAGACGTGACCGACGTCGGAAGCTTCACAGGCATCCGCAACCGCCACGAGGCCCCCACGGTGCGGTTTAGCCTCGACTTCGGAGCGCCCGTGTGGGACCTCCCAGCCGAAGGCACCCCAGACCCCACATGCCCCCGTCACCTCGAGTTCGTCTACCAGGACGCCGGAGACGGGCGCGGCTCCCTGCAGGCCACCGTCGTGAACGCGGGACCCATGCACACCTCCTGGGTGAGCGAAGAAGCAGGCGCCATGTCCATGGCGGTGCAGGATCTCGCGCCAGTGTTCGGCCACCTCGGGACGGGGACCTTCCTCTACCCGTTCGACACACGGCACGACCACCACGGAGAGGACGAGGAAGCAACGCGCACTCGTGCCGAGCAGAACCGCAAACGCGGGGAGAGCTACGCGAAGAAGCTGGCGCGCACCGGGGTCGAGAGACTCACCCTCGACTGGGACGGGATCCAGGCGAGCGGAAGGGCACCCCGCTTGCCCGCGCACCACGCGACACATCGCCAGGCGTCGGTCAACCAGTCCTACGTCGACCGCACGGCCCGGTTGATGGCCGGCCCGGGCCATGAGCTGAGCATCATCCTGTCCGATCTCGCGTACCTCGGGCCCTTGCGGTCAGCTCCGCAACGGTTCTACAGCAGGACGACCACGGCTGGCCTCCCCGGCGACGGCCGCGATTCAGTCCTGTACCTCTACGACCACGAGTCCGCAATGGACCAGGTCAACGAGTGGTTCCGGCGGCTCGAGATCCCCTACGAGATCGGCATCGTGCCCCTGGTGGCCGGCCAGAACAAGGGCCTCGTTGGAGATCTCATCGCTGTGTCCCTCAAGGACCTGCGCTCCGGGGTCACGGTGACACCGGCTGACGTCGGCTACGGCATCAGCCAGAGCATGCCGCTGGTCGTCGAGCTGACGGCCCGCACCAGGTCTGTCATCTGCATCGAGCAGCCCGAGACCCACCTGCACCCTCGGCTGCAGGCACGCCTCGCCGAACTGCTGATTGACGCGACCAAGGTCGAGTACCGAGCCAACCAGGTTATCGTCGAGACCCACAGTGAGCACCTCATGCTGCGGCTGCAACGCCGCATTCGTGGAGGTGACCTGAACCCTGATGACCTCTGCGTCCTGTACGTCGACCAAGACGACGAAGGCGCGGCCCGGGTGCAGCGTCTCCGGGTGGACGAGGACGGCGACTTCATCGACGAATGGCCGGACGGCTTCTTCGACGAACGCATGGAGGAACTGTTCGGGGGCCTGTCGTGATCGCGCGGATAGCCATCGCCCATGAGGCACTCGGGGACCTGGGGCAGCCCGGCACACGCCAAGCCAAGCGGGAGCACGAAAGACTCCTGCAGCTCGTCCGCGAACACGGTGCCCTGGTCTTCGCTGACGGTGAGGCAGCAAAGCAGTTCATGCGCAGGGTCCGCGATGCGAACGCGCCACTGCCCGCCGGAGTGGGGAAACGCTGGAATGAGCTGGCGCTCGACTTTCTCCAGACGAATCGCATGCGTGTCGCAGAGCCATCGCTCGCGCCACCGCTGCGGTCCGCCAAGTTGGCAGAGGCTGGACGCACGTGGGGACAAGCCGTCGACGTTGCAGTTGTCGACGGCGACACCGCAGTGGCACTGGGCGTTCCCGACGAGGACGGGCGGCTCACCGACCCAGCCACCGGTTTTGAAGTGGCTCTGGCGGACTCGGTTGGGGAGACCGTCCACCTCGCTCACATCAAGAACCTCCGCGACAAGGGCTTCCACCCCGAAGGCGCCTCGCGCGACGAGTTTTGGCAGGAGGTCCTCCGCCCCATCTGGGACATGTCTAGCCGCGCAACGGTGCTGGACCGCTACCTGTTCAAGAAGGTCTGGTGGGGGACTCGAGGGGAACACGTCCAATGGCTGCTCGAGCGGCTGGCGGGGACGTCGGGGAGGAAACCACGACGCCTCACCCTCATCGGCGAAGCACTCCCAGACTCCCAGGCCGACCTCGATCAGGTGCTTCGCGTGGTCGACGAGGCATGCCGCGACGGCGGACTGAACGAAGTGACCGTCAAGCTGGTCCCGCCCGGTCGGGGCCGAACAACGCACCTGCCTCACGACCGACACATCCGCTTCGACAAAGCCGCCGTGTACCTGTACGCCGGGTTCGACCGCCTGTCCCGCCCAACGATCCAAGCGCATGACGGGCTTCACTGGGAGTACAAGTGGTCCCCAGACGCCCTGGCCGCTCTGCGAGATGTCGAAGCACGGGCCTCGCGCGCCAGGGGAGTTCAGGAGGCAGCCTGGACGCCGTGAACAAGTGGCCAGCGGGCCCCCATCGCTGCTGTACCTGGGTGAAGCCCGATCGCCCCAAAGATCGGTTGCACCTCATTGGTGACACCCGGGGTCAACGTCGACCATAGAATCGCCCCGACTCGAACGACACAAGGGGGGACGAGGCCGTGGCAGAGGGCATTCGCGAAGAGGGCGACATGGTTTCCGTTCTGCCGGATATCTTGCGACCGGGCCTCGGCGTGGTGTTCGTGGGCACCGCGGTCGGTGCGGCCTCTGCTGACCGGGGCCACTATTACGCGGGGAGGACGAACCGGTTCTGGCAGCTCCTGCACGAAGCAAAGTTCACCCCGAGGCGACTGGTTCCTGAGGAGGATGCCTCACTGCTTGATTTCGGGATCGGCATCACGGACTTGGTCGAGGACGTTGCTCAGAGCCATGATCGCGGTCTGGACTTCAGCGGGTCGGCAGCGGTTGTGTCACATCTGCTTGCGGCCCGTCCACGGTGGGTGGCATTCAACGGGGTGACAGCGGGTCGAGAGGCCGCACGCGCACTGGGTAGGGGCGCGTCCGTGGCTCTCGGGGAGCAGCCGTGGACGCTGGGCGAGAGCCGGGTATTTGTGCTCCCGAGCAGCAGCGGTGCCAACACGCACATGTCGCCTGACGACAAGCTGCGTTGGTGGACCGCCTTGAGGGACCGAGTCGCCGCCTAAGGCCAGGTGGTTGCCCTTGAGCGTCGGGCGGCACAGCCAGCGCCAGCGCGCTCGTGGCCGCCAGAGGGGGACCGCGACCCGCAACTCTCAAGGTCTCACTCCGTCCTCGCCACGCCGGGCCTGCCCGGGTCTGACTGCGAGGCAGCCGGACTACCGTTCGCTCATGACGTTGGATGTCAGCGCCGTTGTGGAGCAGATCGAGACAGCGGTCGCGAGCCGCCCAGAGCTATCGGCCCTCCCGTTGACGGATGAGGCGGTGCGCGGGCAGGGCTTCGCGTTCTCGCCCGCGTACTGGCGCAAGCGCTGGCCCACGACAACCACGGACATGCCGCCCGTGGTGGCCGAGGGTCGTGCGCGAGTGCCAGTGACGCGGCAGGACGTGTTCGCGAGGTTCACGGAACTGCGGACCCCGGATGACGTGCTCGAGGCGTACGTGTGGATGTGCGGGTGGGGCGCCGGCACGAAGGCGCGTCCGTTGGTGCGCTGTCTGAAGCCCCTGGCACACGACCGCGCCGCGGCTGATCCGCCCCGCCTCGGTCACGTGACCGGTCCTACGCTGTGCATGCTGCTCGCCCGTGTCGCGCAGCCTTCTCTCTACCCGCCAACGCGGGCTGACGACGAGGAGCCACTTACACAAAGTGCCGGACAGACCCTCCGCGCGGGCGCTGCAGCGGCTTGCTCGTGCGTCGTTGAACGCGCCCTCAGAAGCAGTCGCGGATGACTTGGCTCACGTGGTGGAGGGTCTCGTCGATGACGCGCTTCATCTCAGCGAGCGGTTCAGGCTCGGCGGTGAGGAAGGCGCCAAGGTTGATGCTGCTCATCATGGCCAGCGACGCTGAAGCCTTGAGGAAGCTTTGGTAGCTGGCGCGTTGGTCATCGTCAAGGTCGTTCCAGGCGAGGGGGGTGGGACCGAGGCCCGCGGTCCAGCGTTCGAGGGCGTGCTTCCCGTGCACCGCGATGTATTCGCATAGCGGCGTCGCATCTTCTAGCCAGCCGATCAAGGAACCATAGCCGTCTGCGGACCTGTCGAGGGCCGCCTCGGCTTGCCCTACTTGTTGCCGCAGGCGGCGCTCTTCCGTCTCGCTGCGGCGTCGGTTGAAGTAGTAGAACCCGGCGGCGGCGAGAGCGGCCGCCGGAGCGGCGACCATGCCGGTGAGCAGTAGGGTGCCGCCAGCCATGCCGGCTCCGCCAGCGGCGAGGGTTCCTCCGCCGAGGACCGCGAGAGTGGCGTTGGTGGCGGCAACCCCGCTGAGGGTCGAGATGGCGGTCCCGGTGGACGCGGTCCCGAAGGCGGCGGCTGCGGCGAAGGTGCCGTAGGCAGCAGCGCTTCCGAGAGCGGCGCCCCCTATGCCTCCTGCAGCGGCGGCCGCGATGGCCTGGGAGATTCTGGCGGACATGGACTCCAGGCGCAGGGCGGTGGCCGGCTGGCCGTCGCCGGTCGGTTCCTCGTCCACGGTCTGCTCCGGAGCGGCGGCGTCCCCGATGGTTTTCGCGGTAGCGACGAACGGCAGGAAGAAGTCGTCGCGGGCGGCGTCATGGGCCTTGTTGAACGCCCTCAGCGCTTCCTCGGTTTCCTTGGCCCGGGCGGCGACCGTTTCGGTGACGGCAGCGTGACGGGCTTCGGTGTGTGCCTTCCGGGCGCGCAGCGTCTGCCCGTCCGCAGCGTCCTCGTGTTCGGGCTTCTTCGGCGTGAGCTGGGCGGCGTGGTCGATCAGCTGTTCCGGGGTCTTCCCGAGGGCGCAGGCGATGGCGCTGAGTCGGTCGGCGCTGGGGCGCATCGTGCCTCGCTCGATCCGGGAGATTGACAGGCTGGCGCCGGTTCCGGTGTAGCCCGCCTTCGTGCCGAGCTCTGCCTGGGTCATCTGCAGCTCGGCGCGGGCTAGCCGTACCGCCTGTCCGAGTGCGGCGAGCGAGTACTGCGGCATCGTGTGTCCTCACGGCAAAGGGTTGACTAAACATGTTTAGTTTGACGTATAGTCATGCTATGTGTCAACGGGATGCGTTGACGCCGTCTCGTCCAATCAGGGGGAAATATCATGCGATTCGATCGTGACCAGCTGGTCGCTCTGGCGACCCAGAACATTCAGACCGCCAACGCCGTGCGGCAGGATCCGCCTGTCGTGAAGGCCTTCCACGAGTTCAAGGACGACGCGGCTCGGGCCGTGAAGTCCGGCACCGTCTTCGCCGGTGAGGTCCGAGAGTCCTGGCGTCGGCACAATCTCAACGCGGCCTGACAGGCAGGGCAGCGACCCCGGGGGTCAGCCGCCGTGGCTGAACCGCGGCGAGGTGCATATGTGCACTGCCTCTGAGGGGCAGGGATCGACGTGGGCCCGTGACAGACCCGGCTCCGTCGTGCAGGCTGGACATGGCGCCCGTGCCCTGGCAGCGCCGACGGTTGAAGAGCCTCACCAGGGCGCGGAGCGAGGAGCGTCTTGTGAAGGGCAACGTCACCGAGGTCTGGCGCGTCTACGACGGCCAGAACAAGAAGCTCGTCATCCCCGTCTACCAGCGCAACTACGACTGGTCACAGGTCCAGTGCGAGCGGCTGTTCGACGACCTGGAGTCCATCGTCCGCGAAGGCCGCAAAGCCCACTTCTTCGGCGCGCTCGTCGGCGTCAACGAGGACTCGTTCACGTGGGTGGTGATCGACGGCCAACAACGACTCACCACGGTCAGCCTGCTCATCCTCGCCCTGGCGCACGCAGCCAAGACGGGCGATATCGAGCTGCGCGATCCCGCCCTCCCAAGCAACCTCGTCTCCAGCTACCTGGAGATCGGATTTGGCGAAGAGGCGCGGATCAAGCTCAAGCCCGTCAAGAACGACTCCGCGGCGTACGAGCGGCTGTTCGGTCCCCCCGAGCAGTTCCTGGAGTCCTCGAGCGTCACGGCGAATTACCGCTACTTCCGCGACCGGCTGCGCTCGACCTCGTTGACGGCCGATGAGGTGTGGACTGCCGTCCAGCGCCTGCAGGTGATGCTCCTGGACCTGGAGAGCGAGGACGAGCCGCAGCGGATCTTCGAGACACTGAACTCCACGGGCCTGGCGTTGAAGGAGTCCGACAAGATCAGGAACTTCGTCCTGATGGGACAGCCCACCAAGGAGCAGGACCGGCTCTACGAGCACTTCTGGAACCCGATGGAGCGCGCGGTCGACTACCGCACTGACTGGTTCGTGCGCTGGTACCTGGTCACTGTGACGGGCAAGACCCCGAACGAGGCCGAGGTGTACGAGGCGTTCAAGGCGCACCTGGCACGCCAGAAGAGCGCCGTGGCGGACGTGCTCGCCGACATGTACGACTACGCCACCCTCGTGCAGCAGATGACCATGGCGGGCACCGGCGACGCTGCGGTCGACAAGGTGCTAGCGCGGTTCCGAACGTTCCGCTCCGACGTCTTGCTGCCGTTCATTCTTCCCGTGCTGCGAGACTTCCGCAGCAAGATCATCACCACGGCCGACATGGTCCGCGTCCTGGAGATCCTCGAGTCCTACCTTCTACGCCGGCAGATCACGGGCTACTACGCCAACGCCTTGAACAAGATCTTCGCGATCGCCTACAAGGAGCTGCGGCACCTGCGGACCACGGAGCAGCCCTACGCTGACCTGCTGATCTACAACCTGCGCAAGAGGGACGGGACGACCGGGCAGTTCCCCACCGACGCAGAATTCGTCGAAGCCCTGCACACCCGCAACGTCTACCGGATGCCGGCAGAGACGCGCACGTACCTGTTCGACCGCCTCGAAAACGGCCAGTCGGCGGACAACCGGGACATCGTCGGCAAGGTCCGCGAAGGCGACCTGAGCATCGAGCACATCATGCCCCAGCAGCTCAGCCGCCCATGGCGCGATGCCCTCGGCCAGGACGCGGAACGGGTGCACGAGGAATGGCTGCACCGCCTCGGTAACCTGACCGTCACCGGCTACAACTCCTCCTACTCCAACTCCTCCTTCGAGCAGAAGATGCACGCGGAGAACGGGCTCGCGGACTCGCCCTACCGCCTGAACGCCGATGTGCGGAATCAGCTGGTGTGGGGTGAGGCGCAGATGCGCGAGCGGACCCGTCGTCTAGCCGAGCAGGCCAAGGCCATATGGCCGTACGTCTCGACGGACTTCGCCCCGCCCACACCTGTCCTGCCGGTCGAGCCGATGGGTGAGGACACCGACTTCCGGAGCCGCAACATCGCGGCGTTCGAGTTCGGCGACACGACCCGCACCGTCGCGTCCTGGAAGGAAATGCAGGTGGCGGTCCTGCAGCTGGTCGCCCGCGATCACCGCGGCCAGCTTCTGGAGATCGCCGAGAAGCACACATACATCAAGCTGCTGTTAGCATCGGAGGAGCCGACCCCGGGATACGAACGAGTCGACTCTGCGCTAGCCGTCTACACCGCCACCGACACGCGCACCAAGATGAACGTTCTCCGCGGCGTCTTCGAGCGCATCGGCATCGACCCCGACTCGCTGATGTTCACCCTCCGTGGCGCCGCCGTCGCAGAGGACGAGGACACGCCGACTGGTCGGGCGGACGCCGCCGACCGCGATCCGGCCCCGTACGAGATCGTGACCAAGTTCCTGCCACGAGTCGAAGAGCTCGTCGGACAGAACATCGAGCCCGACGACACCGCGAACCTCCGCGAGGAGTTCCGCACCTCCTTCGCTCCTCTGGCACCAGCCGACCCCAAGCAGGGGCTAGGCGGGACGCCCTACCCCGCATTCAAAAAGCCCGAAACCATCGCCGCCGCCAGCGCAGACGCCCTCCTGTCAGCGATCGCGATGACGCTCGCGCTCGAGCAGGACTACGACCCCGACGTCCTCCACGAGGCCATGCGGGGCGGACTCCTCGCGAGCTGGCTTCGCCGACTCGGGTCGCTGGGGGCGTAACGAGGCCGCGGCAGGGGTACTGCCTCGCCGGCTGCGCGTGGTACTTCCATGCTTGGCTGCGCGAGGCGCAGATTCGTCCACCAGTAGCGTCCTAGCGAGAAACTTGGCACCAACCGGTGAGCAGTCCCCTCGCCTGGCGTGAGCAGGGATGCTCGATGCAAGAGGAAAAGACGGGGGCATGCTAGCGGCTAGGGATGGACTTACTCGCCGACTCATGGACGAGACGATCAACGCCGCCGCGAGCCCTCACAACGACGAGGCTGGTCGACGTACCCAGCGGGCCGCGTTGCTGCGACTGTGCAGCGTGGACGAGGAGAGACATGGCATTCAAACTGAAGTACCCGCAGCCGCTGCATCATCAGGACTTCGAGGCGCTGGTGGCTGACCTATGGACCGACCACAGTGGGCACGGGGCCCACCCCTACGGCCGCAGCGGCCAAACTCAACACGGCATCGACGTCATCGGCAAGGACTGCACCGGTCGGATCGATGTAGCGATCCAGTGCAAGCACACCCAGCTGACCACGGACATGATCGACCAGGAGTATGCCAAGGTGCTGGCCATCCCTAGCAGCCTGCACCGCGTCGGCATGATGTACATCTTCACCACCTCACCCAGGGACACCGTGCTGCAGTCCCATGCGACGGTGGCATCTTCGCCGCACCCTGGGCTGCCACTGGAGTTGTGGTTCTGGGAGGACATCAACGAGTACCTCAACCAGCATCCGCCGTTCGCACAGGTCCAGTACCCTCACTTTGCCGCAAGCGACAACGACCCTGCGCTCCATGTCCAGTGGCTTCACCTCGCCTTCAACAGGCCCGCCTGGACGGTTCCGCTGCCAATGGAGGTCAGCTGGACCGATTTGATGGATGCAGTGAAGGACACCCTCATCTTCCTGAACACCGGGGTCCTTAACAATCGCAGCGGCCAGCCGATGTCGCCCTCGATGTCCTCGCCCGCTCCGCTGAGATACACGGAGTACACACCCAAATACACGCAGGAAATCGGAGAGCTGGTCAGATTGATCCACGAAATGAACAGCTGGGTGGCGCAGCGTGGGCAACAGGTGTGGTACCTAGACCACCAACAGCTGAGATCCTTCAAGCTGCGACGGAACCGAGTGGTCAGGTACGTCAACGGCATCGTGCGCCAGTACTCCCCGACCCTTCCCGCCATCCACATACCTCGGTAGTCCAGCTTTCCCTGGGCCCTTCCCAACAAGACCCGCTGACGAGGACCTCGGACGCTCAGTGGATGGCCGAAGTCGGGGTCCATCGGTCGCTGCAGCAGTCTCATGTCCCGGACTTCGACCACAGGGACTGCTGCACCGATAGGTGACATCTGATCTGTGGCGTCGAGGGGCGCTGCTGGAAGGATGGACACC
>ERZ501047.580-NODE-580-length-11420-cov-14.907171_pt1 | contig 11420 bp, 9 predicted proteins | sample MGYA00510868_ERZ501047 | MGnify/ENA primary metagenome ERZ501047 (study PRJEB25958, sample SAMN03398593) | human skin metagenome | study: EMG produced TPA metagenomics assembly of the Human Skin Microbiome Metagenome (human skin metagenome) data set. | reverse complement strand
GGCGGGGCGATGGCCGCCGTCGCCCCACGCAGCAAGGCCTCCTGAGCCGGCCGTCGACGGCCCGCCATGCCGACGGCCCGCCATAGGGTGGCGGCCATGACGGATCCCCGGCCCGTTCCGCACCTGGTCGCTGCCCTCCGGGCCGACCTTCAGGACCTCGACTACTGCGTCGACAACGTCAGCGCGGTGCTCGGCCCGGTCGCCTCGGCGGCGCTGCACCGCGAGCAGCCGCTGCCGGCCTTGCGCGCCACCGCAGCCACCGAGGACCCCGTCGCGCTGCTCGTCCGCGCCTTCACCCTCGCCCGGCCCGTGCCCGCCTCACGCCTCGACGAGGCGCTGCCCCGCACCACGGCCGCCGGTCTCGTCGAGCTCGGCCTGGCCCGGCGCGAGGGGGACCAGGTCCGGGCCACCGTCGACCTGCGGCCCTACGCGGACGAGAGCCACACGTGGTGGGTGGTCTCGGACCTCGGCGAGCTGGCCCTCGGGCGAGCCCTGCCCACCGACCACGTCCTTGGCATCGGCGGCGCCTCGACCACGCTCGCCTCCTGGACCCCGCGCCGCCGCGTCGCGCGCGCCCTCGACCTCGGCACCGGGTGCGGCATCCAGGCGCTGCACCTCACCGGCCACTGCGACCGGGTCGTGGCCACCGACCTCGCCGATCGCGCGCTGCTCGTCGCCCGCTTCAACGCCGCCCTCAACAACCAGGACTGGGACGTGCGTGGGGGGGACCTGCTCGAGCCGGTGGCCGGCGAGACCTACGACCTCGTCGTCTCCAACCCGCCGTTCGTCATCACCCCGCGGGTGGCCGGCGTCCCGGCATACGAGTATCGCGACGCGGGAGCCGAGGGCGACCAGGTCGTCGAACGCCTCGTCCGTGCGCTGCCCACTCACCTGGCCCCCGGCGGGCTCGCCGTCTTCCTCGGCAACTGGGAGATCCCCGCAGGTGCGACCTGGCGCGACCGCTGGCACGACTGGCTCGACGGCACAGGGCTCGACGCCTGGGTGCTGCAGCGGGAGGTCCAGGACCCTGCCGAGTACGCCGAGCTGTGGGTGCGCGACGGCGGCACCAGCGGCGGCCCCGAGTTCGAGCGCCTCTACGCCGCCTGGCTGGACGACTTCGCGTCGCGAGACGTCGCCCGGATCGGCTTCGGCGTCGTCGTGCTGCAGCGGCCCGCGTCCTACCGGCCGACCTTTCGCGACCTGGTCGAGGTGCCCGGGCCGGTCGCCTCTCCCATGGGGCCGACGATCGACGCCGGTATGTCGGCGCGCACCTGGCTCGCCGAGCACGGTGACGCCGCGCTGCTCGACACGGCGTGGCGGCTGGCCGACGACGTGACAGAGGAGAGGTTCGGGCGGCCCGGGGACGCGGACCCGGCGATCATCCGGGTGCGGCAGGGCGGCGGGCTCGGGGTCGTGCGCACGGCCGGGACGGCGCTCGCGGCCTACCTCTCCGTCGCCGACGGCACTCTCACGGCGCGCCAGGCCCTCGTCGCGATCGCCGCGCTGCTCGAGCGCGACACCGACGAGGTCGTGGCCGAGACGCTGCCGGTCGTCCGAGACCTCGTCGCGGACGGTCTGCTCGTGCAGACCCGCCGGTGACGGGCCGGTATGCCGTCCGCCCGCCGCCTCCGCTACGGTGACCCCGACGGCGCCCCGACCTGCCAGCGACGACGAATCCGCCGCACGGGGCCGGTCAGACAAGGTAGGGAACAGACACGTGGCAACCAGCACCGGGCGCAAGCTCGTCATCGTCGAGTCCCCCGGAAAGGTCAAGTCCATCCAGGGCTACCTCGGGGACGACTACGTCGTGGAGGCCTCCATCGGCCACATCCGCGACCTGCCCAACCCGCGTGAGCTCCCGGCCGACCTCAAGAAGGGGCCCTTCGGCAAGTTCGCCGTGGACGTGGACAACGGCTTCGAGGCCTACTACGTCCTCGACGCGGACAAGAAGAAGAAGGTCACCGAGCTGCGGCGGCTGCTCAAGGACGCGTCCGAGCTCTACCTCGCCACCGACGAGGACCGCGAGGGCGAGGCCATCGCGTGGCACCTGCACGAGGTGCTCAAGCCCAAGGTGCCGGTCAAGCGGATGGTCTTCAACGAGATCACCAAGGAGGCCATCCAGCGGGCGGTCTCCACGACGCGCGACATCGACCAGGACCTCGTCGACGCGCAGGAGACGCGGCGCATCCTCGACCGGCTCTACGGCTACGAGGTGTCCCCGGTGCTGTGGCGCAAGGTCCGCCAGGGCCTGTCGGCCGGACGCGTGCAGTCCGTCGCGACGCGGATGGTCGTCGAGCGGGAGCGGCTGCGGATGGCCTTCCGCAAGGCGAGCTTCTGGGACGTCGAGGGTGACTTCTCGCCCGAGGGCGGTGGCCAGGCCTTCACCGCGCGCCTGACCGAGGTTGCCGGCCGCCGGGTGGCGCAGGGCCGCGACTTCGCCGACGACGGCCGCCTCACCGCCAAGAACGTCGTGCACCTCGACGAGGAGGCCGCCCGCGAGATCGCGACCTCGGTCCTGGCGATCGACGTCATGGTCACCGACGTCGCCGAGAAGCCCTACACCCGGCGCCCGTCCGCCCCCTTCATCACCTCCACCCTCCAGCAGGAGGCGAGCCGCAAGCTGCGCATGAGCAGCAAGAACGCCATGCGCGTCGCCCAGCGCCTCTACGAGGGCGGCTACATCACCTACATGCGCACCGACTCGACGACGCTGTCCGAGCAGGCGCTCACCGCGGCGCGTCAGCAGGCGCGGGACCTCTACGGCGCGGAGTACGTCCCCGACAGCCCCCGCCGTTACGAGAAGAAGTCCAAGAACGCCCAGGAGGCGCACGAGGCGATCCGCCCCGCCGGTGATCGCTTCCGCACCCCGGCGCAGGTCGCCGGGCAGCTGCGCGGCGAGGAGTTCGCGCTCTACGAGCTGATCTGGAAGCGCACCGTGGCCTCCCAGATGGCCGACGCGCGGGGCTCGACCGCCACCGTCCAGCTGAGCGGCGAGCTCGCCGACGGACGGCGTGTGACCTTCGCCGCCAGCGGCACGGTGATCACGTTCCGGGGCTTCCTGGCGGCATACGAGGAAGGCCGGGACGAGGAGGAGACCGCCGCCCGGGCGGCCGCCGACGAGGAGCGGCGCCTGCCCAAGCTGTCGGTCGGCGTGCCGCTGGACACGCTGCGCGCCGAGGCCGAGGGGCACGAGACCAAGCCGCCGGCCCGCTACACCGAGGCCACGCTGGTCAAGGCGCTGGAGGAGAAGGGCATCGGTCGCCCCTCCACCTACGCCGCGACCGTCGGCACGATCCAGGACCGCGGCTATGTGCGCACCCGCGGCTCCGCGCTCATCCCCACCTGGCTGGCGTTCGCCGTGACGCGGCTGCTCGAGGAGCACTTCACCGAGCTCGTCGACTACGACTTCACGGCCGACATGGAGGAGAGCCTCGACCAGATCTCGCGCGGCGACCTCGGTCGGGTGCAGTGGCTGCAGCGGTTCTACTTCGGCGACGAGACGCGCGACATCGAGGGCCTGTCCGAGCTGGTCGAGGACCTCGGCGAGATCGACGCGCGCGAGATCTCGACCATCCCCCTCGGCGACGGGATGGTCGTCCGCGTGGGTCGATACGGGCCGTATGTCGAGGAGGTCGTCCCCTCCGGCGTCGACCCGGTCACCGGCGAGGTGGCCGAGGGCGCGGAGGTCGCGGCCACGCCGCGACGCGCCACGATCACCGACGACCTGGCCCCCGACGAGATGACCCCCGACAAGGCGCGAGAGCTGCTCGAGCTGGCCTCCGACGACGGGCGCGAGCTGGGCCGCGACCCGGAGTCCGGGCGGGCGATCGTGGCTCGGTCGGGGCGCTACGGCCCGTACGTCACCGAGGTGCTCTCGGACGAGGAGGCCGAGCTCAAGGGCAAGGCCAAGATCAAGCCGCGCACGGCGTCGTTGTTCAAGGACATGGACCTGGCGACCGTCGACCTGGAGTCGGCGCTGCGGCTGCTGTCCCTGCCACGCGTCGTCGGCACGGACGCCGAGGGCGTCGAGATCACGGCGCAGAACGGCCGCTACGGCCCCTACCTCAAGAAGGGCACCGACTCGCGCTCCCTCGAGACCGAGCAGCAGCTGTTCTCGATCACGGCGGAGGAGGCGCTGGCGATCTATGCCCAGCCCAAGCAGCGCGGTCGCGGCGCGGCCAAGCCGCCGCTGAAGGAGCTGGGGGAGGACCCGGTGTCGGGCAAGCCGGTCGTCGTCAAGGACGGACGCTTCGGTGCCTATGTCACCGACGGCGAGACCAACGCCACCCTGCGCAAGGACGACGACGTCGAGACCCTCACGCCTGAGCGGGGATTCGAGCTGCTGGCGGAGAAGCGCGCCAAGGGCCCGGCCACCCGCAAGCGAGCCGTCAAGAAGGCCCCGGCCAAGAAGGCCCCGGCCAAGAAGGCCGCGGCCAAGAAGGCCGCGTCAGGCACGAGGAGCGCGACGAAGAAGGCTGCTCCCCGCGCCGAGTGACGGGACGGTCTGACGAACGCCCGCCTGTGGGCAGACCGGGTGGCCTAGGCTTGGGCCCGATGAACCCCCGAGCCCACCTCTGCGCCCTCGGCGTCGCTCTCGCTGCGGTCGCCGTGACCGGCGCGTGCGGTGGCCCGTCGGCAAGCACGACGAGCACGACGGCGTCGACCTCGTCGGTCACCTCCAGCGCGGCCCCGGCCTCCACGTCGGCCACGTCCTCGACTACCTCCTCGCCGTCGGCCACCGCGCCGTCGACCCTGCCGTCAAGCACGAGCGGTGGCGGCATCTCACCGGCCGCCACCGCGACGGTCGGGACCGATGAGCTCTGCTCCTCGCTGCGGAGCGCGGACTTCCGGCCGACCGACCTCACGACGCTCCCGGCGGGCTCGGTGCAGGACACCGTCGGGGAGGTGGTGGAGCGCCAGGAGCGCCTGGCGTCCGTGCTCACGCCACCCGGGCTGACCGAGGACTGGCAGACGACCCTCGGGGCCTTCGACGCGATCGCGCAACGGGTCAGCGACGCCGGCAAGGACTCTGCGGTGCCAGGGATCGTCAGGGCCGAGCTGGCGAAGGTTGCCCCGGCCCGCGACCGGGTGCTCCAGGCCACGGCCGCCTGTCGCCGCCCCTGATCGGTGCAGGTCCGGTGTCAGCTCTGACGGGCAACCTGCACCGATCCCGATCCCGTTCCCGTTCCCGCTCCCGGGCTCGATGACGATGACGCAGCGAGCGCCGCGTCCAGGTCGTTCACCAGGTCGGCCACGTCCTCCAGCCCCACCGACAGCCGCACCACGTCCGCGTGCGGACGGGCCTCGGCGGCGACGGGCCGGTGGGTGAGCGATGCCGGGTGCTGGATCAGGCTGTCGACCCCGCCGAGCGAGACGGCGTGGGTGATCAGGCGGGTCCTCGAGACGGTGGCCGCCGCGGCGGCATACCCCTCCCGCAGTGCAAAGGCGACCATCGCTCCTGGCCCGGCCAGCTGCCGACCGAGCAGGCCGAGCGGGTCCTGGCCCGGCAGGCCGGGGTAGTGGACGCGTGCCACCGCCGGGTGCTGCGCCAGGTGCTCGGCGACCACCTGCGCGGACGCCTGCTGGGCGCGCACCCGCACCGGCAGGGTCTGCAGCCCGCGATGCAGGAGGTATGCCGACAGCGGGTGCACCAGGCCCCCGGTGAGGGCCCGCACCGAGCGCAGGCGGCGGGCCCACTCCGGCGTGGTCGCGACGACGCCGGCGATGACGTCGCCGTGGCCGCCGAGGTACTTGGTCGCGGAGTGCAGCACCAGCGTCGCCCCGTGGCGTCGGGGTTGCTGCAGGACGGGCGTCGCAAAGGTGTTGTCGACGAGCACCGGCACGTCACCGGCCTGGCGGACCACGTCCTCGAGGTCGAGCAGCTCGAGCGTGGGGTTGGCCGGTGTCTCGACGACGACCAGCCCCGTCAGCGGGGTGATGGCGTCGCCGACCGAACCGGCGTCGGCCCAGGTCACTGCGGTGCCGAGCAGCCCGTGGTCGAGCAGGTGGTCGGTGCCGCCATACAGGGGGCGGACCGCCACGACGTGCGGCGTCCCGGCGCTGACGGCGGCGAGCAGGCAGGCGGACAGCGCCGCCATGCCGCTCCCGAACGCCACCGCCTCCTCGCAGCCCTCGAGGGCGGCGACGGCGGCCTCTGCTCGGGCGACGGTGGGGTTCCACAGGCGCTGGTAGACGAGGGTGTCGCGCGCCCCGGGGCGTCCACCGGTGGCGAGGTTCTCGTAGCTCTGGCCGCCGGCGTCGACGTCGGGGACGGGATTGGTCGTCGAGAGGTCGATCGGGGGCACCTGCACCCCGAGCCCGGTCAGGTCCTCCCGTCCGGCGTGCACCGCGAGCGTGTCGGGCCGGTCGGTGCCGGACCCGGGGCCGGTCTCGTCACGTGGGGTGTGCGGGGTGGGCATGGTGGTCCTCCTGGGACTGCGTCGTTGCAGCGGGCCCGTTCGTGTCAGGCCCTGCCTCCAGGGTAGGCGAGACCGCAGTCTCGACGGCACAGGGATGCCGGCACCGGCGATCCTGCGGCGTCTGGCGCGTCGCGCAGGAGATCGATCACCGTCGACGATCGGCCGAGCACCGGCGCCACTGCCAGGCGAGGGCCAGGAGAGGGATCGCGGGTGCCGCCGGCCCGGGCATCAGCGCCGGGCCCAGCATCGCCAGCGTCGCGGTCTCGTACCCCCGGGCGACGCCGAGCGCACCGGCCGGCGCGAGGCCGAACGGCGTGGGGATCATGACCGCCATCATCTCCAGGCCCATCGGGCGCGACGACGCGAGCAGGGAGGCGGTGGCCGACAGCACCAGGGCCGGAGCGACCCACCACGAGAGGCCGACGAGCGGCACGACGAGGCCGCTCCAGGCGGCGGCCACGACGACGGGACCGACCAGGTGGGCGAGGCGGACGGCGTCATCGGGCAGTGGCAGGTCGCGGCGCAGGCCGCTGGACAGGGCCCACGCACCCAGCCCCTCGCCGACGGATCGGGCCAGCACGGCCGCGCCCAGACCGAGGGCGGGCAGGGTGACGACGGGTGGGGCCATCGCGGCCAGCAGCGCGCCCGCCACCAGCAGCGGTATGCCGAGGAGCAGCCGGTCGCCCTGCCGCCGCACGCGCTCCAGGTCCCGCAGCAGGAGGGCGGCCAGGCCGGTGCCCCGGCCACGCCGTGAGCAAAACGATCCGCGGGCGCCCAGGCGTGACTGCGCGGCGCGGTGCATGGCAGCGCCGGCGTCCATCATCAGCGCGGACTCGTAGGCGGCCTCGGAGCTCTCGCCGGCGCGACGCAGCTCGATGCCGTCGACCTCGTCGATGCGGCGGTCTGCCCTGACGAGCAGGGCGAGGGCGGCGGCCAGGCCGAGCGCGAGGAGACCAGCGGCGAGCGGACCGGCCTGAGCCGCAAGCGATCCGAGGGCTCCGACGGCGGTGTCGGCTCCTCCGGCACCGCCTGTCACATCGCCGCCGCTGGTCCCGAGCGCCGTTGCCAGCCGGGCGATCCCGGCGCAGGCCACGCCGACCAGGCCGAGTGCCAACGGTGCTCGGGCGGCGCGCCGGCGGGCACGCGGATCGGACTGGGCCGCAGCGACGCCCGCCGTGACGAGCAGCGCGGCGACAGCACCTGCGGGGATCCCCCAGGCGAGGGCGTGCGGCAGGACCGGCAGGCCTCCTGTGGCGAGCACCGCGGGCCCGCACAGGGATCCGAGGACGGACAGGCCGATCGCCATGGCCCACAGGCGTCCTCGCAGGACGGGTCGACGCGGTGCCGGGCCGGACAGGAGCCAGGTCAGCTGGGGCGCGCCGGCCCCGACCGGCCCGAACGCCGCGGCGAGGCGGGCGATCCCGGCGAGGACGAGCAGACCCAGGGCGATTGCGGCCGTCGCCCTGCCCCCGTGGACGCAGCCGGCGCCCGTGCAGGTGCCACGCGCCAGGACGTCGCCCCACCCGCTGGTCGTCATGACGGCGAGCAGCACGAGCGCGAGCGCCCACGTGTAGATCTCGGTGAACGCCCCACCCGGCTCGCCGTGCGCGCGTCGGGCCCGCGCCAGGTAGTCGGCGGCCTCAGACGTCACCGTGCAGCTCCACGACGCGCGCGCCGGACCGGGCGACGAGCGCGGCGTCGTGCGAGGCCAGGAGCACGCTGCGACCCGAGCCCGCCTGTGCGGCGAGGTAGTCCGCCAGCCACGACCGCCCGGCCGCGTCCAGCCGTTGCTCCGGCTCGTCGAGGACGAGGAGCGACCACGGGCGCACCAGCGCGACCGCCAGCGAGAGCCGGCGTCGCTGCCCGCTCGACAGGGTCCACGGCACCTGGTCGGCGACGTGCTCGATCCCCAGCGCGGCGAGCGCCGCGTCGACCAGGTCGTCCGGGTCGGCCACCCCGTGCGCGCGCGCCAGCACGTCCAGGTGCTCCAGCGCCGTCACGTCGGGATAGAAGCCCGCGTCGTCCAGGACCGCGCACACCGCGCGCCGCATCTCGGGGTCCTGGTCGCGCAGCGGCGTGCCGTCGAGCCTGACCGTGCCGGCGTCCGGGCGTTCGGTGCCGAGCAGGCAGGTCAGCAGCGTCGTCTTGCCGACGCCGTTGGGACCGACCAGCGCCACGACCTCGCCGGCGCCCACCTCGAGCGACACGTCCGTGACGACGGGGCGTCCGGCATACGACTTGCTCAGTCCTCGCACCTGCAGCCGGGGGAGGGGCCGCTCACCACCCAGGTCTCCGTCGCGCACTCCTCGACCATAGGCCTTGACCCTCACGCGGCGTGAGGCGCCACGGTGGTGCCATGACCGCGACGACAATGGGGCTCATGGAGCCCCTCACCGTGGGCCAGGTGGCCGAGACCTGTGGCGTGACGGTGCGCACCCTGCACCACTACGACCAGATCGGCCTGCTGCGCCCGAGCGAGCGCAGCCACGCGGGGTACCGCCTCTACACGGCGGCGGACCTCGAGCGGCTGCAGCACGTCGTCGTCTACCGGCGGCTCGGCTTCCCCCTGGAGGAGGTCGCCGAGCTGCTGGCGGACGTCGAGGCTCGCGGCAGCGAGGGGGCTGCGGAGCACCTGCGTCGTCAACGCGCAGCGGTCATGACCCGGCTCGACGAGATGCGCGATCTCGTGCGTGCCATCGACAACGCACTGGAGCGAACCATGACCAAGAAGCCAGCCACCACCGAGGACCTCAAGGAGATCTTCGGCACCGCGTGGGACGAGCACGAGGGCTACCAGGCCGAGGCCGAGCAGCGCTGGGGGGACACCCCGCAGTGGCGGCAGGGCCAGGAGCGGAACGCCTCCCTGACCAGGGAGGACTGGGCGCGGATCAAGGCCGACACCGACGCCCTGGAGCGCGACCTCGTCGCCGCCGTGGCGGCGGGGGAGCCTGCGGACGGTGATCTTGCGGCCGAGCTCGCCGAGCGGCACCGCGCGGGCGTCGAGGTGCACTACGACTGCCCGCACGCCTTCCAGGTGAGGCTCGCGGAGATGTACCTCGCCGACCCGCGCTTCACGCAGCACTACGAGGACCTGCATCCCGGTCTCGCGCAGTGGCTGCACGACGCCATCGTGGCCAACGCCGCGCGGCACGACGCCTGACGTCCGGGGCGCCGTGCAGGTGGGCGGGTCGCTCCCCTCGGGGAGCGGCCCGCCTGCTCGTGCGCCCGGCCCCGGACTGCGGCCGTATGCCGTGACGCGCCGGCCGCCATGCGGGTCTCGCCTCGCGCGGTGAGCCCCACGGATCTGCGGCTTTTGGTGTGATATCGCCCGAATCCTCCGTATCGTTGATGCCGTCCGCCCGACACCTCCCCCCATCGTGCCGGGCTCACACGGAAGGGCAACACGTGCACCACGACCAGATCCTCCGCGCTCGCCGCCGCGCCCTCACGCTGGGCGTCGCCGTCGGGCTCACCTCCCTCGGCGGGGTCGCGCCCGTCGCGGCGGGGGCGGCTCCCGTCCCCTCGACGGCTGCCGCTCAGGTCGTGCCCGCCAAGCCCGAGCCGACGAGGACGCCGAAGCCTCCCAAGACCAAAGAGCCGAAGCCCCCGAAGCCTCCCAAGACCAAAGAGCCGAAGCCCCCGAAGCCTCCCAAGACCAAAGAGCCGAAGCCGCCGAAGCCTCCCAAGACGAAGGCGCCCAGGCCGCCGAAGCCGACGCCTCCTGCGCCCGAGCCCACCTCGCCGGCACCCCAGCCCACCTCGCCGGCGCCGACCTTGCCGGCACCCCAGCCCACGCCACCGGCACCGCCCGCACCGACCCAGCCCCCGACGTCTCGGCCCACCCCGCGACCGACGACCACCTCGCCGCCGGTGCCCCTCCCCACCACGCCTGCGCCGCGGCCCACGAGCACGACCACCCGCCCTCCCGCCCCTGCCGGGACCACCCCGGCGCAGCCGCCCACGACCCCCAGCACCGCACCTGCCCCGCAGCGTTCCGGCGCACGCGTCCCCGCACCGGGGACGACCACGCCCGGTGCCGTGACGCCTGCTGCCCCGGCGGTGCCCGGTTCGCCGGGTGCGCCTGCGACGAGCATCGCCGTGATCCCGGGGAGCCCGGCGGCAGCGGCGGCAGCGGCCGGGGCGGCCTCCACCCACGGCGCACCCGGGGCGCCGGGCGCGCCTGCTGCACCCGTGTCGGTCGACGGCGAGACGAGCCCGGAGCAGGCGGGAGCCGCGAGCTCGGCCGGGTCCCCGCCAGCCGCGCAGGGCTCGGGCACCCCGAGTCAGCAGAGCCCGACCTCGGAGTCGACGACGGCGGGTGCTGCCCCGGCAGGCTCCGGCAGTGACTCCGGCGGCTCCGGCGGCGGCCAGGGCCTCGCCTCCGCCGCGCTCCAGGACCCTGGCGACAACGCGGGCCGGGTCGGGGCCTTCTGGGCCGCGATGGTCGCCGTGGTCTCCGGCGGCGTGATCTACCTGCGCCGTCGCAACGAGCGGCTGCAGCACGTGGCCTGACACCGACCTGACATGATCTGACCAGGCCCTCGCCTGTCCACCCCCGCCCATCTCCTCAGCGTCTGGACGCCGGTCGACCCCCAAGGACCTCCCCTACATGTCTCTGATCCGCCCTGGCCTGGCGCGCCGCGCGTCGGCTCGCTCCTCCTCCCGGAACAGCCCCGGTGCCGGACGACGGTCCACGACCAGGTCCGGGGCACCCCCTGCGGCTGGGCGGCCCGTCGGCACGGTCCCGGTGCTGCTCCTCGGGGCGGCCGGACTCCTCGCCGTGGGCGCGCTGGCCGGAGCCGGCACCACACCAGCCCCCTCGGCGCCCGGGGGCACGCCAGACGTCGTCAGCGCCGACCTGGCCGCGCATGCCCCAGAGCCCCCGGCGGCCGCTGCGCGCGCCACCCCCACCCTGGCGCTGGACCTCGAACCCGACGCCCTGGCCGTGCCCACCGGTGCGGCGGCTGGGGTAGCCCCGCCGTCGGCCGGGCGGGCAGCGGC
>ERZ501047.577-NODE-577-length-11482-cov-4.746303_pt1 | contig 11482 bp, 11 predicted proteins | sample MGYA00510868_ERZ501047 | MGnify/ENA primary metagenome ERZ501047 (study PRJEB25958, sample SAMN03398593) | human skin metagenome | study: EMG produced TPA metagenomics assembly of the Human Skin Microbiome Metagenome (human skin metagenome) data set. | reverse complement strand
CGCGGAACCCAGGTTCTGCGCCTGCTGGAGCAGTTCCGGATAGGTAATGATCGCGCCCAGCGCGGCGTCCTTAAGGATCACCACAAGCTGGCCGACTAGGGCGGGGAGCATGGCGGTCACCGCCTGCGGCAGCAGGATGGTGCGCAGGGTCTCCGAGTTGGTCAAGCCCACCGACAGGCCCGCCTCGCGCTGCCCCTTGGGCAGCCCGTAAACCCCAGACCGGACGAGTTCGGCGATCACGGCCCCGTTGTAGAGGGTCAACGCGGTGACCACCGCGGCAAAGGGGTTCTGCGAGGCGGCAAAGACCTGGCCACGCGCATAGACCCCGAAGAAGAAGATCATCATGATCAGCACGGGCACGGCGCGGAAGAATTCGACAACCGCCCCGCTGATCCACCGGATCACCCGGTTGTCCGAGAGCCTGCCGAGACCGAAGACCACCCCGAAGATGAGCGCCCCGATCACCGAGAGCGCGGCCGCCTTGAGGGTGGCCCACAGCCCGATCAGGAGGTAGTAACGCCATACGTCCCAATGGGCGAAAGGTGACCACTTCTCGGCGGTGAGCTGACCCGCGTCGGCGAGCCGCAGCACCGCCAGCAGCAACAGACCGAGGACGATCAACCCGCCGATGACGGCGATGATCCGATACCGGGCCCGCGCCTTGGGCCCCGGGGAGTCGAAGAGGACCGACGCGCTCATCGCTTGACCGCCAGCTTCTGGGACAGGTGGGTCAGGCCCACGCCGAGGGGGAGAGTGAGCAGGACGAAGAAGCCCGCGCACAGGGCGAAGATCAGATAACTCAAGTCGGCACGCGACTCGATCGCCGCATTCATGAAGGTCGAGGTCTGCATCACGCCGACGGCGGCCAGCACGGTGGTGTTCTTGATCAGCGCGATGAGTGCCGAGGCCAGCGGTGCGATGGCCCCGCGGAAGGCTTGCGGGAGAACGACTTCCCGCAGTGACTGACCGAAGTTCAGGCCGATCGCCCGGGCCGCCTCGGCCTGGCCGGGCGGCACCGTGTTGATACCGCTGCGGATCGCCTCGCAGACGAATGCCGCGTGGTAGACGGCCATCGCGATGATCCCCCAGCGGTATGCCTCGTCCGTGATCCAGGTCGAGCTGTCCGAGTCAGCCAGGTTGAGCCTGAGCTGGTAGTGCACGACCACCGCGAAGAAGAAGACCAGCAGGGTGAGCGGGGTATTGCGCACGATATTCACGTATGCCGCACCCGCCGTGCGCAGCACGCCGACCGGCCCGACCCGCATGACTGCGAGCACGGTGCCCAGCAGCAGGGCGCCGATGGCCGAGAAGAAGGCGATGGTGATCGTGCCCCAGAACGCACCCCATACGTCGAATTGCTCGAAGAGGGCACTCATCGCGGGTCCTTCCGTTGGTGGGTCAGCGTCGGTGCGGGTGGGGGCAGTGCGCAGCCACCCCCACCCGCTGTCCGATCAGGAGCAGGCGTCGGTCTTCGGCGGGTTGGTGGCCTTGTCCACCGTGAAGCCGGCGGGGCCGAAGTTGGCGTCCACAGCCTTCTGCCACGAGCCATCGCTGACCATCTTGGCCAGCGCGTCGTTGACCTTCTTGCAGAGGTCCACGTCGCCCTTCTTGAGGCCCACGCCGTAGCGCTCCTCGGAGAAGGTCTTGCCGATAACCTTGAGCTTGCCCTTGTAAGCGGGCTGGGCGGCATACCCGGCAAGGATGGTGTTGTCGGTGGTGAGCGCGTCGAGCTGGCCACCGACGATGAGGTCGAGGCACTTGCTGTAACCGTCGAAGTTCTGCAGCTGGACACCCGGGTAGGCGTCCTTGACCTTCTGGGCCGAGGTGGAGCCGGTGACCGAGCACAGCTTCTTGCCGTCCAGGTCCTCCGGGCCGGTGATGTCGCTGTCGGACTTCACCAGGAGGTCCTGACCGGCGATGAAGTAGGGCCCGGCAAAGGAGACCTTCTGCTTGCGCTCGTCGGTGATCGAGTAGGTCGCGAAGATCAGGTCGACCTGGCCGGTGGAGATGAGGTCCTCGCGCTGCTTGCTCGGAGCCTGGATGAAGGTGACCTTGGTCTTGCCGAGGGCCTTGGCGACATAGTTGGCGACGTCGACGTCGAAGCCGCTGTACTTGCCGGCGTCCTGCTGACCCAGACCCGGCTGGTCGAACTTGATGCCGATCTTGATCGAGTCGCCGCTCCCGGCGGCGCCGTCGTTCCCGCCACCACAGGCGGCCAGCGTGAGTCCGGCGACGGCGATTGCGGCGGTGGCCGCCATACGTCGTGCATTCATGGGATTTCCCTTTCGGATGGGGTTGCCGGGCGCACGGTCGCGAGCCCCGCGGGAGGAACGGGTCAGTGGGTGAGGATCTTGCCGAGGAAGTCCCGGGCTCGCTCGGAGCGCGGGTTGGCGAAGAACTCCTGCGGGGTGGCCTGCTCGACGATCTGGCCGTCGGCCATGAAGACCACGCGGTGGGCTGCCTTGCGGGCGAAGCCCATTTCGTGGGTGATGACGATCATGGTCATCCCGTCCCGGGCCAGCTCGACCATGACGTCGAGGACCTCATTGATCATCTCCGGGTCCAGCGCCGAGGTCGGCTCGTCGAAGAGCATGACCTTGGGCTCCATGGCCAGGGAGCGGGCGATCGCGACACGCTGCTGCTGGCCACCGGAGAGCTGGGCCGGGTACTTATGGGCCTGGTGGGCGACCCCGACGCGCTCCAGCAGTTCCATGGCGCGCTTTTCGGCCTGCGCCTTGGGGGTCTTGCGGACCTTGATCGGGCCGAGGGTGACATTGTCCAGGATCGTCTTGTGGGCGAAGAGGTTGAACGACTGGAAGACCATCCCCACATCGGCACGCAGTCGGGCCAGCGCCTTGCCCTCTTGGGGGAGCGGCTCACCGTCGATGGTGATCGAGCCGGACTCGAAGGTCTCCAGGCGGTTGATCGTCCGGCACAGGGTGGACTTGCCCGACCCCGACGGCCCGATCACGATCACCACCTCGCCGCGGTTCACGCTGAGGTTGATGTCGTTGAGCACGTGCAGATCGCCGTAGTGCTTGTTGACCCCCTCCATCACGACGAGGGGATTCGCCTCCTGCATCTCTGCCATGGCGCGTACCGTACCGGCACCGAGCCGGTATGCCGTGCACTTTTCCCGGTTAGGCGCGTCCAGCGTGACAGGTCTGTGACACAAGCCAGGCGGCGGGATACCACGCAGGAACGAAACAGCCCGGCTCCTGGAGGGAGGACGTCGGGCCTAGGCGAGAGAGCTCCCCCGGTTGGACTCGAACCAACAACCCTTCGGTTAACAGCCGAATGCTCTGCCAGTTGAGCTACAGGGGATTAACTGGCGCGCCGCGTGCGGCGCTCGGAAACCATAGCAAAGCCCCGGCGCCGCGTCCCAATCAGCCGGGGTACCACATACCTCCAGGCGGGGCGGCTAGCGGCAGGGGCGCAGGACCGGCGGGTTGCTGGCGGTGCTGAACCGGTACCCGATCGGCGTGAAGTGGGCGTCGGCGGCGCGGCGCCAGGCGCCGGAGTCGACCATCGTGGTCAAGGCGTCGTTCACCCGACGGCATAGGTCCAGATCTCCTTTGGGCAGCGCGATCCCGTAACGCTGAGCGGCGAATGTCGTGTCCACGCGGCGCAGCCGGTCGGCATACTCGGGCTGCGCGGCGATCCCGGCCAGGACGATGTCATCGCCGCTGATCGCGTCGGCGCTACCGGCCAGGAGGCGGCGGGGGCAGGCCGCATACGAGTCGTTCACCTGCAGGCGCACGCCAGGGAATCGGTCGATTAAGACCTGGGCAGAGGTGGAGCCGGCGAGGGTGCATACGGTGTTGCCGGCCAGGTCGCCGGGGTCGGCGATCCGGCTTCCGGCGCGCACCAGGAGACTCTGGCCGACGTTCAGATAGGGCCCGGCGAAGGTGACCCGGTCCGCGGTGCGGTCGGTCATCGAGTAGGCGGCGACGACGAGGTCCACCTGCCCGGTGGTCAGCAGATAGGCGCGCTGTGCGGGCGGGGCCGGAACGAAGCGAATGTCGTTGTACCCCAGGCGTTTCGCCACATACGTGGCCACATCGATGTCGAAGCCGAGGTAGCCATCACCGGATTTCACCGATAGGCCCGGCTGGTCGGTGGCAATCCCGATGCGCAGGTGCCCCGGTGCGGCACCCGGCACCGGGTCCTGGCACGCTGCCGTGGCGGTCACCACCAGCGCCGCGGCCGCAGCGGCTGCCGCGCGACGCAGTCTCATCAGGACCCTCCGTCTCGACATGGACCGGTATGCCGAGCGCGGCGGAGGAGTCCTCCGCCGCGCTCGGCTTGGCTGAGACCGCATGGTTGGCCCGAGGCCATGCGCGAATCGTCAGTCGTTGGGGATCTTGAACTTCTGGCCGGGGTAGATCAGGTCGGGGTTGTCGACGCCATTGAGCTTTGCGATCTTGCGGTAGTCGACACCGAAGCGCTCGCCGATCTCGGAGAGGGTGTCGCCGGACTTGACCGGGTAGCTGCGGTAGGACGGCTGGTCCTTCGCCTTGTCCGAATGCGGAGCCTCACGGTGCCCGTCGCGGTCGGCGCGCGCCTTGTCATCCCGAGCCTTGTCGGCGCGAGCCTTCTCATCGCGATCGTCACGATCGTTCTCGCGGGCCTGGGCAGGCTTGGCGGGGGCCTGATCCGCGGTCTTCTCCCCGAGGTTGCCCGTCGGCTCAGTGGCCGGGGGAGCAGACGGGGCCGACTGCGGAGCGGAGGGGGTAGCCGGCGCCTGCGGGGCGGACGGGGACTTGGTGTAGTCCGGCGCGGGGGCGACTGTGGGCTCCACCGGAGCGCTGGGAGCCGGAGTCGGGGTGGTGCTGGTCGGCGCCGCCGTTGTCTTCTCCGCGTTCCGGGCGGCTTCATCCGCCTTGCGACGGGCCTCGGCGGCCTCCTTTTCCTTGGCGCTCGCCTCGTCCTGCGCCTTGCGCGCTTCCTCGGCGGCATGCTCCTGCGCCTTCTTGGCCTTTTCTTCCTCGGAGTCGAAACCGAGGCCATCCTTCAGGTCGTCCAGAAAGCCCATGGGGCACTTCCTTCCTCGTGCACGTATGCCGGGCCCAGCCGGGCCTGACCCATGGCACCGTAACCGCTGACCCAGCCCGGACGGGGGCTACCGCGGTGGCGAGTGAGCCACTGCCGGTGCGGCGCGCACAGAGCACGCCGACTAGACTCCCGAACTCGCCAGGGGCGTTAGCTCAGTCGGTTAGAGCAGCGGACTCATAATCCGTCGGTCGTCGGTTCAAGCCCGACACGCCCCACAGAATGTCGTTGTCCCACAAGACGAATGCCGCGCCTAGCGGGCAGGGTCCTTCGCATGTCGCCAGAGCGCGAAGAGGTGACCACGCAGTGCCTGGCGCTCCCTCGGGGTGAGCGGCGCGAGGAGATCGTCTTCGATCGTGCCGGTCGCGGCGGCGAGTTCGGTGGCCGTGTCCACCCCATCCGCGGTGAGCGCGATGAGCCGACGGCGACGATCATCGGGGTCCGCCCGGCGCTCAACGAGCCCACGTTGTTCCAGAGGTGCCAGCACCGGACCCAGGTTGCGCGGATCGACCAGCGTCGCATCCGCGAGCGCCGTGGCTCCGAGCGGGCCGCCGGCGTGGAGGGTCAGCAGGATCGCATGGTGGTGCGCGGTGAGATCGCGGCTGGCAAGGACGTCGATCCACGATCTGGTGGCGAGCACGCCGAGCTGGGACAGGAGGAACCCGGCGGAGGACTGGAACGGGGCGTCCGCAGGCATACGGGCCACCCTACTGGACGTTCTTCATGAGACATGATAATCATCAAATATGACTATCGTCATCACGGGTGCAACCAGCGGAATCGGCCTGGCCGCGGGGAAGCTGCTCGCGCAGCGGGGTCATGACGTGGCGCTGGTCGGGAGGACTGAGCAGAGCGCTGAGGCAGCGGCGCAGGCCGTCCGCGCCGGCGCACCGGCCGCGGACGTGTCCTGGTTTGCGGCCGATCTCGCCCACCGGCATCAGGTGGAGAACCTGGCCCGGACGCTGAACGTCGCGCATCCGAGCCTTCGCGGCTTGGTGTTGTGCGCGGGTGTCTCGAACCCTCGGCAATCGACGACCAACGGCATCGACACCACGCTCGCGGTGAACCATCTCGCCCCCGTGCTGCTGAGCACTCTTTTGGATGCGAACCTCGCGGGCGGGCGGATAGTGCTGCTCACCTCATCACAACACGGGGCGGCAGGCCCCTTCGACCCGGCGGTCTTCGAGGTCGGGGCGCCGACATCCGCCATACGTCGGTATGAGGCGACCAAACTGCTCAACCTGCTGTGGGCCGCGGCGCGGCTCGACCATCCGCATATGGCGCCGATGGAGGTGATCGACCCCGGCTTCGTGCGCACCGGCTTGGGTCGCAATGCGACCGGTGCACTCCGGGTTCTGCTCACCCTTACGCGGCCGCTCCAAGCCGCACCGCAGGTGCCCGCGCGGCTCATCGCTGACCGTCTCGCCGCCGCCGACTTCACCGACGGCGCCTATCGCGGACGTAAGGGAGTCGCCACAAAGGCCGCGAACGCGCTGGACCCCGCTGCCGCCAAGCAGGCTTGGGCATGGACGACGGATCTCCTTGCCCGGTGCTGACCCACGCAGGCAGCACCGGTGAAGACGGCTCCAGCACGCGCCGTCGGCTGCCGGCTCACAATCAGCCTGGACGAGAGCGGACCCGCCGCCTTGCGGAAATCGGTCCAGGCGAATTTTTCGATTCTGTCGCAAGGGTCTTCGACGGCCGCTAGTGTCCGTCGCGCCTTGTGAGCATCCGGCATACGGGTGCTCGGCGGGGTGACGAAACTAAGACCACCGAAGGGGAACCCGATGAGACCCGCCGCCGCCCGATCTCGAGGTGCCATTGCCGCACTGAGCGTGTCCACGCTTATGGCCGGCGGCGCGCTGATAGCGGCTGCCGCCCCCGCCCAGGCCCGGATGAATGTGCACTGTGCGGGTGATGGCGCGTCCCGCCTGGGACCGGGAGACGCCTGGTCGGCCGGGATCCGGGCGGTCGACCCGATCGTGTCGCGGGGCCTGCCGGAGTCCCCTCACGAGCACCAGTTCTTCGGCAACATCGGTCTGCTGGCCATGGAGCGCCCGGATCTCGCCAACCACGCCGACATGCTCGCCCTAGCAACCAGTTGCAATATGGCCAAGGACACCGCCGCCTATTGGTCGCCCACGTTGCGGTATATCTCCGGGCCACTGGCCGGCCAGCTCGAGCCGCTCAAGCGGTTCGAGATGTACTACCAGAGCTGGAACGACAAGGTGACCGACCCGCTGATGCAGACCACGGCATTCCCGAAGGATCTGCGCATGCTGGCCGGCAACCCCATGGCCATGTCCGAGGCGGAGATGGATCTGAATGCCGTCAACTTCTCCTGTAGCAACTTCAGCAGCAAGGCCGCGCGCAATGGCTTCAAGTTCCCCACCCCGCAGGCGGCGAACTGCGCCACGGCCACGGACATCCAACCGGTTCCCGGACGGCAGAACATCTTTTTGACCGCGATCGTCCATTTCCCGACCTGCTGGTCGGGGCGACTCAACGACCATACGGTGGAGGGGAATACCGCCGACTTCATGGGCGAGCCGGGGTTCGCGGCCAACCACATGGCCTATGCGGTGGGCGGCCGCTGCCCGAGCGGCTTCCCCGTCAAGCTGCCCAAGGCCCGCTTCACCGAGCAGTGGGACTACCGCGGCGACGGCACCGATATCGCCTTCAGTTCCGGTATGGACGCGGCCGCCCGCCAAGGTTTCACCTTCCACGCCGACTTCTGGAACACCTGGGACCAGGCCTCCCTGAAAGCATCGGTGAACGCCTGCATCAACACCAAGACGGACGACAAACTGCTGCATATCGGAAGTACGCCCCGCAACCCGGGGCTGTGCGGGATCGCGGCGCCCTGAGCCGCCAACCCGATCGCGAGGAGTCGGCGCGCCGCCGGAAACTGCGGCTGATTACCACCTATGGTGCTCGCGGGCCGGATAGGGCACAATGTGACAGCACGAGGTCAGAGTGACGCTTGGTGTGGTTGTGAACGTTGGGGAAGACGTCCACCCGCACACCAGGAGGTCACGGGATGTCGTTCGCAACGCGTGGGGTCACGCGCGGGGTCGTGTTCATTCACTCGACCCCGGCCGCGCTGTGCCCGCACATCACCTGGGCGCTGGAATCCGTGCTCGGGGACCGCGTGCTGCTCGATTGGGTGGCGCAGCCCGCGGCATACGGGCTCAAGCGCGCCGAGATCAGCTGGACCGGCGGCGGTGGCACCGGTGCCAAGGTGACCAGTGCGCTCAAGGCGTTCAGCGGCATCCGCTTTGAGGTGACCGAGGAGCCGAGTCCTGGGCTCAACGGCTCGCGCTGGTGCCACACGCCGACCCTCGGGCTGCACCATGCCTGGATGGCGCCCAATGGCGACGTCATGGTCAACGAACAGCGCCTCAAGGAGGTCATCCTCTATGCCCAGGGCAGCGGCGAGGCAGTGACCGACATGCTCGAGGAACTGCTCGGTACCCCCTGGGATGAGGAACTCGAGGTCTTCCGGCACGCCGGTGAGGGCGCCCCGGTCCGCTGGCTGCACAAGGTCGGCTGAGGCGAACTTCACCACTTACGCTGCCGGGATGCCACGCGCCCGGATCCGCGCCATTCGTGCGGTGCTCCCGGGCGTGCTTTTCGCCGGCCCACTGGTGGGAGGCAGCGTGGCCGCGGTGGCGCCGCCTGTCACCGTCGAGCTGGAGTCCGTATGGGGTCTCTGGAGCGACGCCGAGATCACCGAGTCCAGCGGGCTGATTTGGTGGCGCGACCGGTTGATCACCACCAACGATTCGGGCTCCAAAGCCGTCTTGCGAGTCGCCGACCGGGACGGCCAGGCCACCGGCACGATTCGCTACGCCAAGCACAAGCCAGTCGACGTCGAGGGCCTCGCGTTGGGCCCGGACGACTCGCTGTGGGTTGGCGACATCGGGGACAACTCCAGTGTGCGAGAGACGCTTTCGCTCTATCGACTGGACAATCCGGAGCTTGACGGAACCGTCGACTCCACCAGGTATGAGGTGCGCTACCCCGATGGGGCGCACAACGCCGAGACGCTCATGGTCCACCCGGGCACCGGCGACATCGTGATCGCTACCAAGAGCGTATTCGGAGCTTTCTATCGGATCGGTCCGGACCTGGATCCCGCCTCGGTCAACACGCTGGAACGCATCCCCGACGCCACCGTGCCGACCCTGGCCACCGACGGCGTCTTCAGCCCCGACGGCACCGAACTGTATGTCCGCGGCTACACCCACCTCGCGATCTACAGCTATCCGGATTTCCGGCTGCTGGGCAGCGCGGGGACCCCGGCGCAGCCGCAGGGCGAGGGGCTGACCAATGGCCCGGACGGCACCCTGCTCGCCAGCACCGAGGGTCGCCATAGCCACATTCAGCAGTGGCGGGTGCACCGGGCGGTGGGCGAGGACACGACCCCCACGACCGCAGCAACCCCCACGTCGCCCGCCGATCCGTCCCCAGCGGGCGCAAGTTCCCCCACCACTTCAGCTGCGGGCACCGATACCGCCGCCGCGCCGTCTGTGGAAGGCGACCAGCCTTCCTCCGCAGCGACGGTGACGCGCTGGGCGTGGCTGGCCGCGCCGGCAGCCGTCGTGTTCGGCGCGGGATGGCTCCTGGCCCGCCGCCGGCGCGGCTAACCGCATACCCCGGTTCGCTCGGCCGACCTAGGTTCGCTCGGCATACCCCGGTTAACGACTCAGACCCCGGATATTTCCGGGGTCTGAGTCGGTATGCGGCGTGTGCGCCCGTATACGGGGTGGGCGCCCGTATCGGGGTGCGCCGGTCAGGCGGTGCAGACCACGCCGTCACCGTCGGTGTCGAGTTCGTACTTGTCGCCGATCCGCGGCTCCCAGTAGTCGAACCACTGCTGGGCCGCTTCGGTGCTCTCGAAGTCGTCGCAGGTTAGGGTCTTCGGCAGGTCGGGCCAGGTGGGGGCCGGACCGCAAACCGTGGTGCCCTCGTAGGACGACTGGTCGCCGCCGAGCAGCACCTGAAGCGTGGGAGCGTGGTCCTGAGTCCACTTGGCCGTCTCGTAGGGCGTGCACGTCGCGGTGGTCAGCAGGATCGGAGCATGGCTGCCGTCCGCCGCGGGAGTGCCGGACAGGGCATCAGGGAACTTCTCCCCGGAGGCATAGAAGCCCGCAGTGGCACCATCGCCGAAGACCTTGGCGGCGACATTGGCGGCCACCTCATACCGGTCTCGGCCCTCGTAGCGCTCGAAGTCGGTACCCGCCGGCAGTATGGCCCTGATCTGGTCTTCCACCTCCGCTGAGATGGTGGCCGGACCACCGACGATCACCACGCGCTCGGGCTGGTGGCGCAGCAGGGCATCCTTGGTGGACACCGGCAGCGACGTGCCCCGGGTGAGCAGGATCGCGCCCCCCTCCTTGGACACGGCGGGGCCGGCGGCCAGAGCATCGGGGGAGACCTCACCCGAGGCGATGTAGATGGTCTTGAGGTTGTTGAACCCGTCCGACATCGAGGCGGCGACCTCATAGCGATCCGCGCCGGCGAGCCGGGTGACCTTGGCACCATTGATCGCGCCGAGGGCGACCGCGGTGGACGGGCTGACGGTCGCGGGTCCGCCCATCAGGTAAATATTCGCCGGCTTGAGGCGCTTGATCTCCACCGCAACGGAGGCCGGTACGGCGCTCTTGCGCACCAGCATGATCGGCGCGTGGGTGCGGCTCGCGGCCGGGCCGGCCGCGAGGGCATCGGAGAAAACCTCTCCGGAGGCGACGAAGACGACATTCTGCGGAGGCGTCGCGGTGCTGGTGGAGACATTCGCCGACACCTCATACCGGTCGGCTCCGGAGATCCGGATGACGCCGGTGGCATTGATGGGGCCTACGTCGCCATAGGCGGCGGTGGACCACAGACCGAGGGTGAGGGCCAGGGCAGCGGTAACGGACTTGCGGCGAGTCATGCAGGCACGTTACCGGCCGCACGCGACCCGCAACAGGAAAACCTCAATAGCTCTTGACAACAAAGGCCACATTGTGACCTCCGAAACCGAAGCTGTTGTTGAGCACGGCGATATCTCCGGTGGGCAGGTCGCGGGGGGTATTGCGCACCACGTCCAGGGCGATCTCGGGGTCCTGCTCGTCGACATTCAGCGTCGGCGGAGCCACTCGGTGATGCGCGGAGAGCACGCTGAAGACGCCCTCGAGTGCCCCGGCCGCACCCAGTAGGTGTCCGGTCATCGACTTGGTGGCGCTGACCGCCATCGCGTCCACGGCGTCGCCGAAAGCCCGCCGCATGGCATTGGCCTCGGCGATATCCCCGACCGGAGTCGAGGTGGCGTGTGCGTTGACGTGGACGATGTCGCTGGGGGAGAGGCCGGCCTCGCGCACCGCCTCCACCATGGCCCGCGACGCGCCCGCGCCCTCGGGTTCCGGGGCAGCGATGTGGTGGAAGT
>ERZ501047.569-NODE-569-length-11602-cov-4.473456_pt1 | contig 11602 bp, 9 predicted proteins | sample MGYA00510868_ERZ501047 | MGnify/ENA primary metagenome ERZ501047 (study PRJEB25958, sample SAMN03398593) | human skin metagenome | study: EMG produced TPA metagenomics assembly of the Human Skin Microbiome Metagenome (human skin metagenome) data set. | reverse complement strand
TTCCGATCTGAGGACGAACTTGGCGCGCCACACGACATACCCGAGCACGACCAGGACGGCAGGCAGGGCGAGCATCGCGAGCTTCATGATGGTGATCCCGCCGGTGGTGACCGCGGCCGCCGAGTCGGCTTCGTTGATCCCGGCGAGGATGATCGTGGCGGACACGATCCAGGTGCTCATCGCGCCCGAGGTCTTGTTGATGAAGGGCTGCAGCGCGAAGGTCACCGCATTGTTGCGCCGCCCGAGCTTCCACTGGCCGTATTCGATGGTGTCGGCCTGGAAGACCAGCATGAGCAGCTGGATAAAGGAGGCCGCGAAGAAGAGCACAAAGGCCAGCCCCGCCAGCACGACGATATTGCGCGGGGCGACGAAGAAAACGCCATACCCGAGGGTCATCACGATCGTCGAGCCGGCGAAGAGTTGCCCGCGCGACCAGCGCCGTCGCGCGGCGGGGAAGAGCAGCAGCCCGGCGATCTGGCCCGCCCCGACCAGTAGCGCGAATATCGGGAACACCGACTCATCGCCATAGGCGTATTTGAAGTAGTACCAACCGAACGCCCCGGTCGTGCCATAGCCGAGCATGAAAAGCAGGTATGCCGCTGCCGCCCACAGCAATTGGTCGTTGCCGAGCAGCGCGCGCACCAGTTCCCGAACTCCCGTGTGCTCCCCCGCGAGGTCGACATCGCGCCGCTCCCGCACAGCGACGACGGTGACCGCCATGAGCAGCAGCATGAGCACCGAGACGATCACCGCGAATAGGCGCCAGGATCCTGGATCGCCGCCGTCCACGCCGGAGATCGCGGCCACCGCCACGGGCGCCCCGGCGACCACGGCAAAAGAGCCAACTGCCGCAAAGGATTTCGCTACCGCGGCGATGCCCTCACGCTCGGTGGGGTTGAGGCTCAGCGCGGGCAACATCCCCCAATAGGCGATGTCGTGCGCCGACCAGGTCAGCCCCCACAGCAGCACCACCACTCCGAAGACCAGCACATAAGCCCCGCCAGTCAGCCCGATGTCGGTGAAGAGCAGAACGGTCGCTGCCGTCGAGGCCAATCCCCCACCGACCAGCCAGGGGCGGAACTGCCCCCAGCGCGTGCGGGTGCTGTCGACCAGGGCACCGACCACCGGGTCCAGCAGCGCGTCGAGCAGCCGGATGATCAGCATTACCGCGGAGACCCACCACATGGTGGCGTCGGGCAGGTCCAGCACCTCGGTCAGATAGACGACCAGGTAGAAGCCGACCAGCGCGAAGACCATGTCCCGGCCGAGGGTGCCCACGCCATACGCCCAGCGGTTGTGGCCGTAGTCGGGCGAACGCTGCGCCCGCAACTGCCCGCCAGACGCCGTCGTCACGCGCGCAGACTACCGCCGCGCTAGTCCTTACATCCGGTCGCGGCGAATACGCACATACTCGGCTGGAGGTCTGCGAGGACGTCATCGGCCTCGGTGCGCCAGCCGGCGAGGGTGTCGGCGTCGGCGCCCTCGGCGCCTTCCCAGCGCAGCGTGAGCACCGCGGACCCGACCCGGGTGGCCGCAAATACGCCGCCCCCCGGAGCACCGCCGGCGCCGTTCTCCGTCGTATAGGTCGCGCTGACGACCAGCCGGTCGGGGGGCGCGGACAGCCGGCCGCCACGGCAGTTCGTTGCCTGCGTGCGCCATCGCTCCAGCACCGCCTGTGCGGCGGCCTCGTCGCGGTAGAGCCGCAGAATTCGCGTATGCCCGTATGCCTCATTCACCATTTCGGTGCCGATCGCGTCGACCATCCCGAGTTGCGGTGTGGCATCCGCTGGCACGACACATGAGGACAGACCCTCCAAGAACAACGTCACGTTCTCGCGCGTTGGCTCAATCATCTTCCCGACCTGGACCTGCGGCAGGCCACGCCCAAGCGGGAAGGCGGTGACCCGGGGATCGGCCGGCGGCGGCGTGGGGCTCACCCCAGTCGGACTCGCGAGTCGAAGGACGTCGTAGGGATCGGCGAGCACGACATACCCGGCCGTGCCCGGACATTGCTCCGTGAAGGTGGTGTCGGTGCGCGGCGACACGGTGACGGTGGCCGTCAGCGACATGCCGGCATTGATCCCCTGGCCATCGGGCAGACGGAGGCCGAAATGGTTGGCATCCGCGCGCGTTCCCCTGGGCAACACCAGGACCCGGCGCGGTGCCGCCGGGCCTAAGGCATCGGGATCGGGCGCAAGGGTGAGACAGCCATTCGTGCTCTCGATGGTCGCCCCCGCCACGGCGGCGCGAACCCCCGCCGGTGCGCCGGCACCACTGAGCACATAGGCACGGGTAGTGGCCGAGGAATCCGATTGCTTTCCATCGGGCTGCATTCCACCGGCGCGGCCCTCGACCGCCAGCGCCCAAGACGGGCCAGCCGTCGGCGACGCCGTTGAGGACGAACTCGTCGAGGTGGCCGGCGGGGTGGGATCGGGGCCATTCCGGGTCGTCACCCCGACGGCGACGCCGAGCGAGACGACGGCGATGCTTGCGGTAGCCAAGGCGGTATGCCGGGTCCGGCGGCGCCGCCCGCCGAGGGCGCGGACCTGCGCCGAGGTCAGGGCTGGCTCGGTAGCCAAGTCGACATCGAGTTGGCGCAGCTGGGTCTCCAGGTCGGTCATGGTCGCTCCCCCGTGAGATCGGGTGTGGATTCGCGCAGTTGGGTGGCGAGCGCGGCGCGGGCTCGGTGCAAGCGCGCCTTGACCGTCCCCTCGGCCACCCGGAGTTCGACGGCGATCTGCGCCACCGAGCGGTCCGCGAGATAGTGCAAGACGACCACATGTCGTTGCGGGAGAGGGAGTTTGGCGAGGGCATCGATCAGATCGACCCGCTCCGGGCTAGGCTCCAGCGGAGCCGACGCCAGTGTCTGGGCGCCGAGTTCCGTCCCGCGCCGCAGCCGGCGCCAGCGGCTGACCGCGAGCCGGTATGCCGTGGTCCGGATCCACGCATCCGGCGAGTCGGCCGCGCGCAGCGACCCGCGTCGATCCCAGGCGCGGATAAACGCCTCCTGGACGCAATCCGCCGCCTCGGCCCGGTCGCCGATCAGCGCCGCGAGTTGGGCACTCAGCCGGGGGTATGCCGCGGCATACCAGGCGTCGAATTCCCGCTCGTCCATACTCACCTCCCGCGTTCATCCCGGTCGGATGGTCTACGCACGAGCGAGCGGGTTCGGTTGCACGCCGGTCAGACGAACCGCGGGCGCGGGCGGCTACTCCCCCGCGCCGTCGAGGAAGCGGTGCACCAGGGGCACCACGCTGGCACCCTCACCGGCGGCACTGGCGACCCGCTTCATCGACCCCGCCCGCACATCGCCGACCGCGAAGATCCCGGGCACCGAGGTCGCCAGGCTCTCTGGCGGCAGCCCATCCACCCAGGCCTCCTGCGGCACATCCCGGCCGGTCAGCACGAAGCCGCGCGCGTCGAGCAGCACCTCCGGCGGCATCCATTCGCACCGCGGTTCCGCCCCGAGCAGCAAGAACAGCCCCCGGGCCTCCAGCCGCTCCTGCTCTCCGGTGGCCGGATTGCGCACCTCGACCCATTCCAGGACATCGGAGCCGCCACCGTCCACGACTTCGGCGTTGCCGCGCACCGAGATCCGCGGGTTGTAGGTGATCTCCTCGATCAGATAGTTGGACATGGTCGCGCTCAGATCCGGACGCCGGACCAGGATGGTTACCGAGCGGGCGAAGCGCGCCAGGTGGACCGCGGCCTGCCCCGCGGAGTTGCCGCCGCCGACGACGAGGACATGAGCGTCCTCCATCTCCCGCGCCGAGGCCATGGCCGCGCCATAGCTGACGCCGCGCCCGACATACGCCTCCACGGACGGCACGTCGAGGCGGCGGTAGTCGACCCCGCACGCGATGACCACGCTGCGGGCACGGATCTCCCCGCCCTCGGTGCAGACCAGGTGGGGTTCGCCGTCGACGCCAGGTTTGAGCGCAGTGACCGGCCAGCCGGTGAAGAACCGGGTGCCAAAACGCAGGGCCTGGGCGCGGGCGCGCTGCGCGAGTTTCCCGCCGGAGATCCCCCGCGGGAAGCCGAGGTAGTTGCGGATCATCGACGAGGTCCCCGCCTGTCCGCCGATGGCCTCCGATTCGATGGTGACCGTGGTCAGGCCCTCACTGGAGCCATAGACCGAAGCCGCCAAGCCGGCCGGGCCCGCCCCGATGACGACGATGTCGGCGACGGTGTCGACCTCGATGTCGTCAGGCCGGCCATAGAGCAGCGCGGCGACATCGCGCACCGAGGTCGCGGCGAGCACGGTGTCGGCGGCGAAGCTGCGTACCAGCGGCCAGCTCGGTTCGTCGCCGTATGCCGCGATCACTTCGCGGCCGACCTCGCTGTCCGGCGGATAGACCCGGGCCGGGATCCCGATCCGGAAGAGATATTCGCGCAGCTCGGTGAGCAGCCGGGAGTTCTCCGGCGCGACGAGCTGAATGGAGTCCACCAACGGGTCGGGGACGCTGGCCCCCCATTCGTTGAGCAGCTCCCCGATGGCCAGGTGGAACTCCTCGTCGCGCGGTCCACGCGGCATGAGCAGGAAGGCGTCGACCTTGCCCTTGGCCAGCGCCGGGCGCATGGCGACCATGTCCTCGCGGAAGTACTCAAACGGAGCGAAGAGCACCCGGCGGCTGGTCGGTACCAGCGAGCGCAAGGTATGCAGCGCCATCCCCGCCTGGGCATCGGGCTGGCGCGAGTCGGCGACGAACATGGCCACCGTCCCGCCGCGTCGGGTCAGGGCCATGGTGGCCGAGATGGCTTCGTCGATGGAGCGGGAGGTGATCAGCTCGTAGTCACGGGCATACCGCCCGAATTCTTCGGCGAGGCGAGGGCAGTGGTTGGCGGAAACCAGGACGATGGCCGGCCGGGGCGCCTGCGGTGCGGTCACCGGGTCATCGTAGGCAGCGGGCGCGCCCGTGCGCACCGCCCTTTGTCCCCACGCCGCCGGGACCGACCGAGCCGGTATGCCGTGCGCCGCGCCATACCGGCCCTCCAGCCAGGCGCGACGTGACCGGTCAGTCGGTGGCGTAGCGCGGTTCGGGCTCGGGGTCGTACCACCCGCCGCGCTCGCTGGCGGTGGACTCGAAGCGCGCGCGCAGGCCGCCGGCGACCGGGCCGCTCTCGTCGGCAATATTCGCCTCCCGGACATAGACCGCCCACTCGTCGGCCTCGGGATCGTCCTCTCCGGCCAGCGGCTGACGCAGGACCCGGACCTCGGTGAAGCCCTCCTCGCGCAACTCTTCAGCGACCTCTTCGGCGTCATCGCGCTCGGGGAAGACCAGCAGGTGCTCGCTCACGCCCGCCAGCGTATGCCCACGGCGGTGGTTCACTGATGCACGTGACAGCTGCGTCCGCTCGACAACGCACGTGGGTCCCGCTCGCCGCCATCGTGGCGGGTGCGGCCCTACTCGCGGTGCTCTTCGCCGGCTCGCTGGTCAAGGTCCGCGACGCGCTCTTCGGCGATCCGACCCCGGATGCCGGGGACTCCACCCTGCTGGAGATCCGCAAGACCGCGGAACTGCGGGCGGCGACCGGGTCGTACTCGGTGCCGGTCTATTTCGGGTACGACGAATTGGGCATCCACAAGGCCATCCCCGATGTGCTCGATGGCGACACCGGGGTGGCGATCTATCAGGGCAGCATCGACGCGCTGATCGACCTCAAGGGCTTGGCGGACAAGGACATCGCCATAGATAAGGCCGCCAGCACGCTCACCATCACCGTCCCCGCGCCCACGTTGACCTCCCCGAATATCGACGAGGGCAAATCGCGGATCATCGCCCAGCAGCGCGGCCTGGGCACCCGGATCAACGACTTCTTCGCCGGGACCCCGCTGGCCCAGCGCGAGAGCCTCGATGCCGAGGCCGTCCGCGCCCTGCAGCAGGCGGCGGCCGAGTCCGGCCTGAGCGACACCGCCCGGGAGAACGGCCGCGACTTCCTCACCGCCTTGGGCCGCCAGCTCGGGTACGCCACGGTGACCGTGATCTACGCCGACGAGGGCACCACGCGCTGACGCGCACCATACGTTCAGCCGCCATACATCTGCACGCCGGGCAAATTTGCACACCGTGCACCACGTATGTCATGGTTTCCGTATGGCGTCACCCACCCACGGCCTGCGTGAGATCAAGCGGGCCCAGACCGAAGCCGCTCTGGTGGCTGCGGCATACGAACTGGTGGGCGAGGGCGGCCTAGCCGCAGTGACCGCGGATGCCATCGCCGACCGCGCCGGGGTCTCCCGCCGGACCTTCTTCAACTACTTCCCCAGCGTGGAATCGGTGCTGGTGCGCGGGCTTACCGATCTGTTCACGCAGGTCAGCACCCGGATCGCCGAATGCGCCACGCAGGATCTCTCCCTGCTGGACAGCTTGGAAGCTCTCGCCACGGCGCCCGGCGAGCAGTTGATGCTGGAGCATTTGGCCCGCCTGGGCGTCCTCGGCTCCGGCGACCCGCACGCCGTCGCCATCCTGCACGCCGCCAAGAGCGGCTGGGTCGATTGGCTCGCCGACTTCATTCGCACCCGCACCCCGGCCGGCTCGGACGAGCTCTATGCCGTCGGTCTGGCCAACGGCGTGGTCGCCGCCGCCCACGCCGCGATCACCGTCTGGATGCAGCGCACCGGCGGCTCACTAAGCGAGGAGAGCGTCGCCCAACTGCGAGCCCTGCTCACCCAAAGCCTGAGTGCCGTCCGTCGTGGCTTCGACAGCGCGACCCGCCCGGTACTCACCACCAACTGACGCACACTCCCACCAACTCTCAGGACTTCATAGCCATGGCATTGCTGCTTTCCCGCCTCGGCCGCTGGTGCGCCGATCACGCCCCTCGCGTGCTCGCGTTCTGGTTGGCGATGCTCGCCCTGGTCGGCGTAGGGGCGTTGACCCTTGGCCGGCCGACCACCAACGAGTTCTCCATCCCCGGCAGCGACTACGAGCGCGTGCTCGGGGAGCTGGGGGACGCCATACCGGACCTGCGCGGTGGCTTCGGCACCGTGGTGCTGGAGAGCGAGAACGGCACGTTCACGCCCGAGCAGCGCACCGCGGTCGAGCACGCCATCACCGCATGGTCGAGCATCGACCATGTCACCCAGGTGACCAATCCCTTCGAGACCCAGAAGCAGATCGACGAGTCGGCGGACCAACTCGCCGAGGCCAAGCGCAAGCTCGACGACGGGCGCAAGCAGCTCGACGACAGTCGTGTTGAGCTCGACGAGGCCACGAGCAAGGTCGCCCAGGGTGAGGGTCTGATCCGGCTCATGGAGAAGGACAACCCCAAGGACCCCGAGCTGGCCGGGCTGCGCGCCCAGGTCGAGGAGGGCAAGGCCCAACTAGCCAAGGGCGAGCGGGAGTGGGCCAAGGGCGACAAGGAGTGGGTCGCCGCCTGGCGGAAGTATGTCGATGGCGAATCCCAGTTCCGCGCCACCGGCGGCACCCGTCTGGTCAGCGAGAACGGCAAGGTCGCCATCAGCCAGATCCAATTCGACCAGCCGACCCCGACCATCCCCGTCGAGGTGCGCGACCAGATCCCGCTGCAGACCAAGGCCTTGGCCGATGCCGGAGTGAGTGCCTATTACTCCTCCGAGATCGTCCTCAACACCTCCCTGGTCGGGCCGGGCGAGATCATCGGCCTGTGCATCGCCCTGGTGGTCCTGCTCGTCATGCTTGGCACCCTGGTGGCCGCCGGGCTGCCGATCCTCGGCGCGGTCATCGGCGTGGGTGTGGGTCTGGCCGGCGCGATGGCGCTGACCGTCTTCTACGACATGAACCAGATGACCCCGGCGCTGGCGCTGATGCTGGGTCTGGCGGTCGGGATCGATTACGCGCTCTTCATCGTCAACCGCCATCGGCAGATGTACCTGCACGGGGTGGACCTGCGTGACTCCATCGCCACCGCGGTGGGCACGGCCGGGGGCGCGGTCACCTTCGCGGGCACCACGGTCGTCATCGCCCTGGCCGCGCTGACGCTCTCGGGTCTGCCGATCCTGACCCAGATGGGCCTGGTCGCCGCCGGCACCGTGGCCGTCTCGGTGCTGGTCGCGATCACCGTCACCCCGGCCATGCTGCGGCTGATCGGACCCCGCGTCGCCTCCCGGCGAGCCTGGCGCGACACCGGCTACTCCACCCCGGGCGACCACGCGACGCGGGCGATCCCCGAGGCGGAGCACGAAGAGGAGCACGGCAGCGGGTATGCCCGTGCGGTCACCCGCCGCCCCTGGCTCACCATCCTCGGCGTGGTCGCCCTGGTCGGCGTCCTCGCCTGGCCGGCGACCACCCTGCGACTCGGGCTGCCGGACGGTGGCTCGGAGCCCAAGGGCAGCACCGCGGCAACGGCATACGAGACGATCGCCGACAACTTCGGGCCGGGTATGAACGGTCCGGTCCTCGCCGTCGCGCACCTCAAGGCGCCGGTCACCAATGAGACCGCGATGAACCGCCTGACCGGCAAGTTGACCACCACCTTGGCCAACCAGCCGGGCGTTAAGGGCGTGGTCGTCGCCGGCATCTCGCCGGAGAAGGATGTGGTCGCGCTGCAGGTGGTCCCCAATTCGGGACCGGCGGACGCGGAGACGGTGGACATGGTCCACGGCCTGCAAAACACCATGGAGTTCCTGTCGGCGCAGACCGGTGCCGAGATGGGCCTGACCGGACAGACGGTCGCCAATATCGAGATCTCCCAGCGACTGGGCGATGCCCTCCCGCGTTATCTGATCACCGTCATCGGGCTATCCCTCATCATCCTGATGCTGGTCTTCCGCTCGCTGCTGGTGCCGGTGGTGGCGACCCTGGGCTTCCTGCTCTCGGTGGCCGCGGCGTTTGGGGTGACCGTGGCCGTCTATCAGTGGGGATGGCTGTCCGCGATCTTCGGCGTCAACCAGCCCGGGCCGATCCTGTCCTTCATGCCGATCATCCTCATCGGCGTGCTCTTCGGCCTGGCGATGGACTATCAGATGTTCCTGGTCTCCGGGATGCGGGAGTCCTATGTCCACGGCCAGCGGGCTCGCGACGCGGTGATCACCGGGTTCAGCCACGGCGCCAAGGTGGTCACCGCGGCCGCGCTCATCATGTTCTCGGTCTTCGGTGGGTTCGTCTTCTCCCACCTGACGATGATCCGGCCGATCGGTCTGGGGCTGGCGGTGGGTGTGCTGGTCGACGCCGTCTTGGTCCGTATGACGCTGACCCCGGCGATCATGCACCTGCTCGGCGAGCGCGCCTGGCGCCTGCCGGCGTGGCTGGATCGCCTGGTCCCCAATGTGGACATCGAAGGAACCAGCCTGCCCAAGCCGCAGGTGCACTCCGCACCGACCGAACCGGCCCCGGTGGCCGCCGCCGAGGCGCAACCCGCCTAACCCCGCTTGGCACAACGGCCCCGCCCCGAACACGCTTCGGGGTGGGGCCGTTTTGCCTGGTGGGCGAGCTGTCGGACGGGGTGGCTAGGGTCGCGAGGTATGACGTCAATGCTCACCGCCGCGGCCGTGGACCGGGCCCGGACGTATGTCGCCACCGCCGCCCGCCCGCTGGCGCGGGCCCGGTTGAGATGTCTGCTCGATGGGACGTCGATCGAGGAACTGGTCGATGCGTTGCGGGACTTCCAGGTCGATGACGGGGGTTTTGGGCGGGCGCTGGAGTCGGACTGCCGCGCGCCCGAGGCGAGCGTCCTGGCGACGCTGACGGCGCTCGACATTCTCCGGATGCACGAGGCGCCCGGCGACCATCCGCTGGTGGCCCAGGCGTGCGATTGGCTGCTCGCGCACGTCGAGGAGGATGACGCGGGCCGGGCCGTATGGCCGTTCCTGCCGCCCAGTGCTCAGGCAAGCCCCCATGCGCCGTGGTGGGACCAACGCGAACCGGGGCAGCTCGCGGCGACCTTCGACGGCTTCGTGGCCAACCCCGGGGTGGCAATCACCGCGCACCTCTGGCGTCATCACGCCGCCGGGGGTTCGGTGCCCGCGGAACTGCTCGACCGGTTGACCGAGCAGACCCGGCAGGTGGTGCGCGCGGGGGTGGCCGCGGAGGAGGTCAACGCCCACGACGCGCTCGCGCACTTCGCCGGCGAGTCCGCGACCCCGGCAGACGTTCGCGCCGAGGTCGTCGACTATCTGAGCGCGGTGCTGCCGGAGCGGGTGCTGCGCACCGAGGGCGGGTACACGACATACGGGATCCATCCGCTCTGGATTGCGCCGTCCCCGACCCATCCGCTGGCGCCGGTCCTTGCGTCCGAGATCGAGAGCGCGCTCGAGGCCGCGATCGCCGATCAGGAGCCGGATGGTTCCTGGGCGCCATTTTGGAACTGGGGCGGCGGCGAGCACGCCGAGGCATGGCGCGTGGCCGAGCCCGAATGGCGCGGCACGCTGGTAGTGCGCAATCTCGCGGCGCTCACGGCATACGGGCGGGTGAGCGCCGAATAGCAGGTCAATTCAGCGGGCGGCCGGGCAGTGCGCGGCCAAGACGGTGGCAACCCCAGGTGGAGGCGGACAGCCGAACGGGCCGGATGCCGAAGCATCCAGCCCGTTCGGATAAGTCGCTGAACAGTCTCAGTCGCGTGGGTCCCAGAGGACCAATGCCTGCGACCCGCCGCGGCTCGGCCGCTGGCCGGGGCGCAGCATGACCGCCTCACCCGCGGTGCCCACCGCGAAGATGCGGGTACCATTGCGCAATTGCGCCGTATGCAGTTGCTCGGTCAGGTCGGCAACCCGCGCACGCAGGGCATCGACCTGGTGCTCCAGTTCCATGATCCGCTGGATGCCGGCCAAGCTGACGCCCTCCTCCTGGGAGAGACGCTGCACCTCGCGCAGGGTGGCGATATCCCGCGCGGAGTAGCGGCGGCCGCCACCCCGGGTACGGGAGGGCGTCACCAGACCCAGCCGGTCGTACTGGCGCAGGGTCTGCGCATGCATACCGGCCAGCTCCGCCGCCACCGAGATGACGAAGACGGGGGTCTGGTCCTCGGGGTGGAAGACGTCGGAGAGCGAGCTCACGACGACGCCCGGGCAAAGAGGTCGGCGCGCGGGTCGGCGTCGCCCTGGTCGGCCCGCAACACCTCGACGGCGGCCTTGGCCTCGTCGGAGAGCTTCTCGGGCACGACAACCGTGACCTTGGCCAGCAGGTCGCCGGTCGCCGACTTGGTGGCTACGCCGCGACCCTTGACCCGCAGCACCCGCCCGGAGGGGGTCCCCGGGGCGATGCGCACCTTGACGGACTTGCCGTCGAGCGTGGGCACGGCCACGGTGGCGCCGAGGGCCGCCTCGGCGAAGGTCACCGGCAGGTCGATCGTGAGGTTGTTGCCGTCCCGGCCGAAGACCGGATGCGAGTCGACCTTCACGGTGAGGATCAGGTCGCCCTTGGGTGCGCCCGGGTCGCCCTCGCCGCCCTTGCCGCGCAGCTTGATCCGCTGCCCGTCCTTCACCCCGGCGGGTATGCGCGCGGTGATCCGCTGGCCGTCCAGTCCGCTCAGCGTCACCGTGGCACCGGTGACCGCGTCGTGGAAACTCAACGTCGTCGAGGCCTGGATGTCCCGCCCGGGCTGCGGCCCGCGCGGGGCGCCGTAGCCCCCGCCGAAACCGCCCATACCTCCCTGGCCGAAGCCACCCTGCTGGCGGAATCCGCCT
>ERZ501047.566-NODE-566-length-11658-cov-4.689046_pt1 | contig 11658 bp, 7 predicted proteins | sample MGYA00510868_ERZ501047 | MGnify/ENA primary metagenome ERZ501047 (study PRJEB25958, sample SAMN03398593) | human skin metagenome | study: EMG produced TPA metagenomics assembly of the Human Skin Microbiome Metagenome (human skin metagenome) data set. | reverse complement strand
GCGACGCAATATCGCCGGGGCGATGCGGCTGACCGGCCGGCCGCGCGCCGGGGTGATCCTCGTCGACGACGTACTCACCTCCGGAGCGACGATGGCCGAGGCGGTCGCCACGGTGCGCGCGGGCGGCATACGGCTGGCCGGTTGCGTGACACTCGCGGCGACCCCGCGACTGCCGCCCAGAGGCTAGAACAATGGGCTAGCGTCTGGTCATGGGACGACGTTGTCTTCGCCGCACCGAGGAGGTGAGGCGATCGAGTAGCCGGCGGTAGGACCGCAAACCCGCTCTCGCACGTCACTTTTCACCTCCAGGAGTCATCATGGATGTTGTCGTTTCGGGCCGTCACCAGAGCATCACCGACAAGTTCCGCGAGCACGTGAGCGAACGGATGAGCCGGGTCGAACATCTCGATCCCCGAGCCACCCGACTCGAGGTCCTGGTCAGTCATGAGCCGCACCGCAGCAAGACCCAGTGCGGCGAGCGGGTGGAGATCACCTGCCATACCCGCGGGCCGGTGGTGCGCGCGGAGGCCTGCCACGACGACAAATTCGCCGCCTTCGAGCTGGCATTGGACAAGCTCACCGAACGCCTGCGCCGCGCCCACGACCGCCGCCGGGTCTCCCGCACCCGCGGCGCCAAACTCGAGCCAGCCCTGGCGCCCGCGCCGGCCCCGGTGGAGGCCGAGCCGGCAAGCGACGAGGCCGCCGCCGAACCGGACCTCTTCGGGGCCACCGGAGATTGCCCGATCGAGGTCCGCGAGAAGGTGCACACCAGCCCGCCGATGACCCTCTCCGACGCCCTGGCCGAGATGGAACTCGTCGGCCATGACTTCTATCTGTTCTGCGACAGCGACACCGGCCAACCGAGCGTGGTCTACCGGCGCCACGGGTGGAAGTACGGGGTAATCCACCTCGACTCCGCGACCGGTCAGGAGGCCGCGGTCTCCTAGGCTGACCGGGTGCATCCGGTGCGTCTGAGTCGAGCCCAGGCGCGCCGGATCGCCCTGGCCGCCCAGGGTTTTGGGCGAGCGCGCAGCGCCTCCCCACCCGGCATCCGGGATCTGCAGCGGGTGATCGACACCGTCGGCGTGATCCAGATCGACAGCGTCAACGTCCTTGCCCGGAGCCACTATTTGCCCTTTTACTCCCGCCTCGGCCCGTATGACGCGGACCTGCTCGACCGCTGCCGCGACCGGGCGCCGCGGCGGCTGGTCGAATATTGGGCGCATGAGGCCTCGCTGATCCCGCCGGCCACCTGGCCGCTGCTCGACTTCCGGATGCGGCGCGCGCAGACCGACGCCTGGGGCGGTATGCAGCGCGTCGCCCGGGAACATCCCGAACTGGTCGCCGCCGTGCGCGCCGAGATCCAGGCCCGCGGCCCGCTGACCTCGCGGGAGACCGAGGCCGCGCTCGCCCACGACGTCCCCCGCGAACGCGAGCACTGGGGCTGGAACTGGTCCCTGGTCAAGAATGCGCTCGAGCACCTGTTTTGGGCCGGCGAGATCGGCTCGGCCGGGCGGACCCGCCAGTTCGAGCGCCGGTATGACGCCCTGGAGCGCGTCTTCCCGCCGGCCCACCGGGCGGCGGCCGTGGACCCGACGCTGCGACCCGACGAGCCCGAGGCTTTCCGGCGGCTCATCGAGATCGCCGCCCGCGCGCACGGGGTGGGCAGTGCGCAATGCCTGCGGGACTACTTCCGCCTGCCGCCGGCGCCGGCCCAGGTGGCGATCGCCGAACTGGTCCATGCGGGGGCCCTGATCCCGGCCACCATCGAGGGGTGGCACCGCCCGGCATACCTGCATGCGCGGGCGCGCCGGCCGCGACGGGTGGACGCCCGGGCCCTGCTCAGCCCCTTTGACTCCCTGGTATGGCAGCGCGACCGCGTAGCCGCGATCTTCGGCTTCGACTACCGGCTGGAGATCTATGTGCCCGCACCGCAGCGGGTGCACGGCTACTACGTGCTGCCCTTCCTGCTCGGCGACGAGCTCATCGGCCGGGCGGATCTGAAGTCGGACCGCAGCGCGGACACCCTTGTGGCACAACGGATCACCTGGGAGGCGGGCCGCGGCGGCGCGCTGGACCGGGCCGAGTTGACCGCCGAACTGAAGCAGCTCGCCAGCTTCCTCGGGCTGGGCCAGGTGGCTCAGCCGGGCTGAGGGATCAAGCCGTTGGGTTGAGCAACTCCCAGTGGCGGGCCGGGCCGACGCTGCCATCGGGGGCGTCCGCGGCAGCCTCCTCACCCCATACCGTGAATCCCGCGCGCTCCAGGGCGCGGTTACTGCCGGCATTGTCGGCGGCCGTCTCGGCGACCAGCCGGCGCTGTCCCAGCCCCGAGGCGCCGGTGAGGTCACCAGGAGCCACCGGAGCGAAGGCGTGCGCCACCGCGGCGTGCACGGCGGGGGTCAGCAGGCCCCGGCGCCGTGCGCTGGGGGAGAGCCAGTAGCCGAGGTTCCCGGTGCCACCCACCGTGAGCGCATCGCCGGTCGCGAAGACCGCCACATCACCGAGCGCCGTGTCGTTGGCGGCGTCGGCGATGCACCAGCCCTGCACCGCGCCGCGGGCCGCATACATCCGCCGGCGCGCCAGCCAGGCCGGGAAGCTGCCCGGATCCGGTATGCCGCGCGCCGGCAGCCAGTGACTCGGGTGATCGTGCGGCTCGATCGCCGCCAGGTCCTCCTCGCGCCAGTCCCGCAGGACGACCGGGCCGGCCGCGATCCGGGGCGGGGTGAACCAGGGTGTGCCCGGCTCGCGGGGGTCGCCGGCGTCGATCGAGCCGTGCCATTCGTCGACGATCTCGCCGGTACGCAGGGTGGCGCAGCGCGGGTTCACCGTCTCGAAGCGGAAACCCGCGGCGCGGGCGACCGCCCAGGAGCCGAGGTTGCCGCCGAAAGCGGCCCAGGTCAGCCGAGCCCCGCCCTGGTTGTCGAACCACCAGTCCCGCACCAGGCGCAGCGCACCCGCCATCAGGTGCCGGCCCCGGCCCTGCGGGTGCAGGCCATAGCCGACCGCCGCGAGGCCCCCGCCGCGTGAGCGGATATCGATGGTGCCCTGGAAGCTGTCCTCGGGGTCGTTGGCATCGGTCAGAGCCCACATCAGGTTGCTGCCCGAGCCCTCCCAATTGGTCCGGATCAGGTCAAGAAACTCGCGGGCCTGCTCCACCCCATACGGCTGCGGCACGGTGGTCCAGCGCAGGCTCTCCGGGTCGCTCGCTTGCTCGACAATCCGGTCGAGATCGCCCTCGGCGTGGGCGCGCAGGCGCACCACGCCATCGGTGAGTTCGGGGACGCAGGCGGGGAACGACATACGGACAAGCCTGCGGCATCCGCCGACACGGCTCAATCGAATATCCGCGCGGCAACTCGACGCCCGGACGGAGGCGTTGGGGGCGTCGGTGGGCTCGACTAGGCTAGGCGGGTTCCCCGGGAAGGATGAGGAGTCACCCCGTGCCCAAGATCGTCGAACGCATTCTGCGTGCCGGTGAGTCGCGTGTGGTCAAGCGGTTGGAAGGCGTCGCCGCGGCCGTCAACGCCCTCGAGGAAGACTTCGAGAAGCTCACCGACGCCGAATTGCGCGGTGAGACCGACACCTTCAAGAAGCGGATCGCCGACGGTGAGAGCCTCGACACCCTGCTGCCGGAGGCCTTCGCCGCCGTGCGCGAGGCGTCCAAGCGCACCCTTGGCAAGCGCCACTTCGACGTCCAGCTCATGGGTGGCGCGGCGCTGCACCAGGGCAATGTCGCGGAGATGAAGACCGGTGAGGGCAAGACGCTGGTGGCGACCCTGCCGTCCTACCTCAATGCCCTCAGCGGCAAGGGCGTGCACGTCATCACGGTCAACGACTATCTCGCCGAATATCAGTCGGAGTTGATGGGCCGTATCCACCGGATGCTCGGCCTGGAGACCGGCTGCATTCTGTCGCATATGACCCCCGAGCAGCGCCGGGCCGAATATGCCAAAGACATCACCTATGGCACCAATAACGAATTCGGCTTCGATTATCTGCGCGACAATATGGCGTGGAGCATCGAAGAATTGGTGCAGCGCGGCCACAACTTCGCGATCGTCGACGAGGTCGACTCCATCCTCATTGACGAGGCGCGCACCCCGCTGATCATTTCCGGCCCGGCCGATGCGGCCACCAAGTGGTATGCCGAGTTCGCCCGTATGGTCACCCGCCTGCGCCGCGGTGAGTTCGAGTCCGGCCTGGGCGACTACGAGGTCGACGAGAAGAAGAAGACCGTCGGGGTGCTGGAGAGTGGTATCGACAAGATCGAGGATTTCCTCGGCATCGAGAACCTCTATGAAGCGGTCAATACCCCGCTCATCGGCTACCTCAATAACGCGATCAAGGCCAAGGAGCTGTTCCACCGCGACAAGGACTACATCATCCGCAATGGCGAGGTGATGATCGTCGACGAGCACACCGGCCGCGTGCTGTCCGGCCGCCGCTACAACGACGGTATGCACCAGGCGATCGAGGCCAAGGAGGGTGTGGAGATCAAGAATGAGAACCAGACCCTGGCCACAATCACCCTGCAGAACTACTTCCGGATGTACGACACCCTGTCCGGTATGACGGGTACCGCCCAGACCGAGGCGGCCGAACTGCATTCGATCTACCAACTCGGCGTGGTGCCGATCCCGACTAACCGGCCGATGATCCGCGTCGACCAGCCCGACCTCGTCTTCCGCACCGAGGAAGCCAAGTATGAGGCGGTCGTCGAGGACATCGCCGAGCGCCACCGCAAGGGTCAGCCGGTGCTGGTCGGCACGGTGTCCGTGGAGAAGTCCGAATACCTCTCGGATCATTTGCGGCGCAAGGGAATCCCGCACGAGGTGCTGAACGCCAAGCAGCATGAGCGCGAGGCGGCTATCGTCGCCGAGGCGGGCCGCAAGGGCGCCGTCACCGTGGCCACCAATATGGCCGGGCGAGGCACCGACATCATGCTCGGTGGTAACCCCGAGTTCCGGGCGGTCGCGGCGCTGAAGGCGCGCGGCCTGGACCCCGAGGAAACCCCCGAGGCGTATGAGGCGGCCTGGGACGACGCGCTGGTCGCCGCCGAGCAGCAGGTCGCCGACGAGCACGCGGAGGTCACCGAACTCGGCGGTCTCTATGTGCTGGGCACCGAGCGCCACGAGAGCCGGCGCATCGACAACCAGCTACGCGGGCGTTCCGGCCGTCAGGGTGACCCGGGGGAGTCGCGCTTCTATCTCTCGCTGCAGGACAACCTGATGCGGTTGTTCAACGCCGGTTTCGTGGACCGGGTGATGAGCTCGACCGGGATGGACGACGCCACCCCGATCGAGGGCAAGCTGCTCTCTCGTTCGATTGAGAGCGCGCAGAGCCAGATCGAAGGCCAGAACTACGAGATCCGCAAGAACGTCCTCAAGTACGACGACGTGCTCAACCGCCAGCGCGAGGTCGTCTATGACGAGCGCCGCCGGGTGCTCCTGGGGGAGGACCTCGAGGAACAGGTGCGCGACTTCATGACCACCGTCGTCGAGGGCTATGTCGACTCCGAGACCGCCGAGGGCTTCCCGGAGGACTGGGATCTGGACCGCTTGTGGGCCGCGCTCAAGGCGCTCTATCCGGTCGGGGTCAGCCAGCAGGGCGTGGTCTCGGCGGCGAATGGCGTCGCGGGGCTCACCGCGGACAGCCTGCGCGAGGAACTGGTTTCCGATGTCCACCACGCGTATGACGCCCGCGAGGCCGCCCTCGGCGAGCAGGTCACCCGCGAGTTGGAGCGGCGGGTCATCCTCTCCGTGCTCGACCGCAAATGGCGCGAGCACCTCTACGAGATGGACTACCTCAAGGAGGGCATCGGCCTGCGCGCGATGGCCCAGCGCGACCCGCTCGTGGAATACCAGCGCGAGGGATACAACCTCTTCGAGTCCATGAATGAGGCGATCAAGGAGGAGAGCGTCGGCTTCCTCTTCAACGCCGAGGTGCAGGTCGACGCCCCGGCCCAGGCGCCCGCCCCGCTGCAGCCGGTGGCGATCGGCGAGATGTTGCGCGGGATGGACGGCGCCGAGAGTGCTGCCGGGGCGACTCCCGAGCAGGCCGGGGCCCGCCCGGAGATCCGAGCCAAGGGCCTGGACGAGGCCAGCCGTCCCCAGCAGTTGCACTATTCGGCACCGGATGAGACCGGCGGGATCGAGGAGCACGACGAGGCCGCCCCGCCGGTGCGCCTGAGCGAGGCGCAGCTGGCCAACACCGGCCGCAACGACCCGTGCCCCTGTGGCTCGGGCAAGAAGTTCAAGATGTGCCACGGGGCCTGACTCCGGCACATAGGTACGGGTGCGGCGGCCGGTTTTCCGGTCGCCGCATCTGCGGTTTTCAGCCCCGGCATGCCCCCGGGGGTGGTGGTTAGGGCATCTACTACCGGTCGTAGTATCGGAGCTGCGGAACCCCCTACTCACCCCACCGACCGGAGCCTGTCGCCGATGGACGCTTTGGATCTCGCCCGATGGCAATTCGCCATCACCACCGTGTATCACTTCTTCTTCGTCCCGATCACGATCGGGATGTCCGCGCTGGTGGCCGGTCTGCATACGGCATACCTGCGCACCCGCAATCCGGAGTATCTGCGCCTGTCGAAGTTCTTCGGCAAGCTCTTCGTCATCAACTTCGCCCTGGGCCTGGTCACCGGCATCGTGCAGGAGTTCCAGTTCGGGATGAACTGGTCGAGCTATAGCCGGTTCGTCGGGGACATCTTCGGTGCGCCGCTGGCCTTCGAGGCCCTGCTCGCGTTCTTCATGGAGTCCACCTTCCTGGGCCTGTGGATCTTCGGCTGGGGGCGGATCCCTGAGAAGCTGCACAATGCGTGCATCTGGCTGGTGCACATCGGCACCGTGCTCTCGGCATACTTCATCTTGGCGGCCAATTCCTTCATGCAGCACCCGGTGGGCTACCGGCTCAACGCGCAAACCGGGCGCGCCGAGATGGCCGACTTCGTCGCGGTGCTGCTCAACAAGGTGCAGTTGGTGACCTTCCCGCACGTGGTGGCCGGGGCATACATGGTCGGTGGCGCCATGGTCATGTCGGTCGCGCTCTACAAGATGCGCCAGGCCCATGCCGGCGCCGCCACCGAACCTGAGCGACGGTTGCACGAGGGTCGGGACTTCGACATCCGCGAGGACGTGCCGATGTGGCGCAAGGCCGTTCGACTCGGCGCGATCACCACGCTGGTCGCCGGGCTGGCGGTCGCCATCACCGGTGACATCCAGGGCAAGATCATGACCGAGGTCCAGCCGATGAAAATGGCTGCGGCCGAGGCCCTCTACGACACCCCGCCGGATGGCGAGTGCGCGAACTTCTCCGTGCTCACCGTCGGCAAGCTCGACGGCTCGGACGCCAAGAACATCATCGAGATCCCGTGCCTACTCTCCTTCCTGGGCACCGGCAGCTTCTCCGGCAAGATCCACGGGATCAATGAGATCGAGCGCGACTACCGTGCGGCATTCGCCGACGGTGGCGACAAGGCGGTGATGATCAAGGACCTGTCTGGCAAGGAGACCAACTACACCGCGGCGCCCACCTATGTGCCGAATATCCCGATGTCCTACTGGAACTTCCGGCTGATGATCGGCGCCGGGCTCTTCGCCGCGGCCGTCGCCGCCTGGGCCCTGTTCGCGCTGCGGGGCGGCCGGGTGCCGACCGCGGGCTGGGTGAAACCGGTGCTGATCCTCACCCCCTTGGCCACCGTCCTGGCGCACAGCTTCGGCTGGATCTTCACGGAGGTCGGCCGGCAGCCGTGGGCGGTCTTCGGCACCATGGTCACCTCCACCGGTGTCAGCCCGAGCGTCTCCACGACGGATGTGTGGATCTCGATGATCGTCTACACGCTGCTGTATGGCGCCCTCGCCGTGGTCGAGGTGAAGCTCTTCCTCGACTACATCCGCCGCGGTGCCGAGCCCTATGAGCCGGTCGCCCGGGTCGCCGACGAAGACCAGCTCGCCTTCTCCTACTGAGCCGAAAGGATTGACACACAATGGAACTCACGACCATCTGGTTCATCCTCATCGGCCTGTTGTGGACCGGCTTCCTCGTCCTCGAGGGCTTCGACTTCGGCGTCGGCATGCTCGGCGCGATCCTGGGCCGGGAGAGCGCAGGCCTCGACGCGGCCGACGCGGAGAAGCGCCGGCGGGTGCTCTATACGACGATTGGCCCGTTCTGGGATGGCAACGAGGTATGGCTGCTCACCGCCGGCGGCGCGACCTTCGCGGCCTTCCCGCACTGGTACGCGACGATGTTCTCCGGCATGTACCTCGCGCTGCTGCTGGTCTTGGTGGCGCTGATCGTGCGCAATATGGGCTTCGAATACCGCGGCAAGCGCGACTCGATGACCTGGAAGCGCGGCTGGGACCGATGCATCCACCTCGGCTCGCTGTTGCCGCCGCTGCTCATCGGCACCGCGCTGACCAACCTCGTGCACGGCCTGCCGATCGACAAGAACATGGAGTTTACCGGCAACCTCTTCACCCTGCTCAACCCAGTCAGCCTGCTCGGTGGCATCACGCTCACCGCGCTCTGCCTGACCCATGGGTCGCACTTCGTGGCGCTGAAAACCACCGGACCCTTGCGCGACGAGGCGCGCGGGATCGCCACCAAGGCGGGTCTGGTGACCGCGGTCCTCGCCGTGATCCTGCTGGTGTGGCTGGGCGTGGAGAGCGGCAAGCCGGCCTCGTGGGTGACCACCGTGCTGGCTGCGGTCAGCCTGCTCGCGGCGATCTACTGCAACACCAAGGGCGCGGAGGGCAAGGCCTTCGTGGGGACCTCCGCGACCATCGTCCTGGTCGTGGTCACCTACTTCGTCATGCTCTTCCCGAATGTCATGCCCACGACGCTGGCGGATGGCACCTCGCTGACCACGACGAATGCCGCGAGCACCGAGTTGACGCTGAAGATCATGACCGGCGCCGCGCTGGTGTTCACCCCGGTGGCGCTGGCCTACACGGCCTGGAACTACTGGGTGTTCCGCCGGCGCATCGGCACCCAGCACATCCCCGAGGCGCACAGCGCCGTCTGATGGCCGCCTCGGTCGTTGAACCTGCCGCGGCGGTCGGCTCCGAGCCGGCGGCCGGCGGCGCTCGCGTGAGACCCGTCGATCCCCGGCTGCTTTCCGAGTCGCCCGGGGCCCGCTCGGCGGTCCTGGGACTGGGCGGGTTGGGGATCTGTACGGGGGTCGCCACCATCGCCCAGGCCCTCGCGATCGCTTGGTTAGTCACCGACCTGGTCGACCGCCGCCCGCTGGCCCTGCCCCTAGCGCTGACCGTGCTGGCGTTCGTGGCCCGGGCAGTCTGCTCGGCCGCCGGGGAGGCATGGGCGGCGCGCGCGGGGGCGCGGATCTCCATACGGCTGCGCGAGCGGCTGCTCACCGGTTGGTTGACCCGGTCCGCCGATGAGCGCCCCGATCCGGAGCGCGCACTGGTGCTCGCTGGTCAGGGGGCGAGCGCGATCGAGGCGTATGTCGCGCGTTTCCTGCCGGCGCTGGTGTCCGCGGTGGTGCTGCCGGCATTCGCGCTGGTGACCATGGTCGTGGTGGATCCGCTGAGCGCGCTCATCGCCGTGCTCACCGTGCCTCTGCTGCCGATCTTCGCCGCGCTCATCGGTGCCACCACCGCCGAGGACACCCGGCGCCGGTGGGGGAGCTTGAGTCGGCTGTCCGGGCATTTCCTCGATGTGGTGCGCGGGTTGCCGACCCTGGTCAACTATGGGCGCGCCGAGGCCCAGGTCGAAACCATCGGCCGGGTCAGCCGACAGCATGCGGCGGCGACCATGCGGACGCTGCGTCTGGCCTTCCTGTCCTCGGCCGCGATGGAACTCCTGGCCACCCTGTCCGTGGCGATCGTCGCCGTTGCCGTGGGTTTGCGCCTGGCCGGTGGCAGCCTCGACCTGCGCACGGGGTTGGCGGCGATTCTGCTCGCGCCCGAGGTGTATTGGCCGGTACGCCGGGTGGGCGCGGAGTTCCACAACAGCGCCGATGGCGCCGCCGCGCTCGCGGAGATCCTCGACGAACTCGCAGCCCCCGCCGTTGCCGCCCGGATGCCCGCTGCCGCCCCGCCCGCCGCTACCACGCGAGCTGCCGGTATGTCGTCGGCCGGCGCCGCATACCGGCCCGGGGTTTTGTTGCGGGACATCGGATATCGCTATCCCGGCCGCGATCGGTGTGTCCTGGACGGGCTCAGCGCCACCCTTCCGAACCCCGGGCTCAGCGTGATCACGGGGCCCTCGGGGGCGGGCAAGAGCACGCTGCTCGAACTCCTCGCCGGGCTGCGCGCGCCCACCGGCGGCGAACTCAGTGGCACCGCGGATCGCCACCTGCTCACGCAGCGGCCCTTCCTCGTCGCCGCCACGCTCGCCGAGAACCTCCGCCTCGGTCCCGCGCGCACCGCCACCGATGCCCAACTGTGGGCGAGTCTGGACGCCGTCGGCCTGGGCGAGTTGATCCGCAGCCGGCCCGAGGGTCTAAATTTGCCGCTGGGCGACAACGGTTTCGGTCTCTCGGCGGGGCAGCGCGCCCGGGTGGGGCTGGCCCGCGCCATCCTTAGTGGCGCCAACGTCCTGCTCCTGGACGAACCGACGGCGCATCTCGACCCGGCCGGCAGCGTGGCCATCAACCGGCTGCTGTGCGAGCTCGCTCGCGAGCGCGCCGTGATCGTGGTCAGCCACCGCCCCGAACTCCTCAAATGGGCCGATGCACACCTGGCGATTCCGGCCGCGAAGGCTGCCGCGACCGTGGGGGCGATCCGGTGACGCACCGCGGCCTGAGGTTCTCCGGCCGGCTGCGCGGTGCCGGTCTGCTCGGCGGTCTGGCGCTGGCCTGTGGGGTGGCGCTCACCGCCACCAGCGGGTGGCTCATCGTGCAAGCCTCCACCCGGCCGGTCATCCTGTCCCTGCTTGTCGCCATCGTCTGCGTGCGCACCTTCGGCATTGGGCGCCCCGTGTTCCGGTATGCCGAGCGCCTGCGCTCCCATGACGCCGCCCTCGGTGATCTGGCCGACGCCCGCGTCGACACCTACCGCCGGCTCATCCCCCTTGCCCCCGCGCGGCTGGGCCGGCGTGCCCGCAGCGAGGTCCTCACCGCCGCCGTGCGCGACCTCGACGACGAGGTCGAAGCGCAAGTCCGGGTGGTGGTCCCGTTGGTCTCGGCGGCTTTCGGAGCCGTGGTCGCCATCGTCGTCTCCCTGGCCGTATGGCCGCCCGCCGCCCTCATCCCGGCCGTCCTGTCCCTGGTGCTGGCCGCCATCGTCGTCCTGCTCGCCCGGCTCGAGTCGGCCGCCCAGGTCGAGGGCCTTGGGGCGCGCGCCGAGGCCACCCGGGTGGCTGCCTTGGTCACCTCCAACGCCGGTGAGCTGGCCGCGATCGGTGCGGGTGAGGACGCCTCCGCGTGGCTGTCTGCGGCGCACGAACGGGTGGAGCGGGCCGCGGGGCGGCAGGGCGACATACGGGCCCTGGGCGCGGCACTGGTGCTGCTCAGTGTGGGCGCGGCGACGGCCGCCTCCGCCCTGCTGCTGCTTCCCCAGGTCGGCGGGCCGGTCAGTCGGCCGCTGGCGGCCCTATTGCTGCTGATCCCGTTGGCGCTGGGCGAGGTCACCGCCACGCTGCCCGAGGCCACCGGCGCGCTGGCGCGCAGCCGCGCCGCCGCCGCGCGGCTGCAGC
>ERZ501047.561-NODE-561-length-11731-cov-3.368020_pt1 | contig 11731 bp, 7 predicted proteins | sample MGYA00510868_ERZ501047 | MGnify/ENA primary metagenome ERZ501047 (study PRJEB25958, sample SAMN03398593) | human skin metagenome | study: EMG produced TPA metagenomics assembly of the Human Skin Microbiome Metagenome (human skin metagenome) data set. | reverse complement strand
TTCTCGACAAGGTCCAGGGAGTCGATGGTCGTCGCGAGTTTATCAAGATCCCAGATGGCCGTGCCGCTTCGAGTGCCAGCAAGGCGGCCCCGGATGAGAACCCGGAGCAGAAGAAGGCCGCTGCTGCCGCTGCCCGTGCCCAAAAGGCCGCGCAAAAAGAGGAAAAAAAGAAGCAAAAGAGCGGTAAGGCGTCCGCCGCTGACCCCGTGCAGAAGCTGATTGAGGAGGGCACGAAGAACATTCACATGTACGCCGCGCCCCTCGTCCAAACACCCACCGACGTGCCTGTCAGCACGACCATGTACCGAATGCGCCCGCTGATGTAGTGCTATGTAGGTGTGTATCGGATCCACAGGCGGCGCGACGCGCGTCCGGCGGCGTTTCTTTATGACGCGTCCGGCGGTGCCGCTGGGCGCCCTGCCGCTGACGGCCATCGTCGCGGCAAGCGCACGCAATGGCATCGGTGCTCGTGGCACGCTCCCATGGCGTCTCTCTAAAGACATGGCGTACTTTCGAGCCATTACGCGCCATGTCGTCGAGCCGGAGCATGACGACGACGTGATGCGCCGTGCGGGCTATGTGCGCCAGCCTATCCCGCTCAAAAATGCTGTCATCATGGGACGACATACGTGGGATAGTATTCCGCCGCGGTTCCGGCCTCTGCGTGACCGGATCAACGTCGTGGTCAGCACAACCATGACGCAGCATGATCTGGGCCTGGCCGAGCCTGACGACGACACGCTCATCGCGAGATCTCTGGAAGATGCTGTGACTCTTTTGGAGGAGCGACGATCGTGGCGATATACCCAGCGACCTGCATGTGCGGGCTCAGCGCTCGCTCACGCATTTATCATTGGCGGTGCTGCCTTGTACCACCACGCCCTTACATCTACCAGTGACCACTGGTACTTGGACGGACTACTAGTGACTCGAATTCAGGAGCCGGCCGATCTGCACGAAAAGTGCGACGTCTTTTTCACCGAGTTTCGCACACCGGCGCAAATTGAGTGGGAGCAGCGACTTTTCCAGGGCCCCTGTCCCACACCAGCTACATGGACGCTCGCTTCGGCAAACACGCACGTAGCGCGCTTTCCATGCATTGCGCCTGGAGATGTCGCGCCCGGCTTGGAAGAGCAGGGCATGCTCTTTCAGTTCCAATACTGGCAGCGTACATAGTGGAGCGCCTTTTTCTGGTCCATGTCCACCAGGACGCGAGAAGACGCGAAAAAGGCCAAGCAGGAACGCAAGCTCCAAGCCCAGCAGAAAGCTGCTGCTAAGCCTCCGACACCTGCTCCGCGTCCCAAGCAGGATGCGCCAGAGGTCCAGCTGTCGAAAGCCCTGGCATACATCTTGCGGCATGGCGCCCAAAAGGAGCACGTTCACATCCGGTCGGATGGATACGTCCGCGTCAGCGATATCCTAGCGCGCCCTAAAATCCAAAAAATCACCATGCCTGAGGACCGCGCGCCACATTTGGCCGATATCGAGCATGTCGTGTCGTCCAACGCCAAGAAGCGCTTTGAACTTGCCAGCGGCACAGACGAAGGTCCATGCGACGGCTGTGGGCCTGTGCTGTGGATTCGCGCCGTCCAGGGCCACTCGCTCGAAGATGTCAAGGACGTATCGACTGATGCCCTTACGCTCGACAATGTGGCCCTGCATCTGCCGCTTCGGGACGAATCCACCGGCGATCACATGGCGATTCACGGGACACAGGCTGAAGCATGGGACCACATTCGCGCCTCTCACGAGCTGCGGCGCATGGGGCGCAACCACATTCACATGGCGCAGGGGCTGCCGGGTGACTCGGGCGTCATCAGCGGCATGCGGAACTCGTCGACGCACCTCTTGTACATCAACGTGTCGGCGGCGCTGCGGGACGGCATCCCATTTGCCATGGCGTCGAATGGCGTCGTCCTGTCCAGCGGTGCTGGCGAAACGGGCGCACTGCCTTTGACCTATGTGCTACGGGTCACCGACCGGCACGGACACACCATCTGGCCTGCATGAGAGCATTATACGGTGATCATGGGCTGCTCCGTCAACACGAAGGGGAAGACTTCTTGCTCCAGCAAATTCACAAATTCGCCGGGCGTCTCGTTCTGTTGTGTGGATGCGTCGGCTGGCTTGGTTTCCTGGCTGGATATGTACTCGTTCAGGTAGTCAAACTGGCGCACAAGCGACTTGATGATCGCCTTGGCCTTACGGGGCGTCGGCTCAACGACAGCCACAAAGTACGTGGCTGGCAGGCCAAAGCGCAGGACGCTCTCGACAAACGTGCGCACGATCTTGAAATGGAAGAGCGACTGGAATGCTTCGGCAAAGTTGACGCAGCTCAGGCGCAGCAGCTCGGACCACAGCTCCTTTTCCGAGGCACCGGCTTGTTCCAACTCGGCGCGTTCCCGTGCGAGGAGTCCCTCGTCCCACACAAATTCGCGAATATGAAATTTGTTCTCACGCGCTTTCTGCATAAACTCCTCCTGCACCTTCTTGAAGAGCGTCACGTTGTACAGGACATAGTCTTCGTCCTGCGCCAGTTGCGCTGACGAGCGCGGCACCACCATCGGCGTGAGGCGCTCGTACTTGGCGAGCCAGTCCTTGACCTGGGTCTTGGGCACGACGACGAGCAGCGTCGTGAGAAACTCAGAGTTCGCATCGACCATGTCGTCCTTGTGCACGATATCGGCCAAAGAGCACACGGTGAGGTTGCCGTGCTTCTTGCGCTCCAGCTGCTGGAGTTGGCCCTTGGCGGCGTTGTACGCCGTAAGCTTCTGCCTCATAATATGGTCGATCGACTGCATCTCTTTGGTGAAGAGCTCGATCAGATCATTGAGCGACTTTTCCACGCGATACTTGCCGCTATTCCACTTCCACGACATGACATAGTCCTCGACGCTCATGCCGTCAATGTTCATATTCTCGTTCATGGCATCTTCGTCGTCATTGAGCAGCGCACGCAATGCGTCGACAATGCGCGCTAAAATAGCCGCAAAGATCGTGTCAATCTTGGGCAGGTCCTCTGCCATCACAATGAGCGACTCGAGCGTCCCTGTCTTGAGCGGCGGCATTCGGATCGGAGCCACGTCTGTCTGCTCACAGGCCCCGTCTCGCACAAGCTGCGAAACAAGGTCCTGAAACATCTGTTCGTGGCCCTTTTCCTCCTGCACGGGCACACTCACGATCCAGTTGCTCGTCTCGGACGGCATCGTACAATGTGGCCGTGCGATATGCCTCGGTGGTGGCACGCACGAGGCCCAACGGGTGCGCACGTGGCACTTGCATACCGACACCCACGCCACGATGAAGTACGTACGGCGACACTCACAGCAGCTCGGTGCGAGAAATCCAGCGCATCAATGAACGTGAGCTGGAACTCGGGCTACACGGCTCTGGGTCTTGGCACGATCAGTACAAGGACTCGGCGTATATTTATGTCGGTGGACTGCACTATGATATGACGGAAGGCGACGTGCTTACGATTTTTTCGCAGTATGGCGAAATCGTCCACATTCACTTGCCCAAGCCGCGCTCGGAGCCAGATACCCAACAGCCCAAAGGGCACAACCGCGGCTTTGGCTTTCTCATGTACGAGGACCAACGCTCGACCGTGCTCGCCGTCGACAACCTCAATGGGACGCCAGTGCTGGGCCGCACACTCCGTGTCGACCACGTAGCTCACTTTCGGCCAGAGCGCGTTCGGAATGCGGAGGGTCATCTTGTCGAGCCGGAGGAACAGGTCCTCAATTGTGCGCCCCCCGAAACGGTCGTGGATGACGAGGGGGGCGAGGACGACGATCTCGAGGACCCGATGGCGGCCTACCTGTCTGACAAGCGGCGCCGCCATGAAAAGCGCCGTGACGAAAAACACCGCCACCGGCACCACCGGCACCGCCGACATCACCGACACCGCGATGATCACGAGCGTGACGCGGATCAGGATCATATTGACGCTGGCGAAAAAGATACCCACAGCGACGCAAGGGATGCCTCACGCGGGCCACAAGACCGCTCACGCTCGGCTACCCCCGTCATGGACCGCCGCGTTCGCACCGATACACCGTAGCATGCAGTGGAGGTCTTCCACGTGCCTCGACCTCGTCAGCGCGTCCGTATCCTCACCACGACCATGCGGTCCGTACGCGTGTGGGCGAGGGGCGTGCACGACTATGTGCGTGTGCGTTCTAGACAGGGCCTGCACGCACGTATCCCTCTCCGCGCGGGCGTATCGTTCGGTGCGGCCATGAGCCGCGGCGATCGGGCCCAGCAGGAGGATGCCATGTCGACTGCGTGTGTCATGCTTCCGTGTGAGCAGCTGCGACAGAATCTATTGCAGAATGTATCGCGACGTGCGAAGCGTGATCCGTGGTATGGCTGGACATGTGACGAGGCGGGTGGTGAGGAGCTCGCGGCACAAGTCGTGTGGTTCGGCTGCTTTGACGGCCACGGCGGACCGCAAGTGTCACAGCTGCTGCAGAACAAGTTGCACCATGTGTTTGAAGAGGCGGATCCAAGTATGGTGCAGGATACCGTGCAGTACACGTGCTCGATAGGCGGCTATTTCGGTCGATTCCAAGGCGGAGCCCTCGAGCGCCTAGTCGATCCAACTCAACTACGCCGACCCTGCGCGGCGCCTGCGTCGCTTGAAGCTTTGGCTGACGCGGCGCCCGCATCAGATCTCGAGCACTATGTCGCGCTCGATGCGGATCAAGGCGCCGTACATACTCAGCGACATCTTGCTCCCTCTACCGCCCAAATGTCGATGCAAGAGCGGGCTACCCTGGCGTGGCTCATGATGGATCGCGAAATACAACAAAATGAGGCGTACCGCGGGGCTGGATCGACCGCCTCAGTCCTTCTTTTGCACAGCCTCGATGTGCCCACAGCCCCGTGGTACGCAAGCGAATACCTCGCCGTCACGACGGTACAGTTGGGCGATACCCGACTCGTGCTCTGCGACGCCGAAACGGGCGAGGCTATACCACTCACTCGACTGCACCACCCGGACGATCCTATCGAGTCGGATCGGCTGAGCCGGCAGGGCGCGGGCGTTCTGACGGACAGCTTTGGCGAGTCGCGCTTCCTTGGCACACTAGCTAATACGCGGTCGTTTGGCGATACGCAGGCCAAGCGGTACGGCATGACAGCGGAGCCTGAAGTCCAGACGCATATCTTGCAAGGCTCACGCTTTGCGTTCATCGCGGGCTTTAGTGATGGTATTGGTGATGTCATGACAGACCAGGAGCTCGTGGATGAGTGTCGCTATGCCTCGCATCCACAACAGGCCGCCGAGCGCATCATGAAGTACGCGGAAGATCTGGGAGCCGAAGACAATGCCACGATCCTATGCATTCCCCTGCGTGGCTGGGGCGCGATCCGTGGCGAAGACCGCACGGCTCTCCAGCGCCGCGACCGCCGACTCAATACCGATATTTACCGCAATCGACGCAATCTCTGTCTATGATCTACGGGCTTTTTTCGGGGGCCGCGCCGATTGGTTCTTGAGACGCGTCACGAGGTCGGCCACATTGGGCGCGGCAGGCTGTGCCTGCTCGGCTTGCTCGTGGCGTCGGCGGTTGCCCTCTTGAATGAGCTGCTGCATACCGGACGTTTTGATAAAGCCAGGGTGACTCGGGTCGATCGCGAAGCGATGGTCATCCAACACAGCCGCAAAGCGAGGATCTTTCGTGTCCATCACGAACGATGGCTGCGTCAGAGCCGTGCGCTTGGCCTGCCGCTTGGCCTCGCGCTTGCGCTGCTGCCGCGACAGTTTCTTGGACCCAAGCTTCTCGGCACGTACAATGTCCTGCAGTTGGAAGTGGTGCTCGTCGTCCGAGTCGCCCGGCGTAGGCTCTTCCGACGCAGCGGGCTCCTCGGGCGCGGGCTCAGGCGCCTCCGGCTCCGACTCCTTCTTAGCCATCCTGCGACGTTCGCGCCTTTCCTTTTGCTTGCGCATGTACTTTTCGATCGTCGTTTCCTCGTGCTCCTCGTCCTTCTTCGTGGAGAGTGCCGGCACGAACGAGATTTCCATATCGCCCTCGGGCTTCGTAAACATGGTATCTTGGTCGTCTGCGTCGTCAAAGGCACTCTTGGCAGGCATTTGGTGGAGCAGGGAGCGCAGGCGGTCGCGACTCGACGTCGCTTCCTCGTCGTCCTCATCACTCGAGGCCAGGTACGTCTTGAGATCGTCTTCATGGAGCTGGCCCTTCTGGCTCGTGCGCGTGAGCTTCGTTCGGCGTGGATCGTCCTGGTCCCACGTCAACTTGACGCGCGAATGACGCAGCGCATCTGTCTTGTAGTCCAGGCCTTCGTAGTGCGCCACGTCTTCGGTGGCCTCGTCGCAGTACTCGGCAGGCCGCCCGTCTTCGCCATCGGGCAAGTCCATCTCCTCTGGCACGAAGCGCAAGTCAAACATGTTCGCCGAGCGCTCCATTTCCGTGCCGTCGATCTCGTTGTATACGTGCCGAGCGCTTTGCGGGCTGTCAAACGTCGCAATGGCGTAGTAGTATCGCAGACGCTCCAGCTGGTACTTGCGCAGCGCATCCTCATCAAACTCGGTGCCCTCCTCGGTGGCTTGAGCTGCGGGACGCTTGGCCTCTTTGCGGAAGATGGCTCGTGGCGGGCCGTGGATATCTTCGCGCTCAAGTCGCTCCCGACCGAAATCAGACATGTAGATACGCACCGAGCGAACTTGGCCATGCACGGTCTCCAAGGCCATGTTGTCATCATGAGCTTGTGCCAGCGGTGCCCGTGTCGCTTGGGGCGACACAATACTGGCAAACACCTTGAAGAGGTCCACGGCTCGGACGTGGTCCCAGTCCATATTGACGACCGCCAGACGGCACGTATCATCGCCGCGCTCGTCGTCCTCGTCGCGCTCCGTGTGCGCCTGTGCATCCAGCTCTGCGATAGCCTCTTCGTCGAAATCTTCCTCCAAATCGATCGATGCATCCGAGTCGTCGTCGTGCCTTTGCGCCTTGCGCACGGCGTCCGCGCCACCGACCACGACGTCTCCACTTTCGTCGTCGTCGTCCTCTTCCTCCTCTTCGTCGTCATCGTCTTCCTCACTACTGCTCTCCAGCTCGACTTCGCCACGCGCATAGTCGGCATCCGAGTCGAGGCGGTACAGCCGCTCGAGATCCTGCGCCTCCCGCGTGTCATGCCGCTTGCGCCCGAACCGATCGAGCTGCTTCGGCCCCTTGGTCAGCACGTCCTTGAATCTTTCATCCAGAACCACCTTTGTGTCGTCCTTCCGCGGTCGATGAAAGCGCGGATCCGTGTGCACGCGCGCAAAGCGAGCGTCCTTTTCACGACGCACCATGACGGTGGAAAACAACGAGGGACACCTCCACTTTTTTTCTACGGATCAGGCGGCCAATGCTAGCAGCGACGCGGGCAAGGGATACAAGTGACCATCGCTCATGCGCACTTGACACCGGCTCGGGTCAAACGTCTCGATGGTGACATGAGAGCCGCGCCATGCACCGTTGATGACGATACAGGCATCGCCTGCCGCCGAGGGACGCAGTGCCTCGATACACGAGGTGGGCACATCGGCGAGCTGGGCCCCTGACTCCAGCTCCACATTGCCGCCAGCGGGGTTGTGGGAGGTGAGCTTGCCCAGCGCCCCGTCGTACGCGCCGCGCTGGTACTGCATACCGCTGCCATCGCGCACAATGCGCACGCGGATACCCGGGAGAAGGGGGGCCATCGGCGTCGGCTGAGGGGCCCAGGGGTTGGGTGTGGCTGCAGCATACGGGTTGGGTGTCGTGGACGCGTACGGGTTGGGTGTCGTTGAAGCGTACGGGTTGGGTGTCGTTGACGCGTATGGATTGGGCGTGGCCGAGGTGTACGGATTCGGCGTCGTTGAGGCGTACGGATTGGGCGTGGTTGACGAGTAGGGATTTGGTGTGGCCGAAGTATACGGATTGGGCGTTGTGGACGCGTACGGATTCGGCGTAAAGGCGGCTGCCATACCACCGTAGGCAGGCGTTCGGCCACCGTACGGATTGGGTGTAGTGCCTGCTGCGTACGGATTCGGCGTCGTGCCGGCAGCGTACGGGTTGGGCGTCGCTGCTGCATACGGATTCGGCGTGGCCATGGCGCCATAGGCCGGCGTACGCCCTCCGTATGGATTCGGCGTGGCCATAGCACCATAGGCCGGCGTCCGTCCGCCATCGTACGGATTGTAAGCTGGCGTCTTGCCGCCAGAAAGAGCGCCTGCATACGCGGGTGTCATACCGCCGCTCATCGGCGCCGCATACGGGTTCTGCATGGCCGGCCCCGGGCCCACCAGGCGACGGCTCTCGCCCGTCACAGGGTTCTTTTCCACCATGTGGTCCAGCGGCACCGTGATGATCTTGGACATGGTGTGCAGCTCCACACGAGCCATGCCGCCCGTCGTCTCCTTGATGATACCGCGGTACGTCTTGTACGGTCCACGCACAATCGCCACCGTCTTGCCCGCATAGATGTCGCGGCCACCTCGTCGGGGTCCAGATGCATTGGCACCAGCGTCGGCATCCATGGCCTTGAGCGCCGGGTTCATTTGCGATGGGTCCGTGCGTGGCTTCACATTCGTGGGCGCGAGCGGCTCGACGTGGTTCGCACGCACAATAAACAGGCCACCATTCTCCTTGTACTCGCGGTTGTGCACAAAGACCAGCGACGACTGGTATATGTGGACCACCTGGCCCTGGCGGAACTGCGATAGGGGCCACTCGACCTCCTTGACCATGTCGCCCGCATGCACTTCGTGGCCATTGTAGTCGAGGGCGACCGAGCGCGCCGTGTCCCGCCGCATGCTAATCTGATGCGGCTTGACGGTCACGACGTGTCCGTTCTGGTCCAGCACCTTGAACGTCTCAGGCTCAATCTTGAAAATCACACCTGCCGTCTGGGCATCGAGCTGCACAAGATCATGCAGCTCGTATCCGCCAATGACATTCACACCCGAGCCGACCTCAGCCGCCTCGCGGATGTCCTTCGAGAAGACGGACACTTCCTTCAGAGACAGGTCCGAGAGGAACGTCGTGATACCCTCTTCCACCTTGACCACGAGACCTGTCTCATTCGCATGCTTGCCATTCAGCACCTTGATGTGATCACCCGCACGGAACTGCTTCCGCACGCACTTCGCAGGCACCTCGATCTTTTGGCCATCAAGCGCATCGTCAGGCAGCTCGAGCGTCACAACGTCGCCGCTCATCGCATCGACCGTGCCAGACACACCAGCCTGCTCGCCCTCAAACACCTCGACGTGGTCGCCTGGCTGCAGCGTCGCCTCCCATGTCTGCTTGGACGCATCCGCCAGCAGGTTCAGGTCCACACCACCAGCTTGGTCGTCAGGCGTCTCGCCCGTGAAGTTGAGCACTTCATCCAGACTCGGATGCACATCCTGCACCTGGACCGCACTGATTTTCACATCTCGCTCCAAGTATCCATCCCGGAACGTCTCGCCGCCAAACACCCAAACACCACCGCGCTTCGTGGGCAGGTCGTTCGGATACGCCTTCTGCACCTCTTCCGCATTAAAGAGACGCGGCGGCGGGCGGAAACCCAGCGCCGTGAGCGCAGAATTCACCTTCTTCTTGCGCTTGCGGCCCGCTCGGTCTGTATATGTATCATGCTCCTGCGGCGCCATATCAATTCGCGGCACCAGTTTCACACCCACTTCCTCGCCATTCTCCGCCACATCAAGCACCTGCGCTAGATCGCCCGCATACTTGCCGCGCTTCATGCGCACCCATCCGCCCACAGGCACCTCGGTATTTTTCTTCTCCAGCTTGAGCAAGTCCGCCATCTCCAGAATCGGCACCAGGAACGGCTTGGTGTTCGTCGTATAGGCACCAGCCAATCCGTCAAACGCATCCAGCACATCGTCCGCGCGACGCGCTTCGACAAAGATCTGGCCGTCCAACGAGTCACGGCAAAAGGCCGAGTAGATACGCAGAGGACGCCCACTCGCCTCTCGCGTCAGCGCACGACGCAGCACCGTCGCTACCAAGGTTCGTTCACGCCCACGCTTACATCGAATACGCCAAAGGCCAGGGTCATTCACACTAGGCATCAGCAGGCGCTGAGGCACTTCGGCATAGTCAGACTGCGACGCATACCGCGAGCTGCGCGCGTGGCGCTGACGCAGCTCCTCGGCCAAAGCCTCCGCACTCATCTCCTCTTCCTTGCGACGCATGTGATCCAGACGCTGGTTATCGGCCGCCGTCTTGAGCTGAGCCTCCCGCGACTCGTCCAGGCCGTCATCTGCAATAAATCCATCCTCTCGAAGTAGCTCCTCGGCTTCCTCGTCCTCAAACTCCTCATCATCATTATCAACTTCCGCTTCGACATCAAGGAAGCGATTCCGACGCGGCTTTTTTCGTCGACGATCATCATCCTCTTCCTCGTCGTCGTCTTCTTCGTCTTCCTCCTCATCCTCCTCCTCCTCTTCTTCTTCTTCTTCTCCGTCGTCGTCATTGTCTTCGCCTTCTCCTTCCTGCTCCTCCCCTTCCGCATCCTCCTGGGCTCCGTGGTCATGGCCGTCCTGATGGTCCTCTTCTTTCTCTATGTCACGGCTTTCTTCGACAGTAGGACGCGCACCTTCCCCGCCTTCTTGCTTGACGGGGTCATCAGGCCGCGTCGTACGCGGCACATCGCGCTCACTCGCGTCCATGGGCACGTCGTGTACAAAGGCAGGGAGGAGCCACGATGGGCGGTGGATGTGTGTAGCTTAGTCAGCATAACCCGACGTTCGGCGACGAGAGCGCTGGCACTTGCCTCTTTTCCTGTCTCTTATTCCGTATGAGCCTTGCTCGTGCTGTGTCTCTGTGCCCCGTCCGCGGCGCTGTGTCGTCGGCGGCATCGCTGGCAGCCTGTGCTGCACCTTCTTTGGTGCGCTGCAAGCACACGGGCGCGATGGCGAACGGCGCCCGTCGTCCGTCGACGCGTGGCGCGGCGCTTCCCCTTTCACTGGGCGCCGTGCGTACGTACGCCGCTGAGTCGAGTGGCAAGTACGTTCGTGCCAAGCCCCACATGAACATTGGTACCATTGGTCACGTTGACCACGGTAAGACGACGCTGACCGCTGCCATTACCAAGGTGCTCCACGAGAACTCAGGTGAGGGCAAGTTTGTGGATTATGCCTCGATTGACAAGGCGCCGGAAGAGAAGGAGCGCGGTATCACGATCTCGACTGCGCACGTCGAGTACGAGACGCCCAACCGCCACTACGCGCACGTCGACTGCCCTGGACACGCCGATTACATCCGTAACATGATCACGGGTGCTGCCCAGATGGACGGTGCGATCATTGTGGTGTCCGCTACAGACGGTCAGATGCCTCAGACGCGTGAGCACCTGCTGCTGGCTCGTCAGGTCGGTATCAAGAAGCTGGTCGTGTTTGTGAACAAGGTCGACCAGGTGGATGACAAGGAAATGCTGGAGCTTGTGGACATGGAAATGCGTGAGCTTCTGTCGACGTACGGATTTGACGGTGACAACACGCCAATTGTGACGGGTTCGGCCCTCGCTGCGCTCGAGGGCCGTGACGAGGAGATTGGCCGCGGTGCGATCCTGAAGCTGATGGAGGAGACGGACGCTTGGCTTGACCTGCCGCCGCGTGACCTCGACAAGCCGTTCCTGATGCCCGTGGAGGATGTGTTCTCGATTTCGGGTCGTGGTACGGTCGTGACGGGTCGTGTTGAGCGTGGTACGATCACGAAGGGCTCGGAAATCGAGA
>ERZ501047.556-NODE-556-length-11788-cov-3.954402_pt1 | contig 11788 bp, 7 predicted proteins | sample MGYA00510868_ERZ501047 | MGnify/ENA primary metagenome ERZ501047 (study PRJEB25958, sample SAMN03398593) | human skin metagenome | study: EMG produced TPA metagenomics assembly of the Human Skin Microbiome Metagenome (human skin metagenome) data set. | reverse complement strand
GATGGCTGGTGAAAGTGAATCGAACTTGCGCAAGGCCTTCGAGGAAGCTGAGAAGAATTCGCCTGCAATCATCTTCATTGATGAGATCGACTCGATCGCTCCTAAGCGTGAGAAAACAAACGGTGAGGTTGAACGCCGCGTTGTCTCGCAGCTTCTAACGCTTATGGATGGTCTGAAGGCACGTTCGAACATCGTGGTCATGGCCGCGACGAATCGACCGAACTCCATCGACCCTGCACTTCGCCGCTTTGGTCGCTTTGACCGTGAGGTGGACATTGGTATTCCTGACCCCACAGGTCGTCTTGAAGTTCTCCGTATCCACACCAAGAACATGAAGCTCGCCGAGGACGTGGATCTCGAGCAAATTGCATCTGAGACCCACGGTTATGTTGGTTCGGACATTGCATCACTTTGCTCTGAGGCCGCCATGCAGCAGATTCGCGAGAAGATGGATTTAATTGACCTCGATGAGGACTCAATCGACGCCGAAGTGCTCGACTCTCTTGGTGTAACAATGGAAAACTTCCGCTTTGCTCTAGGTGTATCGAATCCATCTGCTTTGCGCGAGACGGTGGTGGAAGTGCCGACAACTACATGGGCAGACATTGGTGGTCTCGACAAGGTCAAGCAAGAACTGCAAGAGACCGTGTCGTACCCTGTCGAGCACCCCGAAAAATTCCTCAAGTACGGCATGTCTCCTTCGAAGGGTGTGCTGTTCTATGGTCCTCCTGGCACTGGTAAAACGTTGCTGGCCAAGGCTATTGCCCACGAATGTCAGGCCAACTTCATCTCTATCAAGGGCCCAGAACTGTTGACCATGTGGTTTGGTGAGTCGGAAGCCAATGTGCGAGATGTTTTCGATAAGGCTCGTGCAGCTGCGCCCTGTGTTATGTTCTTCGATGAGCTTGATTCCATTGCTAAGTCGCGCGGCGGCTCATCTGGTGACGCTGGCGGTGCTGGTGACCGCGTTATCAACCAGATTTTAACAGAAATGGACGGTATGAACGCAAAAAAGAATGTGTTTGTCATTGGCGCTACGAATCGTCCCGAGCAGATCGATCCTGCTATCCTGCGTCCTGGCCGTCTTGACCAGCTTATTTATATTCCGCTTCCCAACGAGGCATCACGTTTGGACATTCTCAAGGCTACACTCAAGAACTCGCCTGTGTCGCCCAAGGTTGACCTTGGTTTCTTGGCCAAGCACACGCATGGCTTCTCTGGTGCCGATTTGGCGGAGGTGTGCCAGCGTGCTGCCAAGATTGCTATTCGCGAGTCTATTGAGGCTGACCGTCGTCGCGAACAAGAGCGCAAGGAGCGCGGCGATGATGTCAAGATGGAGGAAGAAGGCGCAGCGCAGGAGTTAGAGGATGACCCTGTTCCTGAAATCACCTTGGCTCACTTTGAGGATTCGATGCGCTTCGCACGTCGTTCGGTCTCTGACGCTGACATTCGCCGTTACGAGATGTTTGCTTCAACTATGCAGCAGAGCCGGGGTACGATGGGTGCCTCTTTCCGGTTCCCTGAGGGTGGTATCGATGACTCTTCTCCGTCTGGTGCATCGACCCAGCAGGTAGCTACTGCTGCCCCTGGGGCTGCGCCTGCACCGGCTGCATTCGGTAATGATGATGCCGATGATGACCTTTATGCGTAATTCTATACATAGCGAAATACATTTTTTTTTGGGCAAAGAAATATTCCTTTGTTATATTTCCGTGCAAATATAGACCATGATGAGTATCACAAGAATCATAGAAGGAAAGACCCACCGTCTATCAATCGAGCCTATCATGGAAGGCCGAGACGTGACGCTCCAAGCAAGTTGGGCCAAAGCCAGCAGCGTACATACGTGTCGTATCCAAACATGGTATTGGGACCCATAGATCCAGCCCAAATGATCGGCGAGTAAAATTTGCATATAAATGATGCTAATAACCAGCAGGACAAGAACGGGCGTGTGGAGAGACGTTTTTACAGCGAAAGAGGGACGGGTGTAAGTTGAAATCTTAAGTGCAGGTAGGATGGTTACGGCGGATGACTGCTTGACCTGCAAGGCGGATGTGGGTGCATCAGGGTAATGCTCCAGCACAGTTAGAATGTCGCGGCACGTTGGTCGGGCTGGGGGATATACTTGGAGCATGTTGTTGAGTAGGGAGCCAAGAGCTGGATGAACGTGCGAATATCTTCTAGACTGTCTTCGGCAATGAATAGTGTCTTCAAGAGAGTGAAACGCGCTAATTTCACTCTGCAACAAATCCACATCGTCGACTTGTGTATATGGCAGCTCGAAAAAAATAAGAACATACAGCAAGATACCAAGAGACCAAATATCTGCCTTGCTAGATAGCTCGGCGAGCTGTCCACGGTGGGGCACTATGGTTTCTGGTGCCATGTATTCCAGTGTTCCAGTGTGTCCAGTCCGTTTGCGCAACCAGTTTTCGTGGACGGGTAGCGATGATCCGAAATCACTCAAAAGTGCCTTCGGTAGCAGAGCATCGTCATCCCAATGCAGCAAGACGTTCCCTGGTTTGAGATCCAAATGCAATATCCCCCGATTGTGAAGAAAGTCTAAGCCACGGGTAATATCAATCATGAGCTGCACAATCTCTTCTTCACGCAAGAAATGAATACCTGTTCGGGTGCTGCCCCTAGGCTCACCACACTCCTTGGCATGTCGTCGTTTACGAAATTCGGTCTTGAGTCGGTCCACGTACGTTTGATTCACCGTTGGACTCTTACTGTTCTCTTTTGAATCACCTGAGCGTGCCGATATCCAATCAGCTAGGCTGCCGCCGTTCGCAGCCATCATAAGCACATGTAAAGTTGGGACACGGGGCGTAAACGGTGATGCTTGCGACATTTCAACCCATGCATGTTTGTAATGAATGACGTTTGGATGAATGAGCTCTTCCATTAAATGTACTTCGCCCAAAGACTGAGACAAAGTATCGTCATGGTTACCCACAGGCACCTTTTTGACCGCATACATACCTAATTCATGCCCGTTCAGTACATGTTGGCACAAGTACACAGTGCCTCGCGAGCCTCGACCGAGCTGCCGAATTTCGACAAAAAAGCGCTCATAATATCCCTCGTTAACTTCTTCGCATACAGGAGGAGAGCCTACATTCGAATTCGTTGTTCCAAGCAAAGGTACTTGGGATAGAAGTCGGAAGTAATGTGGCGCCACATGTACTAAATCATTCTCATTGTTAGTCCAACTGCTGCTGGTATGCATCGATGAAGATGGAAAGAAATCTTTTTCCCATGGTCTTTGACACACGGGGCATACGTGAGAGTGCGCAGGTGAATGCAATGACGCCTCTTGCGACATAGCTCGGGCCACAGAATTTGTCATCACTGGTGCAGGTAGTTGAGTAGACCTCAGGATCAATGCATGCGAAGCTGAATTATATTCGACAAGATGCTGTCTCGTCCTAAGAACGAGCTGGAGATTTTCATTATCGTGCGGCGATAGGATTAGCTCCATGATGCATTACACCTCTGGTGACAAGGCACCGTTCGCCTGAGTGTGTGGAGAAATAACGGGGAAGCGCTGGAGGCCAGTCTTTTTGGCTGTTCACGACTCAAGCGCCACGCTTTCTTGTACTGAGCGCTGCGCTTGCATAATGAGTACCGTGTAATGTTTGTACTTCCTAAGTACCATATACACGTATCTGAACTTGCACTATCACCGGAAGAAGCACGCTTACCATCTCGTCCATTTGAGCAAGTGCCATCACCAGCACCATTTCGCACACCTATTCGAACAAACCGAGGCTTGGATTTGAGATTAGGACCACTTGAAATTACCTATTTGTACTTGCACAAAATGAATGAATCCTATGTAAATATTGGCACGATCCAATCCAGGTTCGAACAGATAAGCACATTTGAAGTGTCGTCTTGCGATACGCATCACAAGACTGACCAAGGTGTTGTACATGTGCCATTTGGTATAGTACACCTCTTTCGTGTGTTAGATAATGCGCACGATTTACAACATTCTACCAAGGTGGTTGAAGCCGATGACGCGACGGTGGATGACGAAAGCATGGGGACAATACTCGCCATGCTCAATGTACCTGCGCCTATGAACGCTTCAGCACTACTCCAGTTCCTTGATTCCGCTCTCGAGGCAATCGAACAAGTACGCATTATACATCAATTGGGAAAGAATTATCTTCTTGTGCTCATCAAGTTTCGTGATGCTCTAGATGCGGAAGAATTCTTCAAGATGTATAATGGTCAGCCGTTTGATGCGTTTGATACATCAGACGCCTGTGAACTTGTTTATATTACAGGATTTACAGCATCAGCAGCTTCATCTATGCCTGTACCGTACCCTATGTCATCAGCATTGTCACCCTGGCCTATCATTTTACCGTCAGACACCGAAAAAGCACCATCACTTCACAATTTACAACCACATCGTTTAGATTCAGGACTACGAAAAAATGCATTTGAACTCCCTACTTGTCCTGTTTGTTTGGATCGACTTGATTCGCGCTTGTCTGGTATTGTGACCGTATTGTGTCAGCACTCATTTCATTGTTCTTGTTTGCAGCGCTGGGATGACAGCCGGTGTCCTGTGTGTCGGCACTCTTATGTTCGGCATGTCAAAGGTGCCTCAGCTGATGGTAGCGATGCATCGCTGCTCGCGTCCCATTGTGGTGCGTGCCAAAACGATTCAGACTTGTGGATGTGCCTAATTTGTGCGAATGTGGGCTGTGGACGGTACACTCACGGTCATGCGCGTCAGCATTATGAAGAAACGGGACATCTGTACAGTCTTGAAGTCGAAACGCAACGTGTTTGGGATTATGCTGGCGATGGCTATGTCCATCGCTTGATTCAGAGCAAGTCCGGCGGAAAGCTTGTGGAACTCCCATCAGCTACAAATATGGCTGCTAGTGTGCCTGGGGAATTATGGAATCCTCGTTATCCCAGTGGATCTGGTTTCAATCGCGAGGGAAACGAATTGCAGGAGGGCATATCCAATCCGACGGATCAGGGTCAAGTGGAGATGCTACAGGAGAAGATGGAGGCCATTGGGGCTGAATATTCGAGCATGATCATGTCCCAACTAGATTCTCAGCGTGTATACTACGAGGGACGTTTGGCTCAAGTCAAGTCTCAAAGCGTGTCGCAATCTGAATATGAACACGCGTGTAGGGAAAGAGACCAGCTTCGTGAAGAGTGTAATGCAACCAAAGAGCATCTCGATTCTATGTCACAGGAACTATCCTCGACGCAATCCACTATAAAAAGACAAGATGCACAGCTTCGTCGAGCGTTGGAGACAGTCCGAATGACGCGACATGAGCTCGAGGAAGAAAAAAGTGTGTCAAGTGGCTTGTATTCTCATGTTCAACAACTGCAAGAAGGACACAGCAAACTAGAAGCACAAGTCGCAGACTTGAAAGAGCAATTACGCGACATGATGTTTTTTGTCAGTGCTCGAGACAAGATTGATCAAATGGACGATTCATTTGGCATAGCGGGTGGTGATGTGATTGTACCGAGTGAGCCTAGCGAGCAGCGTACGCGCCATAACAAGAAAAACGGGTCATCACGTCGTTAGGCGCTTTTCTGCATTTCCTTTTCCCGCTTGGCAATAGCCTGTTTGCGCAGTACACGTATAATAAAAAGCGTAATGAAAGAAAGACCAGCAAATAGTAAAAGTGCGGGAAGTCGGACAGCCCATTCACGCGGTGGAAAAAAGCTTTGAAGAGGCGCATTCGCAGGGAAAAAGGGCTACACAGTCAGTCGTTCACACGTAAGTACATACCGTCACAATGGCCCAGACGGTGTAGTACATAAATACAGACACTGAGACGAAGAGACATGTGCCACCAATTATGCGATCTGACAGTGCCTATTGTCAGTGACTGGCACATATCCACATACCATCGTCGGGGTGGTTTTGAGACAGCACCCAGCAGTCGGGCACACACCATCACCTTGCTGTATTAGGTGCCATTGTCGGCCGAGCACTCCACATTCGCTACCATGCCTATGGAGAAAGACCTAACTACACGCGTAGCGGCTGCATATGATGCGGCATGCTCCGATACCCGAGATCCTGTTCGTGGCGAAGGAGGGGGATTCTTGGTAAATGATTCATTGGCTGGTGGATTTGTGCCTGATGCGGACCTTTATCAGGAGGAAGGTATTTCGCAAGGCATGAAAGTATCTGCTTTGCCCAGAGCTTTAGAATCCCTTGGACTAGATTCTTCTCAACGACAAGATGTTTGTGAGCTGCTTGAGGCAAATGCAGTTCATGGTACTTATGACAATGAGCCAAGTATACCAAAAGCGTATTTCATCGAGGCTGTGCAAACGGTTATGGAAGGTGTGCGCCGATCAAAGCGTCGACGGACTAATCGTCAAGCTACCAATGAGTTGCACGACTCGGAATCCTACAGTGATGATGAGTATGATCCGTCTAATGACGAATATACATCTTTCAGCGAAGAAGACGCGCCAAACACAGATACAAAAACCAAGCTAACCAAAACTAAACGCGAGCAGGCTCGATTTTTGTACCGACTGCTCCTTGAGCGTATTCCACTCGTTGCTCCCACTATGTTATCCACGCTACCAAATACTGGAATTCGCACTGATGTAACAGAAGAAGAAGTGGATACAAGGTGTATCGGAATCGACGAACTTCGATATGCGGCGCGCAACTTGGGCGAGACGCCAAGTACAACAGAGCTCGCTGAAATGCTACATGAAGCGATATCACTTTCCTCAGGCACCAAAGCACGCACGAATACCCAAGCGCCTCGGATTGGGCTGCACGAGTACGTACAATAACTGTGTCATAAGCTAATCACAGGTTCATGCATATCACGTGGAGGTTGGGGTCGTTGGCCTAAGTGAGCCACGGACAGTCGCGTTTGTTCAAAGTGCGCTTGAAATTATCGTGATTCGGTAGATAATGTGGAATTAAATGTACATGCACCAAAGAGGCTGCGTGCGTGTGTTGCAGGCATAGGCAAAGGGACTGTAGGGCTCTAGCACTGGAACAGGTCTGTACGCCGCCAAAAGCCTTTTTGCGCTTTTACACGGCATCTTGTTAGACGCAGCTTCGGTCTTCTGCAACGAGCGCCTAGATTCAAAACGGAGCATATATTGATCCTTGCTGGCGCTCGTGATATAGGGACGTCAACGACGCCATGACTACGTCCCCGTGGACAACAAAGTCGGGTACGCGCTCGGGGCCGACCGTATCGTATGCTCAGCGCTTGCGCCAAGCTAACGCCGCGGCGGATTTTACAGCCAACGAGAGAGATCAATCAAAGTCCAAGAAGATATCAGTGAATGAGTCCTCTCCTGCATCTGCCTCATCCGAAGCATTATCGTCGTCGAGCACCATCACGCATTCGCCCAAATCAGTGCCTCTCAAAATAGCTGAACCGCCCTCAACTTCGCCAGGTTCCCCACCACATTCAGCTCAGGGTGAATCAGAATCAGAGCTCTCCAATGGAAATGACAATGTCTGGGAGCTTCGTATGCGTCGACGTCATCAACGGGACTTGTACCCCAGGCATCATTCTGACTCCTCTTCGACCCAGCATACAAATCCTACGTCAAAAAAATGCTCGCATTCTCAAACCTCGAATGCCTCTTCTGTGCAAAATGATTCTGAACTAGCCCTTGATGATATTGCTAATGACGCATGGCTCCAACGTATCCACATGCTCAACGGTGGTAAAAGTGCCCCGCTATTTGTCAAGCATTTGACTTCAACGCCTGACAAACCCAGTTTGTCTTCTTCTACTGGGGATGTATCCGAATCACATGAATCAGATAACGTTACATCCCATGCCATGTCTTCCTCTGCCCCGGACACTACCATGACGAACGGCTGGTCTCAGTCATGGCTATACCAAGCTGGTCCCCAACCTGTGTTCTTAATGACTCCCTATGGACTGCTTCCGTCTAATGCAACGACTCCTGCCACCTATGCTGATGGTTCCTTCTCACCCCATCGCTCCATGGATTCTTACCAACATCATATGCGCCATGATGCTCCATTTCCAATGGGCTATCCACGGATGGTTCCAATGCAGGATAAGTTGGAGGGAAGTGTGTGGTCTCGACGTGGCCGCGCTGGTCGTGGCCGTGGATCGTCCAGAGCTTCAGTCATCACACATGGAATGCAAAATGGCGCTGTAGCCATGCAGCCTGCACAAAGACCTGAAGGGCCGGCATCTTTGCCTGATGGCTACCCTCATCAATTAGTTAAGACAAAACAAGACGAATTCTATGATAAGAGTCATGCTGATTCTCATCAACATCACATTAATAACGAGTCGAATACCGCATCATCTACGTCCTATTCAGGTCACGCTCCAAATGCTCAAAACGAGAAAGCATTTCTTTCAAGCTATGGACCCTATGCGGCACCCTACATGAACCAACCCGGTGCCCCTGCAGCTCCATATTCCATGCCAGTGCTAACTTATGTGGCGATGGATCCAAATGCGTCGTCCCCAGTGCCAACGCCTGTCTTTCCCTATTATGTACCTGCAGCTACGCCTCCTACCGATGCTTCTGTCCTTTCAGAGCATCTTCGAGCACAAGTTGAATTCTACTTTTCCGATGCGAATTTGGCGTCAGACTTCTTTCTTCGCCAGAAAATGGATGACCAGGGATTTGTGGCATTGGAAACAATTCTTGGGTTCAAGCGTCTCCGCTCCATGTTTAAAAATGCTGTGTCGAATGCATCCACGGATGAGCCTCAAAGTATACCGGAGGAAGGTCAAAAAGAAACGCTGCGTTCTGCTTTAGCGCAAAGTCAGGTGCTTGAACTAAACCACGATCACACGAAAGTTCGCCGGCAGAATGGCTGGCAATCATACCTGCTGCCTCCAAATTAAAACACATCTAAGGTGTCCAACCTTCATGCTCTAGCTCATCGAGCAAACGGTCCAGCTCTGCTTGAACCCACTGTATTTTTTTGTTCAACATGCTGGCTTGGGCATCTCGATAGGTTCGAATGACGTAAAGTACGCTTTCACGAACAAAATCTGAATCATTTTGAAACGGTACAGCATCTTCAACTTCCCGCTGCGTTAGACGAAATGCTTTTCGACGTTGGCGAAGCATTTTTTCCAACATTTCCATGACTTGAACTTCCAAAAGCAGTCGTGCAACACGCCCCGTCTCCGCAGTGGGTCCAACATGTTCGCGAAGTCTGACCAGCAAGGCTGAGGGAGGTTCTGTTTGGTTCTGCGGCCAATAAAACACACCAGCTGCATCATCAGCGTTGCTGCGCAACGCTAACGCAAGTAGATCATCTGGTCCATCCGGTTCAACGAATCCGTAGGAGTTGCATAGCTCTTCATTGCTTTTGGCACCATAATTATTGTAGACTTGCTCACCTTGAGAGTAAGCACGTCGAAGCGTGAAGACGGCTAATGCAGGTTCACGGAAAGACCAAGTCACTGGTTCCGCACGACGGTGATTTAAAGCGTCGAATCCTGGAATTAGAATGGGCTCGTCTCCCTGAGGCCAGCCAGCAACCTGTGGTGGAAAACTACGACTTGCGTATCCGTCCTCTGCCCAGAGCCATGCTGAGTGCCAGTCTATTTCGCCGATCCATGTGAGAAGAAGCCTGATTTGATCGTCACTCGCGGAAGTCATGGCAGAAACTAACCAATCCTTGGCACGCTCTGAAGATAGCTTTGATGCCTCACGCCGCTGTATTGCACCATGGTACAAAGTTGTGCCTTCTAATAAAGAAAGCTCTGACGTTGAGTAATGTAGCGGCGTGAGCATACTGGTAGGGAAAATTCGAATATAAGGTATATGTGCCCCCAGTATTGTCATCGTCCCACCTGTCAAAGTTTTTTCACTTAGAACTCGTTGGATGACGAGGTACAAAAGCATCCATTCTCTTGGGCAGAGTGTCTCATATCCATCATTTACACGTAAACCCTGACATAGTTTTTGGTGGGCTATCATGGGATGAAGCACTATTGAGCGAGGGATTCGCATTGCTTCCGTTGCCTCGCCCAGGACATCTCGAGTGTAAAGGCCCCATCCATCTTTCTCATCTACTATGAGTTAAAGGCACGTACTGTGACGAAAATACAGGCTCAGGTGCACGTACGCGCCATGAGAGCGCAGCCAATCCAGAAATGCGACCCTTGCGTCCGTGTCGTGCATCTGTGTGCAGATGGGGAACACGACATCGCCGCCGCCTCCACTTCCTCCGGACTTGCTCTGAACGGGATTGTCATTAACCAGTGGCCTTATTTAATTTCTGAACTACTGCATGTCAAGCCAAGCCCAAAGAGTACCACATCTCGACAACGTAGATGATGCCTCTCGCAAAAAAATTCAGAGCGTAAGTTTAAATTCATGTTGATATTCAGCATATTACTGTAGGCCCAATGTCTTCGAAGGAGGTATCGCGAAGTGCTCAGTTGACAAGTGAGCAACCTGCGGTTGTGGCGCCCGAGCTCACAGATGGATCTGGTGCACCAATTCCTCAAGTTCAACAGGATGCCAAAACTGGTCCAGAAATGGTCGGCGAAGAGGATCCTACGAATGATACCGTAAAAAATAAAAGGGGTGCAATGGAGAAAATACTTGGCTTTTTCAAAAAGTCCAGCTGAATTATGCATGTATCGTGGTTCCATATTGATAATTCTACTTAACAGGTGTAAGATTACACTAGATAATTGCCTTCTGCACGTCATGGTACAGTGACTCTGGACATGCCAAGCATCACGAGTTTACTGAAAGCGTCTCTATGCCATGTCCCCACCCCAAAACCGGCATCGCTTCACGTGGTCTGTCATGAATGTGGAGGTAGGGCGCGTCGCGGCTCGACACGGTCAGATTGCGCATGGCGGCTGACCATCCACCTTTACGTGACACGACCATGGTGTCAGTGAAGCAAGATCTTGATGAAGCCAACAAACTCTTTGCATTAAAAAGATACGACTCTGCTTCTGACTTGATAGCTTCAGCGCTTGAATCTTTGTATGTAAATGGCAGCTAACACACGAGGCGTGACACATTCGGTGAGGACGCACCTGAACTTGCACCTATCCTGCATATTTATGGTCGCGCGTTGCTTGAGCATGCCATTTCTGTTTCAGGTGCACTTGGTGGCGGCGGCACGATCGGAAGTACTGAAGATGCTGAGCCTACAACGGCTCCTGAAATGATTAGTGGCGCACGTCCTGAAGATGAAATGCATGGAGATGATAATGGGCTCCGTGAGCAAAATGCAGCAGCAAGAAAGCGTAAGGTCGCTGATGAAGGCAACTTCGATGCGAATAAAGAAGAAGAAGAAGAAGAAGATGATGATTTGGGTATTGCTTTCACCGTGCTCGATTTATCCCGTGTCATCTTTGAAAAATTATTGGATGGATCTCTTACCCAAGAGTCTCATCAGGAATCAAAAGGAAAAGGTAAATTCAAGCCGGAACTACATCTCGTCACCGGAGAAACCTGGAGTAAGAGGGAAATTGAATCAGAATTGGCTGAGGTTCGGAACGATCTTGGTGATATCGGTCTCGAAACAGGTGCGTTTATGAGCCAGAACTAACTCCAAAAGAAAACTTTGAACAGGCTTCCGACGATTACGAAGCATCTCTCGACATATTGAAAAACCTGCTTCCACCTTACTCGCGCAGAGTCTCAGACGGACATTTGCGCTTAGGCCTTGCACTGGAGTTTCACCCAGACGTTGAACAACGCAAGCATGCCAAAACTCACATCGAGCAGGCCGCGAATGTTCTACGACGGCGTCTTGTGCAATTAG
>ERZ501047.551-NODE-551-length-11828-cov-4.722840_pt1 | contig 11828 bp, 13 predicted proteins | sample MGYA00510868_ERZ501047 | MGnify/ENA primary metagenome ERZ501047 (study PRJEB25958, sample SAMN03398593) | human skin metagenome | study: EMG produced TPA metagenomics assembly of the Human Skin Microbiome Metagenome (human skin metagenome) data set. | reverse complement strand
GGGGGCGCGGGGCGGGCGCGCCGCCCCCCCTTTTGGCGTGCTCGGGCCCGCCTCCGCCAACCGCCGCGCCCCGCCGATCCAGGTTGCGATGCATCAGGTCGGCGCTGCCGAGATACGCCTTCGGCTGCCCACCGCCGCCGAAGGCGAACACCCGGGAGTGCTCCAGGAAGCGGCCGAGGATGGAGCGCACCTCGATGTTCTCGGAGAGGCCCGGCAGGCCGGGGCGCAGCGCGCAGATCCCGCGCACCCAGATGGACACGGCCACCCCGGCCTGGGAGGCCCGGTAGAGGGCGTCGATGAGTTGCTCATCCACGATGGAGTTGACCTTGATGACGATGGACCCGCCGGCACCCGAGGCCGCGTGCGCGACTTCCTGGTCGATGAGCTCGATCAACCCGGAGCGCACCGTGCGGGGAGCCACCAACAGCCGGGTGAACCGGCTGCGCGGAGCCAGCCCGGAGAGCTGGTTGAAGAGCCGGGTGAGGTCTTCGCCGACCTCGGCGTCGCAGGTCAGCAGGCCAAGATCTTCATACAGGCGAGCGGTTTTGGGGTTGTAGTTGCCGGTGCCGATGTGGCAATAGCGGCGCAGCCCCTCGGGCTCCTGGCGCACAACCAGCGACAGCTTGCAATGGGTCTTGAGGCCGACGATCCCGTAGACGACGTGCACCCCCGCCTGTTCCAGTTTGCGGGCCCAGGAGATGTTGTTCTCTTCGTCGAAGCGGGCCTTGATCTCGACCACGGCGAGCACCTGCTTGCCGGCCTGTGCCGCGTCGATCAGGGCGTCGACGATCGGGCTATTGCCGGAGGTGCGATACAGCGTCTGCTTGATCGCCAGCACGTGCGGGTCGGCGGCCGCCTGCTCGATGAAGGCCTGCACCGAGGTGGAAAAACTGTCATACGGGTGGTGCAGCAGGATGTCCTGCTTGCGGATGCTGGCGAAGATGTCCCGGGCCTTGGCCGATTCGGTCGGCGCCAGGGCGGGGTGGGTGCGCGGGACGAAGCGCTCGAAGTGCAGGTCCGAGCGATCCAGATCGGCCACGATATTGAGCGCGCGCAGATCCAGTGGGCGGGCCACCTTGTAGATCTCGCTGCCGGAGACGCCCAGCTCGCGGCTGAGCAACTCCAACACCTCGTCGGCCACATCGGCCTCCACCTCGAGGCGTACCGGCGGGCCGAAGCGGCGCCGAGTCAGCTCTCGCTCCAGCGCGGTGAGCAAGTTTTCCGCGTCGTCCTCTTCGACCTCGAGGTCCTCATTGCGGGTCACCCGGAAGGTAAAGCTGCGTTCGACCGACATACCGGGGAAAAGCTGCTCGAGGTGCGCGGCGATCAGGTCCTCGAGACCGACGAAGCGGGTGTTGAAGAGCTCCTCCACGCCGGAGATATCGGGGCTGTCGACCTGGATGAGCCGCGGCAGCAGGTCGGGCACCTTGATCCGGGCGAAATGCTCCTTCTCTGTGCGCGGATTGCGTAGCATCACCGCGAGGTTCAGCGAGAGCCCGGAGATATAGGGGAAGGGGTGCGCCGGGTCCACCGCGAGCGGGGTGAGCACCGGGAAGATCCGCTCGGTGAATAGCCGCGAGAGGTGTTCCTGCTCGGCGCCGCGGAGGTCTTCCCAGCGCACGATGGAGATGCCCTCCTGCGCCAGCGCCGGGCGGATCGAGTCGCGGAAGATCCGGGACTGGGCGGCGACGAGTTCCGCGGCGGCCGTGGAGATCTGCTCCAGCACCTCACGCGGCTCCAGACCGGAGGAGGAGCGCATGGCGATTCCGGTGGCGATCCGGCGCTTGAGCCCGGCCACCCGGACCATGAAGAACTCATCGAGGTTGGAGGAGAAGATCGCCAGGAAGCGGGCGCGCTCCAGCAGCGGCACCGTCTCGTCGGCCGCCAACTGCAGGACCCGCTCGTTGAACTGCAGCCAGGACACTTCCCGGTCCAGGAAACGATCCGCTGGCAGGCTGTCATCGGGCACCCGCGCGTGGCCGGAACTGCGGATGAATCGGCCATTGGCGGCACGCATGGGCATCCGGCTGTGTGCGGTCGCCGCGAAGGTGACCTCGGGCAGGGCCGCGGCCTCCGCGGGCTCGGGGGAGGGGGCTGGCTGCCCGGCTGCCGCCGACTTCTGGGTCATACCGTCATTTTGTCAGCCGCGACTGGTGGTGCATATGCCCTGTGCACCTCCGCGTCGGTGAACCCGAGCTTGCGATAGGTCCGCAGGGCGCGCTCGTTGTCACCGTCGACATAGAGCACCACCGCGCCCAGTCCCTGCCCGGCCAGGTGCCGCAGGCCGGCCGCGGTGAGCGGGCCGGCGAGCCCGCGCCCGTGGTATGCCGGGTCCATCCCGAGCACATAGACCTCACCGGCCGGCACGGGCTGGCCATCGGCTCCGGGCGCGCGCTCGTCGGGGTCGACCTTGGTCCAGTGGGATCCGGCGAGTGCGCCATTAGACTCATCGCGCAGGAGCAGCAGTCCAGCCGGCTCGAACCAGGGCTGTGCCAGCAGCCGGTCCAGATCCGCGCGGGTGACCCGCCCCTGCTCGGGGTGCGCGGCGAAGGCGCGGGAGTTGACCCGCAGCCAGGCCTCCTCGTCCCCGGGCCGGAACTGCGCCAGCCGGAAGCCGGCCGGGATCGGCCCGCCCGCATGCGCGTCCGCCGGTGTCAGCGGCCGGCTCATCTTGTGCAGCAGGCGCACGGCCGGCCAGCCGGTATGCCGCGCCAACTCCCGCGCGCCCGGAAGGTCACCATGCGCCCATACCGACTCGGCACCGGCCTGATGGACCCCGGCGAGCATCGCGCCACCCAGCCCGCGGCGCCGGTATGCCGGGTCCACCACCAGCTCACCGGCCTCGCGGTGCACCTGCCCGTATGCCGCCAACTCGCCCCCAGGCGCCGGCACCAGCAGGTGCACGGCCTCCGCATCGCCTAGCGCGAGAAGGAAAGCCTCCGATAGCGGGGCCACCCCGTCGGCGGCCTCGGCGCGCTCGGCGAGGCGGTGAACGGCGGCCTGCTCTGTCGGCGCCAACGGGATATGGCGCACCACCACCTCGGGGGCACCGGCAGCACCCGGGGTCTCTGGCGCACCGGGCGCCTGGTCCGGCGCGGGTTCGGGGTGGGCGGGTGACGACATACGGCCTCAGGCGGTGACGGGGGAGTCGCTCGGACGATCTTTGGGCACGAAGCGGTAACCGACATTGCGGACGGTGCCGATCAGCACCTCGTGGTCGCCGCCCAGCTTGGCCCGTAGCCGGCGGATGTGGACGTCCACGGTGCGGGTGCCGCCGAAGTAGTCATAACCCCATACCTCGGCCACCAACTGGGCGCGGGTGAACACTCGGCCGGGATGTTGCGCGAGGTATTTGAGCAACTCGAATTCCTTGTAGGTCAGATCGAGCGGACGATCGCCGATGCGGGCCGAATAGCTGGCCTCGTCGATGGTCAACCCGCCGGACTCGATCCGGTCGCTGGCCGGATCCGCGAGCGCGCCCCGCGAGGCGGCCAGGCGCAGCCGGCCTTCGATCTCGGCGGGGCCGGCGGTGTCGATGAGGAAGTCGTCGATGCCCCAGTCGGCGGTCAACGCGGCGACCCCACCCTCGGTGACCACGGCCAGCAGGGGCACCGAAGTTCCGGTGGTCCGCAGCAACTGACACAGACTGCGCGCGCCGGCCAGGTCGCGGCGGGCGTCGATGAGCAGATAGTCAGCGGGCGGCACCGCCAGCAGAGCACCCACATCGGCCGGGATGATCCGGACCGAATGACGCAGCAGGCTCAGCGCCGGCAACACCTCGGCGCTCGAGGCGAGCGCATCGGTGAGGAGCAGCAGGCTGGCCATAGAGGGCAGGATAGGACCTTGTGAGCAGCTCATCTGGATCCGGTCAGGCCGCGGGCGCCGCCGCGGATGTCGCCGCACCCGCGGACGCCGTGCTGGTGCGCTATTGGGCCGGGGCCCGCGCGGCCGCCGGGATCGACTCCGAATCGGCCGCGCCCGGGACCGTCGCCGAGGTGCTCGCGCAGGTGCAAGACCGGCACGCCGATCTGCAACCCATCCTGGACGTCTGCGCCTTCCTCCTCGACGGACTCTCGGTCGACCGGTCCGCGACCGCCCCTGCCGGCTCCGTCGTGGAAGTGCTGCCGCCCTTCGCCGGCGGCTGAGCCACCCGAGCCCCGCCGGGTGGCAGGATTGCCGCCGTGTCCGAGACCGTCAGGCCGCAGGCCGGGACCCCGATCCCGTATGCGGTGTCCGCCGCCACCCTGGCCGGCGTCGGTCTGCTGGTGCTCTGCGAGCCCGCCGGGCCTCGATTCGCCGCGCTGGCACTCGCGGTCGGGGCGCTGGTCCTGACCTGGGGCTGGCCCTTGCTCGCCGGCAGTGCCTCGGTGCGCGGCTCGCGAGTGGCGCTAGCGGTAGCCGGGCTGGGGATGGCGAGCGTGGTGGCCGCCGCACCCAATGCGGCCGAGGCGCTGCGGGCCATTCCTGCGGTCGCCGCGATTGCGTTGCTGTGCGCCTTCTTTGGGCAATTGCTGCGCGGCGAAGGGCGTCAGGGCGTGGTCCTCTCGTTGATCGGTGACGCCGCGGGGATCGCGCTCCTGGTCAGCGGAGCGACCGTGGTCCCGCTCCTGCTGCTGCGGGGCGGGGACCGGCCGATCGCCGCCGCGATGGGCGGGCTCGCCGTCAGCCTGCTTGCCCAGTTCATCCGCATCCGGTGGGAGCAGGTGCGCCTGGTGGCCGCGGTGCTCCTCGGTGCGGTAGGCGGCCTGGGGGCCGGTGTGACCTTGGCCAGCCCCGCCGAGGCGTGGGTGACCGCGGCGCTCGGTGCGGTGGCGGCGCTGGTCGCGGCCGCCGCTCAGATTCCGCTGCGCGAATTGCCGCGGGGGGCGGACCCGGCATACTCGGCGGTAGTCGGCTGTGCCTGCGTGCTGGCCCCGGGCGCGCTGGTCTACACGATCGGGCGGCTCTTCCTCTGATTAGCCTGCCGAGCTAGGCCACCGGGCTCAGTAGACGATCGCGCGCACCTGCGGCGGGAGGATCTCCTCGACGAAGGCCGCGGCTCCCCGGATCACGGTGCCCGGGCGCAGGTCGGCCTCGGTGAGCTCGCGGCGGGCGGCGCATTGCGAACAAACGGTCACCGAGCCCGCTGCCAACACGGCGTCGACGAGTTCGGTCGGCGGGGCCGCGTGCGGCAGGGTTAACTCCTCGGCCCGGCCGGGCACGGCCAGCCAGACCGCATCCCCGGTGAGCCACAGGCTCACTCGCAGCCCGGCGACCACCGCGGTGGCGGCGACGGTGAGGGCCTGGTTAGCGCGTTCCAGCGCTTCGGCACCGGAGGTGAGCTTGACGACGAGATCGGGGGCGGCATCCGGCATACCGGCCACACTACGATCGGCAGGGTGTTCCATCTCGACGAAAGCCTGCACGAGGACATCCGCCCGCTTGCGTGGTTGGTCGGGCGCTGGGAGGGCGCCGGTGTGGTCGGCTATCCGACCATCTCCTCCCGCAACTTCGGCCAGGAGATCGTGGTCCGCCACGATGGCCGGCCCTTCCTGGAGTGGCAGGCGCGCAGCTGGCTGCTCAACGAGGACGGCTCGATCGACCGGCCAGCGGCGCGGGAGAGCGGCTTCTGGCGGATGGTGAATGGGGAGGCGGAGCTGCTGCTCACCCACCCCACCGGGATCCTCGAGCTCTACTTCGGACCGGTGGAGCCGGCCCGGATCACTCTGCGCACCGATGGGGTGCTGCGCAGCCCTGGCGCCAAGGAGTACAACTCCGCGAGTCGCCTCTACGGGCTGGTCAACTCCAGCCTCATGTGGGCGATGGACATGGCCGCCGTGGGCCAGCCGCTGCAGAGCCACGCCTCGGCGGAACTCAAGCGGGTCGAATAGAGCCGGCGCCGCGGCCGCTCAGCGGTGCTGAGCGAGGTAATCCGCGAGCTTGTCATCCTGCAGGGCCAAGCGCAGGTCTTCCATCCCGCGCTCGTCCAGCAAGTCGATCGCCCCGCCATTGGGAGCGGTACCATATCCGGAGAAGGGCGCGGTCAAGAAGGCGATGTCGCCGCCGCGCACATTGCGCAGCGAAAGCGCCTCGGAGCGCAGGTATTTGGGGGTCAGGCCCGCATCGACGACCATATTGTCGGTCGCTGCGTTCAGGAACTTGCTGAGCTTGACCGGGTTGAGCAGCACCCCCGGGCTGAGCGTCTTGACCATGAGGCCCTTGATGAACGCCTGCTGACGGCGGCCCCGCGAGATATCGCCCTCGCTGAGTTGGTGGCGCTCGCGGACGAAGGCCAGGGCCTGCTCGCCGTTGAGGTCGTTCCAGCCCTTGGTGATCTGGAAGCTGCCGTGGTCGCTGGGTTCCTCGGCCCAGACCCGGACCCCGCCCACGGCATCGGTCATCCGCTGGAAGCCCTCGAAGTCGATCTTGGCGGCGTGATCGATGCGCACCCCGGTGAGCTGCTGGATGGTCCGGGTCAGCAGGGCGCCCCCGCCATAGGCGAAGGCTGCATTGATCTTGTCCTTGCCATGACCCGGGATCGGCACATAGAGATCGCGGGGGAAATGGATCAGGTAGACCTTGTCCTTAGCCTGGGTGACATGGGCCAGCACGATCACATCGCTACGGCTGGCGCTCTCCCCGCGGCGGGCATCGGAGCCAATGAGCAGGTAGTTGTCACCAGCGCCGCTCACCAGCGCCGGTGTGTCGTCGTCATTGTCCGAGCCGCTACCCTGCTCGCTGCCCGAGCCGGTATGGCCGTCGGCCGCCGGCAGCAGGGAGTCGTCGACCTTGACGTTGCCGACCTTGGAGTTGAGGAAGAGGGCGAAGCCGCCCACCCCAGCGGCCAGCAGCAGCACCAGCGCGAGCAGGACGGCCAGGATGCGCCGGCCGCGCCGGCGCGGCCGGGCGGTGCGCTGGGTCTCGTGTGCCTGCGACACGGGCACAGTGTAGGGCGGCCGTTCGCCCGCCTCTGGGCACTTGCGAGAATGGCCGTATGGACGTGCCCAACCCCGCTCCCGCCCGCTCGCCATTGCTTGGGCAGCCCGGCGCGGTGGCCGGTCACGGGGTGGAGGCCGGGGTCGCCGCCCACTATGGCGACCCAACGGGCGAGCAGCGCCTGCTCGCCGAGGGTTTGGCCGTCGTCGACCTGAGTCACCGCGATGTGGTTACGGTCAGCGGTCCGGACCGGTTGCGCTGGTTGCATTCTATGACCACGCAGCACCTGAGCGATCTCGCGCCCTGGACCTCCCGGGAGTCCCTGGTCCTCTCGCCGAAGGGGCACATCGAGCACGATCTGCACCTCGTTGATGACGGGGAAACCACCTGGCTGAGCGTGGAACCCGGCACCGGCGCCGCCTTGGTGGCCTGGCTGGATTCGATGCGCTTCATGTTGCGTGTCGAGGTCGCGTTGGTCAGCGCCGAGTTTGCCGTGCTCGGCGAGCCCATCGGGCGCGAGTTCCACGCCGGCGACCCCACCGGCGTGGCGGCCTGGGTGGACCCGTGGCCACAGGTGGTGGGGGACTCCACGGCATACGGGCCGATGGAGCACCCGGCCACCGGCCGCGCCTGGCGTGAACTCATCGTGCCGCGCGACCAACTCGTCGCCGCGGTCGGTGACCGGGCGCTGGCGGGCCAGTGGGCGGCGGAGGCGTTGCGGGTCGCGGCGTGGCGCCCGCGGCGGGGGTTCGAGACCGACCATCGCACCATCGCCCACGAGGTGGACTGGCTGCGCACGGCGGTACATCTGCACAAGGGTTGCTACCGGGGGCAGGAGACCATCGCTCGCGTTCACAACCTGGGCCGGCCGCCGCGGCGCCTCACCTTCCTGCACCTGGACGGGTCCGGGCATACCCTCCCCGAGCAGGGTGCGCCGGTGACCGCCGCAGATCGGGTCGTCGGGCACCTGACCTCGGTGGCCCGCCATCACGAAGATGGGCCAATCGGGTTGGCCCTGCTCAAGCGCAATACGCCGGTGGACGCCGTGCTCGGAATCGCCGGGATCGCCGCCGCGCAGACAGTGATCGTCGCGCCCTGACCCTGATCGCCACGCGCGGGCTCCGGGCCGGGATCAGCCGGCCGAGTCCAACAGGATGGTGACCGGGCCGTCGTTGACCAGGGATAGCGCCATATCGGCGCCGAAGACACCGGTCTGCACGTCGAGCCCGTATGCCGTGAGCGCCGCCCCCACCGCGGCGACCAGCGGCTCCGCAACCGGCCCGGGCGCCGCCCCATTCCACGACGGGCGCCGGCCCTTGCGGGTGTCGGCATAGAGCGTGAACTGGGAGATCAGCAGCACCGGGGCGCCCAGTTCCTCGGCCGAGCGCTCGTCGCGCAGAATCCGCAGTTGGGCGATCTTGCGGGCGGTTAGCGCGACATCATCGGGGCCGTCCTCGTGGGTGACGCCGAGCAAGACCACCAGTCCGGCTCCGGTGAAGCTGCCGACCACCTCGCCGGCCACGCTCACCGCGGCCGAGGTGGCTCGCTGCACCACGGCGCGCATCGTCAGATGCCCACGGCGACAACGGATCCCACGGGCTCGCCGTGACCGAGGATGGGAGCGTCCTCGAGTGCGCCCAGCGCGTCGCTCGCCACGCCAAGACGCCGCAGCACGGCCGCCAAAATGACCGGCCGGGCGCGCTGTCCGCCGTCGGCCACCTTGAGCGCGATACCCCGGCCGTCGGGCAGGCCCACGGCATAGACGGCCTCGGCGCCATCCTTGGCAATCACGCCGGGGGTGCCCTGCATCAGGGCGGTGACATCGCGGCCCTCGCCCCCGACATACTCCGGGTGGGCGCGCATCGCCGTGGCGATCCGGCCCTCGGGGGTGGTCGGCTCCGCGGCCGCGAGCCGACCGAATGCCCGGGCCAGGCCGGCCAGCGAGATCGCCATCACCGGGGCGCCACAGCCGTCCACGGCGCTCGCCGCGACCGGCTCCCCGGCGACTTCGCCGATGACCTCGGCGATGCTGCGCTGCAGCGGGTGATCGGGCTCGCGGTAGGTGGCGGCGGGCCAGCCGGTGAGGTGGCAGGTCGCGAGCATGGCCGCATGCTTGCCCGAGCAGTTCTGGGCGATCGAGGTGGGCTGCTGGCCCGCCGCGAGCGCGGCGGCACGGGCGCTCGCGTCATACGGCAGGTCGGGGGTGTTCTGCAGGGCGTCCTCGCCCAGGCCCACCCCGCCGAGGATCTCGCGCACCCCGGTCAGGTGATAGTCCAGCCCGGAGTGGCTGGCGCAGGCCAGGGCAAGCAGGTGATCGGGCAGGTCCAGCCCGGCGCGGACCATGGCCAGCGCCTGCAGCGGCTTATTGGACGAGCGGGGGAAGGTCGGCGAGGTGACCTCCCCGAGCGCCAACTCGATCGAACCGTCCGGGGCGCTCACGCATATCGAGGCGCGGTGGACGGATTCGACGAAGCCCCCGCGCACCACATGGGCCAGGACGGGGGCTTCGGTGAGGACGGGCGGGGCAGCGGGGGTGGTCACGAGGGCCGAGCCTAGCCGTGGTCCGGGCATACCGACGGGCCCCGGAGCGTCTGCGTCCGGGGCCCGTAACGTATGGGGTGCGCTCAGGCGCTGGCGGTGGCGTCCTTCTCGGTGCCGACCTTGGTGCTCGCGTCGCTGGCGGCCTTGGTGCTGGCCGCCGCGGTCTTGCGGGCGCTGGTGGCCGCACGCTTGGTGGCGGTGCGGGTCTTGGCGGTGCTCTTCTTGGCGGTGGTGCTGGTGCGCTTGGCCGCGGTGCGGGTGCGCTTGGTGGCGCTGTTGACCTCATCGGCGACGGTCTTGGCGTCCTCGGTGACGGTGTCGGCGACGACCCCGGCAACCTTGGCGGCCTCCTTGCGACCGGTGGTGACGGTGGCCTTCGCGGAACGCTCGACCTCGGAGAGGGCGTTGCGAGCCGTGGTGACGGCGCCCTGGGTCACCGCGCGGGTGGCCTTCGCCTGCTCGACGAGCTCCTGGGTGGCGCGCTGGGTGCGAACCCGCTCGACAAGCTCCTCGCCGCGGACCGCGAGGTCGAGGTAGGACTCCTGGGCCAGACCGGCGAGCTCGCGGGCCTTGGCGGTCGCGGTGGCCGGGGCGTGCGCGGCGGCGCCGACGACCTTGGTCGCGGCATCCTGGAGACGGGCCGGGATAGTGCTGACCTCGCGAACCTTCTCGATGGCCAGGTCGGTGACGCCGAGGTAGGCGTAGACGGGGGTGGGGCCGTTGGTGGCGGCGTTGCGCCGGGCGGTCTTGGTGCGAGTGCTCATTTGTGGTGCCTTTCTTGGGTGCCGGGCGTTGCGGACCCGGCGGTCATTCGGGGCGAGCCGGTGTGGTCCGACTCGTCCGGCTCTGGTTGGTCTTGGTTGTGGTCTGGCCGGCCTTAGCCTTGCTGGCCTTGGTCTGGCTGGCCTTGGTCTGGCTGGCTTTGGTCTGGCCGGCCGCGATGCGCGGCGAGCCCGCCGACTCCCGGGCGGCCGTGCGCGGGTCGTCGCCGACGAAGCTGTCGTAGATGTCCAGCAGGGTGGACTTCTGCCGGTCGGTCAGCCACGGGTCGGCGGTGATCGCGCGGCGGGTGTCGGTGTCACCGGCGCTCACCCCGGCATCCGACTCCAGCAGTCCGGCGCGGACATAGAGGGACTCGGCAGACACCTCCAGGCCCTTGGCGAGCCGGCCGAGGATCTCGGCGCTCGGGCGCTTCAGGCCGCGTTCGATCTGGGAGAGATAGGGATTCGAGATCCCGGCCAGGTCCGAGAGCTGCCGCACCGAGAGGCGGGCGCTCTCGCGCTGCTCGCGCAAGTAGTCACCCAGGCCTTGGCTCAGGTCGCCCAGCGGATTCCGGCTCATGAGTCCAGTGTGCTTGCTGGAGCAAGCAAAGTGCAAACTCAGACAGCGTGACCTGCGCCACCCGCGTCCGGGCACGTATCGTTGAGCCATGTTCGAGACGGTCCAGAGCGTGGTGCTCCTTGCCCTCGGGGTGGGCGCCCTGGGGCTGGAGGGCTTTGCGCTCGTCGACGCGCTCCGCCGCCGTCCCGACGCCTTCGTCGCCGCCGGCAAGCGCACCAAACAGTTCTGGACACTCCTATTGGGCGCCGCGGTCGCCATCGGGCTCGTCATGCTCTTCAGCCCGCTCAACCTCTTCGGGCTGATCGCGGTCATCGCCGGGGCGGTGTACCTCGCCGACGTCAAGCCGGCGCTGGATCAGGTCACCGGTCGCGGCGGGGCGGCGATGGGCCCCTACGGCCCCTGGTAACCCCGTGGGTCGAGTCACAACACGTCTGCCCGTCACCCGGATCGCGTATGGCGATCCCGCCACCCGCACCACGCGCGCGGATGTCGTGGCGGTCGAAGAACCCCTTGAAGTCCGGTGTGGGGGAACGGTAATCACCGTCACCATGCGCACCCCCGGGGCCGATATCGACCTGGTCCACGGTTACCTGCTGGCCGAGGGGGTCATCACCGCGGCCACTGATCTGCGCCAGGCGCGCTACTGCGCCGGAGCGGTCGTTACCGGACCCGAGGGCCTGTCGAGCAATACCTACAACGTCATCGATCTCGACCTCACCGAGGCCGCGCGCCAGAAGCTCGCCCGGGCCACCCGGCTCGGGGTCACCAATAGCTCCTGCGGAGTCTGCGGCAGCGCCTCGATCGACGCCCTGCGCGACAAGCTCCCGGCTGCCGGCCTGGCCGCGATCCCCGCCCTGCTCACCCCGGCGCTTGTCGCCACCATGGCGAGCGAACTGCATACCGGCCAGCGGCTGCACGCGCGCACCGGCGGCACGCACGCCGCGGCGATCTTCGACGCCCAGGGCCGGGTGCGTGCCCATGCCGAGGACGTGGGGCGGCACAACGCGGTGGACAAGGCGATCGGCGCCTTG
>ERZ501047.549-NODE-549-length-11882-cov-3.717003_pt1 | contig 11882 bp, 7 predicted proteins | sample MGYA00510868_ERZ501047 | MGnify/ENA primary metagenome ERZ501047 (study PRJEB25958, sample SAMN03398593) | human skin metagenome | study: EMG produced TPA metagenomics assembly of the Human Skin Microbiome Metagenome (human skin metagenome) data set. | reverse complement strand
CGTAAGAATGTATCCCTCGTCCAGGATGGTTGAGAACAAGACTTGCTGATAGCTCAGCGCAGGGTCTGTAGCTAGCTTGGCGTTGCGTTGCAGCACATAAGATGGCGCACACCGGGCTCCGTTCGAGTCGACATAGACGTTCATGTTGACCAGCTTGTCCTTCTTGGCATTCTCCGGGACAATCACCGTAGTGACCGTTGTCGAAGGCTGGTCTTCTTCCGAGCGCGACGTGCGGTACAAAATTTCGTAGGCCTCCTTGTACTTCACCTTGGCGATCTGGAAAAAGGCAATGTCAACCTTCCTGCTCCGAAGAATCGTGCCATGCTCCTTCTCCTCCCAGCCACTGGGCGGATCATAAAACGGATCCTTGTCGGGAGTTTGCGGCTTGGAAGAGCGCTCCAACACTTCAGCCGAAGTGCAGGCCAGAAGAAAGAGACAAAGGAGAGTAAATTTCCAGAGAGGAGGGAACATGCAGAGGATGCATGGGCGCCCCCGCGTCTTTTATAGTCCCATGATTGCCCCTCTTTCGTCTCCATGGCTTGGCATGTGAAACAAGAACCACCGACTAATCATTTGCATGCTGCATAGAACCATCTGCGCCCGGTAGCTTGGGTCACACGACGCGCACAATGTCTCCTTGGCTGGATTTTCGCATGCCTGAGCGACGCATATGGGCCATGCAGACTCAAAAAGTGGGGTTGCGACACAATTCAAATGTGCTCGCACACGATTGGCTGCCGTCATTGTTGCGCGAAAATCAGTTCAGGTTGTTGTTATGCTTGGGATTGGCTCCTATGAAATCACATTTACTATTGGCCATAGAAGTGATCACTGCGAACTATGCATGTCGCATAGAATACCCAGCGCTTGCACATCGAGCTTTGACGCTGGCAATGGAAACTTGCTCGCGGTGGAAAATTCCGGCAGCCAAAGCCGCCTCTATGGGCGCCCCTTGGGCCCCCGGTCGAGGAGCAAATACTTCGCAAAAATGATCAGCACAACCGGCCCCGCTGCTCGCTACCACGGGAATACTGACAGAGCTGCGCACAAGGTCCACGAGCTGCACGTCAAAGCCCGCATGGCTCCCATCTCGATCAATGCTGTTCACGAGCAACTCGCCTGCTCCTAAGCGCTCGACACCACGTGCGAGCTGTACCACGTCCACATCACGCTCCTCACGACCACCCTTGACCGTACATTTGTACCACCAGGACACTGGCTGTCCACGCGTTTCGGGCCGCTCATCAGGACCAGATACGACGCTGGGCGCATGCACACCCGCTGCTTCAGCACTCTCAACGTAAACGCGCTTGGGATCCACACTCACTACCACGGCCTGTACACCGTATGCATGTGCAATCTGCTCGATACCAGTATCGCCACGCAGTGCTGCAGCAGGTGCTGCAACTGGATCGCCCGACGTATCACCCGCCTCATTCGCACGCGCAAGCAATTGCTCCACCGCATAGACCGCCTCGCTGCCGATACTTACCTTGTCGGCGCCAGCACGGAAGTACGCATGTGCGACCTTCAACGCGGGATGGAATGTGCCATCTGGATCGGTAAAGTCACGGATACCACCTCCTACGGTGAGTGGCACAAATATCGTGGCAGCCGCAACGTTTAACAAGGATAACATTGGCTGGTCATTCAGAGCCCAGTTCCGGAATGAAGTAATATTAAGAAAGGCGATTTCATCGGCACCTTCGTCGTAGTACCGCTGCGCGAGCTCTACAGGCTTGCCCATATTGCGCACGTGCGAGGCGCCAGCATCCTGCTCGCCACGCTCGCGTACGTCGTAGCTCTCACCCTTCGTTACCACCAAATCACCTGCGTCGTTGCTGCGCACGTCCAGACATGCCACGATACGCCGTGTCGGCATGTGCTCGGTGGATGTCACGGGACGTCCTACGCGAGTTGTAGGCTCAACATGTTCCAGCTGCAGCCATGCAGCCAGCAGGTCCAATCCCGCCTGACCGCTCTTTTCAGGATGAAACTGGGTGGCAAATACATTTGCATGCTGAATAGATGAAACAAATATCTCGTTGCCATACTGGGTCGTTGTCAGCGCCCATTCAGCGACATTCGCATCCCACGCGACGCGGTACGAGTGGACAAAGTAGTAGTGAGACGGATTTGCATCATGCATACCATAGCTCTTCGCAAGCTCATGGCGTTGATCAGCGCAGCCGTCCCATTCGACAACATTGGCTAGGCTCCAGCCCATGTGCGGCACAGCCTTACGACCCAACGCATCTTGTGTGGCAAAGCGGCCGACGCGTGCAGGCACAATACCCAGACCCTGCACACCAGGCGATTCATCGGATCCCTCAAACAGGACCTGCATACCTACGCAGATGCCCATCAGGGGCTTGCCACTCTGGATATACGCACGCAGTGGCTCCACATAGCCCTTGGCATGCAGTGCGTCCATCGCGCTTGCAAACGATCCCACGCCAGGAAATAGAAGCTTATCAGCCTTGCTTATATCGGAAGGCTCACGAACCCATTCGTAGGTATAGCCCAGCTTGGTAAGCGAGTTGGCTAGACTCTGGATATTGCCAGCACCATAATCCAGCAAATATAGCATCGCAGTCAAACGAAGAGAATGACGTACCTTGCCATTCATCTCTCGTCCACGTGACGTGCACACAGACCAACACTTGCCCGGCGCCACTCCATCCATCGTGTATTTACTTATGTCGGACCATCCCCCGGCACAAGCTCGCGAGCCCGTACCTGATACATACTCCCCCGACGCGAAAAACGCCACAGGAATACGCGATGTGGCTGTGCGACGGTCGGATAAGCTGCTGGTTCTCCAGAGCATGTTTAGCCTCGTCTTCCGAACGATTGCCTACATATTCCTGCGTGTCATCCCAGGCTCCTTTGGATTCTATGCGATCCATTTCTATCTCGGGTACCTCGCTATCTGGGTACTATATGATGTACGAGTAGCCTCACAAAAAACTCGCAGGATGTCCTCCCTTTCCTCGCTCGTGTTTGGGCACTCAACTTCGAACCGTCCATGGAATATGGTGCAGCTCGTCGTGCATACCCTCGTGCTCTTGTTCGTGCTCGACCTTTACTACATGCCATATATGTTTCCATCTCATCGTGAAGCATCTCTCAAATTTGCTCGCGTCGGTGCTCTAAGCTCGTCGTCGGCCACGCTGCATGTTCGCTACCCCGAACCGCTCCCTCATGTCACGGGTCTGTGGGAAACAGGCATTCAAGATGCTCTCGTGGATGCATCCGACATCAATAAATCACCTTTACGCATCGTTTGGCGACGTGTACATGAGAGCGAAGTCAAAATTCGCGCTCCCAGTACCGTGCGCGATCCACGCCGATGGGAACGTGGACCAGTGCTACACTTGTCAAATGAATCAGACTGGACAGCTACGGCAACGCTGTCTGACTTGTGGCCTGCAACTAAATACGAATGGCGCCTCGCTTTTGTGCACAACAATACCTTCGCTCCGATGCCTGAACGCCCCATACCATTCGTTACATGGCCGGACCCACGTTTGTCAGCGTATGGGAAAAGCAAGTTTGTTCGGACGAACAAGACATCGAGCATTCCGCTCGACGATCCGAATCATTTTAGTTTCGCCACCCTCTCGTGTATCAAACCTGACTTTCCGTACCATCCCGCTCAGTTTTGGGGCTGGAACTGGCTCTTGCGTATGTTCGGTATCGGAACGCAGCCTGGCGGCATCACTTCACGGAATAGTATTCGTGGCTTTGACTTGATGGCGGATCACTATCTCCGCCGCTCGAAAATGCCTAGTCTTCGATTCCTACTCGAGCTCGGCGATCTCATCTATGCCGATGTACCGCGGTATGAAGGACCAGATATTGGCTCTTACCGTAAACTGTATCGCAACGTCTTCGCCTCCCACTCGTTCCGTCGCGTGTACCAATCCATTCCTGTCATGGGCATCTTTGACGATCATGAAATTATCAACAATTGGAGCGGCGCGGGGTACACCAATGCAACCGAAGATGAGGATAGACCTCAGGCACCAGCTGGCATCCACGCAGGATTACATGCATGGAGTGAATATATTGGTCGTGCGAATCCGTCACCTGCGGTCAAGAACCAGCACTACTACTCATTCCGATACGGCGATTCAGCCTTTTTCGTTCTCGATGTGCGTGGACACCGCACACATCCTCAATCTGCTGTCGACACGCCCACCATTCTTGGAGAAGAGCAGCGTGATGCTCTTTTTTCTTGGCTTGCACAGGTGAATCACACAGCTACATTCAAGTTTATTGCCTCGTCAGTCCCATTCACAAGTCTGTGGGGAGGTCCTCTAGATTTAGACGGACGTACTGACGGCTGGGCATTCTATCAAGAGGAGCGCAAGCAACTACTCGATATCCTTCAATATGTTCCCAATGTCATTCTCTTAAGTGGCGACCGCCATGAGTTTGCTTCAGTATCTTTCCGAGATGCTCTGCTTGAATTCAGCACCAGCCCACTATCTATGTTTTATATTCCTATACGCACACTTGCGCAAGAGCACTCGATCGACCCGCCTGGCGAAGAAACCCTGCTCAAATACATCCCCGATGGGAATCACAAGTGGACCGAGTTTGAAGTGGATACACGCGATCCAGAACAGCCGCTAGTCGTGGTACGTGTATATGTCGATGGGAAAGAGGCTTGGAATCTTCGCGTACTTGGGAAGCCTGTCAACAAAACCCAAAGTGCTTTGGGAAAACTCGCACAAAGTCTTCTTGAGCTGTTCGGTTTCCGTCAGCGCGATTGGTTCTAGCTCTTGCTGATATCGTATCTTTCAAAGCTGGAAAATAACACAATTGTGCCAGCAACATCCCGGCTAGCTCAGTCGGTAGAGCGTCAGACTCTTAATAGAGTCTCTTCGAATACGAAGAGTTATCTGAATGTCGTGGGTTCGAGCCCCACGTTGGGAGCACTTTTTTGCCAGCCGATCTTCAACGATTGCGGCTCTGTGCATATGACTATCCTTAATGATGCCTGGCTTAATTTTTTTCTGGGATGGACGTTGATCTACACTAGATACGAACACTGGCGTTGGCACGGTTGATGGTGCCAACCTTGTGCTGCTCATCTCTGCGTGAGAGCACAGAACTGTTTCCTTCCAAAATGGCAAGCATCTCAACGGCCAGACGTCGACTGATTGCACGGTCAGCGCGACGATCACTCGCTTGAATAATCCATTTAAGAGCACGGCGTGTGCTTTGCCGCTCATTCAGTGGCATTGGCACCTGGAGAGATTTGCCTCCCTGTTTGCGTGTCTGCATGCGGAGCAGTGGCTTGGCAAGCTCTACTGCCTCATATACAAGTGGAAGTGGATCTTTATTCGTGAGCCTGGCCATTTCAGAGAGCATGTCTGCAACGTATCGCTCAGCTGATGCCTTCTTACCATCGCGCATCAGGAGATTAACAAGGAAATGAAGAAGCGGGTCTTGACGAGGGGGGAGTGCGGCGGGAGAGTACATAAAGGATGAACTTTTACCAGAAATTGAGTCGACATTCAGAGATGACTGTCCAGGCAACATGACCTTCAAGCCACTGGCGACAGATTCTTGTGCATCTGCTGAGGTATATGAATCAGGCTGTGTTTTTGCCTCTTGCGATGTAACTGACAAAAAGCGCACAGCTTGTCTTCTAATTGTGCGACTGGATACCAGTGCAGCTGTGTTTGTGCTCAGCAAACGCCAAGCGGGTGTAAATGCGCGAAACATGATTCTCACACCGTCGAGGAAGCCTTGCTGCTTTTCAAGCGACGCTCATATCCAAGAAGGAGAGATCACGTGACAGCAATGGGGGTCAGTGGCATTCTGTGTTACGCTGCTGCAGAGATCGACCCATGTCGCCTCATTCAGAGAACCCGACACCGCGACCGCCAAGTCGCTGGGGCGTCCCGCCACCAGGCCTACATGCGCGACCAATTCAAACGTCTCTGACTCATAAGCCACGTGATACAGAGCCATCAGCGCGTTCAAGCACTTTTTTACCTGATATGGACGAGGTGTGTATGCATACGGCTGACTCGAGATCCAAAAGTTGCATGCACAACGTATGGAGCATGTGCGTTCTTATTACCTGGCATCGAATAAAGGTTCTAAGGAGAGAGGTGGTGCATCTATTTCGCCTCATTTTGCCCTCCAAAGTGCCTTTATGGAATTGAGTGATGCGAATGTTGAGATGGAAGCTATGCGCCTACGTACCACATATATTGATGATATCCTGGCACGTACGCAGGAAGACGCTTTTGCCTATACCAGTGTTGCGGCTGCTGCGCCTACATTGTCGTCATCGTAGCTTCGATTTAGTAAAATGTACAATAACCCCGTTGGCCGAAAAAGGACTCACCTAATGCGTGACGGGTCGAATTTGTTTTCGTTGGGCAAGGGACGTGCGACTTGGTTTTCGACCTGCATCAAAGCACAGACTTTGTGCATCGATGCATGCCGTGTGACCGAGCAACTGTGACTGCAGACGCTAACACATCGCAAAGTATGTGTAATGGACCTGTAGATGACTGGGCCTCTTTTGCTGCTCGTTATGTGACTGGATCTCAGGACACTGCATGCCATCAAATGAAGCCCGGCTCATGCGCGTCACCGGCAGATATCCCGCAAGACCCATATACCCTCGCATTAGGTAAAAAGATGCAGCATGTATACGAAACGGAAGGTTACTTGCCGACCTATACACATGCTAAACATATCAACCATTTACGAGCTGTGTGGTACAGTCGCCAGATCAAAAAGCATGACACCGGCACACTCTCCCGCATTTGCCGACTCATTTCCCAACTTCTCCAGCTACCGTATGTTTCTGTCAAAATTATGGCGCCTCAATCTAAAAGTCTTGATGAGGATCTATCTCCTTACCAAGTCATGTCTGAATGGACGCATGCATCAGAGGATGGAATCCAGCCAGATGAAACAGGTTTGTGCCAGAGTATTTGGTCGCACGCATTGTACCTACCCTTGAATCAAGTCCTTGCTGTACCGGATGCGCAGGAAGACTGGCGCTTCTCGCATCATACAAGTCGGCACAAATTGCGCTTTTTTGCATGCACGCCTATTTTTGATACCCATAATGAGGCATTAGGCGTATGCTGCATGGGTGATATCAAGCCTAGGCATGGCTCAGATTTGGAAGATGCTGCTTATTCTATACTTGACATGAAGCAAATGATTATCAACGACATTGACCTGGCCGTCAACCGAGCCCAGGTCCTTCGCCGTGATGAGCTCAAAGGATGCACAGAATCGCTGTTACGTACGTTTAGCATGGAGACAGTGGCCGATCCCCATGTCAACATGGAGCTAGAAGGCTGTGACCAGATATATCATCTCGCCGCCAACGCTCTCCAATCGTCGATGCATGTTTCCGACGTGATCATTCTTGACTTGTCTAATTTCATCATGATTCAAAAACCCTTTGAAAAAGACGGGAACAGCAATCAGCAGGTGGTCCATTCGCACACAATGGATCCCAATATGAGTCAAACACACATTGCACCCCTTTCGATCCTAGGGTCGAGCGAACGCCAAGTGCATGTCCCCGAGCGTGAAGCTGCCCTTGATATGAGCGACGTGCGCGCCATTCAAGACTTTCTCATGTTCACCGAGTCAGACGATGAAAATCGCTTTCGTCTTCATGTGCCACCTGTGATACGCCGACTCTTGCCTCGTCAGGCAGAGGATGTGTTTGCCGTGCCAGTGTGGGGTGCCAAGCACCAGCCATCACTACTGGTGTGTGCTTACTGCCTTCCCAACTGCTACTCTCTCATGATTGATCAAATGCAGCATACGGCGCACCAACATATTCAGGCCATTGGGCTAATGATGCTCGACGTGGTAGACAAGGAGACAGTCCTTATTGCTGACCGAGCCAAGTCGACGTTTATTTCCAACATGTCGCATGAGCTCCGCACGCCGCTGCACGGCATTCTTGCATCGACAGATATACTCAGTGAGTCAGGCCTAAATGAGCTTCAAGGATTTTATTTGGAGACGATCAAGTCGTGTGGGCACGGTCTGTTGGAGCTCGTAAATCATGTGCTAGACTATACCAAGCTGTCTGGCGGCGCCTCCGGATCTCAGCGACGTCCACGGAACATCAGCATGAGCGACTTTGATCTATCTCGTCTCGTACAAGAAGTATGTGACAGCCATGCACTTGGCCACCAAGTGACACCTCTGCACGATAACCAAATCGGTTCCATTTACGATCCGAAGGGGGCAGCTGAGGAGCGTGCGCAGCGATGGTCTGACGTGGAGTTTGTGGTCAACATCGAAAAGCGTCTGCATGGCTGGTACGTCCATTCAGATTGTGGTGGGCTTCGTCGTGTCCTTATGAATCTCGTGGGAAATGCTCTCAAATTTACCACGAGAGGATTCGTGGAAGTGTCGCTAAGCGGCACTGATATCGACCAAGATACGCTGCAGATCTTTTTGCGCGTGCGCGATTCTGGCTGTGGTATCTCGCGCCAGTTTCTTGATCAGCAGCTTTTCCACCCATTTTCTCAGGAAAATCCGTTGGGAAGTGGCACAGGCCTAGGCTTGTCTATCGTACACGACATCATGCACTCGATGGACGCTGGCACAGTTGATGTGCGCAGCACACAAGGTATTGGTACTGAGATTATCGCATCGTGCCATGTGCGCAAAGCACCTGCTTCTTCCGATGTCGCATACATTCCCCAGCTTGATGTGCATCAGAGTTGCACAGCTCACTTGTTCGGCTTTCCTACTGACACGGATGGTGGACGTATTCTCCAGGAGACAATCGTGCACTACCTTTCGACATGGTGGGGATTCTTGGTCCGTGTGCACCATGAAGATGAGGATGCCTCATCGTTGGTCGCTAGTATGACTCAACGAAATGTGGTGCTACTGAACAGTCGTTCCGCTCTCGTGCACCGACTCTTGTCGCAAGACAGGCTTCCTCCGCTTATCTCGCTCACAGACTTGTACAGCAAGCAGCTTTTCAAAGATACTCTTGAGGCATACCGTAAGGCTGGCGGCGCTACCTATTTCCTCCAGAAACCGACGGGACCTGCGCGCATGGAGGATGTACTCCGTGCATGCCTAGAGCAAGTCCCTGAACAACCATCTGGATCTATCTCGCTTGCCCGCCTCAAGGTGAGTGATCTTCCCGAAGAGTCATCCGCGATTCCTGCGATCAACACGAGCCGTAGCAACGTCCTGGCTTCCCCTGATCGCAACGAGTTGGAACGCTCCCTGAACGAAGTCGCCGCCTACGCGTCCCCCTCATCGCCTACGGTAAAAGTGGCACCTGACGCCGCCTTCACCTTCCGCGTTCTTTTTGCGGATGACAATCCCATCAACTGCCAAATGCTCGCTGCCTATCTTCGAAAACTTCATGTACCATACGTGGAAGCCCATGGTGGCTGTGAGGCCGTTACCGCCTTCGCAACCAAACCACATGGGTACTTCCATCTCGTGCTAATGGACTTCTCGATGCCGAATATCGACGGTCTACAAGCCTGTATGATGATCCGGCACATTGAGAAGCAGCGCAACATGGAAATGGAAACGCAACATCGCTGTCACACATACATGCTGTCGGGTGCCTCCATGGAGGAAATTCTGCGTCAAGGCACCAATGCGGGAGCCGATGGCTACCTCGTCAAGCCACTCAGTTTCAAGGCTTTTGTAGCCCTCATCCAGAAGCTAGATGAATAGACGCATTCTACGGCCATATCGCCTTGGGCGCTGCTTGGGCTGCAGATGGGCGTACACGACAGCAACGCCGACGCCGGTGATTAGTCAACTCTGTCCGCATGGCTAGGGCGAGAGTGTGGGCGCCCGTGCCAATCAATCGCCCCAACGCACACCGCTCTGCTAGCACTTATCAAATCGCTTGGCGCATTCTTTCGATTGCTAGCTGAAGGCTAGCATGAACCATGTCGTTCGTGTTCCCCGAGCTGCCTTCGTGGCTCCTTCATGATACGTCTCCTCCCATCGAATACGTACGTCGCTTGTGCTGTGACCTGACATGACTCCAGTCGACACATACTAGATCGTCTGTACCTGCTGCGCCCACCGACACAAGCTCTTTGTTTCTGAATGACGGCTCCACGCATATGGCACCGGAGACGCATTTTGAAAAAAGGTGGACGCAAGGCGCCTCTGGTATATCACCGTGGTCATCGTTGCACTCACCATATCCGTCTACGTTGACCTCTTTTCCCACTGCGTCTCATCTGCCTGGATACGAGCTTGCAGCAGTCCCGTCCATGCCATTGGTGCCGCATGAGCGAAACTCATACTCGAACATGCCATCCATGGATCTTGCATATTCCCGGCCCTCAAATCTGTACAATGAAAGTAGTCGTGTGGGTCGTGCCTCTCTGCTACAACCTCATCTTTCCGGTGCCTTTGCACCTCTCTCCATGCCAGGTCATGCACGGCATCCACTTACGACTCAGCCAGTCATGTTTGACTCCCACCATCCTCCTTCAACAGCTCAAGTACCTCAACACCTACCCAGCACATCCATCTCTTCTGTAGGGTTGCGAAACAATGCACTTTATGCTGATGGGTACTACCGTACGTTGTCGGAAACACCGCCACCAGTACCCAATACGGAAGACTCTCAATCGTCGGACATGTCTATCTCTTGGCTGTCCCCATCACACGGCCCTGCCCGACATGCCAAACTAGAGCAGGGGCAGGTCAAGCCACCGAAAAGCCGCCCATTTGTTTGCTCGCGATGCTCGCGCGCATTCTCTCGGAAACATGATCTCGAACGACACGCGCGTGTACATTCTGGTGATCGACCCTACGTATGTCGAGTGTGTAAGAAGGGCTTTCCCCGAAGCGATGCGCTGCGGAGACATATCCGTGTTGAGCGTGACACGCACGAATCTTATTTTGCTTCCAAGACATCTGATGTGCTGGTCATGTCGGAACGAGACTCCGCTTCTATGAACGGATAGGATATAAACATGGGCGGCAGCCTCAAAAAAGGTCTGCGAGTGTTATGCGTGCTTATTTCGCCTCAATGCGGCTCAAGTCGATGCGACGATCCTTGGCTAGGATATCCGGCGTAAGGACCTGATCTAGTACCTTGAGCAACTCCTTGTAAGAGTGTTTGATAGTCACGTCCGATACACCAGCCGCGACTGAGATGCGACGCGCCGTCCTTTGTTCATTTACAAGTAGTGTGACGAGATAAATAGTGGCTGCGGCAATCGTAATAGGCGACCGTCCAGCCAGACAGCCATGCTCCTGAATTTTCATAGTGATCGCCTCTGTCACGCGGACAATCGACATGTCCAGACCAAGGTGGTTGCAGTATCGTGCGACAAGATCGGTCGCACCCACAGCAAGACCTAGCGGAGCCGCACCGCCAGTGCCAGCACTAGCGACGGCCACGTCGGCCGACGTGTCGGCACCATCAATAGATCCTGTGCCTGTGGCGTTCAGGCCAAATGCCTCCTTCATCTCGCGAAAACAGCGTGCGACCTGCTGCTTGCGTGCCGAAGTAAGTGCACAGACCTCGGGGAAGGTGCGCGGTACACGATTCACACGGCAAGCAACATAGATGGCAGCCGCAATAATGGCATCGGTTTGTTTGCCACGCAGCAACTTCTCCTGTTCTACACGGCGGTAGGCCTGCTTAGCCGTGTCACAAACCGTGCGCGGCAAGTGAATACTGTCACACTTGTTTTGGATCGAATCAAACGCGTCCAGCAAGGAGCGATCTCTAGGTGCAGAGGCTCTAGACATAGTCTTGAGCAGTTCGCGCGACGCACCCGTTCCACCATCGCGTGCGGCTATGCGACTCTCAAGCTGCTCTGTAATACCGTCCAGAATGGGGTTCGATACACTACCCACACGCA
>ERZ501047.548-NODE-548-length-11883-cov-4.464237_pt1 | contig 11883 bp, 11 predicted proteins | sample MGYA00510868_ERZ501047 | MGnify/ENA primary metagenome ERZ501047 (study PRJEB25958, sample SAMN03398593) | human skin metagenome | study: EMG produced TPA metagenomics assembly of the Human Skin Microbiome Metagenome (human skin metagenome) data set. | reverse complement strand
TGCGGCCCGTATCGATGACCAGATGCGCTGCATCACGCCGGTACTGCGGGGTGTACTTCCTTCTCGTTGCACCCATGAGGGCATCCTCTCCTGCCAGGCGAAGCTGGCCAGTCAGGATGTCCGTCAAACGGGGTCAAGCCCACTGTTGTGTGCTGTCCACCGTGCTGGGTGCGGTGGACGCGGGGCGAACAGTTGTGGTGGCTACCGATGCGTGCGCGGCGGTCTCCGACCAGGCGCAGGCCCTGCTCCAGCTGCTCGATCCGATGGTCCATCTGGCAACGACGGACCAGGTGCTGGCTCGGCTCTGACTGGGGCTATCCCGGCGACCCGCCCGCCATCGCGTCAACGAGCGGTTCACTCGGCATACCGGGTCAGGTCGGCACCCAACTGGGCTAGCGCGGTGCGCAGGTCTTCGCCCTCCACCACCCGCAACTCGGCGTCGAGATCCCGGGCCACCCAGGCGAGATGCCATGCCAGTTCCATCGCATTGCCCGCGCCGGTATGCAGCGTGCACCCGTCCGCACTCTCCCCCACCAGCGAGTAGTAGCGCGCCGACATACGGGTGGTGATCGCCTCGGCAGTCGCCGAGATGGTGACCGTCGCCGAATACGGCCATTCCGTCTGCGAGGTGAACTCCAGCGCCGAGGCCGGCACCTCCCGGGCCGGCGCCACAAAGGTCAACTCCGCGAACTCGCTGATCCGATCCAACCGGAACGTCCGCCAGTCCTCGCGGCCGCGGTCGTAGGCCACGACATACCAGAGGCGGCCGGAGGTGAGCAGACGGACCGGCTCGACGGTGCGCTCGGAACTCGTGGCGTCGGCCCGGGCATACATGAACCGCACCAGGCGCCGGTCGCGCTGCGCGCGGGCGAGCGCCAGCAGGACGGTCAGCGGGACCTGCGGCCGTTGCGCGGGCAGGGAGACCACGGCCTCGTCGAGGGCGCGGACGTGGGCCTGGACCTGGGCGGGCAGGATCGGGTCGAGTTTGGCCAGCGCGCGCAGCGCGGCCTCCCCCACGTCGTCGGCACCGTCCAGAGCGGCCATGCGCAGGCAGGCGACCAGGGCCACGGCTTCGTCGTCGTCGAGCACCAGCGGCGGCAGGACATGCCCACCGGCCAGCCGATAGCCGCCCTCGACGCCCTGCACCCCGTCGATCCGGTAGCCCAGCTCACGCAGGCGGGTCATATCGCGCCGTAGGGTGCGCTCGGTGATCTCCAGCCGTGCGGCGAGTTCGGGACCGGACCACACCGGCCGGGACTCCAAGAGCCCCAGTAGGCGCAGGACGCGGGAGGTGGGACCGGACATACGGGCATTGTCCCAAACACAGCGGACACGAACTGTCCGCAAAGCGGAGCAAGGTGAGCTCGTCCGCATCACTCACGCATAGGAGCAGCCATGTACTTCCCCGCCGTCGACGACGAGAACACCACCCTGCGCAACTACCTCGAGGTCCAGCTCAATGCTGTCCGGGACGCCGGCTATGGCTTGGACGAGGAGCAGTTGCGCGCCACGCCCCTGCGCTCCAAGCTCTCGCTCGCGGGCCTGCTCAAGCATTGCGCCTTCTGTATGCAAGGTGCGCTGGCCGGTGCCGGGAAGCTGTCCGGCGAGCCACTGGTGGATCCCGAGGACTTCTACGGCAGCTTCACCCTGGACCCGCAGACGTCCGTCGACGACTTCCGCACGGGATACGACGCGTTGGTCGAGAAGTACCTCGCCCTGGTCGCCGAACTGGAGCTCGACGAGGTCATGGATGTCCCGCCCATGCCCTGGTATGGCGTGACCGAGCCGCGACCGGCCGCCCTGCGCTACCTCGTCGTCCACCACGTCGAGGAGTTCGCCCGACACGCCGGCCACGCCGACCTCATCCGCGAGCAGATCGACGGCGCTCAGGCCGCTTCGCTCAACGCCGCCGTCGAAGGCCGGGCGGCCAACGCCATCGTCACCCCATGGCAGCCCGACACCAACGCCGAGGGTCAGTAGACGGTGTAGCCGCCGTCCAGGACCAGCACGCTGCCGGTAACGAAACTCGCGGCATCGGAGGCGAGGAAGACCACCGCCGGGGCGATCTCCTCGGGCACGGCGTACCGCTGCTGCGGGACGTCGTCGATCCAGTGGCGGCGGAACTGCGGCTGGTCCACGGGCGCCATATCGGTCTTCACATAACCCGGCGCGACCGCGTTGACCCGCACCCCGTGCGGTGCCCATTCCGCCGCCAGCGACTTGGTCAGCTGGTGGACCGCGGCCTTGGAGGCGTTGTAGGCGGGCTGCATCTGCGGGCGGTTGACGATCATCCCGGAGATCGAGCCGATGTTGACGATGCTGCCGCTGCCGCGCTCCACCAGGTGGCGGCCAACGGTCTGCGAGAGCTGCCACAGCGCGGTGACATTGGTGTCCAGGACGCTCGCCCATTCCGCGTCGGTGACCTCGAGGGCTGGTTTGTGGATGCAGGTGCCGGCATTGTTGACCAGGATGTCGAGTCCTCCGGTCACCCGAATCGCTTCTGCGGCAACCGCATCCACGCCGGCTCGATCGGTCAGCTCGCCGAGCACGACGTATGCCGTGCGCCCCACCCCTTCGATTTCCGCCTGGACCTCGGCCGCGGCCTCCGCGTCCCGGCCGTGGATCACCACATCTGCACCGGCCTCGGCCAGCGCCCGGGCGAACGCCCGGCCCAGCCCGCGGGTGGCGCCGGAGACCAGCGCTGTGCGCCCGGATAGATCGAAGCGGTCGAGCACGGACATACGGGCACTCCTGGGGGTTGGGCGAACATTGAGGCTCGATCCTTGCGCACCGCACCCGTTCCCGGCCAGGTGGTCCAACTAAATTGGTGTCTCCCCTCCCCCACTTCGCTTGAGGCTACCCATCCATGCAGTGCGACTACTTCGACGCCGGGGCGTGCCGCTCGTGCACGCTGATGGGCACGGCATACGCGCGGCAATTGGGTGACAAACAGCGTGCGGCGCAGGCGGCGCTGGCCGGTATGGGCGTCACTTGGGTGGCGCCTTTCGCCTCGCCGGAGAGCGGCTTCCGCAACAAGGCCAAGCTCGTCGTCGCCGGCAGCGCCGGCGCGGTGACGCTCGGCATCCTCGATGAGCGCGGGCGGGGAATCGACTTGCGCGAGTGCGGGATTCACGATCCGCGCATCGCCGCCGCGCTACCGGTGCTCGCCGACTTCGTCAACGAGCTGCGCCTGATCCCGTATGACGTACCCACTCGCCGCGGCGAGGTGAAGCACCTCTTGGTGACCGTCTCCCCCGCCGGTGAGCTGATGGTGCGGCTGGTCTTGCGCAGCACCCATCACGAGGCGGCCCTGCGCAGTCGGCTGCCACTGCTGCTGGCGCGGCTTCCGGCCATCCGGGTGGTCTCGCTGAACATCCAACCCGCGCACAAGGCGGTGATCGAGGGCGAACGCGAGATCGTCCTCACCCCCGCCGACCACCTGCGGATGGAGGTCAACGGCATACCGCTATATCTGTTGCCGCACAGCTTCTTTCAGACCAATACGCAGGTGGCGGCGGGCCTTTACCGGCAGGCCGCGCAGTGGCTCGACGACGCGGCGCCGGCCTCGGTTTGGGACCTCTATTGCGGGGTGGGCGGCTTCGCCCTGCACCTAGCTCGGCCGGGTCGGCTGGTAGCCGGGATCGAGATCGCACCCGATGCCATCGCCTCGGCCCAGCGCAGCGCGGCGGAACTGCATACCGGCGACGGGGTGCGCTTCGTGGTCGGTGACGCGATCGAGGCGGCCGCGGTGCTCGGTGGGGAAGCGGACGCGATCGTGGTCAACCCACCGCGGCGCGGCCTGGGGCCCGAGCTGGTCACCTGGCTCGATGACTGCGCGGCAGAGATGCTGCTCTACTCGAGCTGCAATCCCGCGTCCCTGGCGCGTGATCTCGCCGGACTGCCGTCCTGGCAGCCCGGCGAGGCGCGCCTATTCGATATGTTCCCGCAGACCACGCACAGCGAAATCCTGGTGCGACTGAGCCCACGGGTGAGCCCTTGACGGGCAAAACTCAGCCCAGGGCGTCGATGGCCGCGTCGTAGTCGGGCTCCTGGCCGATCTCCGGGACCAGTTCGGTGTAGCTGACGGTGCCATCGGCGTCCACCACGACGACCGAGCGGGCCAGCAGGCCCTGCAGCGGACCGTCGGCCATGGTCACCCCATAGGTGTCGCCGAAGTCGCTGCGGAAACTCGAGGCCGCGGTGACATTCTCGATGCCCTCGGCGCCACAGAAGCGCTTGAGCGCGAACGGCAGGTCGGCGGAGACACAGACGACGTCGGTGTTGTCCAGGCCGGCGGCGAGTTCGTTGAAGCGACGCACGCTGGCGGCGCACACCCCGGTGTCCACGCTGGGGAAGATGTTGAAGATCACCCGGCGGCCCGAACGGTCGGCGAGGGTGACGTCACCGAGGTCGGTGCCGGTGAGGGTGGTCTGCGGCGCGGCAGATCCGGTGGCCGGCAGTTCGCCGACGGTGGAGACGGGGGTGCCTTTGAATGCGGTCTGGCTCATACCGTGTGTCTAACACGTATGACGCGTCCCCGGCCACCACCGTCTCTCGACGGACGCGCCGGCCCCGCGCCGCCGAAAACTCCCAGGACCATCTGGGCGCGGGCACAGGAAGCGCACAGGCACCGGCGGGATCGTCGCAGTTGTTGGCGCACAACCCCACTCACGATCGGAAGGACCACCCCATGTTTGCTACCACCACCGCCCAGGACATCCCCGCCGCCCCGATCGCCCGCTATGAGAGCGAGCGTGCCGTCACCTCGCGAGCCGACCGCTCGGCCCGCGCCGGCTCCGCCCATGTCGGCTATCCGACCCCAGTGCAGGTCCTGCCGGTGCGGACCGTCCGGGTGGCGCAGGCGAGCACCGACGCGGCAGCACTGCCGACCCTGGTCTTCCCCGGGGCGGCCTGAGCCGAGCTCAGTCGGCTCGAGTGAATCGCCCAGCGGACCGACTCAGGCGTCGACGATCCACCAGGCGGCATACGGGGGCAGCCAGAAGTAGCCGTCCTCGCCGATGGCCACCGGAGCCCCGCCGTTCAGTGCGTCGACGGGCGCGGTGAAGCCGACCTGCTCGAACTCCATACCGGGGAAGGGCCGCCAGTCCCCGGTGAGGTTGTAGATGCCGAGGAAAGGCCCGGCCGGATGGCGGCGCAAAATCGCCAGCAGCCCCCGGTCGACGTGCTGGCCGAAGACCCGGGGCTCGGTGCTGGCGTGCAGTTGCGGCAGTCCGGCGCGCACCCGGGCCAGGTGCGCCAGTCCCTGGAAGATCTTGCCCGCCGAGGTACGCAAGTCCCCCCGCTGAGCCGCGAGCCCCCAGTCTAGGCGGGGCCGGTTGGCCCAACGGTTGTCCTCCTCATGGCCGGGTTCCCGCGCCCAGTCGGGATCGTTGAGCATCCCGAGTTCGTCCCCCGACCAAATGACCGGGATGCCGCCCCAGCCGTAGGCGAGGGCCTGGATGACATAGAGCCGCGCCAGCGCATCCCCGATCTCCCGCTCGTTCGTCGCGGCTTCCAGCCCGATCAGCGAGGCCGCGGAGCCGCTGGTGCGCTTGTCGCCGGTGACCTCGTTGTGCTGGAAGACCAGCCCGCGCCCCCAGGAGTCGGCAACTTCACCGGCATACCAGTCGGCAAGGAAACGGCGGTGCAGAAAACCGTTGAGCCCCACCGACGTTGCGTCCCGGTCATCGATGGCCCAGCCGATGTCGTCATGGCAGCGGATATAGGTGATCCAGGTGCCAGAGGCGGGCTTGGGTGGCAACGCCCGCAGAGCCGCCCGGGCCAGTTCGGTATCCCCCACCGCGATCATCGACCAGCCCTGGACCATGAGCGAGTTGTGATAGGCAAGATCGCTGACCCGGCCGACGTGCTCCCCCGTCCCCAAGTACTGGATCAGGTCACGCGGCCCGACGATCGCCTCGGCCTTGAAGGCCACGGCGGGGGCGGCCACCCGCACCAGCGCGCGCAGCACCTGGGTCAGATCGTGCACCTCGGGCTGGTTCTGGCAGTCGGTGCCCAGCCGTTTCCACGTGAAGGCGATGGCATCCAGACGCAGCACCTCCACCCCGAGGTTGGCCAGGAAGAGGATGATGTCGAGGTACTCCCCCAGGACGGCCGGATTGCTCCAGTTGACGTCCCACTGCCAGGAGTTAAAGGTCGTCCACACCCACCCGGCGAGTTCCGCATCCCAGGTGAAATTGCCGGGCGCGAAGTCCGGGAAGACCTCCGGGAGCGTCTGCTCGTAGGCGTCCGGGAGTTCGCGGTCGGGATAGATGTGGAAGTACCCCCGGTATGCCGCCTCGCCCGCCCGCGCCTTGCGCGCCCATTCGTGCTCGCGGGCGACATGGTTGAGCACCAGGTCCATGACCAGGGAAATCCCCTGCTCGCGCAGCGTGTTCGCCAGCTCGCGCAGGTCCTCGGTGGTCCCCAGGTCGGGTCGCACACAGCGGAAGTCGGCGACGGCATAGCCGCCGTCGTTATCCCCCGGACGCGGCTGGAGCAGGGGCATGAGATGCAGATAGCTCACCCCGAGCTCGCGCAGGTATGGCGTGCGCTCCGCCACCCCGCGCAGGTCACCGGCGAAGCGCTCGGTGTAGCAGGCGTAGCCGACCATGTCCGGCTGCTGCAGCCAATCCGGCGCGAGCAGTCGACGCTGATCGAGGCGGTGCAGGTCTTCGGCTCGCTCGGCGAATGCCGCCGCCGCCCGGCCAATGAGCACCCCGGCGAGCTCGGCGATGTCGTGGCGCTCGCCATAGAGGTTCTGCAGGCCGTCTCGAATCTCGGGCCACCAACGCTCCAGTCGCAGCATGAAGGCTTCGCGCCGATAGCTCGGGACGCCGGTCAACGCACTCTGTGCCGCAGTTCGCACCGACGCCAAAGACACGCGCATGGCGCTCAATCTACGCGGGCGCGAGGCGAGTCCTCGCGCGACATCCGGTCGATGAATCTCCGCGTGGGCCGTCTCACAAATCGGTGGGCGAGTTCTCCGACGCTGCGCCATCTGCGCTCATGGTGATCGGCGTACCCACCTGAACGGTGCGGGAAACGGTGCACAACCGGTCGCGGGACATGGCGACCGCCCTGGGCAGCATCTCCCGCGCGCGATCCCCGTCCGGGCCAGTGCTGAAGGTCACCCGGAAGTCAACCTCAATGTCCACCATACGGTTACCGTGCTCGTCGCGGATCTTGGTGCCCGCGGCGAGCGCGGTGAACTCCTGCGGCTCATCGCGCTTGGCAGTGATCAGCTCGACGTCGATCGCGCTGCACCCGGCAATCGCGGCAAGCAGCAGTTCGACCGGGGTGAAATCGCTGCCCTCGCCGGCGGCGAAGGCGAGTTCGCCGCCGCGGGCGTTGCGCGCGACATACCGGCTCGGGCCGGTGCGCTCGATGGTGACCTCGCGCTGACCCAATCCTGGGCCGGTGGACTCGATCTGGCTCATGGCGCCGCAGCCTAGCCAGCGCCCCGTAGGCTGCGCTGATATGACCCCGGCCATCCCGTCCGGCAAGCTCGTGCTGCTGCGCCACGGTGAAACCGAATGGTCCAAGTCCGGTCAGCACACCGGCCGCACCGACCTCCCGCTGACCGCCCAGGGCGAACTGGTGGCGAAGGCGGCCGCACGCCTGCTGGCCGACCACGACTTCGCGCTGGTGCTCGCCTCACCGCTGCAGCGGGCCTGGCGCACGGCCGAACTGGCCGGCCTGGCCCCGCAGGTGGAGGAGAACCTCATCGAGTGGGACTACGGCGGCTATGAGGGGCGCACCACCAAGGACATCCGCGCCGAACTCGGCTACGACTGGTCGGTCTTCACCGACGGGGTGGTCGCCGGCGAGAGCGAGGGGGAGACCGTCGAAGAGGTGGCCGCCCGCGCGTCCAAGGTGCTCGCCCGGATCGCACCCGCCCTCGCCGACGGGGACGTCGCGTTGGTTGGCCACGGGCACGCCCTGCGCGTCCTGGCCACGGTCTTCCTACGCCAAGAGCCGCGGTTGGGCGCCCAATTGCTCCTGGATGCGGGATCAGTGAGCGTGTTGCGCTACGACAAGGAGTTCCCGGCGATCAGCTCGTGGAACCGGGTGCCGGAGGTCTCCCGCGACTGACCTGGGCCGCTGTGTCGCCGGGTCAGTCGCCGCCGGCTCCCCGCGAGTCAGGAATCGACCGGTCCCCAGGTGTGCACCGGCTTATTGGTGTGCATATTGGCGACATAGCGCTCAAGCATCCGCTGCAGGGCGGTGGGGCGATCCAGCCCCTTGCTCTCCAGATGCGCGACCGCATCGGTCTGCCAGGTGGCGCCATTGACACCGGCGATGCACCGTCCCTCGATGATCGAGAGGAACTTGTCGCGGACCGCCTGGGAGACACCCCATTCCGTCAGCCCCTCATGAGCCATCGGGAGCAGATGCCGCAGCACGAGCTCGTCCACCGGCAACTCGCCATACCCGGGCCAGTACACGCGGGCGTCGATGCCGTCCCGGGCGCAGCACCGGAAATTCTCCTCGGCCGCGGCAAAGCTCATCCGCGTCCACACCGGGCGGTCGTCGGAGGCGAGCATCCGGACCGTGCCGTAGTAGAAGGCCGAATTGGCCATCGCATCGATGATTGTGGGACCGGCAGGCAGGACCCGGTTCTCCACGCGCAGGTGCGGCCGACCACCGACCACGTCATAGATCGGGCGATTCCAGCGGTAGATCGTGCCATTGTGCAGGCGCAGCTCCGGCAGGGACGGCGCCTTGCCCTCGCGCAACAGCGCCTCGGGATCCTCGTCCGAGCATTCGGCGAGCAGCGCCGGGAAATAGCGCGAGTTCTCCTCGAAGAGATCAAAGATCGAGGTAATCCAGCGCTCACCGAAGAACACGCGGGGGCGCACGCCCTGGTTCTTCAACTCGATGGCCCGGGTATCGGTGGCCTGCTTGAAGAGCTCGATCCTGGTCTCGGCGTGCAACCGCTTGCCGAAGAAGAAGGGCGAGTTCGCACCCAGGCCGAGCTGCGGGCCGGCGATGAGCTGTGCGGCATTCCAGTGATCGGCGAACCGGGAGGGCGCGACCTGCAGGTGCAACTGCATACTCGTGCAGGCCGATTCCGGCGCGATGGTGTCGCTGTAGGTTTCCAGCCGCTCCCCCGTCGGACCCTCGATGTCGAGGTGGATGTCCTCGCCGCGGGCATAGAAGATGGAGTCGTTGAGCGCCGAATAACGGTTGTTCTCGGTGATCCATTCGCCCTCGAAATGCTCGGGCATGATCGTGGGCAGGATGCCGATGGCACAGATCCGCGCGCCGGTCTGCTGGGCCTTGACCTCCGCGCTGTTGAGCGAGGCGCGCAGATCCTCCTCGAGCTCCAGGGCGGCATTGCCCGGCAACGGGCGGGGCCGCACATTCATCTCGATGTTGTATTGCGCCAGCTCGGTGACGAAGGAGGAGTCCGCGATCGCCTCGAGAACCTCGAGATTGGCGAAGCGCGGCCGGTAGTCGTCACCGACGAGGTTGAGCTCCAGTTCCATGCCGGTCATGGGCCGATCGAACTCGAACTGGCTATTGGCCAGCATCCGCTCGAAGACGTCCAGATTCTGGCGCACCTTCTCCCGATAGCGCTGCCGCTGCTCACGGGTGTAGTGCTTGGACTCGACCTCGACTCCCATGCGACACAGCCAACCACAGCAGCCCCCGGCACACCACGGATTGTCCACGGGCAGTTGTTCGAGGCGTCCGTATGCGGTCAGGATGCCCACCGGCGCGGGGCGCACCGGGGCAAATGCCCAGGGGTTGTCAGTGGGCTCTCCTAGCCTTCGGGTATGCGGCTTTTGCACACCTCCGACTGGCATCTGGGACGGACCTTCAAGTCCGTCGGGATGCTCGGTGTGCAAGAGCGCGCCCTGGACCATCTCATCGACGTGGTGCGCGCCGAGCGGGTCGAGGCGGTCCTGGTCTCCGGGGATGTCTATGACCGGGCGGTGCCGGGTCCGGAGGCGGTGGCCCTGCTCTCGACGACCCTGGAACGGCTCGTGGACGCCGGCGCCCAGGTCGTGCTCAGCAGCGGCAATCACGATTCGGCGATCCGGCTGGGCTTCGCCTCGGGGCTCCTGCGGCGCTCCGGCGTGCACCTGAGCACGTCGGTGGCGGGCGTCGGCCACGCGGTTCATCTCGGCGAGGTGGCCATCTACCCAATTCCGTATTTGGAGCCGGCGGTCTGCGCCGACGCCCTCGGGGCGCAGCGGCGCACCCATGCCGCGGTCATGGCTGCAGCGATGGACCGGGTCCGCGCCGCGCACCGGGGTGGACCGGCGGTCGTCATGGCGCACTCCGTGGTCACCGGGGCGCAGACCTGCGACTCCGAGCGCGACATCAGCGTCGGCGGCGTCTCCGCCGTGCCCGCCGACACCTTCGCCGGTATGTCGTATGCCGCCCTCGGCCACCTGCATGGCGCCCAGCGCGTCGGCGAGAGCGCCGCCTATAGCGGTTCGCCCTATGCCATGTCCTTCGGTGAGGCCACGCACATCAAGAGCTGGACCCTGGTGGACCTGGACGCCAGCGGGGCCGCGCGGACCGAATGGGTGCCGGTGCCGGTAGAGCGGCCACTGGCCCGCCTGCGGGGCCGGTTGGCGGATTTGCTGAGCGACCCACGGCATACCGCGGCCGAGGGAGCCTGGTGCTCCGTGGTGCTCACCGATCCGCAGCGTCCGGTCGGCGCGATGGACCGGGTGCGTGCCCGGTTCCCGCACGCCATCGAGCTCGGGTTCGCGCCGGAGGGTCAGGCGACCGAGCGCCGTAGCTACGCCTCGCGGGTGGCCGGTCGGGAGGCCGTGGACATCTGCTGTGACTTCCTCGCGCATGTGCGTGGGGGGCTGGCCGCGGGCCCGGTCGAGCGGGCCGAGTTGCGTCGCGCGCTTGAGGAGAGCCGACTCGGGGCGGCCGAACGGGACGGTGAGGGGCTGGCGGCTCCGGGGGTCGCCTCCGCTGGCGGGTCTACGGGGGCGGTGGCATGAGGCTGCACCGGATGACGGTGACCGCATTCGGGCCGTTCGCGGGCACGCATGAGGTGGACTTCGACGCACTCGCCGCTGCGGGGCTCTACCTCGTGCACGGGCCGACGGGCGCCGGCAAGACAAGCATCCTCGACGCGGTCTGCTACGCCCTGTTCAGCGATGTCGCTGGGGTGCGCTCGGTGCGCGGGGTCCGCTGCGACACAGCCCCGCCGGAGCTGCGCACCCAGGTGCAGTTGGAGTTCAGTTGCTCCGGCCGGCGCCTGCGGCTCACTCGCCTCCCCGAGCATGCGCGTCCCAAGCAGCGCGGCGACGGCTGGACCAAGTCCCCGGCCAAGGTGCACCTCGAGGAGCATCTCGATGGGCAGTGGATTGTGCGCTCCACTCGAATCGACGAGACGGCTGACGTGGTCCACGATGTGCTCGGTATGGGGTTGGCCCAGTTCCAACGGGTGGCCCTGCTCCCCCAGGGCGAGTTTGCGGCCTTCCTGCGGGCCGATGCCCGAGACCGGCACGCGCTGCTCACTGAGCTGTTCGATGTGACCACCTTCGAGGCGGTCGAAGAGTGGCTGGGAGGACAGCGCCGCGCCGGCCAACAGCGTTTGGGTGCGTTGGAGACCGAGCTGGGCTTCGTGCAGCGGCAACTCATCGACAGTCTCAGCGAGCTCCCGGAGAGCGTCGGTGGGCTCTCTGCGGAGCTCCCGCCGTTGAGCGAGGCGCAGCCCGAGGATTGGGCGCTGATCACCGCCGAGTTAACGGCGCAACTCGCCGCCGCGGCCCAGGCCGCGGCGGCCGCTAACGAACGGGCCATCGCACAGGAGAGCCTCACCCGGGCGGCTCACGAAGAGGCGCTGGCCCGGCATACCGTGCGCACCCGGGCGCTCGCCGCTCAGGCAAGGCGCGAGCGGTTCCT
>ERZ501047.543-NODE-543-length-11907-cov-3.920351_pt1 | contig 11907 bp, 6 predicted proteins | sample MGYA00510868_ERZ501047 | MGnify/ENA primary metagenome ERZ501047 (study PRJEB25958, sample SAMN03398593) | human skin metagenome | study: EMG produced TPA metagenomics assembly of the Human Skin Microbiome Metagenome (human skin metagenome) data set. | reverse complement strand
TTTTCAACAAGTGGTCATCTATCGAGGCACAATCGGATTCATACGGGAGAAAAACCTTACAACTGTACCTATCCTGGCTGTGATGCACATTTTTCCCGTTACGACAATAGCTTACAACACTACCGGACTCACTTTTTCTCAGCTACGAGCAAGAAAGGTCACAGAAAGAGCAAGGAATTGTCTCATGTCAGCTTAAGCAATGACAATCGAGAAAACATGGAATACACGCGCGTCACTGATCCTACGACATCGAGAGAAGATAATTGTGACAAAGTGTTGGTCTCTCAAACGCCTCTGTCAGGGCGTAATGGGAAAGCTGCATCTCAGATCTCACTTGGTCACAATGCTCGAGATTCACTGAAAGCATCCGTATGCAGCCATCATATGCAAGACGAATCGTCAAAAAAGTATGCCGCAATGTCGAATGCTGTCAACTCATCTGAGAAATTCAATGGTGATGCGTCCCAAGAATGTTTGAGCGATAGATTTTCTGATGCTCCCCCAAGAGTCGTCAGCTCACCAAAGAAAATGTCACCACCGGATGCAATAAGCTCGGTTTCAAACATTGACAACCGGACACCAATCCTCGGACCAGGTGCCCTAGAAAATCAGGCAACCGTCCATCCTCCGCAGAAGTGGAACAAACGCACATCACACCATCATGATTCATGTATCAATGACTCCAATTCAGCATCTTCCAATTCCGAACCAATTCCTCATCTCAATCAGCCTCTACATTCTTTGACATCAACCACTTATATTCAAGATCCATTGTACACCCCAAGGTCAAGTGACACTTTCTCTTCTGCGAGTTTCCCTGACCAGCGAATCAATCCTGTATATTCTCGCAAGCGCAAGAATGCCTCATCTCTACTATCACTTGATCTTTCGCGGTGTGACAGTGCTTACTCGCTGTGTAAATATTCATTGTCGTCCGGTACATCATCTCTTACATCAAGCGCATCGACTCGTAGCCAACCAGTGTCTTCAACTATGGTATCAGAAATGGGATACATTCCACCAGAACCGACTTATATTGTACATGGTCAAACGAAAGACGGAGTAAAATATGCAAGATAACATTCTGTGCTGCGCCCTTTGCTTTGATCATGTAAGGGTCGTGACTACTCTTTCTCACGCATTACCGTATTATCATTCTTCTCTAGCATCTCTTGATAATGACATGGTGATATGCTAATATGTAACTGCATGTAGTATCCTACATAGATCAACAATATTCGGTAGACCCATAAATTCAAGACGCCTGTCGTTACTGAACCACGCCACGGGGCCACGCCGTCTATCTTGCCCTTTACTAAACCTTTTCCCCGGAGACTTGTGACAGGGCGTCCTGATTTGACGGCTGCAGTTCTCGTGAAAGAGGGAGATTCGCTTACGCGTGAAAGTGGCTCGCTTGAACTGCCAACTCTCTACCATGTCAGTCGCTCCTACACTGGGTGTGTACAAGCTCCCTACTATAGACAATGAGCCAATGCGAAATTACGAACCGAACTCTAAGGACCGTCAGGAGCTCCAAAAAGCTGTGGATGAGCTGCTTGCCTGCAAACCTTTCGAGATTCCGGTTATCATTGATGGCCAAGAATTCAGGAGCGGTAAGCTAGCGAAGCAGGTAAACCCTGGTGATCACGCGCGGGCTGTATGCTACTACCACGAAGCTGATGAGCGCATGGTAAGCATCGCCATTGAGGGTGCGTTGAAGGCCAAGAAGCAATGGATGAACATGCCTTGGAGTGAACGCGCAGCTATCAGCATGAAGGCGGCTGACCTTATTGCTCACAAGTACCGCTACCAGCTCTTAGCTGCAACAATGGTAGGTCAAGGCAAGAATGTCTGGCAAGCTGAGATCGATGCTGGAGCAGAGATCTGTGACTTCCTGCGCTTTGGCGTCAAGTACGTGGATGACATGTACCAAATCCAGCCTCCTCGTAACTCTCCCGGCGTTTGGAACCGGACAGAATACCGACCGCTTGAAGGATTTGTTCTTGCGATCTCCCCTTTCAATTTTACCGCCATTGCTGGTAACCTGGTGATGACTCCTGCCATGGTAGGCAATGTGGTGGTGTGGAAGCCCTCGCCTATGGCCATCTACTCGAACTACCTGGTGTACAAAATTTTAGAAGAAGCTGGTGTACCGCCTGGTGTAATCCAATTTGTTCCTGGGCCAGCTGAGCCTATTGCCAAAGCGGCGATGGGCCACCGCGACTTTGGTGGCCTACATTTCACAGGCTCGACGTTTGTCTTCAAGGCTCTGTGGAAGCAAATATCGTCAAATCTGGATGTGTACCGTGGGTACCCACGTATCGTCGGTGAGACCGGTGGTAAGAACTTCCACTTCGTACACAAGTCCGCTAATCAAGATGTGGTGGTCACTCAGTGCATTCGTGCCGCATTCGAGTACCAGGGTCAGAAATGCAGTGCTCTCTCTCGCTTGTATGTGCCAAAGTCAATGTGGCAAGGAGGCTTAAAGGAAAAGCTTATCGAGCGTACTATGTCATTGAATGTAGGCCCCGTGCAGGACTTCAAGAACTTCGTCGGTCCCGTGATTGCCAAGCACTCGTTCGACAAGATTATGGGCTTGATTGAGGAGGCCAAGGCGGAGGGCGGCAAAGTGCTTGTTGGTGGCTACGGCGATGACACTAAGGGTTACTACGTGCAGCCAACCATTATTGAGACGCATGATCCTCGCTCAGTGACGATGGTCAAGGAAATCTTTGGTCCAGTGATCACTGTGTTCGCTTACCCAGACGACGAGGTCGATGAAACATGCGCCTTGGTGGATTCGACGACGGAATATGCACTGACTGGCTCGATCTTCGCCTCCGAGCGTCATGCCCTTCTTCACATTAGCAACCTCCTGCGTAATGCGTCTGGTATGATGTACTACAATGACAAGTGCACTGGCGCTGTGGTAGGCCAGCAGCCTTTTGGTGGTGGCCGCGCCTCAGGCACGAACGACAAGGCTGGCAGTATGAACATTTTCTTCCGATTTGTCTCACCGCGCACAATCAAAGAGTCTATGCTTGACCCTGCCACACATCTGTACCCATCGAATATGTGAATGATGAGAGAGATCTCAATTCATTAGCTAATAAACTTATTGCATAGACGTTAATCATCAGCAGGCGGTGCCCCCTCGTCCAAGAATCGAATCAACTTGACGCGGATTTCTGTCGTCTCATCACCACGTAGTACATCTGTCACAAATGTACATTCTGCTTGGATCTGTACCATCTCTAGTGCACCACGTAACACACCTGTCAAAACATTAGAGTACCAAAGACCACCTTGTAGCGCGTCTTCAGGCAGCGCCACAAACTCGGCCAGGGGGTTTTCGACGAATTGCAAAGTAAACTCTTGCGGCGCAGCGCGAGTTTCCGGAGCGACAGCTGATTCTGTGGATACTTTTGATTTGGGCATTGATGCTTCCGTGTAGGATGGAGATGCAGCTGAGCTCACATTTTGGAAAGACACCGCAGGCGTGATGTTCAGAAACATTTTAAACCCGACTTTGCTTACCACCTCAGCCATTTCACGCACGTCCGTGCATCGAGGGAGATTCGAGCGCGCTAAAAAGTCTTCGATGAGTCTCGTCCCAATATTGTAGCCCCTGGCTGTTAGGCCGCGCACACATACATTTTTTCTAGCTGCACATTGACCTGCGCATAATCCTCGTAGTCCTTCACTAATTGGACCACCAAGGCACCATACGAGAGAGAAAAAAGCTCACTATTCTACGAGTAAGTGAAATGCACCACATACAACTTTGCTTGGGTTTTGGCGCCAGAGCTCTTCGCCCAGAGATTTGTACTGCCGTGTCGACATGGTATGGGCGTCCGTGGGGGCTGGCCGGCTGACAGGTGCTCCTTTCACCCAAGATGTTATGTAACACGTTTCAAGCCTAGTAGGTAGACTTTATGGAATTGCTGCGCAATGGGCCCACAGGCTCTGCGACTGAACTCTTGTGGTACAGCAAGGCTGGGTTCGCTATAGAGCGTCAGCAGCGTTATCGTCCTGCCTCATACTCTGTGGTTGTGCTACCGTAAGCTACATCATTCTTTGGCTGATTTCATAGTATAACTGTTAAACCATATGCAGTCTGGAGATCTTCCCTGCTGTATCCCTAACCATGCAAGATCTTAAACGTAGCTGATTTCTTCTTGGTCAGAAACACTCCATCATGCCCTCCGCATGTTGCATGCTTGCGCCAAGCCTGTCTCCAGCTCATCTTATCAAGTGGAGGTAGCACTGGGATTTTTCGGCGAGTGGACATTCGACCAACACGCATTCGGGTCATGATTTGCTACTTTGAGTCGTAAGGGGAATGATCTGCAGGGCTGAAATGTATGAAACTCTACCCAAGATTCTAGACAGGATGCAAGCGATGAGGCTCACCATACTATCCTAGCTACCTACATTGTTGATTTTTGAGGCTGGACCTCAATTCCTGCTCACAACATCGCTGGTCGTGACCATCTCTGCGACGAATTGGACGTGACACGGATTCTGTACCGCGAATACTTCTAGACACTTTGAATTCTTCAAAGTGCCAGTTTTTTTTCGCGACTCGCTATGCACCGTGAAACACTCTCTCGGAAGTTTCAAGTGCTAGCAGCTACGATTTCATTCTTGTTCGTACTTGTGCACCATAATTATGTGTTTGCAGATGTTCGCGTGGATCTTGAGCTGGCGGATCAGCTTCCGCCTCTTGCTCATGCAGACAACAAGTATCATTGGCAATTCTCATCAGAAACATTTAATACGGATGAGACTGGCGATCTAACGTATGAGATCAAAGGTCTCCCGGGCTGGGCCCATTTCGATGCAGAAGAGCGCAGAATCACCGGAAATCCTTCCCTTCAGGGCAAAAAAGACGCTGTCAATGATGTGACTGTCACGGCTCGTGATAGTGACTCTGAAGTATCTTCAACATTTCAACTGACTACTATTTCAGCACCCCCACCCAAGTTAAGTGTCCCTTTGCAAGAACAACTTCCCCAGGCAGCATCGATGGGCTCAGGAAACATGTTAGCCAATAAAGTCCTCCATATGCCATTGGGGTGGTCGTTCAGTATTGGATTCTTGGGAGACACATACTTGTTACCTGATAACGATCGTGTGTATTATTCATCACGTCTCGTGGGCGGCAAGCCACTACCTGACTGGCTCAAGTTCAGTCCTGATGAGATTACTTTTTCAGGTATAGCACCCACCGAGGCTGGCAAGAATGGTACATTGTTCGATATCGAGTTGATTGCCTCTAATCGCAAGAATGCAGGTGGGCCGTCCAGTACATTTTCCCTTTTGCTGGGTCAAGGTTTTGTGACACTAAACAATACTGCAGCAGCATTGCCATTGGGTAACCTTACTGAAGGTGAAGCATTTCAGTACCATATTTCTCCAAACTTATTTTTGCTCGACGGATTCTCACAAAGTCCGCAAGATTTCAGATTTAAGCTAGGTGCTCACGCGCCCAAATGGCTTAGGCTGGATCAAGATTCGCATAATTTAATCGGAAAGGCGCCTGCGTTGAAGGATCATACCCAGGCACAGCAGACTTCATTTCAGCTGCATGTGTCACATCCTAAGGCGTTCGACACTGATGTCAATGTTACATTAGACGTGTTCCCTTCCCCATTTAAACAGCAAGTTCTCCCAAATGTGACTGTACAGACTGGAAAGGACTTCCAAATTTCACTTGAGAAGTACATGAATGATCCCAAGTCGGGCGTGAACGTCACCTTTGAATCGAGCATGCTTCGTCGATCGATGCACTTTTATCGCTCTCAGCTCAGGCACAAACTTCTGCGACGCGCCTCTCCCAGCTGGATCCATTATGATGAAAAATCGTATTCACTTGTGGGTCAAGCGCCTGATCAAGAGAAAAACGTCACCGTACATGTGTCAGCTACGAGCCCAGTGAAGAATGCTCCCGTATCGCCCGTTTCAAAGACATTCCAGCTGTCTGTTCTTAACACGACGCATGTTACTCATACAGAGCCAGGTCAACATCATTCCGGCCTTTCAGGGGGAGAAAAAGGTGCCATTGCTGGCTCGATTCTGGGTGCAGCGTTGTTAGCTTTGCTAGGAGCGAGTGGATATTGGGCTTGGAAACGCTCTGAGAACAAAGACTTGGACTCAAAGGCGCCGGCGTCGACTTTAGGGAATGATACAAGCATGTTTGAGATGCCATCGGCCAATGAAGCTAATCTCTCATCGCAGCCTACAAATCTAGCTGGTTTGGGCGCAGATGCTCACATGCCCAGCGTCCCAGAGGCAGCCAGTATGTCAGGGGTTGCTGGGGGAGGAATGGCTACTGGTGCCTTTGCTGGCGCAGCTGGTGTCGGTGCAGCTCCTTTTCATTCGCCGCACACCGCTGAGACGGCTCACATATTGCCTACGGAACAGCCGTACGCATCCACACAGGAACCCGAAGTGGCATCGTCGAGACAAGACTCATCACCCACATCCGGGCATCGAGGCGTCACTCAGGAGTTACCGTATCAGGAACCCGAATGGCAACGCGAGGATGATTCCATCGTTGTCACGCCATTCCTTGCCCAATCGACGTGGCAGCCACCCTCCTTTACTCAAATTTGGGCAACTTCGTCCAAAGAGCAGAGAAACATGGACTCTTTTGCTTACCCAGAAGAAGAGACGTCGCCATCACCCGGGCCTATTCGTCAGCCTTCGATGTCTAGCATGCCAAGGGGTCCCACTTCCACCACGCTACGGACAGGCAGACGCGAAGCAAGCCATACGTCTATGCAACCACCACGGGATGCGTCACTGTCTCAAGCTTTGATTCAGTATAAATCTACTTCGAACAACGCACCACTAATGGAAGAAAAAGACTCTGTCGACACTGCTAGATCTGGATCATCCCACCCTGCCTTGTCATCACACGCTAGGAATGCCTCTTTTGGATCAGATCCCGATACCCATACGAATCTCAAGCCCATGGATATCCCAGCATCGATCAGTAAGCAGTCTCAAGAGAGTTGGGAAGAGAACCTGTGGTATGATAAACCCACACCACCGTCTAAGCGAACGTCAGCTGCCTCGGCCAGGACGCAGGGCTCACAAGTCCCTGACAAAGAAGTAGGTGCTGGTCATGTCTCCACGGGGCCCTCAGAACCTTTGAAGACCGCAGAGCGTGCACATACCATCAAGCGCGCCAAATCTACCACATCGAGCACAAAGTCGCCAACCACGTCACCCCCCCTGGATTCATCCGCATGGGAAAGTGCTCCGCAACTGGCACCTATTGCGACATCGGTTGTGCGCTCGCCTATCGTTCCAGGGCTGGGCGACCCGCCTCAGCTCTCTGTCCCTCTAAGAGTCGGTCAAATGTCGCCACTCGATACATTTTCCGAACTCCCAACACAGCCTATGCAGGTGCGTGAGACAAAGCATGTTCCCTCCTACACGCCACACCTCGAAGCTGGTGCCTTTGATCGACGGAGTCTAACTTTGGAGCCCGAGCAACTTGAGTCGGCTGGCATCTATGATGACGCGGATGAACCAGTGCTGGATCCATTCGCGGATTATGACCAATACCCTGACGGCACGATACTATTCCAAGGCAGGCCATCTACTTCACCTGTGGCAGAGACAGAGTCCACTGACCATCTGCACGACTACCTCACAACAGAAGGCGGCATGTACTCGATCATGGAAGATGATGAAAGCGCTGTGGATGAAGGGGCTGCCGAAGCGGTCGCGGATTGGAGCCAGCCACCACGATCTAGCACGTTGGCTTCGCTCCATATGGCTCGTGCTCGCTCGGTTACCTTCACACCTGCCAAGCCCCCGCGTCTGCAATTAGCGAGCTGCCGACCCGGGCAACTAGTCTCACTGCCTCTTCTTACATCGGACGCATCTTTCCCTCGCCACTTGGCCGATGCCATTCATGAGGCTTCTTCACCTGCCCAGTATACTGTACAATTGTACGCGCCTACGCGTCCTGATCTTCACGGCACATGGCCGTCATGGCTCGAGTGGCTCGAGTGGGAAGCCGCGTCGCAGGAACTGACAGGTACTGTTCCTGAAAGCTGGCCTAGTGAGCTGCGGCTGCCTCTTCAACTCCCCATTCATATTTTGTTGTCGAACGGTGCCCAGATTCTTGCGGAAAGCGGCGTGTCGAGGCGCAACATGCCTGAGCCAGGCTCGCCCTTCCTAGTGGCTCGAATTCTCTTGACCATTTTACCTGCTGCTGAAGCCAACAGTCCCCGACCTGTGTCTTGATTGCATGTATTCATATTGTATTTCCATGGTTTCTATAGTACATAATCGGTTCCTACGTATCCATATCTCGACCGGGGGAAGCATGCTCGCCGAAAGATTGCTTCGCCGACCATGTATCCAGAAGGAGGGTGAGACGAACGCGCGCAGCTTTTTGTGTGTCATCAGCTTCCTGTACGCCGAGCCGATTGTTTTGGACGCCTTCCTGAAGAAGGAGAGTTAATATTTTGGCTTGCTGCCTTTTATAGCGCTGCAAAACAACAGGGCCGGCCATCTCCAAAAATGTGCACCACAAAGGCATGACGAGTCTCTGCTCCGTAAGAGGAGGCGTCATCGATCGAATCTGCCATGTCCAGAGTCGCCCAGGGCGCAAAGCATCGGGTATATGTTGGGCAGCATCGCGTACAGAGACCCCAGGCGGTAGCGCCACACATGCGGCCACCGACTCAAGATTGGTTTGAAGACATGCAAAATACAAAGCAGAGATGCCAGCAATACGCGCTGAGTACGTTTGCATAGGTTCATCCACTGTTTTGAATCCAAGTCGTTTACGGTACGACGCATCATCTTCTCCGCCACGATTCGGCAGGTACGCCAAGACCCATGGACACTTTTTCACGAGTCGAGCCATCAAGACGTCTCCTACAGCAGCATGTCCACGTAATTGTAGCCCCATGATCAGACGCGCAAGAGGAAAAGCGGTCTGCTGGCGCGCAGCCACTTCTTGCTCGGCCTGTCGAATCAAGCATTTAGCTAGGTGATTGAGCATCCAAAAGTATAGGCATGTCGCAGCATCTGGATCCGGTACATCCCGCGCCTGCTGCAATACATCTGATATGGCGGCAGTAATTCGAGCAATTTCTGTGCTAGAATTCGTCAGCTGCCCAATCTTGGGCGTGATGGCTCGCTTAGCTGCAAAGCACTGCTTACGCCAGTCTGAACGCTGTGCAACATTCGGTAAGATGTTTTGCTTCACGTATTTCATGCGTTCTTGCCAATGTGCGTATTCAGTTTGAGCCGTCTCCCAAACGTGCGATCCGCCTCGGTAGACGTTCGCCGCACGCTCTTTTTCGTTCTGCTCAGCTTGGGCACGCGCTTTGGCCTCTTCTTCGCGCTCTTTCGCTTCTTGCTCTTTCTTCTCTGACTCAATGCGCGCCAATTCCGCATCCCGCGCTAGCTTGGCCTTGACCTCTGCTTCTTCTTGCTTCTTGCGCGCTTCCGCTAATTGCTTCGCTTCGTCAGCAGCCCGCAGCTCAGCCTGACGAATGGCCAGCTCAATTCCTTCCCATAGCTTCGCATTACGCTTCTCAAATCCCTCGCGCTCTTTTTGTTCAACAGCACGCTGTTGAATTTGGAATCGAGCCAGCATGTTTTGCACTTCATCCACATTGGTATCTTGCTGGTACGTCGGCGCTGAAGCACGTACGGAGGGTTCCAACGTTCGAGCTCGACGAACCCGCTCCCAGGCACGTTTTTCGCAGACATTCTCCCAACGCTCCCAGGGATCGAGCTCATTGGCAAGCCGGATATGTGCCATGGACTGACGTGTCGCCCGATCAGGCGCGTCCCACTCACTGTCCGAGTCATCATCAGATGCCAGCGCATCCATCGAGACGTAGCGAGCACCCCCATCGTATTCATCTTCCTCAGACGAAGACTCATACACGTACCGGCCAGTGGGCCGGGGATGCACAATGTGTGATACGCGGCCCGTTGCCATGACCATGTTCCGTTCGACGTGGAGGGCCAAGGCTGCCTCGTCGTGCTGGCCAGACAAGTTCTTGCCACTCCACATCGTAAGACTCGCCCCCCTTACGAACGTGGATGGGTGTGGGACGTGTACCTGCTGGGTATCAGCGCCTACCGCTCTCCTATGCTGGGCAGGTGGCTCTTCCACTAACCATTGCGCATCAATGTGGACAAGTATTCAGATGGAGACAAGTTGCGTGGCTGGATCCTGTGAGTGATGAAATCGAGGCAGAATGGTCGCTGTGTTTAGCCAACCGCGTTATATTGCTGCGCCACGATGCCATCACCAATTCCCTCCTCTATCGCATCTTATATCCTACAGAAAAAGAAGAGCATGACACTGAATTGTGGTTACGTGACTATTTTAACCTGGACGTGCCTCTCGACGCATGGTTCCAAGAGTGGTGTGCAAGAGACCCCATTTTTGCCAAGCACGCCAACCGATTCAATGGTACAACCATTTTGCGCCAAGACCCTTGGGAGTGCTTGTGCGCATTTATTTGCAGCTCAAATAACAATATTCCCCGTATCAGCCAGATGGTCCACAAGTTGTGCGAACACTTTTCGGAACCCCTGCTTTCACACACTTACCCCGAGGGAGCGCGATTATGTACGACATTTCATCCAAAGAAGCAAGACTTCTCCGATGTGGCTGATAAACCTCTTACCATCACGTATCGACCTTTTCCTCCGCCTACGACACTTGCGCAACCTGATGTCGAGTCCAAGCTGCGTGCTTTAGGATTCGGGTACCGGGCCAAATTTTTGACCCGCACAGCTCAGGCTCTTTGCGAGAAAGTGCAGTGCGGATCGGATGCAAAGCCTGCAGATATTAATGAGGCTGTATATAAGCACTTACTATCTCTTCGCTCGCAAACCTACGAAGATGCTCGGTCTGAGCTCATGACGCTTCCAGGCATTGGACCCAAAGTTGCTGAGTACGTGAACATGCCCCTTACATTCAGTTGCATTCTTTTAATGTCGTTGGACCAGGCTTCAAGCATACCTGTTGACCGGCACGTGTTCAATTTTGCCGATCGTTGGTACCACATTCGCTCTAAACGATATGAGGATGTGGCAGAGAAACTTCGAGCTATCTGGGGGGAACGTGCTGGATGGGCTCACACGGTACGTCTTCGACTGATTAATAGCAGGTTCTCTTTTATGCAGATTTACGCTCTCTCGAACAGTACCAGCCTGTCCTCCAAGACCATGCCCCCGATGCCAAACTCGCAAGCATCAAGCGTGCACGCTCCTCCTCCCCCTTGTGTACATAGCATCCACGTGGCAGTGTTAAGACCTCCACAAACACGCGTTGCGCGGTGTTGGGCTAGAGAACGAAGGTGGATTCTTACACCATGGAGGCTATGCGCCAGCGACTGCTGGCGCAGCAGCTTGAGAGCCAGAGTCCATCACCGAAACAAAGAAAGGATATGATGGAACCAGGAGCATCGACACCAACAGATTCCAACAAAAATCGGCCTGTCATACAACCATGGCGTTCTGAACCTCGTGTAAAAATGATGCCATTCAAGGCACCCACGCCGGTGGGCACGCCAGAGAAATCCTCTCAGGGCTCTGGCACTTCATTAAGCACACCAACGAAGGCCGCACTTATGCGTCGCGGATTTCCCGCTTCACCTGGCTGGCCGCAAACTCCGAACAAATCCATGTCATCTGCTTTCGGCAGTCCTGCTGGTTCGCTTAGTAGCACCCCTTTGGAGTCCAAGCATATTCCAACGGCCGAACGTGAAAAGCAGCTCAGGGACATGCTCGAAGGAATTGTGTCCGTTGCAGAAAAGGTCGATATGAATCAGTCTCGCGTGCCTGGTATGCAATGTACATTATTGCCTCATCAGGTGCAGGGCGTTGAATGGATGAAAAAGCGTGAGCAAG
>ERZ501047.541-NODE-541-length-11922-cov-4.811494_pt1 | contig 11922 bp, 12 predicted proteins | sample MGYA00510868_ERZ501047 | MGnify/ENA primary metagenome ERZ501047 (study PRJEB25958, sample SAMN03398593) | human skin metagenome | study: EMG produced TPA metagenomics assembly of the Human Skin Microbiome Metagenome (human skin metagenome) data set. | reverse complement strand
ACCCGGACCTACCAGCCCCAGACACGACGAAACCCCTGAACCAGGGGTTCAGGGGCTTCCGATGTCTTGAGACATCACACGGGGTGGACGTGAAGGGACTCGAACCCCTGACCTTTCGCGTGTGAAGCGAACGCTCTAACCAGCTGAGCTACACGTCCATACGCCGTGCACAACGGCTCGGTGAGGATACCCGCTCGGGGGGACGGGCGAGAAATCGCCTACAGGCGGGCGTACTGATGCAGCGGGGATTCGAGCACATCCGGCAGCCACGCCGGCACCCCCGTGAACTTGAAGAGCACCCAGAAGAAGGCCAGCACCAGCAGCAGGGTGGCCACCCCGGCGAGCGCTCGGAACCACATCGGCTGGCGGCCCATGTAGTCGTTGAAAGCCTCGACCTTGCCGCGCACCCAATCCAAAACCCTACGTGCCCAGTCGAATTCGCTGGCCCAGATCGCCAACCCCGCGAAGACGATCAGCCAGCCCGGGCCTGGCAAGGGCACCAACGCGAGCCCGCCGACGACGATGAACAGCCCAAGCACCGCGACCACGCCGCGGTAGAGCTGGTTGGTTGCCGGATTCGCCCGGATGCGACGGCGCCACGCCCAGTCGCGGTCTTGTCCGCCGTCATCCGAGTCCGCGCCCAGCGCGGTGGCGCCGGTGCGGCGCTTGTCCACGATCCCCCGGGTGTCCCGGTCTGCTGGGCTCACGGGTCGTTCTCCCGAGCGGCGCCGTCCGCGAAGAGCTGAGCCACCGTCGCAGTGACCGGGCCAGGTGCTGCCGGGACCACGTGTTCGTCGATGGCCGACACCGCCTGGACATCACGCAGGCTGGAGGTGATGAAGACCTCGTCGGCGGTCCGCAGCACCCCGAGCGGCATAGCCTCTTCGATCACCTCGATGCCCGCCTCGCGCGCCCATTCGATCGTCAGCGCACGGGTGATCCCGGCCAGGCAGCCCGACGACAGCGGCGGGGTGTGCACCCGCTTACCGAGTACCACGAAGACATTGCTCCCCGTGCATTCGCACAGCTCACCGCGCGAGTTGGCCAGGATGGCCTCCCCCGCGCCGCGCTCCCGGGCGAAGCCGAGGGCCAGCACATTGTCCGCGTATGACGTGGTCTTCAGCCCGGCGGTCGGCGCGCGTTCGTTGCGCGTCCAGGGCGTCACCGCGAGCGTGGTCGTCGGGGCCGAACCCTCCTGGGGGGCGGCGGTCACCACATACGTCATCGGCGACTCGTCCCGATCGGAACCGAGCGGACCGGCGCCCGCGGTCACTGTGATCCGCAACCGTCCGAAGGCGATCGGCTCGCCCTGAGACAGGACCGCGGCGATCCCCTCGTCCACCGCCGACAGATCGACCGGCCCCAGCCCGAGACCGGTGGCGCTGCGCTCCAGGCGCTCCTGGTGCCGGGTCAGCGCGAACGGCCGCCCGTCGACCACCTTGCACGTCTCGAAAACGCCGTCGCCGACCGTCACGCCGTGGTCGACGGCAGCCAGGGCCGGGGCGGCACTGTCATACGTCCGGCCGTTCACCCACACGCGAATCACGCCGTTCATGGTGCCACCTGTCCGGAGGCGAGGCCGATGAGCCGTCGCGCCTTCAACTCGGTTTCCGCCCATTCGGCCTCCGGATCCGACCCCCAGGTGATGCCGGCGCCCGCGCCGAAATTCAGTTCCCGACCCTCGGAACGCTCCCGTGCCCAAAACGTCCGGATGCCCACCGCGAGTTCCGCCTCGTCCCGGTCGGCGTCGATCCAGCCGATGGCCCCGCAATAGGGTCCGCGCGGCACCGGCTCGAGGTCACGGATTGCTTGCAGCGCAGTGGATTTCGGTGCGCCCGACACCGACCCGGGCGGGAAGCTGGCGTCCAGGATCGCACGCCACCCCACCCCGGGACGCAACTCACCGCGGACGTCGGTGACCAGGTGCACCAACCCCGGATGGGCCTGCACGCCGCACAGGTCGTCGACGACGACGGAGCCGGGACGGCATACCTGCTGCAGATCGTTGCGGACCAGGTCGGCGATCATCACATTCTCGGCATAGTCCTTGGCGAGCATCGCCGCCGCGGTCGTCGCGGTGCCCTTGATCGGACTGGAGACGAGCCACTCCCGATCGCGCCGCAGGTAGCGTTCCGGCGAGGCACAGACGAGATCGACCCCCAACTCGGGCGCATGGATCAGCGCGGCATAGGGCGCCGGATTCCCTTGGCGCAGGATGTGTGCCAGCACCGGCAGGTGGGCATCCTCGGGCAGTGGGTGGGACAGGACCCGGCAGAGATTGACCTGGTAGACCGTGCCCGCGGCGATCCGCTCGCGGATCGTTTGCACCCCGGCGACATATGCCGTCCGGTCCAGACTCGTGTGCCACGGCCCGGTCAGCGGCGTCCACTGTCTCGCGTCGGGTTCACCGCCGGGCGAGCCCTGTCGGGCAAACCGGATCGCGGTCAGCGAACCCTCGAAATCGACGACGACCGCCCAGAATCCGGCGCGCACCTCGTCGATATCGCTGGCCAGCGCCACCGGCTCGTATGCCGTCCGGTCACCGAACCGCGCCCACGCCACCCGGTGATCGTAGAAGGCGCCCGCGGGCAACGGCCCTCAGCCGCTTCATAACTTCGCTCTATATAGTCGCTGGCGATCCCATCCCAACAGAGGCGCACCATGTTCGACACCATCCTCGGTCTGCCGTTGCACCCGCTCGTCGTCCACGCGGTCGTCGTCCTGGGCCCACTCGCTGCCCTCTGCCTCCTTAGCTATGCGGCCGTCCCGCGCTGGCGACTCGGCCTGCGCTGGCCGACCACCCTGCTCGCCGTGATCAGCGCCGGCAGCGCCTTTGTCGCCAAGGAGGCCGGCGAGGCGTTGGAGCGGATCCGCGGCGCGCAACCGGGCTTTGATCATGCCGAGCGTGGGGATCTGGCCTTCATTTCCTTGCTGGTGCTGCTGGTGGCCACCCTGCTCGTCGTCTTCGTCCTGGCCCGCCCTGGGGCGAGCGCGGCTCGGGTCCCGCTCGCGCTGCTCGTGGCGCTCGCCGCGGCCGGCTTCGCCGTGGTCGCGATCGCTTTGGCAGGTCACACCGGATCTCAGTCGGTCTGGTCCGCTACCGCGGCCGCAATCACGACCACGACTTGAGCCGCACACCCGGCCGGCTGGCTATCGTGAAGAAATGCTCGCCGCCGCCGCCGTCGCCATCAATCCTGACGACCCGCTCGCCGGCCTGCAGGTCGACGAGATCGCCGAGCCCCCGACCCCGCCGGACTGGGTGAGCGTCGAGGTCAAGGCGGCCGCCCTCAACCATCACGACCTGTGGTCGCTCAGGGGTGTGGGTTTGCCGGCCGAGCGGCTGCCGATGATCCTCGGCTGCGATGCGGCAGGTATCGGCCCCGACGGCGCGGAGGTCCTGGTCTACCCGGTCATCGCCACCCCCGGCTGGAGCGGCGAAGCCACGCTCGACCCGCGTCGCACCCTGCTGTCCGAACTGCATCCCGGCACCCTCGCCGAGCGGGTCCGGGTCCCCGCCGAGAACCTGGTCCCCAAACCGCCCCAATTGAGCTGGGAGCAGGCGGCCTGCCTGCCGACGGCGTGGCTGACCGCATACCGGATGTTGTTCGCCAATGCGGCTGTCTCCCCCGGTGACACGGTCCTGGTGCAGGGCGCGGCCGGTGGCGTCGCCTCGGCGGCCATCCAGTTGGGCAGCGCCGCCGGCCTGCGGGTCTGGGCGACCTCCCGCGCGGGCGCCAAGCGCGAGCTGGCCGTCGACCTCGGCGCCGATCAAGCCTTCGAGACCGGTGCCCGTCTGCCCGAGCGCGTCGATGCCGTCGTAGAGACCGTCGGTGCGGCGACCTGGTCGCATTCGGTCAATGCGCTGCGCCCCGGCGGCACCATCGTCATCGCCGGCGCCACCTCCGGCGATGCCCCCACCCACGCGGAACTCACCAAGATTTTCTTCAAGCAACTGCGGGTGATCGGCTCGACCATGGGCACCCGTATGCAGTTGGCCCAGCTCGCCCGGTTCGTCGCCGACCGCGGCATCCAGCCACGGATCGACTCGGTGCTCCCCTTGGCCCAGGCCCGCCACGGTTTTGCCCGGATGGCGGCCGGCGAGGTCGCCGGCAAGATCGTCCTGGTGCCCTGAACCCGGCCTAACCGGGTAGTTGCCCGACGACCCGCGTCCCAAAGATGACGCCAATACCCCCGCCCAGGCACGATCACGACTAGCGTGCTGATGAAGGCCGCTTCATCGTGGCCGGAATCTGAACAGTCAGTGAACGGAGTAGTTTTGTCGCACAACACCTTCCGCGCGGGGATCGACCGGCGCGCGCTGCTGGGCCTGGGTGGAGGCGCGGTGGCCGCCAGCGTGCTCGCCGCCTGCGGCGGCAACACCGGCCGCGACACCACCACCAGCACCTCGGCCACCAGCGGAGCCAGCGCGTCAAGCGGCTCCGGCGGCACCAAGCCCACCCTGCAGCAGTGGTACCACCAGTACGGCGAGGACGGCACCCAGCAGGCGGTCGAGAAGTATGCCGCGGCATACCCCGACGCCACCGTCAAGGTCACCTGGAAGCCGGGTGACTACGACAAGACCACCGCCGCCTCGCTGCTGACCAGCAATGGCCCGGACGTCTTCGAATACGGCAATGGCCCGACGATCGACATGATCAAGGGCGGCCAGGTCGTTGACCTCACCGATCTCTTCGGTGACACCAAGGCCGACTTCAACCCCTCGGTGCTGCAGCGGATGACCTATGACGGCAAGATCTGGGCCATCCCGCAGGTCGTCGACATGCAGGTACTCGTTTACCGCAAGTCCATGCTGGAGGCCGCGGGTGTCACCCCGCCGGAGACCGTCGAAGACCTGCTCACCGCCGCCAAGACGCTCACCAAGGACAAGGTCAAGGGCCTCTTCGTCGGCAACGACGGCGGCGTCAGCATCCTCGGCGGGCCGGCCCTGTGGAGCGCCGGCCTCGACTACCTGACCGAGGACAACCAGTTCGGTTTCGACTCCGACGAGGCGGTCTCCGCCCTGGGCAAGCTGCGCGAGCTCTTCACCAGCGACAGCCTGCTGCTCGGCGCCCCCAAGGACTGGTATGACGCCTCTGCATTCACCAGCGGCCAGTGCGCGATGCAGTTCACGGGTCTGTGGACCTTCCCCGACATCATCAAGTCGCTCAAGGACGACTTTGGTGTGCTGCCCTGGCCCAAGCTCGGCTCGGCCGCCAATGGCAAGCCCTCGGTGCCGGTCGGCGCGTACGGCTCCTGCGTCAGCGCCAAGTCCGCCAATGTCGACGCGGCCAAGAAGTTCGCCAAGTGGCTGTGGATCGACTCCGCCGACAACCAGGTGGACTTCGCCACGGCATACGGCTTCCACATCCCGGCGCGCACCAGCCTGATCGCCAAGGCGACCACCCTGGAGTCCGGCCCCGCGAAGGATGCCGCGCAGCTCGCCGTGGATCACGGCCACGCGCAGAGCCAGATGCTGTGGACGCCCAAGAGCCAGACCGCCTTCAGCGACATGATGACCGAGGTGGTCAAGAACGGCGGCGACATCAAGGCCGAGATCGCCAAGGTCAAGGCCGTCGCCGACGCCGAGGTCAAGCGCGTCCTGGGCTGACGTGGCCGCCCAGCCCCTCACCCCCGGCGGGGACACCCGGGCCGTTGCTCCGGCAGCGGCCCGGGCCACCGCGGGCGCCCGCCTGCGCGGGCGACACAACGCCAACCTGTGGTTCTGGGTATTCGTCGGGCCCTTCGTGCTCGGCCTGATCGTCTTCATCTACATCCCGATCCTGTGGAGCGTCTACCTCTCCTTCTTCGACGCGTACAACACCGTCACCCCGACCAAGACGGTCGGCTTCGGCAACTACGTCGACATGCTCAAGGACGCGTCCTTCCGCTCCAGCTTGGGCACCTTCATCGTGTTCGCGGCATTCATCGTGCCGACGACCTTCGCCCTGTCGTTGCTCACCGCGGTGCTGGTCGCGCGCACCCGGGTCATGCAGACGTTTTTCCGCTCCATCTTCTTCCTACCCACGGCCTGCTCGTATGTCGTTGCCGCCCTGATCTGGAAGATGTCGATCTTCTCCGGAGTCAGCTCCGGGGCCGCCAATGCCTTCATCGGCCTCTTCGGGCACGACCCGATTCCCTATCTGTCGGTCACCAAGCCCCCGTGGTACTGGCTGGTGATCGTCAGCGCTCGGCTCTGGCTGCAGGTCGGCTTCTACATGATCCTGTTCCTCGCTGCGCTGCAACGGATCCCGACGAGCCTGTATGAGGCGGCCGCCATCGACGGCGCCTCGTCCTGGCAGGCGTTCCGCTATCTGACCCTGCCGCAACTGCGCCCGACGTCCGCGGCGGTCCTGCTGCTGTTGCTCATCAACGCCTTCCAGGCGTTCGACGAGTTCTACAACATCCTGTCCACCTTCGGTCAGTACCCGCCGTATGCCCGTCCCCCGCTCGTCTACCTCTACTACATCGCCCTCGGGCAGGGTCAGGACTTCGGGCACGGCAGCGCCGGCGCGGTCATCTTGACGCTGGTCATCGCGCTGGTGGCGCTGGTCTTCAACCGGTTCTTCGGATTGCGTCAGGAGGACTGAGCGATGGCCGTCGTCAACAACTCGCCGCGGGCCCGAGCCGGATCGGTGCTGCGTTACTCCGCGCTGCTGCTCGCCTCAGCCCTCTTCCTGATGCCGTTCTTCCTGCTGGTGCGCAATGCGCTGATGACCGAGGACGAGCTCGGCTCCCCCGAATGGCACTGGCTGCCGGCGGACTGGCAGTGGGGCAATTTCACCGCGATCTTCAACGATCCGGCGTTGCCGCTGGCGCGCAGCCTGCTGAACTCGGTGGCGATCTCGGTGGTGCAGACCCTTGGGGTCCTGGTGATCTCCGGCCTGGCCGGTTATGGACTGGCCCGGATCCCCTACCGCTGGTCCAACGCCGTCTTCTATCTGATCACCGCCACCCTGCTGATCCCTGCGGCGGTGACCTTCGTCCCGAGCTTCGTGCTGGTCTCCTCACTCGGGTGGATCTCCACCCTGCGCGGTCTGATCATCCCCGGGCTCTTCCAAGCCCTGGCAACCTTCCTCTTCCGGCAGTTCTTCCTGAGCTTCCCCAAGGAGATCGAGGAAGCGGCGTTCATCGACGGCCTGGGCTACTGGGGCACGTTCTGGCGCATCGTGGTGCCCAACTCCTTCGGCTTCGCCGCGGCCATCGGCACGATCACCTTCATCGGCTCCTGGAACGCCTTCCTCTGGCCGCTGGTGATCGGGCGCGATCAGACGACCTGGACGGTGCAGATCGCCCTCTCTACCTTCTTGACCGCGCAATCGGTCGACCTGGCGCACCTCTTCGCCGCGGCTCTGGTCGCCATCGCGCCGCTGCTGCTGATGTTCCTCTTCCTGCAGCGCTGGATCGTTGAAGGCGTCGAGCGCACGGGTATGGGCGGCGACTGACCACCTTGCCGTATGGGGTGCGCCCGGCGGGTGCACCGCATACGGCCTCGGCGGCGGCCGAAATCGTCAGGCGGCCTAGTCGAGTCCCTCGATGTCGGCGCGCCGGGCGATGGTCGCCGTGGCGCGGCGGCATTCGGTGTCCGGCACCTCCGGCACGATGGCGTCCAGGAAGGCAAACCGGCGCCGCACCGATTGCTCGTATGCCGTCCCCTCGCGCCCCCGCGCACAGCGCCACCAGTCGGCGATATCACCCCAGCCAGGGGCGGCCAGCGAGCCACCGAACTGCTGGATCGCCAAGGCCGAACAGAGTGAGGCGAAGTTGAGGCGGTCGAGCAGCGGCCATCCGGCGAGGGTGCCCAGGGTCAGCGCCGCCCCGAAGACATCGCCCGCCCCGGTCGGGTCGAGGGCGTCCACGCGCAGTGCCGGGACCGCGGCCTCCTCCCCGGTGCGCGCATCGATCCCGGCCGCGCCGCCGGAGCCATTGGTGACCACCGCAAGCGGCACCCGGTCCGCGAGCTCGTAGAGGGCTTCCTGCGGCGTGCGGGTGCCGGTATAGGCCATCGCCTCCACGGCATTCGGCACGAAGGCATCGCAGGTCGTCAGCCGCGCCAGCACCTGCGGGTCCCAGCGTTCGGCCGGGTCCCAGCCCACATCCGCGAAGACCTGCGCTCCGCCGGCCCGAGCGCGCCGCACCCAGTCCGGCAATTCCCCGCCCTCCCCGTCGGCCAGGTCCACCATCACGGCCGCGCTCGGCGGCGGCGTGCCGATCAGCTCGTCCGGGGTCAGCGGCGCCGGGTGGCCGTGGGTGATCATCGAGCGGTCCCGGTCCACCGACATCGAGACGGTGACCGGACTGTGCCAGTCGGCGAAGCGCCGCGATCCGCTCAGGTCGATGCGCTCCCCTTCGGCCATGGTGCGCCAGCAGAAATCGCCATAGTCGTCATCGCTGAAGGCCGCGGCCAAGGTCGTGCGCAGGCCGAGCCGGCCGGCGGCGATGGCGAGATTGGCGATCCCACCCGGGCAGGAGGCCATCCCCTGCGCCCATTCCTCGGTGCCCGCCGCTGGCTGGCGGGCCAGGCCGGTGAAGATGATGTCGAGGAAGACCATGCCGCTGACGAAGACATCGAATTCGGGGGCATCCGCGCTGCGGCGGGCCGCCAGCGGATCGAAACGGGGGGTGGGCACGACATACCTCTCTATGGGGGACGACACTCAAGCCTGACGCGCCGGGGCGCCCGGCTCAAAGCCGACGCGCCCGATCCGGGATAGTAGACGGGTGCGATTGGCGATCATCGGCGGTGGCGGGTTCCGGGTTCCCCTGGTCTATCGGGCGCTGGCGCAGGACACCAGCGGCGGCCGGGTCACCGAAGTGGTCTTGCACGACACCGATCCCGACCGGGTGCAGGCGATCGATGCCGTGCTGGCCCAGCAGGGCTCCCGGTATGCCGATTCCCCCGCCGTCCGGGTCGCCGCCTGCGTTGACGAGGCGGTGGCCGGCGCCGATTTCGTCTTCTCCGCCATGCGGATCGGTGGATTGGCCGGACGGGTGGCCGATGAACGGGTGGCGATCGCCCATGGCCTGCTCGGGCAGGAGACCGTCGGGGCGGGCGGGCTGGCATACGGGCTGCGGACCATCCCGGCGGCACTCGAGCTGGCCGGCGCGGTGCAGCGGGAGAGCAATGCGGCTTGGCTGATCAACTTCACCAACCCGGCCGGGCTGGTGACCGAGGCGATGGCCGGGATCCTCGGCGACCGGGTGGTCGGGATCTGCGATTCGCCGCTGGCTCTGGCGCGCCGGGGCGCGCGGGCGCTGGGGCGGCCGCTAGATGAGTTGGAGATCGACTATGCCGGGCTCAACCATCTGGGCTGGCTGCAGGGGCTGCGCGACGGCGAGACCGATCTGCTGCCCGAACTGCTCGCGGACGACGCGGCGCTCGCGCCCTTGGAGGAGACTCAGATCTTCGGTGCCGATTGGCTGCGCACGCTGCGGGCGATCCCGAATGAATATCTGCACTATTACTACTCCGCCCGCGAGGCGGTGGCCGAGCAGGCGGCGCCGGGGTATGCGACCCGCGGGGAGTACCTCGCCGGCCAGCAGGGCAGCTGTTTCCACGAGCTGCTGGCCCGCCCGGACGACGCCCTGCAGATCTGGGAAGGCGCTCTGGCGCAACGCAATTCGAGCTATATGGCGAGCGCGCGCGGCGAGGGCAATGAACGGCACGAGGAGGACCTGGTCAGCGGCGGGTATGAGGGGGTCGCGCTCGCCCTGATGGCCGCCCTGGCCCGCGACGAACCGGCCCGCCTGATCCTCAATGTCCGCGCCGGGGATCGCCTCGGGCTGCCGGCCGATGCGGTCGTGGAATTGCCGTGTGCCGTGGACGGCAGCGGCATCGCCCCCCTGCCCACCTCCCCGCTGCCGCTCGCGGCCGGCGGGCTGGTGCACCAGGTCAAGGGCGTGGAGCGGGATCTGCTGGCGGCGGCGCTGACCGGGGATCCCCAGCTCGCGGTGCGCGCCTTTGCCACCCACCCGCTGATCGACTCGGTGGAGATCGCGCGGGGGGTGCTCACCGCATACCGGGCGGCCATCCCGGAGGTGGATGCGGTCTTCGCGGGACGTTGAGGTCGGCTCGCCGGCTCCCCACCGCGCGTTATCGATGAGCAAGACCGTCGCCCCGGCGACGGTATTGCTCATCGATGGGCCGCGGCCGGTGGCCGATCAGAAGAGTCGGCCGTCCTGCTCCGCGGCGGGACGCTCCAGCTCCAGCAGGAAGCGCTTGCGGTCCAGTCCCCCCGCATAGCCGGTGAGTGCGCCGTTCGCGCCGACCACCCGGTGGCAGGGCACCACGATGCTGATCGGGTTGGCCCCATTGGCCGCGCCCACCGCCTGCGCCGCACCCGGGCGACCCAACTCGCGGGCGAGCTCGCCATAGGTGCGGGTGTGGCCATAGGGAATCGCGCGGAGGGCACACCATACGTCCTGGGCGAAGGCGTCCCCGGCCGGCGCGAGCGGCAGGTCGAACTCCCGGCGCCGCCCGGCGAAATACTCCGCCAACTGCGCCTCGAGTCGGGCGAGAAGCGGGTCATCCCCCGGCTGCGCCTGGCGATCCGGGATACCGTCCCGGCCGCGGTGCCGCTCGAAATAGAGGCCGGTGAGCGCCCCGTCGCCGGCCACGGCGGTCAGCGGACCGACCGGGGAGGGCAGCACGCGGAATACGGAAGGGGCCACGGACACTGTCATACCTGATTGGGCCAAGGTGGACATACCCAATCGTCGCTGCGCAGGGCCAGAATGTGAGGCCGGCACGGACCGGACGGCACAGCCTGGCTCGAGCGACATAAGGTGATCCGCGCAGAGCGCTAAGGAGAAATGCATGGCAACACGGCTGCTCGATATCGGCTGCCACTTTCGGTATTCGTCGACGCTGCCGACGGCGGCCGTCTTCATGGTCGAGCCGCGGCCCAGCGAAGCCGTCGACGTGCTCGAAGAATCGTGGGTAGAGACCCCCGAGCCGCAGAGCACCCCGTATGTCGATTCCCACGGCAACCACTGCCGCCGGCTGATCATCCCCCAGGGGGTGTCCACCTACACCTATAGCGCGCTGGTGGAGGTGCCGGACGCCGAGGACGCCTATGACCCCGAGGTCCCCGAGGTGCTCCCGGTCGACCTGCCGTCGGAGGTCCTGCACTACACGCTGCCGAGCCGCTTCGTGCTGCCCGATGTCATCGGCAACAACGCCTGGAAGAAGTTCGGCTCGATGACTCCCGGGTATGGCCGCGTCGAGGCGATCATGGACTGGACCTGGAACCACCTGACCTATGTCACCGGGTCCTCCACCCCGACGACCACCGCCGCCGATGCCTTCGCCGCCGGCCGGGGCGTATGCCGGGACTTCACCCACCTGATGATCACCATGTGCCGGGCCCTCAACATCCCGGCGCGCTATGTCTATGGCTATCTGCCGGATATGGATGTCACGCCGAATCCGGTGCCCATGGATTTCCACGCCTGGGTCGAGGTCTACCTCGGCGACAGCTGGTGGGTCTTCGACCCGCGGCACAACCGACGTCGCAAGGGCCGGGTGCGGGTCGCCGTCGGTCGGGATGCCGCCGACGTGGCGATGGTGACCACCTGGGGCGCCCCCTGGATGCAGCTGATGACGGTCACCGCCCAGGAGCACCTGGCTACCCCCGCCTGAGGCGGGTCGCGACCCCCCGCACCGGTCAGGCCCCGCGGGTGAGGCGTTTCAGCGGCCGGTGAACTCCGGTGCGCGCTTGGCCCAGAAGGCCGAGACGCCCTCGATGAAGTCGCTGCTGCGCAGGAGTTCGCCCTGACCCTTCTCCTCCCGCGCCAGCGCCGCGTCCAGGTCCAGGGTGGCGGCATTGATCGCGGCCGTGGTCAGCGCGACCGAGCGCGGGGCCAGGGCGGTCATGCGGGCCACCACCTCGCCGAGCCGGCCGGCGAAGTACGCGCGGGGCACGC
>ERZ501047.539-NODE-539-length-11956-cov-3.756071_pt1 | contig 11956 bp, 9 predicted proteins | sample MGYA00510868_ERZ501047 | MGnify/ENA primary metagenome ERZ501047 (study PRJEB25958, sample SAMN03398593) | human skin metagenome | study: EMG produced TPA metagenomics assembly of the Human Skin Microbiome Metagenome (human skin metagenome) data set. | reverse complement strand
CGTCTTTCTCTTCATCGTTGTCGTCGTCATCATCATCATCGTCGTCGTCTTCATCGTCATCTTCGGCCTTGCGCTTGCCGGCGCTCGATTCGCTGCGTTAGAGCCAGTATCCACGTACCCTGCCTTCTCTCCTGCGCCTCCCTCCTCATCATCTTCGTAATCATCGTCGTCTTCGTCATCATCCTCTTCTTCCTCCTCATCGTCGTCTTCCTCGTCGTCCTCATCGACGACCTGCCTGTTAGCATCCTCTCACGTACAAAGTCCTCATCTTCATCTTCGTTGTACTCCTCCTCATCTTCAGCTTGCTTAGCCGGAGCCTTTTCAGAAGCCTCTGTTGTAGCGCTCGGTGCGGGCTCCTTCGACTCAGGCACAGCGTTCACCTGCTTCTCTTGTGTCTCTTTTGCTTCGACCGACGTCATGGTGGATAAAAAACCACGCGTGTGGCATCGGGCCTAGGCGTGCACACCATACAGACTGTGATTGGCTGAAACCGCTTGCTGCTTGGCGCGTGCGTCCCTCTCGACGTTGCGAGGCTTCTTTGCCAGGCAGACTTGATGGAAATGTACATACTAACCGCTGTGCCTACCTTTGTCCTTGTCCCCTGATCCATAGGCTCTCTTTCGACTCTGGCTATATTTACTCATCTTTGACCACAGGTAGCGCAGGGAGCGACCGATACCCGCCGTATAGAGTCCTTTCAGTGATTGAATCCTCGTGGGCTCGGATACGATCTGGACGATTTGCTCACGCAAAGCGTCCTCAAATGATGGCTGCTGAACAACTGCAAGCCAAAATCGCGTGGAATAAGGCCATTCATCTGCTTCCTCACAGTCGTCGTCCTCGTAAAGCTTTTTTCGCGTCTCCGGGTTATCCCGCAGTTTTCGAATGTTGGCCGACGTAGCGGGCATTAATTCCTCCGGGTCCATATCCTTGCACTTGCGAAAGACGGGATGCAAGTGCGGCTGTCGCTGAAAATGCTGGACGAGACGGAGACGCAAGGTCTGAGGCAAGTTTATGGCGACGAGAGCGAGGGTGGCAGGCCGCTTGTCTTGGTGCATCGTAAATGATTCTCGACTGTGATTCACATGCACGAAACGAAGCCTTGTGAGCAAGGTCGAGTACATGATCCGGAACCAGGGCAGCTGGTGCTTGACAATGTTCTCCACCTTGTTGCGGTTCTCACCACCCGGTACCTTCATGCGGAAGTCGCCCATGTAGCTTAGAGACGCAAGCATACGGTACAATTCCATCTCTGAGAATGATGCGGGGAGCAAGAGGAGCGATGCACGCAACGCGGATGTCAAGTTCGCTTGCTGGGCATTTGGCACGCGATTGTTTGTTGCATCAAACAAGCATGCAATGGGTTTGTGCATGCGTCCACCCACATACAATGTATTCCAGTATAGCAAATCCTTGCACATATCCTCAATCGAAATCACACCGTACTTGACAATCTCATTATTTACCTTGATGTACGGTATATACCACAGTCCTGCGCCCATCTTTTGCGCAGCACGAATTGCCCATAAACCAAACCATCGTGTCCACCAAGGATAATGCGACTTGTTCCTGAGCATATTGGCCGCATGCCAATGCACCGGGTCTTTTACGGCCACCACCATATCAATCATGGGCGGTGCCCCTCCATCTCTCCGGGACAGTGGTGCTTGGCTAAACACACCAGATCCGTATGCAAAAGCATACTGCATTATGGGGAGGTTCATTCCGTGCAAAATTGCAAGAATATGCTTCCGATGCTCTGCTTCTTCAGCTGTTCGCTGAGACATGTCAGGCATGGCTGTCGGCACCACGAACGAAGCAGGAAATTGCCTTGCGTTAGGAGTAACAAATTCAGATTCGATGTGCGATGCATTTCGATGATAGAATGAGCGCATCGACTTGACCCGATACATGCCCGCTGGCAGTCGACCCAATCTAGGCACCATTCTCATCAAGGTCGTGAGTTACGGCCTTGGTGAACCAATGCGCCGGTCGTATGTTCTAATGTGGAGGTTCTCCACATGCGAGGTTCATGCTACGTGGGTGCTTTGCAGCCGCTCATTCAACATATGCCTCGCCTGCAAGTGAGACATAAAGCCACCAACAAGATGTAAACTCCCAGCAACAAAAACATCTGGGACTGTATTTGTAGCACAGGATCCATAGTCGCGGACAGCCGCCATGACATGCTCAATACTAGGCACGACGTCCACACGGATATTGGCATTGTGAGCGGACAAAACACCATCTTGTTCTAGTCCTTGCATCTGACACCATGAGCTCAATAGCTCTCTTTGCACAGACATATTCTCAATATCTTTAGGATCCACAGATCGCGACGTCAAATCGCTTGCAGAGCCACCATCCGCATAAGTATTGTTAGTGCAAAAAAAAACGCGACGGAAAAAGGTCTGTGCGTCAACCTGGCAATTCTTCAGCTCTTCTAGCATAGAGCCAAGGAGAAAGTATGCGGAGCGCCCATTTGTGCAGTTGAATACGAGAACTTTGGGCTGCTTGTTTTGCGCCGTCTCTCGCACGAACCATCGCACACAAACACGAACACTTTCTACCGTGTGTGCTCCATCCAAATAATACGTTGCATGAAACGCTTCTTTTGCAGGCACGACCTGACATCTTCCAGGCCAGAATGCCGAGGATAATGCCACACGAGCTAGGTCAGGTACTGATGCACCAGTGCATCCCAGCTTTTCAGACGCACCAGGGAATCGGTGCTTGCCAATATCCGAAAGAACAAATGTTCGGATCAGCTCCAACGCCAAGCTCGCGTTAGGGTATTGATGATCACCAGGCAGTCCTAATTTGACGTGCAGCAAGTCGCGATTTACAGGGACCACTTGGAATGACGAAGCCTGGACTTGTTTTGCATACTTTTGGAGCACAGCTTGTGCATTCTCTGGCTGTTCTACGCTTAAAGCAGGAATACCTGGCTTAAAGATGCCAGCCTTTTGCCAGGCTACTTCTTCCAATGTATGCCCGAGAATAGCTGTATGGTCGAGACCAAGCGCCGTGACACCAGTGACCACTGGGTGCTGAACAATATTCGTGGAGTCATACATACCGCCAATCCCTACTTCCAGTAGTGTGGCTGATACCTCTAGAGAAATAAACACGTGAAAGGCAAGAATGGTCATGAATCGAAAATAAACAGGTCGGAGGGGGGTTGTTTCTAGGGCTCGATGGGGATTCTGCTCAAGACGATCCCATACTTCCCAAAAGAATTTGGCGAAGTCTGCCTCGGATATGGGCACGCCGTCTATGCGGATCCGCTCACGAGCTGCGACCATATGAGGCGACGTGTACAAGCCGATTTTTCCCGCTCCAGGCGGGCGTACTTTTTGTAGAAGCGCATCACAAAATGCTGCTGTTGATCCTTTTCCTTTTGTACCGGTGATATGTATCACATTTAAACGATCAAGTTCATCGCGCCTGTGTCCAATTCGCTGTAGGTATTCGGTCATTTCTGGATCGTTCAGCTCATTGACAGTCTTTCCACTTCTTCTAATAGCTTCAATTGTTGCAGCATTAGATTGTAGCGAGTTAAGCGCATCAATAGCAGCGGCATAGTTACGCGTAGCACTGGGCATGGTTGTGTATAGCCGCGGGATTTGCCAACGTGTCTGCCAGAGACGCGTCGCTCCTCGCTGCATAAACGCAGTGGAGCACAGCGCCAGCCAAAGTCTCGTGCAAGAGGCCAGCGCCGGCCGAATATGTACGCCCGGACCAGCTCCATTCCACGTGGCATCCACGAAGACCGTCATCCAGGCTATCTAGTTTTGAAATATTCACGTGATCTACCCAACGCTCCTAGGGTGGGCTTCTTCGTCCGCGCGGCTGCTGCTGAGAAAGTGTGGCACAACCGCTCGGTTTCTACTTCTAACCATCAAGGCCGATCTTAGTGGTTTCCCCTTGGTACGTGCGATGAGCGCATTCGTGTGTGCGGAATACAGGGAGACTTCGTATTGTCTTACGAGGTAGCTCTGTTCCGTGCGCGAGTGTGCGGATTTCTCTTGTGTGAGAACAGACATACTAACCCTTGCAGCGTACCATGGCCCGCAACAGCACTGTCAGCCCGTACGTTGGTCGTCTCGGCCGCAGCCAGCTGTTCTCGAAGAAGGGTGGCTACAAGCACACGGGCCGTAAGCCCGCCGCCCCTGTCCAGGAGGAGCCCGTCACGACCAAGGAGAAGGTTGTCGGTGGTGCAAAGAACGCTGGCAAGCGTGTGCTCCCTGTGAACAAGGCGCCTCGTTTCTACCCGGCAGACGACGTTCGTGCTAAGAAGGTGAGCCGCAAGACTCCCAAGCCCACGAAGCTTCGTGAGAGCATTACGCCCGGTACTGTTCTGATTCTGCTGGCCGGTCGCTTCCGTGGCAAGCGCGTTGTTTTCCTCAAGCAACTCGAGAGCGGTCTTCTTCTTGTTACTGGTCCTTTCAAGCTGAACGGTGTGCCGATCCGCCGCGTGAACCAGGCATACGTCATTGCTACGAGCACGAAGCTCGACATCAGCAACGTCCAGATTGACGACAAGCTGAACGATGCATACTTCCGTCGTGAGAAGGCTGCCAAGGTGAAGGCGGAGGCCTCTTTCTTCGCTGACCCCGCTAACAAGGCTCCTCTTGCTGAGAGTAAGGTTGCTGACCAGAAGGCTCTTGACAAGGACGTGCTCGCGTCGATCCAGAACGCTGACCCCGTCATGGCCAAGTACCTTTCGACCACCTTCTCGCTCTCGAAGGGTGACAGGCCCCACGCACTTCGCTTCTAAGCGCGTTATGATGCATGTGTGGTGCTCACAGATATAGTAGCGCTATTCTCGATATGAGTGTGTGAATCAGGCCGGCTGGCCTGCTGCGCTTGTATCATGTTCCAAAATAGGCCGAATCTAAGTACGAGCCGCGTCCTACATCGGTCGTGTGCTTCTTTCAGCCCTCGACGACGCTTCTACGGGTAGGGGTAGGAACGGAAGTCGTAGATGCAGATGCAGGACGGCAGGGTGGGTCACTTGGACAACTGCTGTTTCAGTCTCCGGTGCCCCTCACGACTTAATTCCCGCACGCGTTTCGTCATGGGATCCAAATAGCGAAGCCATCTGACTGCAGTCGTGGGTTGGGAATGTCCCTGTGACTCAATGTCCAGGAGCCCTTCTCTTTGAATCAGCTCCCGTGTCGTCTTTTGTCCAGGTGCTAGAGGCATACCAATCGCCTGACCATTTTCACGCTCATGCAAGAACCGTTCCAGAGCACCTGGTTGCTTGGACAGTACATAGAGGCGCTCCTTTTCGCGCTCATCTAACATCTCGACATTAGGCATGGTCATAGTTCTCATCAGTCGTTGACGGTTGCGAATTTCCTGGAGATTTTGCCGAGTCTTTTTCTCTGGAAAATCATGTCTTGGGGTAATGCAATAGTCCACATACCACTGCACATCGCTCAGTTTAGATTTGGAGCGACCACAATGCATATCCTCGAGTTCAGCCTCGGTCATCGGTCCACAAAACTTGACAAAGTCCACAGGGCCGCGAACTAGGGCATTGTTCAAGTACCGATCCAACACGACATCCAGCTGTAGAATTCGGGATGTCTCTGTTGACTCCACGATCACATACATGTTTCCTGTACCAGGGCGTGTCTCCATCGTGATACTGAGTGTTTCATTGGGAAAATTCTCGGTGGCCACATCGAGAATACGTTCCAAGAGCCCAATAGACATATGGTAGGCTTTGTCTCCCATCTCATTGCTTCCAAAGAGACGCAAGTTCATCTCTTCCAAGTCAATGTATTGGAATCCAAAAATTTCTGACGTGTTATGATATGCCACAAATATTCCATCCATGTGCCCAATACGTGCTTGAAAATTGTATTTGAGAAAGGCAGCACGGACCATATCCCAATACTCTCGCTCGAACGATTCCCATAGACCTCGTGCGAACCGAATTTGGTAACCGCACCCTTCAGCATAATTTGCACGGTCATTTCGAATAGAGACAACCGCACGTGTTTTGAGATCAAAAGTGCGCTTGGGTAAGCGCTCATCGTAACAATCTAGCTGTGAGCGAAGAAGAAACTTCGGCGACTGTGCATAATGATATGCTTCTTGCTGCTCACGCACTTCTGCGCCAAGCTTCCAGCTATTCACACGCTTGTGCTGTTCATATTCATCAGGCGAAGATGTAAGAAACTTTTCCAGACTCTTTCCTAGTGTGGTAAGTAGGTAATTAGTATTGTCCATTTCTCCGTCCGAGTTCTTATCGGCATCAATGGCGTAAAAGCCGTCCGTCTGATAGCGCAGCATAATCGAGACCGGCATTTTGGAGCCTTCGCTAAATCCAGTGAGCAAATTTTGAAAGCTGGGACTGAAACCGGTGAGATTGGGCTCTTTCCATCGGCTCAGCAAAAAGTAACAGTGACTCAACAAACCCGTTAAGCTACTTGTACTGCCACAGTACTTTCTCTTTTGCCGCTTTGTGATATACAACAGCTCTTTATCACGACTTGAAGTCACGTACGGAGGTAATGTGGTGTAGTCAAACAAGTCGACATCCAGTACACGTTGTATTTCCGGGGTGTAGTTAAAAGTGCCTGTCCGCTGGTCACGCAGCCAGTGCACGCCTGGGTTGAATAAGACGCGATCAAGGCCGTGTTCTAGTTTTGCCACATGCATATTTCTGAGTGGCTTGACAGGTTCCACCGCTGTATCCGTGTCATGTAGCCGACCGAATCGGTAAGGAATATCACGTTCTTTTTCATATTGCTCAAATCGAACCAAGCGAGCCTTTTTTGCCTCTTCACCGTACAAGAACGTTGTCTGTCTCGATCTACTGTCACTTGAAGTCGCGTCCTTATCTATTGAAACAGCCGTCATGAGACCAGAATTTTCCGCAGAAACAGGTGAAATCTCGGGCAGCTGAATGTCTGCAAGAGCGGATTTCTCTTGCTTTTTCGACTTGGAATAACTTACATTCGCTTTCCAGGGTATCTTTGGGGTATCTTGCTCATCCTTGGTTGTCTTCTGCGATGACCGCGATGAAGTGCGCGATAATTTACTTGCTCGCGTGCTTTTATGGCGACTTTTTTTGGCCATACTGATCCCATGATGATGCGATGAGTAAAATGGAATGAGGGCCGCAAATGCGACTGTAGACCATGGCCCCGTCAGCCTTGCACGCTTTAGTATCAACATGCAAGTGCCGCGCGAAGGTTTACACGTAGCTAGAACAATTCTGGACCTGATGGCTTACTAAATAAACGAACGCGCGTATTGAGGCTATCACGGGCTTACACGAGGGGGTATGAAGACGAAGCTGCTTGGCTCACCCGTCCAACAGGCACGATCACTGCGCCACTGGAGCCTCAAATAATTCCAACCTGTTACTGTGAGCATTTAGATTCACGCACCATCTCTGTGGCGTTCCGATCCAATGGTACCCATGCGACGGCATCTCACGCGGCCATAATTCTTCTAGAAAGTAGTATAAATGGCCTAAAAGCAGGCCCACCATAATGTCTTTGAACTCCACGTTACTCTGAACAAGAGTGAAGAGGAGCTCAATGAAAGGGTAATATGGCGCGGTTATCGTGAGGACACCTAGGAAGGTGACATGCATATGCCGACTTTTTCGGCTCCATATGTATGTGAGAATCCATGAGAGCGGGTATGACATGAAACGTATTGAGAGCAAAGATCCAACCAAAAGGAGTGATAATGATGAGCAAAGGAGGAACCAAGCGTATTGTGGGCGCCGTGTTGGACCGAACGTATGCGCCTCAAGATCGCTCGCAAAGCGAACAAGTTCGAGAATGCGGATTGCGAAAATCAATCCAATTTTACCAAAATACATGAATGCAGTAACAATACGCCAATACTGGTGCTTTCGAAATACATAATATGTCGAAAAGAACAACTGATGCTCCGATACGAAGCCAAGATGCTCAAGCATTGTCAAGCACAAAGCACCTGCTATCCATACAGATGTAAATGCAGGAAGGTTTTGCAGATCCATGGCAGACACTGTTAACCAGGTGACTGTGTGCCTGCGTGTGAAACTAGGCTGGAATGAAGCAATGCTCCACGTCGCGTTTTACCCCATCATTGTGTGGTCTGTGGAGCCTCCACATCTGGCTCGCACCCGCTCATGGGAAGCGACTTGAGGCTGTGTCACGGATCTCCATTCACTATGTCGTGTTCTCAGGATGCCGTGCAGGCATGTGTAAACATGCTTCTCCAAACCCCGCCTGGACAAGAAAATCAGGTCTTGCATGATATTAAAGGTATTCTGGCAGGTACCGTATCTTCAGACCACGTTAAGGATCGTGCACGGCCTGTTCTTTTGCAGTACGCTCATGAACAATTACTGCCCGTATCAATAAACTTGGATGGTAAGAGTGATCATGCGATTGTGTGTGATGCAGCAAAGTTAGATGGAAAGTACTACCATCCACGTCTATCCTGTACGTTTGTGCATGATCCTTCCCAGGCGTCTGCTGATCAGGTGACGTCTATACCCCGTCCCTCTGGCGAAGCGGAGACTTTGCGCGCGGCCGTTGATGAGGAACTTTCCAAATATATGCACCGTCATTTTCATGCAGGAGTGTGCAGCACTTTTCTGCCGAGTTCTCACCTTTCTGTGCGACAGGCCACTTCAGAAACTGCATCCACACCGGACGCTGATGTCCAGGGCCGGAAGGAAAGCTCTGTTTCATCTGTTCATGAAACAGCAACTGAGCAAGAGGAAGAAACCAATGATGGGACGTCTCAAAATTGTTCTACTGACCAGGAATTCAAATCTGAGGTGCTCCCGAGTCCACTGACTGAGTGTGCATCGTCCAAGGAAGCCCCCGAACCTGTCTCCATCCCAACCTTGACACTACACATTGTCGGAAACAAGTACAATCTGCGAAACTTTTGGTCAGGCCGGTGGCGCTCGACGTATGTGTTTGATTTGTCAACGAGAGCATTTACGCGGGCCGATATACGTGTTCACACACATTACTTCGAGAATGGCAACGTTCAAATGCAAACGCAATACTCCGATACCATGCCCGCCTTCCAGTCTACCGGCTCTATCGCCGCTGACGTGATCCGAGCGATTGAGGCCCATGAGCAACACTATCAAACCAAGCTCTTTGAGACAACGGATCTGCTGCGCGAAGATGCGTTCAAGGCACTGCGCCGTACTTTACCCATCACGCGCGAAAAGGTCGATTGGGATAAGGCTGTCAGCTACAAGATCGGCGCCGAGTTGACCAAGTAGTCCATCGTGTTGTGATCAAGTTTCACGTGATACGCGTGTCATTGTGAGGCTTGTCCCTCGACACAATGAGCGTTGTGCGCAAGTTCACGTAAAAAAGCACGGAGGCTATGCACATCGCTTTGTATGCTGCGAAGAGACATGATTCTCGAGCGCGGAGTGTGGCACTTTGAAGGGAGTAAGCCTGTAGTCCATGCCGACGTGTTGGCATCTGCGCGGTGCACCTGGCGGGCTTGGTCCATGCCATGGTTATCGAGGCATGCCACGAGTTGCTGGGACTATGTATTGGTGCACTCGGACGTACCATTCCATTTTTATGCGCATTTGTACGCCATCAAACCGCACTGTCTTACCGCGCATGCATGTCTAGAGCTTCATACGAGCACCAAGCTTGAACTGCGTTATGTCTCAGGTACTGACATGCCATGGCATTTGCATGCTACTGGCATTGAACGTGGCTGCAAGGTCAAATGGATCATTCGCTTATGTGTTGATGAGAAACAAGCTCGATTATGTTATCGCGTGCTCCAAAACTGTGTGCAACGTCTCTCTCGTCTGGTCCATGAAATGCAGTGCGGCGAAACAATGCGGCTGTACAAAGACGCACATCATTCACCTTACAAGGGTCAGGCCGAGTGGCTCTTGCATTCAGATCGGCCTGTGCTGATCGAGTCAAGTCCTCGTCATGCGAGTCGCCTACCGCCATTGCAGATGCCAATGTCGCCTACTTGGACGCCGAGAGCCCTTTCTAGGTCGATAGAGCCACTGACGCCGGCCTTGCGATTCGCGTAGCACGACGCCAGCGTGGTTCACGACGACGTGCCGTGCTGATTGACGTCGCCGTCTGCCATTGCTGCGCTCATGTACCGTACATGATGTCATAGTATGTATCTATTTTTAAGCGCCACGAGACTGGGCGATGAATGTGTCAAGGAATCGCTTCAGAGGCTTGACCTCGAGCGACTGGACGCTTTTGGTGAGCTCAAGTGCAAGCTCTGGTGGGCACTGGACGCTGGGCAGGTATACGGTCGACAAGTACTGGAGAAACTCGTCACCGCGTGCGGTATAGAGCGACTTGAGCAGACCGGCAAGCTCCGAGAGCACGAGCTGGGACTGTGCATCCGACGAATCAAACGAGGGCTTCGCAGGGACCTGGAACACAAGGGGCAAGATCGCATCGTACACGAACTGCTCAAAGCCCATAATCGCCTTTTCGTTCGGACGCGCCCACAGCTGCACGAGCTGCGACAAGACGCTGATGGCCGCACGCTGCGTCACAGGCTCGCCATGCGTGACATAATACACGTGGCTTTGGAGGACGGCCTCCAGCTGTGCTTGGTTCTTTTCCGACACCAGCACGTCGTCCATACCGGCCTGCAGGAGGGCATGCACCAGGCCGAAGTACGCACGCTCTGTGTCCGAGCGGCGCACGAGATCGTCTGTACCGTGCACACCCTGGTGCAGGAAGGAAAAGATGCGCGAGACAAGTACGCCAAATACATTGTCCATCACGCTGCGGACATTGTCCTTGTATTTGTTCGTGATAAGCCCAAAGAAATTGAGCAAATCCACAAGCTCGGCTTCAGTGACATGATGGACAAGCGCATGGATCAAAGTGGGTATGTAAGGCAACACAGCTGGCCCCGCAGATGCGACGATGCGTGCGAACGCGCCGCGTGCAGCCTCGCGTACAATCATGAAGCGGTTCAGTGCCGTCAGGGCCATCAGAATCTGCTCTGTGAGTGGCTTAAGTTCCTCAATCCATGCCGGCTCGTGTGCACGATTCGCATCGTAGTCAGGGAAGCCTTTGGTGATGGTGCTGAGAGCCAAGATCAAGTGATGTACTTGCAGCACCAGCTGCAAGTTGCTCGGGTCAGCGGCCTGGACACTTTGTTGCAACTGCTCCGCGAGCGGCTGCGTAATCAGTTTGAACAACATGACCTGTGTATCAGGCATGTGGCCCAACTGCGCGATAAGCAGACCACTCGTGTCAAAGAGGTAAAGCTGGCTGTCAAATGCTGACGCTTTTTCCGTGGCCCTGGCTAGTGGGTCCTCGTCAGCTGACACCTCTGGCAACGTGGCAGTGACGGCTAATGGCATGCTCTCCAATAGACGTGGCACGATCTCCGGTGGGATAGCCGTGCGCGTGTCACGTACGAAGCGGTAAAACAGGTAATTAATTCGTCGTCGCATGCCGTGGTGCGGATTGCACAATCCACGCGGTCCCAAAAATGCCTCGAGCGCTTTCGGGAGCAAGTCGGGCCACAAAACAAAACTCGTGGCATACCGCACCACACACTCAAAGTACTGCAACTGCACAACAGGGTGAGGATGCTCACCGATCTGCGATCGGAACAAGTGCTGCAAAATTTCCCCCAGCGCATTCGGCGGAAGTGCCTGGTATACGCTCAGCGCCTGGCGTACGTTACGAGACTTGCCAGGCTCGACAGGAATCTGGACGTAGGAATGTGCACCCAGTCCGATCTTGTTGCCGCGCACAGAGGAAAGAACCTCGCCGCACGAGAAGGCCGCATACAAACACAGCTCAGCCTGCTCCCACGGCAAGTCGGTCGGCGAGCCAACAGCCGCGAGTGTGTTGACGACCAGCGCGTGAATCGTGCTCGATACAAGAGACTCGTCTATTGCAGCAATTGCACCAAGGATCTTCCATTGTGCCATTGCTAATGGGTAGTT
>ERZ501047.530-NODE-530-length-12076-cov-4.970967_pt1 | contig 12076 bp, 10 predicted proteins | sample MGYA00510868_ERZ501047 | MGnify/ENA primary metagenome ERZ501047 (study PRJEB25958, sample SAMN03398593) | human skin metagenome | study: EMG produced TPA metagenomics assembly of the Human Skin Microbiome Metagenome (human skin metagenome) data set. | reverse complement strand
GGCGCCCTCCTCGTCGACGTCCGCACCCAGGCGCACCGGGCGGCGAGCGCGGAACTGCCCGGCGCCTTGGTCATCGACCTGACGGTGCTGCCGTGGCGGCTCGACCCGTCATACGAGTGGCGGATCCCCGAGGCGACGGACTGGGACACCCGTTACGTCCTCATCTGCCGACACGGCTTCTCCAGTTCCCTCGCGGCCTGGAATCTGCGGCAACTGGGCCTGTCCCGGGCCACCGATGTGATCGGCGGGTATGAAGCGTGGGCCGGCGCTGGGCTGCCGACCTGCCCCGGCCCGGCGGATGTCCGCCATTGACCGGACCCGCCTCGCCCGACGCGGTCAGTGACCGGTGAGCGCGGCTAGCACCCGACCCAGCCGGGCGGGGGAGCCGGTACGCGCTTCCTCCCGGTCGGCGAGCGCGGCCAGCCGCAGGCCGGCGTTGACACCCAGCCAGCGCAGCGGTTCCGGCTCCCAGTCCGGCGAGCGATGGCCGACCCATGGCAGTCGGGTCAGCGGAGTGTCCAGGCCCAGCACCAGATCGGCCAGGGTCCGCCCGGCGAGATTCGCCGCGGCGACGCCGTCACCGACATACCCGCCGGCGGAGCCGACGCGGACGCTGCGGTCATAGGTGACCGACGGATGCCAATCCCGAGGTATGCCGAGTGGCCCACCCCAGGCATGGGTGAACTCCACGTCGCCGAGCTGGGGGAGCAGGTCGCGCAGGGTCGCCCGCAGCCGCGCGAACACCTGGGCGTCCGCGTCGAAGCGCGGCGCGATGGCCGAACCGAAGTGATAGGGCGCGCCCCGGCCGCCGAAGACCAGCCGCCCATCCTCGGTGCGCTGGCCGTAGACGATCTCGTGCCGGTGGTCGGTGAAGACCTCGAAGTCCGCCAGCCCGATGCGCTCCCATACCTGCGCCGGCAGGGGCTGCGTCGCCACGATCAGCGAGTACACCGGCGCGACCCGCCGACGCAGCCCCGGCAGGGTCGCGGTCCATGCCTCCGTCGCCCGCAGAACGTGAACTGCGCGTACCGTCCCCGAGTCCGTATGCACGTGCCCCGGCTCCGCGCCGCTCACCCGCACCCCCTCGACGATCCGGCCGCCGAGCCGGCGCACCGCCGCTGCCAGCCCCTGCACCAGCGCCATCGGCTGCACGCGCGCGCAATGCGGGTTGTAGGTGGCGCCAAGCACTTCGCGGCCCGCCATCCGCTCGCGTGCCTGAGCGGCGGACAGCCATACCGTCCCCTCGTCCCACGGCCGCGCGGCGGCCACCCCGGCCTGGGCTCGGGTCACCTGGGCGGGCGTGCGGGCCAGCGCCACGGTGCCACCACGGTGATAGCCCACCCCGGGCATCGCCTCGGCCGCCACCACCTTGCCAACCTCGACGACCGTCTCCCGCAGCGCCGCCAGCAGGGACCGGGCCGCAGCCTCCCCATGCCGGCGGGCCAGATCGTCGGCGGGCACCGGGAAGAGCGCGGACACCCAGCCGCCATTGCGGCCGCTCGCCCCGAACCCCACCCGCTGGGCCTCCAGCACCAACACGTCCAAGTCGGGCCGGGCCTGCAGCAGGTAGTAGGCGCTCCACAGGCCGGTGAATCCGCCGCCCACGATCACCACATCGGCCGAGCGCGACCAGGCGGCGCGCACCCGGGAGCAATCCCGCCACACCTCGGCGCCGCCCAGCGGGGCGCCGGCATCCGGATCCCACCACAGGGGAGCCGAGGGGGCCGGGTTCGGGTCTGCTCGCCTCACGCCCCAATGGTGCGGCACGGCCATACCAGCCGCGACTCGGACATTCGCTCACCGCAGGGGTATTCGCACGGGGCGAACTGGGGGCTAGAGTCGGCTCACCCTGCCGAAGACGACCCAGATCGTGGAGCTGAGATCACGTGCGTGAGTTGCGGAACTTCATCGACAACGCCTATGTGGATGCGCGCAGCGACAACCGCATCGACATCATCGACCCGAGCACCGGCCAGGCCGTTGCCAGCGCCCCGGTATCCGGCGCCGATGACATCGACGCCGCCTACACCAGCGCCGCCAAGGCATTCGAGGAGTGGGGCCAGACCACGCCGAGCGAGCGCCAGCAGGCGCTGCTCAAGTTCGCCGACGCGATCGAGGCGCGCGCCGAGGAGTTCATCAAGCTCGAGTCGGAGAACACCGGCAAGCCGCACGCGCTGACCGCCAGCGAAGAGCTCCCCCCGATGGTCGACCAGTTGCGCTTCTTCGCCGGCGCCGCGCGCGTGCTGGAGGGCAAGGCGTCCACCGAATACATGAGCGGGCACACCAGTTGGGTGCGCCGCGAGCCGATCGGCGTCGTCGGTCAGGTCACCCCGTGGAACTACCCGATGATGATGGCGGTCTGGAAGATCGGCCCGGCGCTCGCCGCTGGCAACACCATCGTCCTCAAGCCGAGCGACACCACCCCGGAGACCACCCTCCTGCTCGCCGAGATCGCGGCCGACTTCCTGCCCGCCGGCACCTTCAATGTGGTCACCGGCGACCGGGACACCGGCCGGCTGCTAGTGGAGCACCCCATCCCGCAACTGGTGGCGATCACCGGCTCCGTGCGCGCCGGGATGGCCGTCGCCCAGAGCGCCAGCTCGCAGGTCAAGCGGGTACACCTCGAGCTGGGTGGCAAGGCCCCGGTCGTGGTCTTCGATGACGCGGATATCGACGCCGCCGTCGAGGGGATCGCCACCGCCGGTTACTTCAACGCCGGTCAGGACTGCACCGCGGCCACCCGGGTGCTGGTGGGCGCCGGCATCCACGACGACTTTGTCGCCGCGCTCGCCGCATACGCCAAGGAGAACGCCAAGGTCGGTATGCCGGATGACGAGGACGCCCTCTTCGGTCCAGTCAACAACTCCCGCCAGCTCGAGCAGGTCTCCGGCTTCCTGGAGCGGCTGCCCGCGCACGCCAATGTCGCCACCGGCGGCAACCGGATCAGCGCGTTGGGCGATGGCTACTTCCTCGAGCCCACGGTCGTCTCCGGCCTCAAGCAGGACGATGAGGCCATCCAGAACGAGATCTTCGGGCCGGTCATCACCGTGCAGCGCTTCGCCGACGAGGCCGAGGCGCTCGGCTATGCCAATGGCGTCGACTACGGTCTGGCGTCCTCGGTGTGGACCAAGGACTTCGGGCGTGCCATGCGGATGAGCAAGCACCTCGACTTCGGCTGCGTGTGGATCAACACCCACATCCCGCTGGTCGCCGAGATGCCGCACGGCGGGTTCAAGCAGTCCGGCTATGGCAAGGACCTGTCGATGTACGGCCTGGAGGACTACACCCGGGTCAAGCACGTGATGGCCAATATCGACAGCTGAACTCGCGCTGCCGCCGCACTTTTTCGCTCACCCCCGGCCGAAAGACGAACCGCCCGTGCCCCCTCCCGCGTCTCCCCGTCGCCGTATGCCGCCCGCCGACCCCGGTGTGCGGGCCCTCATCGGTTCAGCGCGCGCCGCGTCGCTGAGCCGCCGTTCGCTGCTGTCCGCGGGGGCATTGGGTGCCAGCGCTGCGGCGCTGGCCGGCTGCGCCCCGCCGAAGCCGCCGGCCGGTGGCAAGGCGGCCCTCGCCCTGCCCACCGATGTCTCGGCGCAGGACAAGGTGGTGCACTGGGCCAACTGGACGGCATACCTGGACTATGACGAGGACGCCAAGAACTATCCGACGCTAGAGGCCTTCATCAAGAAGACCGGGATCCGGGCGACCTACGCCGAGGACATCGACGACAACGACTCCTATGTGAGCAAGGTCCGCCCACAGTTGGAAGCTAAGCAGGACATCGGCAAGGACGTCATCACGCTGACCGACTGGATGGCGAACCGGATGATCCGCGACCAGCTCGTGCAGCCGCTGGAGCTAATCCAGATGCCGAATGCGGGCAACCTGCTGCCGGCGCTCAAGGACGTCTCCTTCGACCCGGGCCGTAATTACTCGCTGACCTGGCAGTCGGGTTTTGCCGGGATCGGCTATGAGAAGGAGAAGGTCGGCCGGGAGCTGAAGACTCTCGACGATCTCTTCGCCGACGACCTCAAGGGCCGCATCGTGGTGCTCTCCGAGATGCGCGACACCGCCGGTCTGATCATGCAGTGGCAGGGCGTCGACATCGCCGGCAAATGGGGGCGGGCGGAGTTCGACAAGGCCGTGGCCAAGCTCGATCAGCTCATCAATGACGGCTATATCCGCCGGGTCAAGGGCAATGCCTATCTCAACGACCTCAAGAGCGGCAACGCCATCGCGGGCATCGTGTGGAGTGGCGACCTCTTCGTGCTGCGCTACGAGACCGAGAACGACAACTGGCAGTTCACCATCCCGGAGTCCGGCGGGACGCTGTGGTCGGACAACATGATGGTGCCCATCACCTCGACGCACCGGCGCAATGCCGAGACGCTGATGAACTACTACTACGACCCGGCCGTCGCGGCGCAGGTCGCGGCATACGTCAACTATGTCTGTCCGGTGGTCGGCGCACAGAAGGAAATGGAGAAGATCGATCCCGATCTTGCCGAGAGCCCGCTGATCTTCCCGACCGAAAAATACTTGAAAGACAACAATATTCAAGGATTCCGGGCGTTGACGCCGGAGGAGGATTCCGAGCTGTCCGCGGAATGGGCCAGGGTGGTGGGCAACTGATGGCCGGCTTCCGGGAGGCGCAGGGTGACCTGCGGATCGACGCCGTGACCAAGGAGTTCGGCGAGTTCACCGCGGTGGACGATTTGAGCCTGCAGGTCCCGCGCGGGTCGTTCTTCGCGCTGCTCGGCCCGTCGGGCTGCGGCAAGACCACGACCCTGCGCATGGTCGCCGGGCTGGAGCAGCCCACCCGCGGCCGGATCCTTATCGGCGATACCGACCTGACCGGTTCGCGCTCGTATGAGCGGCCGGTCAACACGGTCTTCCAGTCCTATGCCCTCTTCCCGCACCTGAGCGTCCGGGACAATGTGGCCTTCGGGCCCAAGCGGCGCGGGCTGAAGGACGCCACCCGGCTCGCCGACGACGCCCTCGACCTGGTCCAGTTGAAGCACCTGGCCGGTCGCAAGCCGACGCAGCTCTCCGGTGGTCAGCAGCAGCGGGTCGCCGTGGCCCGCGCCCTGGTCAACCGGCCCGAGGTGTTGTTGCTCGATGAGCCACTGGGCGCCCTCGATCTCAAGCTGCGCCGGCAGATGCAGGTGGAGCTCAAGCGCATCCAGACCGAGGTGGGGCTCACCTTCATCCACGTCACCCACGACCAGGAGGAGGCCATGACCATGGCCGACACGGTCGCGGTGATGAACCACGGGCGCATCGAACAGATGGGCCCGCCGGCGCAGCTCTATGACCTGCCGGTCACCGCATTCGTGGCCAACTTCGTCGGCCAGTCCAACCTCGGCGAGGGTCGAGTGGTCGACCGGGACGGCAACTTCCTGGTGGTCGACGTCAGCGGCTCGCGGGTGAAGATCCCGCGCGCCCGCAGCCAGGTCACCTCCGACCGGGTGCTCTTCGGGGTGCGTCCGGAGAAGGTGCGCATCCACCGCGAACGCCCCTCCGGGGTGGGGGATGACATGCAGGCGATCGTGCGCGATGTCTCCTTCACCGGGGTGGCCACGCAATATCTGGTCACCGTCGCCAGCGGTGCCACCTGGAGCGTCTACGAGCAGAACCTCGACGTGGAGCCGATCGACCTGCGCCCGGGCGACCAGGTATGGATGTCCTGGGAGCCGGGCCACGCCTTCGCCGTGCCCGCCGAGGACGCCGAGATCCCCGACGGGCCGGTGCTCGCCGATGTGCAGACCGGGGTGGCGCCGGGCTCCGCGGACGGCTCCCAGTGAGCGCGCTCGCCCATCTGGGTAGTGCATCGGCCGCTCCCGGCCCGGGCGGCGGGCCGGCCCCGGAGCCCGCTCGGCGCGGCACTTGGCTGCCCTATCTGCTGCTGCTGCCCGGCCTGTTGTGGCTGATCGTCTTCTTCGTCATCCCGCTGGTGCAACTATTCACCGTCAGCCTGCAGTCGAAGTTCCCCGGCTATCCCGGTTATTACTACCGCGACCTCAACTTCGGCAACTATTGGGCGGCGCTAAGCGAGTTCGCGCCACATTACGGCCGCTCCCTGCTGTATGCCGGATTGGCCACCTTCTTCGCGTTCTGCCTGGGCTACCCGCTGGCCTATGCGATGGCCTTCAAGGCGGGTCGGTGGCGCGGGCTGATGATGATCTGCATCATCGCGCCGTTCTTCACCAGCTTCATCCTGCGCACCATCGCCTGGCGCCAAATTCTCGCCGACGAGGGCCCCGTGGTCCGGACGCTGAACTTCCTGCACCTGCTGCCCGGCGGGCACATCACCGAGACCTGGATGGCGGTGGTGGCGGGACTGACCTATAACTTCCTGCCGTTCATGGTGCTGCCGATCTATGCCTCGCTGGAGCGGGCCGATCCGCGGATCGTGGAGGCCGGCGGCGACCTCTACGCCAATGGGTTCACCACCTTCCGGACGGTCACCCTGCCGATGAGTATGCCGGGCGTCCTCGCCGGCACCCTGCTCACCTTCATCCCCGCCGCCGGTGACTATGTCAATGCCGAACTGCTCGGCTCCGACCGCGGCACCAAGATGGTCGGCAATGTCATCGAGAGCCAGTTCTTCAAGGTGCCCGGCGGGTACCCGACGGCCGCCGCGCTCTCATTCACCTTGATGGCGTTGATCCTCGCCCTGGTCTTCGTCTATGTCCGCCGGTTCGGCACCGAGGAGTTGCTGTGAGCACGGTGAGCACCGCGCGCCGGGGCGCGCACGAGCGGGGGCGGGAGACGGCATACCGGCCCTCGGTGGGACGGCGGATCACCAGTTGGCTGGGGGATCGCTTCGCGATGATTGCCGCGGTCCTGGTGCTGCTCTATCTCTTTGTGCCGGTGGCCTACACCTTCGTCTTCTCGTTCAACAACTACCGCAAGTCCAATATCACCTGGAACCCGGAAGGCAGCCCCACCCTCAAGCACTGGGAGAACCCGTGCGGGGCGCCCGGGGTCTGCGGGGCGCTGGTCAAGTCGCTGGAGATCGGCGCGCTGTCGACCCTGGTGGCCACCGTGCTCGGCACGTTGCTGGCATTCGCGCTGGTGCGCTATCGCTTCGTGGGCCGCGGGGCAGGCAATCTGCTGACTTTCGTGCCGATGGCCACGCCCGAGATCGTCTTGGGCGCCAGCCTGCTGACGATCTTCGTCCAGGGTTTTTCGCGGGTGGGGCTGCGACTGGGTTTTTGGACCATCGTCATCGCCCACATCATGTTCTGCATCAGCTTCGTGGTGGTCACCGTCAAGGCGCGGCTGCAGAGCCTGGATCCGCGCCTGGAAGAGGCCGCCCAGGACCTCTATGCCGGGCCGGGCTCGACCTTTTGGAAGGTGACCTTCCCGCTGGTGCTGCCCGGCATCGCCGGCGCCGCAATGCTCGCCTTCTCGCTGTCCTTCGACGACTTCATCATCACCAACTTCGTGTCTGGCTCGGAGACGACCTTCCCCAAGTTCGTCTACGTCTCCTATCTGCGTGGCGTCCCGGCGCAGGCCAATGTCATCGGCTTCTCCATGTTCGTGATCGCGGTGCTGCTGGTCATCGCGGCCCAGGGGATCGGCAAAGTTCGCAGATCCCGATAGCCCATTACTGCCCGCGCGGGTGGACAATGGCGCCACGAGCTGCGCGGGCCGGCCTGCGGTGAGCTCACGACATACCAAATCCATATCAGGGCGCACCGGAGCCCGCAGATCAAGGAAGTGAACCCCATGCGGGTCCTGATGATCGGCGCCGGTGGCGTCGGTGACGCCGCGGCCAAGATCGCGGTGGAACGCGATTTCTACGACATCTTCGTGGTCGCCGACTACGACCTGGAGCGCGCCAATCGGACGGTCGCCTCGGTCACCGCCGAGCGACCGGACGAGGTGCGTTTCCACGCCGCCCAGGTGGACGCCTCGGACGCCGATGCCGTGGCCCGGCTGATCCGGCTGGTCGGCGCCACCCACGTGCTCAACGCCGTCGACCCCCGGTTCGTGATGCCGATCTTCACCGGCTGCCTCGCGGCGGGCGCGAACTACCTGGACATGGCAATGTCCCTTTCCCGACGCCACGACCAGGACCCGTACAGCAAGACGCACGTCAAGCTCGGTGACGAGCAGTTCGCCCTGGACGACGAATGGCGCGGCGCCGACGCGCTGGCGCTGGTCGGCATCGGTGTCGAGCCGGGGCTGTCCAATGTCTTCGCCCGGTATGCCGCCGACCACCTCTTCAGCTCGATCGACGAACTCGGCACTCGCGACGGCGCCAACCTTGCCTACCTGCTGCCCGATGGCTCCGAAGGCTTCGCGCCCGGCTTTTCGATGTGGACGATCATCGAGGAATGCCTCAACCCTCCGGTGGTCTGGGAGAAGGAACGTGCGGAGGCCGGTGGCGGCCTGGACGCGGGTTTCTTCACGCTGCCGCCCTTCAGCGAGCCGGAGGTCTTCGACTTCCCCGAGGGCATCGGCCCGGTCGAGTGCGTGCACGTGGAGCATGAAGAGGTCCTGCTCATGCCGCGCTGGCTGGACGCGCAGCGGGTGACCTTCAAGTACGGCTTGGGCGAGCAGATGATCTCGATCCTGCGGGCGCTGCATACCTTGGGCCTGGACAGCACCGACCCGATCACCATCAAGGGCGTCTCCGTGGCGCCGCGTGACATCGTCGCCGCGGTGCTGCCGGACCCGGCGACCATCGGGCCGCAGCTGGTCGGCAAGACCTGCGCCGGGGTGCTGGTCACCGGCACCGGCAAGGACGGCCAGCCGCGGGCGACCTACCTCTACCACGTGGCCGACAACGAGGTCACCATGCGCGAGTATGGCGCCCAATGCGTCGTCTGGCAGACCGCGATCAACCCGATCGTCGCCTTGGAGCTGCTGGCCACCGGCGTATGGAGTGGGGCCGGTGTCCTCGGGCCGGAGGCCTTTGACTCGGTGCCCTTCCTGGAGTTGCTGGCCGCGCCGAAGCCGGCGGGTTATGGCTCGGCCTGGGGCATGGAGGAGCGCTGACCTAGGCGCGAAGTAGTCTCCGGGCCATGCAGTTGAAGAAGGCCGACCGGCAGTTGCTCATGCTGCTGGGCGTGCTGGCCTGCCTGGTGGTGCTCTGGTGGGCCTTGACCTCCGGCAGCGGGGGCGGGGAGATGGGTGGGGGCGGGCCCACGAGCACCGGGGTCGTGGCTGATTCGACTAGCTCGCCCCGCCCTACCGGGTCGGCCAGCCCCAGCGGATCGGCCAGTCCGACGAGCCGAAAGCCCACGCGGAGCGGGACGGCCTCCCCGCGACCATCGGGGGAGGCCACCCCGGTCTCCGGATTGGCGACGATCGCGGAATCCCAATTGCCGCCGCAGGCCCAGGACACCCTGGAACTGATCCGGGCGGGCGGACCTTATCCCTACCGCGCGGACGACGGGGTATTCGGCAACCGCGAGGGGATCTTGCCGCCACGGGCGCGGGGTTACTACCGGGAGTACACGGTGGTGACGCCGGGGTCGGATGACCGCGGTGCCCGGCGGATCATCGGCGGGTCAGGTGGCGATCGTTATTACACCCAGGACCATTACGACAGCTTCCGGCAAATCCTCGAAGGCCGCTAAGCAGGCGAACCGGGCGTCGATCAGGGACTATGAGCCCAGCTGGTCGCCGAACGCCGAGGGCGACTAACCCGTCGGGCGCACTCGTGCGGGGTCCGGGTCTCTCGTGCGGGGTCCGGGTCTCTCGTGCGGGGTCCGGGCCGGTGGTGCGGGGGTATAGCCCCGCACGACATTGGCCTTCCCCGCACGACACCCGTCTTCCCCGCACGACATCTCGGCGCTTGGTCCTGCCTGCTGGCCTCCGGTCTGTTGCCAGGAAATGAACGCGAGACAATGGGGCGGTGACGCAGCGCACGCCAGAACCCCACCGTGGCTGGGGGCACTCCGCTTCGACGGGCAGCCATCGCTATCGGGTGCGGCGGCATACGGCCTCGACGGGCATCGCCGGCCTGATCCGGGCCGAACAGGAGGCGGGCCGGGAGGTCATCGTCGTCCCGGCCGGGGCGGACAAGGCGCATTCCCTGCGTCGGTTTGCGGAGGTGCTGTCCTTTCCGCCGTATGTCGGCGCCAATCTCGACGCGCTTTACGACGCGCTGCGCAGGTGCGCCGAGGAGCGGCCGGGCGGTTGGTCGCTGATCTGGGACGAGACCCGGTCATTGCAGGAGGGTGACCTCGCGGCATACCACGGGATCGTGGCGGTCCTGGCGGATCTCGTCGACGAGGCACCGCACCTGCACGTAGTCGTCGTCGACCGCTGAGGCGCCGAGACGCAAGCCGGCGATGGGGTAGCGAGATGGTGGTCAGGGCGGCGATTTCGCTACCCGCCGTCGAGGGGAGAATGACGCCGTGACCGCACGCACCGTCGCCCTGCTCGGCTCCACCGGCTCCATCGGCACTCAAGCCCTCGAGGTCATCGAGAGCCACCCCGACCGGTTCACGGTCACCGCGCTGGCGGCCGGGGGCAATATTGATCTGCTCGCCCGGCAGGCGGTGCGCTTCCGGGTGCCGCTGGTGGCGGCGGCCAGCGCGGACGCGGACGCCGTGCGTGAGGCGATCGGTGCCTATGCCGGGGCGGGGGGGGGTCCGGCATACGTGCCGGAGGTGGAGACCGGAGCGCAGGCGGCAACCATCGCGGCGGGAAGCGGCGCCGATGTGGTGCTCAACGGGATCACCGGCTCGATCGGGCTGCGCCCCACTCTTGCCGCCCTGGCGGCCGGCTCGACCCTCGCATTGGCCAATAAGGAGTCGCTCATCATCGGCGGCGACCTGGTGCGGGCAGCGGCGCGGCCGGAGCAGATCGTGCCGGTGGATTCGGAGCATTCGGCGATCGCGCAATGCCTGCGTGGCGGGCGGGCCGAGGAGGTGCGCCGGCTGGTGGTGACCGCCAGTGGTGGGCCCTTCCGCGGGCGCTCCCGCGACGAACTGGACGCGGTGACGCCCCGGGAAGCGCTAGCGCACCCGAACTTCGCGATGGGGCGCGTCATCACCACCAACTCGGCGACTCTGGTCAATAAGGGGCTCGAGGTCATTGAGGCCCACCTGCTCTTCGACCTGCCGTATGAGCGGATCGATGTCGTCGTGCACCCGCAGCAGTGGATCCACTCGATGGTGGAGTTCCACGACGGATCGACGATCGCGCAGCTCGGGCCTCCCCGCATGCTCGTGCCGATCGGACTCGGCCTGTCCTGGCCCGAGCGGCTGACCGATGTGGACGAGCCCTGTGATTGGTCGCTGGCTCAGTCCTGGGAGTTCCACCCCCTCGACGACGAGGCCTTCCCCGCGGTCCGGCTGGCGCGGCAGGTCGGCCAGGCCGGTGGCACCTATCCGGCCGTGTACAACGCGGCGAATGAGGTGGCGGTGGACGCCTTCCACGAGGGGCAGATTCGCTTCCCGCAGATCGTGGACACCGTGGCCCAGGTGGTCGAGGCACACGAGGGCGGCGAGGCCGGCAGCATTGAGGGTGTGCTGGGCGCGGACGCCTGGGCCCGGTCGCAGGCGCAGCGGGTGGTCGCCGACTGACGGGCCCTCGACTCGCCGCCCGCAATCCAGCAGGTGAGCGGGTTGTCGGTGGGGCACCTTAGGCTCGGTCTCAGATCAGCGGGAGCAAAGCCGGCTCTCCGCGCGTTGTTCGATCCGGCTCGCGGTGCGCGGGCCGGGAAGTAGCGAAGTGGGGGTGCGGATGCTCTATCTGCTCGGCGTGCTCTTCGTGGTGGCCGGAGTGGCGCTGTCCATCGCTCTGCACGAGATCGGCCACCTGGTGCCGGCCAAGAAGTTTGGCCTGCGGGTGCCCCAATACATGGTCGGTTTCGGCCCGACGATCTGGTCCACCCGGCGCGGAGAGACCGAATACGGCATCAAGGCGATCCCGCTCGGTGGCTATATCCGGATGATCGGGATGTTCCCGCCGCGCAAGGGGGAGGATCCCGCCACGCTGCGGGTCTCCAGCACCGGCCGGTTCTCCCAGCTGATGGACGAGGCGCGCAACCAGAGCTTGGAAGAGGTGCGCCCCGGCGACGAGGACCGGGTCTTCTACAAGCTCTCGGTGC
>ERZ501047.529-NODE-529-length-12112-cov-4.153935_pt1 | contig 12112 bp, 9 predicted proteins | sample MGYA00510868_ERZ501047 | MGnify/ENA primary metagenome ERZ501047 (study PRJEB25958, sample SAMN03398593) | human skin metagenome | study: EMG produced TPA metagenomics assembly of the Human Skin Microbiome Metagenome (human skin metagenome) data set. | reverse complement strand
CTTGCTGTTGCGGCGGCATGGGTGCACTTGGTACGTCAGGCAAGTCGAACTATTGCGTTAGCTTCTGTATGCAGCATACCTCTGTATCGTCATTGAACTCATCGCTGGCCATGATGACGAAGAAGGGAGCAGCGACGTTCGCTGCGGACAGAGGAGGAATTGTACGACACACGCCCCTAAAGCCACGTGGCCCGCGAAAGAGATGGAGCCCTTCTTCTTGGCCTCCCATCTTGCCTTTTCGTCCACACACATGAGTGAGTCGATCCTTGCCGCGTTGTCAGCGCTGTCTATCAAGGCAAGCGAGCCGCGCTCCGCCACGCATGCCTCTGCATCGTCGCAGGGTGAATGGGCAGAAGCTCTCTCTGCTCTGCCTGACACGGCCAAGCCAGCCAACTACCGTTTGCTCAAGACGCTTGTTTTCAAGCCCAAGACGGCCAAATCGGAGACGCCCATTCCCGTGATGGTTGTGACGGATGAGGCCACACAAACGAGTACGCCGGCCATTGGTGCGCATCTGAAGCTTAAAGAGTTGCGTCTGGCGGTGCCGGAGCTGCTGCACGCGACACTGGGTGCAACCAAGGACGATGTGTCGCCCTTCTCCGTGACGGCGGAGAATGCAAGCAAGCTGCGTGTCGTTGTGGACCAAGATATGGTTGATTCTGGTGCCATATATGCTGTGCATGCTCGCTCGGCGTCCGAGACTGTGTTTGTGACGGGTGCGGCGCTGGTGGCCTACCTGACGAATGTGCAAGCCTCGATGGACACGGTCGCATTCAGCACGCTTACTGCACCTGCCAAGCCGCAGCAGTCGGAAGTCCAGAAGCCCGTGTCCAAGTCGAAGCAGGATGCCAAGATCCAAGATGCCGAGCTCATTGGCATTACCGTGCGCAAGGAACTCGACTTCCCAGAGTGGTACCAGCAGGTGCTCCGGAAGGGTGATATGCTGGACTACTACGATGTCAGTGGCTGCTACATTTTGAAGCCTTGGAGTTATTTTGTTTGGGAGTGTATCCAGGACTTTTTTAATGCCGAGATCAGGAAGATTGGTGTGCAAAACTGCTCGTTCCCCATGTTCGTGTCGTCGGATGTGTTAGAACGTGAAAAGGACCACATTGAGGGCTTTGCACCCGAGGTCGCTTGGGTTACCAAGGCTGGCAAGTCTGATCTCGAGAAGCCTGTGGCTATCCGCCCCACCTCTGAGACGGTCATGTACCCATACTACGCCAAGTGGATCCAGAGCCACCGCGATCTGCCGCTGCGAATGAACCAGTGGAACAGTGTGGTGCGCTGGGAATTCAAGCACCCGCAGCCATTCCTCCGAACGCGTGAGTTTCTGTGGCAGGAAGGACATACGGTGCATCTGCACAGAGAGCAGGCTGACGAGGAGGTGCGCTATATCCTAGACCTGTACAGGCGCGTGTATGAGGAGCTGCTGGCTGTGCCGGTCGTTCCAGGCGTCAAGTCCGAGAAGGAAAAGTTCGCTGGTGGTTTGTACACGACGACCGTGGAGGGCTATGTGCCCACGACGGGCCGTGGTATACAAGGTGGTACGTCGCACGCGCTTGGCCAGAACTTTAGTCGCATGTTCGACATTACGGTGCAGGACCCCAAGGCCTCTGACGAGGTGCGTGGCAAGCCCGAGGGCCGTCTGTTCCTCTGGCAAAACTCGTGGGGTCTATCGACGCGCACGATTGGTGTGATGGTCATGGTGCACGGTGACGACAAGGGTCTAGTGATGCCGCCGCGTGTGTCACAAGTGCAAGTGGTGATCGTGCCGTGTGGTCTCGGTGTCAAGGTGTCGCAGGAAGTCAAGGATGCCGTGAACAAGCTGTGCGCTGACACAGAGGCCCAGCTACGTGGCGCTGGTATTCGCGCGCATGCGGATCTGCGTGACAACTACAACCCTGGCTTCAAGTTCAATGACTGGGAACTGCGTGGTGTGCCGCTGCGTATCGAGGTCGGCCCGAAGGACTATGAGAACAAGTCGGCCGTCGCCGTGCGTCGTGATACGGGTGCCAAGGCGTCGCTGCCGATCGACTCGCTGGTGCAGCGCGTGCCTGAACTGCTTGACAGCATCCACGGTGATATGCTGGCCAAGGCTGACGCGCAGTTCCGCGATCACCGCAAGGTCGTGCTGACATGGGATGAGTTCACGCCGACGCTCAACGAAAAGAACCATGTCATCATCCCGTGGTGCGAGGACAGTGAGTGTGAGGACGATATCAAGGACCGCAGCGCTCGCATTTCGCTGGCCGGCGAAGCACAGGATGAGCGCGCTCCGTCCATGGGCGCCAAGTCGCTGTGTATTCCGTTCGACCAATCGCCCTACCCGCCGATTGAGGGACACAAGTGTCCGCAGTGCGGCAAGCCGGCCAAGTGCTGGACCATGTTTGGCCGTAGCTACTAAGGAAGAGGATCTACTTGCGCTTCTGGCTCGTCGAGCCCTTGGGCAGGTCCCTGACAAACGGCAAAAAGTCGCGGCCCTGCATGTACGGCTGAAGCGGCGGCGGAATGCGCAGGCCGTCGGGCGTCTGCCAGTTTTCCACGAGACAGCACAGCGCACGCTCCGTAGCACACAGCGTGCCGTTGAGCATGTGGCAGTACTGTTTCTTCGAATCACCCTGTTTCTTCATGCCGCAGCGCACTTCGAGGCGCCGACTCTGGTAGTCTGTGCAGTTTGAGCAAGACACAAGTTCCTTGTGCTCGCCCTGGAAGGGGAACCATGCCTCGAGATCGTACTTCATCGCTGCAGCATTATTCAGTGCGCTCGACACGATGGCCACGACGCGGTATGGGATCTGCAGACTCTGGTAGAATTCCTCCGAGTTCGCGAGCATATGGTCGAGCATGTCCCATGAGCTAGCTGGGTCCGTGATGCAAAACTGCTCAATCTTTTCAAACTGGTGCACACGGAAGATACCCCAGGTATCTTTGCCGTGAGAGCCGGCTTCCTTGCGGAAACATGTCGAGTAGCCGGCATACTTGATCGGCAGCTGCTCAGCTGGGCGGTCAAACCACTCGTTCGAGTGGAAAGCCGAGATCGGCTGCTCAGACGTAGCAATCAGGTACTTGTCGTCTTCGTCGCCTGTCACCTTGTACAGCTCTTCGTCAAACTGGTCAAGTTGGGCCGTCTTGGCCATGTGCTCCTTGCGCATCATGAACGGCGTCATGATCTTCTTGTACTCTTTCTTGCGCAAAAAGTCCAGTCCGTAGTTAATTAGTGCCTGATTCAGGTCTACGCCATCGCCTGTTAGGAAAAAGCCACGGTGACCCGAAATTTTGGCGCCACGCTCCGTGTCAAACAGATCAAGGCGGTACATGACTTCGTGGTGCGATAGAAAGTGGTCCTTCTTCTCGAACTTTCCATTCGGTCCATCAGGGTGCCACGTCTTGGTCACCAGGTTGTCGTCCTCTGTCTCAGATACCGGCACCTTGTCACCCACAATGTTACCGATCGTGCCTGCCTTGAGGCGCATCTCGCGCTCAGCCTCCGCTACTTTAGGCTTGAAATCAGCAATCTTAGCATCCTGTTCTTTCTTTTGTGCGAGCTCGGCATCAGCGTCCTCCTTCGCCTTCTTTTTCGTAGTGATGACTTTTTGGATCGCATTCACTTCCTGCTGCATTTGGTTCAGCTGGAATTCGAGGGTCACCCAGGTCTTGTACAGTGACAGCACTTCATCGACAAGCTCTACCGATGCAAAGCGCTTGCGCTGCGACTCGCGTACCACCTCGGGATTGCCGCCCTTCTCGACTTGCAACAGCTGCAGATCAATCATGCTCGTTCACCAAACAGCCCTCAACGTCCACCGGCGTGTCGCTAGGCCACAGGTAACGTCGTCACGTGATCATGGACACGGTGCAGTCGGTGGAACGAACGCCCAGCGCTGCTTTTTCCGTCCCCTACCATGGCCGCTGTGATTGATCTACCATTCGCGTTGCCTGCCGCGCCGAAAAACTACGCGCCTGCTCAGGCATCTTCTTCGTCAGTGTCTTTGACAAGTGTGGAAGTGTCGCCTGTGGGCGACGCCTTCCTCAGTTACATGCGCCGCCGCTTGCGCCAGAGCACATTCGAGGAGGACGATGCTCTTGTGAAGCAGCGCTTGGACGAACACGTTGCTGCGAACACGCAGGTGGACGAGCTCGACAATGACATTGGCGAAGAGCCCGAGAGTCAGGAACTGCTGGACAGCGACCCCATGCAGTGGAAGTCGCTTGATCATTACGCCGTACTGGGTCTGTCATCGCGTCGATACAAAGCGACTGACTATGAAATCAAGATCGCGCATCGCAAGAAGGTGCTCAAGCATCACCCAGACAAAAAGGTGAGCGCGACGGGTGTGAGCGATGATGCTTTCTTCAAGTGCGTCGCGAAATCGTTTGAGATTCTGTCGAACCCCGAAAAGCGGCGTCAGTTTGACAGTGTCGACGAGGGCGTGGATGATGACAACGTGCCAACAGGCAAGGAGAGTCCTGAGCGCTTTTACGAGCTATGGGCCCCCGTGTTCGAGCGTGAAGCGCGTTTCTCGAAGCAGACGCCCGTGCCATCGCTGGGTACCAAGGACAGCACTAAGGAAGAAGTGGATGACTTCTACAACTTTTTCTACAACTTTGACAGCTGGCGCAGCTTTGAATACCTTGACAGCGAGGTGAATGAGGGCAGTGACAACCGTGACGAGAAGCGTTACACGGAGAAGAAGAACCGCAATGAGCGTGCTCGTCGCAAGAAGGAGGACAACGCGCGTCTTCGCAACCTCGTAGACAAGGCGCTTTCACTCGATCCGCGTATCAAGGCATTCCGTGCCGCTGAGCGTGCGGCTCGTGAGGCCAAGAAGAACAAAGGTCGTCCTGGCGTGCCAGGAGCCAAGGGTGCCGCTGAAGTGGCTGCTGAAGAGCAGCGCAAAAAGGAGGAGGCTGAAAAGGCCGCCAAGGAGCAGGCTGAGAAGGAACAGGCTGAGAAGGTCGAGCGTGATGCCGCAAAGAAGGTACGCGAGGCAGCGAAGAAGAACCTCAAGAAGGAAAAGAAGACCATCCGCAACATTATCACGGGTGCCAACTACTTCCAGCCAGAGGGTACGACACCATCTGCTAGCGTGCTCGACAAGCAGCTCACCGCACTCGACGCTCTTTGTGCTTCTCTTGAGCCCGAGCAGGTACTCAGTCTGCGCGAGGCGTGCGAGAAGAGCACGGCCGAAGCTAAGGCCGCTCTGCACAAGGCATGTGAGGAGAAGAGCCTGGGCGATGCATTCGCTTAGGTCTGCGCCATCCGAAATGCATGGAGAATTTGATGTAGTTCTGCGTAGTTAAATACGCCATGCCTTGCAAACCCATGCGCGTACCGTACAGTGATGGGACGCATGTCGGCAGCCGAGTATTCGGCGCGTAATCGGTGCCACGTCTCAGAGCCATGCTCCACGGGATTTGGTGATTCCTGCACAGCCTTGGCGATATAGGTGCCGGCCGTGGTGAGGCGGATATGCTTTTCCAGTGCAAGTTCTTGGAGGCTTGCGCCTTGTTTCCATGCCTCCCAAGCGCGTTGGTGAGCGAGGGGCGCCGACATGGAGTGAGAGCGCTGTGGTTTTCGCAGTCGGTTGTGGGGTGCCTCTTGCATACAAGCACGAATCTCATTCAAGGTGATAGCGTTTCTTCGATAGGCATGGAGAAGTATAGCATGGACAAGCTCAAGAGATACATAAGCGTCCGAAGCAGCATATTCAATCTGCTCATTAGATAAAGGTGTTTGGGTCCATGAGCTGATTCGCGTGGCACCTTTATCAAGGTCCACTGCAAGGTATCCCTTACACAAGTCACGGAGAGAAATAAGAAAACGGTGATTTTGCCATCGCTCTGCGTCAAAACGCCATGCCAATCGGGAAAGCTCTAGTCCTCCTGCTGGTATCAGACCAAAGTCACGATGTAGTTTCGCCAAATCCTGATGGATCGCTACGCCGGTTTTGGGTATATGTGGATCAGTAAGAATAGAAGCAAGTGAATTGGGTAGATTTCTCATTTTTGATAGCTGAATCACGTAGATATCAAAAGCCGTAGCGAGTTGCAAGACAGCCGTCTTGCCCACACTTAACCCAAAGTTCCACTCAAGATCCAGACCAATGATGCGCTCAAGTGTGCCCGTGTTAGCCACAGCATCCGGCAGCGCATTTTCTACCTCTTGTATCCCAGTGAGATAATGTAGTCTTGGAACTTGGTACGCAACTGTCGGCTGTTGAAACGCCCTCATGGCTTTGGGTATCGTGTATTTGGGTCTTCGATATGTGTATGTGGACGAGGCAGGGACATGTGCATCCGCTATTGATGCAGCCATCGCATCAACGGCATTGCTGTACGCGCGCATAGTCGTCCATCGAAGCGACGTAAAGGCACGACCTACACGACGGCCCAGCATCGCACACATGAGACGCCAATCTTCATACGGGTGGCCCAAGCGTACGTGTGTCACGTGGAATGCATGCCTGTGGAGCTCTATGACAGCCACGTCGAAGCGGCCATGGCTTCTTCAGCAATAACCAAGTCGATGGAGTCGCCAAAGTACCCTGGTTCTTCATCATCCATCGCACGAATAGCAGCTAGATGTGAGCTGCTGTCGCCTAAAACGTAGGACAGATAGCCGACGGGGGCGATGAAAGCCCGCTCCGAGTAGTCTACCAGCGCCTTGCCGTCACGGACGCGAATACCCGCAGGCACTGAGGGGAAGTTGCAGCGCATAAGAGTCTGGTGCATTGTCTGCAAGAGAGGCAGAATGCGCTGGTCACCAGTGACAGCGTAGTAGTGGGCTAGGCGCCACGGAGTGCGGCACGCATTCCAGCTCATCTCGCCATCATACTTCGACTCAAGATGCTTGCCCTTAGATGGGTGCCAGCCGTGACGCTTGTCATACACGAGAAAATCGGCAAGCAAACCAGAACGAGGGTATAGCGCAAGCTGTGAAATGGCCACCTGTAGCGTCGACTCCAGCACTTCTTGCCAACGCTGCCGAGACTGGGGGTTGGGATGCTTCATGTGGAAGAGTAGGAACGACGACAAGATAAAGTCTGAACTGCGCGTCGAGTCGTACAGGCGACAGTTTTCTTTGTCATCCTTGCAGCACCAGTCGCCCAGCAGCGGCACATTCAGATCAGGATGTATGCAGTGGGCGAGAACCGCGTCGCTCAGTGCAGCGGCTTCGTAGCCGTATGCACCAGCAGGAAACGAGGAAGAGCCTTGAGGCCAGTTGCGGCTAGCAAGGAACAAGGCAGTCGCAATATCAATGTCGCCATCAGTCGCACAGTCGTTGGCATCTTCGTCAACATAGAGGGTACCTGAGCCGTTCTGGCGAACTTGCCACTTCATGAGGCCATGTCCGTTTCGGAATGACAAGAAAAAAGACAAGAGACCATCAAAGTCATTCTGATTTCCGTGAAGCACGGCAATGAGCATGGCATAGCCATGCGCCTCCGAGCATGTTATGGCGTCGCCATTTTCACCCTGCACCGGTTGGCACATACTCACGCATACTTACTGAGCCATTGTAGAAGCAGTATAGACCCTGATTCTGTCAACATTATAAAAAACGTACGCATGGACTAGAGCGCATATAGTTCGAACACCATTGGTGGTATCGAGCGTCCATCGTGGTGACCACGAAGAAAATGGAGTACCACCGAGTCCACGCCTTGGCATGCGGCAAGCAAGTGGAGGTCACGGCCGTCGTGCTGGATTCCCGCTTCACGAGATACTGTGTTTCTATGTTGCCCACTGAACACAGGCAGCTCCTCATGCTCTTGGCATTTCACGTAGCGGGCCTATTCATGGTCGCCATTCCGAATACGGCGCGCAAGCAGATCGCGGTCAAGTATAACATGCATTACATGATGTATTTTTTCGCATCGCTAGCAGCAGGTGCGTTCACTACCAGCAATATAGCGTATGTAGGAAGCCAGCCATGCAATGGACAAGCAGCCGCTAAAAACTTAGCGGCGACCGGCGCCAGGGATATGGCGGCCCTTGCGCTCAGGCAGCGAGTGAGCCGTCACTGGGGCAGTCACAAGCAAGGGCAGGTTGTCGAAGCCAAGGCTCTGGATCATCTCCTCTGTGTCAGGGTCGACCTCAAGAGGAGCCACCGATGGGTCAAGCGCAGACACCTCGGGCACGTATTGGTCCTTACGCTCACGCTCCTCCTCCTGGAGCTTGAACGAGATGCCACGAACAGGGCCGCGCTGGATACGCCTCATAAGATGGGTCGTGAAACCAGCGATCTTGTTGCGAAGGCGCTTCGAAGGCACAATGGCCACCTCGTCGATCACCTTCTTGTTGGTGTGGAAGTCCACCGGGTTAAGGCGCGGGTAGTACTTCTCGATGAGGACACGAGCAGCGCGCTTGGTAGTCTTCGTGCGGACGCGACCCTACAATGCTGTTAGCTTTCTATTCATCAAGCATACAGGCACAATACGAATGGCCTTCGTCAAGATAAGATACACTCACGCCCGGCGACATGGCAAGTTCTCATCAAAATGTGACCATTTCGATGTGCGAAAAACGGCGTTCTCATATCTTTGTCACACCGCCATGGCATTCAAGCGTTCTTACCGACGCATCGGCATTCTGTTGCACCTGTGTGACACACATACCATATTGTCTTTCCGTTGGTGTTAAAGAAGCAGAAGCGCTGAGCCGGCCGATCCAGCCCTAGGCCCAAGCTTCCTGCGGCACGTACCATGTAGTTTTGAACATGTCACGTGAACTAATATAATTGAGCAAGCTCGCGGAGAGGGAACTGCGATGATATTACAAAAATGCCCTGTTCCACCCGAGAGCGAATTCACACGCTAGGGAGCCGCTCCATCTTCTTCTTGCCCCCTTCAACTTCAATATGGTCAGGATCTCGGTTCTGGTATGTATGAATCATACGTGATATGGGGCTAACAGCATGTGCAGAACGATGCCCTCGTGAGCATTGTGAACGCTGAGCGTCGCGGCAAGCGTCAGGTTCTCATCCGTCCATCGTCCAGGGTTGTGGTCAGGTTCTTGAGTGTCATGCAGAAGCACGGTATGTACCTCTTTAATATGCAAAAACAAGATTTGTCGTGTTGCGAAGCCATCATGGAGCTGTCTACTCGGAATTATAACTGTTGGACTACTGGGTTTCGCTTCCACCAGCGTTCATCTTTAAGGTTCCGAGAAAGCAACGCAGTTTGTTTGGGTCAGTGTGCGTACTACCGTTGGCGCATTCGATCTCTCGCATAATAGGCTCTGCCTGTGATGGCTGCAACATGACGAATATCTTGTTTTGTTTTGAATATCGGTATCAGATGAACTAACACGGTACAGGCTACATTGGTGACTTTGAAATCATTGATGACCACCGCGCCGGCAAGATCGTGGTCCAGCTTGTTGGCCGTCTCAACAAGTGTGGTGTTATCTCGCCACGTTACCCCGTTCCGCTGAGCGAGATGGAGAAGTGGGTGTCGGCAATGCTTCCAGCTCGTTCGTTCGGCTTTGTGGTCCTCACCACCTCGTCGGGTATTATGGACCATGAGGAAGCTCGCCGGAAACACGTATCGGGCAAGATCCTCGGTTACTTCTACTAAGCGCCCACATGTACCTGGAAGGTAAATGTGAACCGGGAGATGGCTGCTTACTCGTACACTCACGCATGAGTTGCGTGTAAGCATCAATCAAAACCTCGCAGCAACCGTGGCCTTTCATTATTTATCCCCGTCGCGGCTTGTACTGTTGTAGATCCTCTACGTGATAGCTGCGAGTCGTAGCCTTGTGCAACGAGATACATGCCTATACAGATGGTGTGCTTGATGAAGGCTGGTCGAGGATGTCGCCATTGTCTTTAGATGGCTGAGGCGTCTGATCTTGTGCTTTATCGTCTTCTTGCATTCTGAGGCGCTTATGATCCGTCTGGCATGTCTTGTTCCCGTCGCCAGAAGAGTCATTATGGGTTCGCTTTGCGTTGGAAGCCGTAACATCGGCTGAGGATGACTCAGACTGAAAAGTGTGAGCTTTCGGGTTCAGTGTCGATGCACATAGAGCAGACTCTTCCGGCAATGGCTTGTAGCCAAGTGATGAACGAATATTCTGCCGCAGTTCCATGAGTGCCGAAACAATACTGTTCAATTCATTCTTGGCATGAGCACTCGCATCATCATATTTCTTGATTTCGCTCTGTAATTGCGCGATGCGGTCACGATGCTGTTGTATAGAGCTGATCTGTAAGTGCATATAACGTACTTCATCATTTCTTCGCGGGATGGGTATGCCAGGATCTTGTTCGCAATAATATTGTATTCGGACACTTGTGCACGGTGTTCCTTGGCCTCGTCGAGTCGTTTCTTGAGCATTTCAATATGAGCTTTCTTTTCAGCGCTTTTTTCATCTGCTGCATCAGTGATATGGGCACGTACGCAGAGCAGTCATCTCTTGTTCATAGCTCTCCATCTCAGCAGTTGATGTCGTATTGGCGATGGAATGGAGTTTGCTTATGTGCTCAGAGAACAGATCGAGATCGGATTGAAGCAGTAGTGCAGCAGCCTCACTGTACAGTCAGTATTCTACCATTGTACTGGGCGTACCGATCCTGACTTGATGAAGATTGTACCAGCACGGCAATCCTCTTAGCGATGCGACGGACATGCTTATCATCCGTACTCAGACGATTCCTCAGTATATCGTCTAAAAAGTAAGAATTTAGATGCACGAACCTTGTTGTTGTGACGACAGAGGCATCAGAGCCGTCGCAGTGTCGCTGTCGACATCCATCGTGGCTGATTTGTGGGACGCTCTGACCTACATGTGGAGTGATCCCAAGCCAAGGAACACGGCGTGCTAATGCCTGGGAAATAAGGCTTCAGTGCCATCAAGCGACACCTCGCAACACATCTATCGACATGGAGTAGCAGGTGGCAAGTGCTTATCAGACATAGAAGGTTACATTCACAGCTATGCCGAGCGCGAGTGACGCGCCGTTCTCAAGGGAATAATAGCACAAGTGAAGCGGAGCGGCCGAGTTAGGACATGAGCTCGCCGCGCTTAGAACGCTGCTACGTTTTTGGCAAACGAGAGGTATCTCTCGAACAGATCATGCGAAGCTTATGCCTTGACATTCTTGGCCGCCTCGTTGATAATGTTACGGCGCTGCTTCTTGAGCACTTGAATCTTGAAGCGCTCAAAGTCAGAAGTGTTCTTACGGGCCTCGCGGGCCTTGAGCGTCTTGGCCCACTTGCTGCTCTCCCACTTCTCAAGCACACCCGAAGCTTCGAACGCCTTCTTCACGGTAGGCGTGCCCGAGGCGCGAGGCACCTTGATCACAAAGCGCGTCAAGGTCATGTCGCGGAAAGCCATAACCTGGCGGGGAACACCGGTAGATGGTCCGTCAATGACACCCTAATACTGTTAGCGTTCTGCTCATATGTTCTGTTGAATAAGGGTGATGCACTTTTCGTCGACATGACTATCAAGGCCTCACCACTCCCAACGCTGTGAGTATACGTACCCTGTTTTGGTCGACAATCTCGACGATAGTGGCGATCTTGCCCTTCGATTCACCATTCGAGATGAGGACGATGCGGCCGACCTCGACGTAGCGCTTGAAAGACATACGCTGAGCACCCATGGCGACTAGAGAACCACACTCGATGGGGATGTGGGAAGAGGATGTAGGCGTTGCCCCTGTCCATGCCCAGCGCATGTGCACGTGATGCATATAGTTCTAGAATGTATTCCACTTGAGCCCACGTGGAGTCGATTATGTGGAGCCCACGTGGAGGAGAGGGTCGGGAGCCTCCTCCACCGCGCACGAGCGCATGTTGATACCTGAGCAACGTCCATAAACCAAATATTTTGGGCCCGTGAGTTGTGCAGCGCGGTAGCAAGAAAGAGCGGTGGTGCATCTTTCTAGTCTTGTAAATCGGTACCGCTTTCTTTGCGACCCAAGTTGCATTTTCCACGGGGCACAGTGATATTGGTTTCATGCTAGACCGCCGTGACACTCGACTCCAGAACATGCCACCAGAGGCAACGTCCCAAGATACCCTCACGCTCGCAGGCGTATTGGCAAGTGCGCCGATTCCAGAAAATACAGATTTGAGTATAGAAGATCGGAAGAGCGTCG
>ERZ501047.527-NODE-527-length-12169-cov-3.887155_pt1 | contig 12169 bp, 8 predicted proteins | sample MGYA00510868_ERZ501047 | MGnify/ENA primary metagenome ERZ501047 (study PRJEB25958, sample SAMN03398593) | human skin metagenome | study: EMG produced TPA metagenomics assembly of the Human Skin Microbiome Metagenome (human skin metagenome) data set. | reverse complement strand
CACTAACACTAACACTAACACTAACACTAACACTAACACTAACACTAACACTAACGAAATTCTCCTGTCCCACAACACTTTCACATGTGATCAAGTCAGTTATGTTCAAACTTCCTCATTTGTTCTACTTGGATTTCCACTTGTCCAAAGCCTAGGCTTGGTATAATCACCCGAAAAACAATGTCTGGAGAAATCACCTTCTGGGAATACCTCGAAAGACTAAAGATATTTCCGTTATGCATCTTAACATGAGCATGTTTGCTTGTATCATCCATAGACCGTGGTCAAAATGTCCCTTGCTCGTTGCCATTCTTAATCCACACGCTTGGCACCACTAATAAATTAATAAACTCGTGTCACTTCGTTGAAATTTATTTGACTCGCGCCTTATCCTGCAAGGAGGCGTCACGAGGGCTGCACTTCTCCATTTGATAATCCTATCCCCTCCAATCGGTAATTTATCCATACGTCTTTTTTTGTCATGGCGCCCTCATAAAAGGGTCTCTCGCCTTCCATTAACGTACTCGGCAATGCTTTTTCTCCCCACATTTGCACTTGTTCTTGCCGGCTTCTCTTCCGCCGCGCGCATCGAATTAAGCCGCGATGACAAGACTCAGCCTTCTCTCGAGGCGGAATTGGAGCACATGCATCAGAAGTACTACGCTATTTCAAAGATTCATCATAACAGGACTGGCGAGCACTTGAACGTTCTGAACATGGACTTTTTCAATAAGCAAAAGCGTGCCCATGGAAAGACTCATCTCCGCATATCGAAGGCTTGGTCCGGCCACATGGAAGTTGGCTTTCCTCCCCAGAAGACCACAGCTGTGTTCGACACGGGCTCGGCAGACTTGGTGTTTGACGAACCCGACTACGACCCAAAGAAGTCCCTTACGTCCAAGAATTTGCATAAGACCTTTGACTTTGACTATTACGACCATCATGTCGAAGGCGATCTCTACGCGGACAGGGTCGCTATTGGTGGTGTCAAAGCTTGGAATGTCGCTGTGGGACATGGTAAGGATGACTATAATAAGGACGTATGTGGTGCTACCTTTGGCCTGTCTTTCAGCACTACCACGAGGAGCTTCTTTGACGTGGAGCAGGATGCGTTCATTTGGGCCGCAAAGAAGCAGCACCTCATTCAGTCCAGCACGTATCAATTTACGCTTCGTCCCAACGGCAAGGCCAGTCTCAACGTCGGCAATGTCGACTTTTCCGAGCTGAACAGTCTCATTCACTGGTCGAACAAGAATACGGACAAGACGTTCTGGAGGGCTGACGTCAAACTCAATGGTCACGCTATCAAGAACGCTATTCTCGACACCGGTACGAGCATTATCACGGGTCCCAACGAAGAAGTCGGCAAATTCTTGAAAAAGCTGGATGGTATCAAGGTTGAGCAGGGTGATGATGGTCTTTACCACGGCACCTATGACTGCAAGAACCCTCCTAGAATGGAATTTGAAGTCTTTGGAAAGAAGCTGCTCTTCCCTGAGGCAGCTATGCAACAGGGATATGTCGGTGACACTTGCACATTCGCCATGGTGGGCTCGAAGGTCATCAATGACTGGATCCTAGGCTCGCCCTTCTTCGAGATTGGCTCGTTCATCTTGAACTACGACCTCCGCCACATGGGTGTCGCTCAGTTCACCTAATGTCCCAATGTTGCCCTTGACTGGTGACACTACATCGCATAATCATGTCAGTACCTATCGAGAACGCTTAGCTAGCAATACCCTTTTGTCAAGACGTTCATAGTACGAATTTCTTTGCATGTAATAACACTACATTGTCATCAAGTGGGCCAAATGGGGATGGCCTCCGCAACAAATCGTCCTCTATACAATCGCAGTTAAGATTCATGCCTTTGTCAGGCCAATTTCATTTGTTTGACACGAGGAGATTCCGACGAATTTTTCCTCTTTTGATAATACTCCAATGTGATGCTCCTGCTTTTCTTTAGGTCTACCATGGCGGCCCGATATGTCGGTTCAGCCATGGCCACCATGCTTGGTCGAAAAAGACTCGCCTTGGGCATGTCCGTGCGCTCTGCATCGTCCGAGCGCTTCACCCACAAACTCGCGGGGGATGGGCTTGCCATGGCTGACGCTACACTTCGCTTTGGGTGTTCATACATCTCGGCAATATCGCTCGTAGAGGTGCTCTTCAATTCATCCACCCATTGACGGACATAAGCACAGCGCTCGTCGAAACGATCGGCTTGACGGGCTGGATTGAAAATGCGGAAGAAAGGCGCGGCGTCCGCCCCTGTGCCTGCAACCCACTGCCAATTCCCAGGGTTGCGGGCTGGATCGGTATCCATTAGCGTATCCCAGAACCACTCTTCGCCCAGTTTCCAGTGAAATCGCAGGTTCTTGCCGTGAAACGAGGCCACGATCATTCTCACTCGATTGTGCATCCAGCCCATCTTCCACAACTGACGCATACCGGCATCTACAAGCGGAATGCCAGTGTGTCCCGACCGCCAGTAATCGTACATGGCTCTTCCATACACCGCATCAGAGCTTGCCGATTCACAATTTTTTTCCTCCTTCAGCTGGGCAGGCGATGCCACCTCGGCCCACGAAAATGCGTCCCATTGGACGTTGTGATTTCGCGTGGCCAAGTCAGGTTGATGGTACAGGAGATGATAGTTGAATTCGCGCCACACCAATTCTCGCTCAAACGTATGAGTCGACTCAATAAAGCTCTTGGAGGTGGATCCAGCGCTACGAGCTCGCCTCACTGCGGAGAGAACTCGGTGCGGACTGATTTCGCCATGTGCCAGATAAGGAGAAAGACGCGATGTCCCTGCTTCGAATGGAATATCGCGAGCGTCCTTATAAGTAGCTAGTGCATGGTCCATGAAGGCTTGGAGAACACGGTGAGCTTCGTCGGATCCAGGTGTCCAGGGAAAAGCGGCTGCCCAGGGCTCTTGGAACTCTGAGGAGGGCCTAGCCCAGTCCAGCACAGTGATATCCTTCTGCTCCGTCAATGCATGCTCCATGCGTGTATACGCCTGTCCGTCTTCGTCTTCGGGCGCACAGGGAGGCTCTTCCAGCAACTGGGGTGAGATGTTGGCAAAGTGCTTGGAAAAGGCCGTGTACACGCGGTATGGTTGTCCCTGTCCCGTCTGAATTTCCCAGGGCTCATGAAGCGTATGCGCAGTGTGGACTCGCTGCTCAATACCAGCGTGAGCCCATATCTCAGCGAAACGTGTATCCTCGTCCTGCGTTGTACCGCCCCATCGTCGATTTACATGAACCGCAGAGAAGGGGAGGGCCGTGGATACAAGGACCTCGGCTATTCTGGGATACGGTGCACGCAGGCAAAAAAGCGGTACGCGCAGTTCTTCGAGTTGCTTACGCAGCTTAGGAAGAGACTTTCTTGTCCACCAGGTAAACGCCTTGCCAGGTAACCGCTGCGTCGGATCTTCGACATAGAATGCGACCACCGCCCCCGCTGACTTGTCTTTGGCAGCTTGTCGGATAGCATGGTACAGCGCCGGGTTATCAAGAGTTCGCATGCATGGCCCTAAAAATGCAAGAACCACCATAATAATAGCGCTGGCGTCGGCACTCGTGGTGGTGTTGGAGTACCAGAGCGAATCTTCTGCACATGGGACCAAGAGCCTGGCGCGGCCACTTTGTTAGGCGGGGAAAATCCGGTATGCGGAATTATCCATCAGCCTGGCCGGGTTGCAAAAATGGCCAATTTTGGACGTATGGGTGGGGGTTGTTGAACTACAACCGCGCTTCGTAGGCACGCACACCAACGTCGACGATGCTATCTGTGTCCTGCCTTTGCCCGTACACTTCGCCATCCTGAAGGCTGGACGGCAGAAACGTCTCCATGAGCTGCCGTGGATGTAAATCATGCAGGATTGAGTGACTACATCAAGGACTCGGACGCCCTTATAATGCATGCCATGTGCTTTTTTCCATGCGATTGTCAAATTTCGCAACCTTGCCATGCAACATAGGCGGCCCGTTCCTATACTCTTTAACAAGGACCACCCTGCCTCTTTGGACGCGTGCTCGTCTCCATGCCGCTGCGCTCGAGGACCCTGGCTAGATGATGTGCCCCAAGGCTGCTTCATTGTCTCTACTCGCACTAGGATCACTCGCACCCTTTATTCCGATCGCGACCTCACGCGCTCAGATAGAGGCTGATTGATGGCATCCTATGGCATATTCACGCTATCTCAAGAGAAAGCGGTACAACTGACGAATGATATATCCGCTCCGACATGGCAAGGAAGCGATTGGATTCCGCGTGCACCGTCATACCTTTCGCTGCCATGAGCAGATATCATATGACATGACATGTACCAAAAACATGGTCGACGTGAACATATTGAGAAATGTACGTATGTGGCATGATGATGCCGTGCTGCGGCTTCCTAATTCTGCCAACGACGTCACACGACAGCCCCTTTAGGGTCACAAATATGTTGGTTCCGTGTGGCTTGGATTCTCTGTAAGTGCACGTGCTCCATGCATCGTATGAAAAAGGTGCCTTGAACGCAGACTCGCATACCCACCGAGCTTGGGTATAAATGGATGGGGTGCTGAGCAGCCACGCGCCTACCAACGATGCGCTTCCTTGCTTTTCTGCTGTGCCTGGTCCCTCTTGCTCTGTGTATCATTGAGCCCCGTGGTATTGATGGTCCTACCTCCCACGAGGCTCCTACGGACCTGCCTATCGACTGGCACATTCTCTCGCAGGCAGCGGGTATGGCCCACGAGCCCTACTGTCTGTTCGGCGACATTGGTGACCGTGTCGGCGATGCGGAAGTACTGTGGAGCAAGGGACACGGCGTCGTGATTCAGCGTGTCAAGATCTTCCATTCCAAGTCGTTGGGTGTGACGGTGAGCTTTGAAGGCACCACCGCCAGTCTGCTTTCCATCTTGCACGATGTGAATGCAGCTCTGATTGATCCTCCGAAGGAAGTGGCACCTGCGTACTGCGAAGGCGTTAAGCTGTTTGCTGGCTTCAGCAACGCCTACATGGAACTGAGGGATGAAGTCTACGAGCAGATCGTCAAGTTCCAGAAGCAGTTCAACGACAAGCGCGTAACGACCACGGGTCACTCGCTCGGTGCCGCCATGGCCGTGCTGGCTGCCATGGACCTGAACAAGCGCCTGGATGACGGCATCTACCGCTCCTTTGCCTTTGGTATGCCGCGCACCGGTAACGGCGCCTTTGCCAACGATGTGGACAAGAAGATCGGCGGTCGCTTCTTCTACATTGTCAACGGTCGCGACTGGGTGCCCCGTGTGCTCCCGCGTGAGCTGGGCTTCCAGCACCCATCGGGCCAGATCTGGATCAACCCACCCAGCACGACCCACTGGAAGTACTACCCTGGCCAGGAGAACCACTACGGTGCCAACTCGGAAGACCCTATCCTGACCTTTGACGACCACCACGGCATCTACTTCCACACCGGCCTTGGCCATGGCCCTGGCAAATGCCCCGCCTCTGTGGGAACGGCCTAATTGCGCATAGTCAAGCCTTTCTCAAAACGTGCCACCCCGCCTTGTGTGCGCGAGCCATGACAAGGCACATAGTTGCGGCACACATAATACATGCACTAAACAGCTGCACACCAAGATAATACGACCCGTCATGCATATCCAGTAGTCGACCGGCCACCGGCGGGCCCACCAACATGCCAAGGCCACCGACAAAGTACGACATACCGATGCGTGTCCCCACCTCCTTCGGGTCGGAAGTAATCTCGGCAACGACGGCTGGCGTAATAGCGACAACAGTGCCTGAAGTGATACCATAGAGCACAATGTATACAATAATACTAGCCGGAGAGTGTATGCCAATCCAGCCAAAGTTGAGCACGGCGCTGGCAAATATCATCGGGACATACATATTCAATGGACCAAAATAATCTGAAAGGAGTGCAGGGACAAGTCGCCCGATGATGCTTGTCGCCTTGAGAATCGGCACCATGTAGGGAGACAAGTCCTCGGACATGTGGCTCGGCCCACTGGCATACGACGTCACGTAGTAGTAAGGCACGTAAATGCCCATGAGGCAAAAAAACTCGCTCACCACGTACCATGCATAGGATGGCTCACGAAATGCATGAAGCAGTAACAATGGGCGGATCTCTTTTGTGCCAGATACGCGGCGTATCACCGCAAGCGATATGACAAAGGTGCCTAGAGCCAGGAATCCCATGACCCGAAATGCATAGCCGAATCCGATGTCCGGCTCTGTTTGGTTGAAGACAATAGGATAAATGATGCTTCCCAGACTGCTTCCCACCGACGAGATGCCGAGGGCAAGTCCCTTCCGTCGACGACAATGAGTGACACACACCATAACACTCGGAATGTACAGAAGACTGCTCCCGATCCCAATGCAGAATCCTTGTGCCAAGAGAACTTGGTAAAAGCGAGTACACAGACTCGTCATCATCATCCCAAAGGTAACGAGAAATGCCCCTATCCACACAAGGATCGTCATGAATCCCATGTCGTACAAGGGACCTACAAGCTGCGATAGGATAAGCGTCAGACATGCTTGGACTGATCCGATCCATGATATATCAAAGGACGACCGATGTGACAAGAAATGCGCCTTGTAATATGCCTGGAATGTACCAAAGCTGTTGACAATCCCCCTGGTGTGAATCAACCATTGCTTACCATGAGTTGAAGAACAGGAAGAACGAACCCACAACATAGAGCCAGGCAGTCCATGGAATTGGGCTATGCCATGGCTCCTGCTCGTGGAGAACCATGTTGCATAGTGTCTAGTCCTTGCACACTATGCGCCGTGCGTCCATGTCCTCTCGCTCACGTGGCGCCGTGTAGGCGGGAAATGACTCACACGCGCGTCCCCTGGTTACTGGCAATTCTGTCAAATCAACCCGATCTTTCCTGGGATGCCGTTCTCGTCCATGGAAACATAATTCCTCGCCTCCTTGACGCGCGCAATTTTCCTCATGGGTAAAATGGTATAGATAGATTCTCGTCGCGCATGCCAAGTGTACCGACGGTCAACCATGTCACCTTCCAGTCATTCCCAGTTGGCGCGTCGCCGTGTGTATTATCTTGGTGTTATGCATTGTAGGATGCCTTTCCTCAGTATTCGTGCTTGAACTCACCCCGTTTGGCCTCCCTCTTCATGGTCAGTTCCATTGACAAGAAAGCGAGTGCCATGCCATGCACGCTTCACGTGTTCATCTCTGCGGTGCTTGGTTTGTATTGTTGGTCCCTGCTCGATCACTGATGCGACGTGAACGACGTATTATACTCCTCATACAATGTCACAAAACAATCCAAGTTGTCCAGCACGGTACTCATATGCGGCGGCTCGCACTGGCCACGTTGCGAAAAATGGGACGTACCTGCATATACAAATTGTTGAGGGATGGAGAAAAAAGAATTTTTGCGTGTCTTGGTGTTTGCTGCCATACGCTTCTCAAGAGGGCCAAGGGACCATGCGCTTCCCTAGAGATGTTTTGAGCGGATCCAGCATCGCATAATCCACGTATTCGTTCACGCACCATATTCCATCGATTACCACGCCTACATAACATCAGAGTTAGTGACCGAAGTCCACTATCACTTCTCATCGTGCCGAGACTGATCACGCTGCCAACATGAACGCAAGAGCGCGCGTTCTAAGATAGCTTTTTTGCAGTTGACCAACAAATTCACACATTCGTTGTGCATCATGCCAAAGACATTCCATGATCCATTGGGCACGTCGAAAAAAAAGAGCGCGACTCGCCCTGCATGTCCATAAACGCCGGCCAAAGAAGCCATGCAGTTCGAGAAAATCTGCACGGAGAAGATGTATCAAGCGTCAGGAATTCAGGCGACAAGAGTAGCCATTACGCTTCGCACACGAAACAGGTACAACGAAAAAATACAACTTTTGATCAAAAGCTACACGGTGACTCAAGCGTGATGGATCTTGGATCCATGTAAACTATGTGGCCTCGTTTAAAGGTGGGATATGTGACATATAAAACAGGGGATTTACGCAGGCCAGGCAACTGTGGGGGAAAGCCTTGACGCTCCAAGCGGAGTTAGTAAGAGGAGGCATGTCGAGTCTCACGCTTTTCTTGCCAGCGTGGCCCAAACCGAACGAGGAGAAACGTAACCGGGATAGGACATACCAACGCCACCAGGGAATACAAGGTAAAAGTCCAGCCCGTCCCGATACCGTCGATGATATATTGCGTCACGGCGACTATCACGGCGCTTAGTATGCACCGAGAGATATTGACAGACGCAATGATTGAAGCACCGAGATCTGGGTATAAGTCAATCAGCAGCGCATTGCTAAGGTCAGCATGCGATCACGTACATAGCAGTGAAATACATCATTGATGCGGTCATGGTAAAAAAGACAATGGTCAATGGAGCAGCAATGTGCACACGCTTATCCAGGCACCATGCAAAGGCCATAACACCGCAGCAAAAGATCACGTTGAAAATGGGACCCAATTTCAATCGAGCTTTGTACAGATTCAAGCGGAGACCATGCTTCCTTTTAGCACGTTGGTATTCGGAATCAATTAAACGACCCGACAAGATACTGCCCAATGCAAAACCTGCACCCAATGGCAGGTAGCACAACCCAATCACGATGGTATTGTAGTCATAGTTCGAAGCAAGAATGGGCGAGAAAAAGGAAGACGTGACAGAAAACAGGGCAAACGGAATAGCATAGGACGCCACCAGCAACGAAATATCCAGTTGGCCATAGACCAGCCAAGGCTTCTCGAATCCCATTTGACGGATGCTCAAAGTAGACACTGGATGCATGAGCGGCGGTGCTCGCTCGTTCGCGCCTGGCTTGGGTGTCCATCGCATCGGCACCCACGGTTTCCATATACCACGAGGCTGCCGAGACCCATCGCCCATCAACTTTCGGAGTGTCTCTGGCAGAAACAAGGCCAGCACCACATTTAACAGACCGCCAAATGCTGCCAGGAAAAAAAAGGGGGCGTGCCAATCCCAGCGATGCGATACCAAACCGCCCACCACGGGAGCGACGCACGGACCAAGCAATACACCTGACTGAAAATAGCTCATGTACCGTCCCCGCTCCTTTCTCCGAGCTATGTCGCCGATGAGACCGGCACCAATAGCCATAGCACTGCTGGAGCCAAATGCCTGTACCATGCGCAGCACCAGTAGAAGCCAAAAGGTATTCGAGAAGGCCAGACCAAGGTTGGCCCCGAGCAAGACCGTAAAGGTGCTGAGCAAGATAGGACGACGACCCAGCTGATCGGAGAGCGGACCCCAGAAAGAGGGCGAGAGTCCCTGGAACACCAAATACAGAGTGACAGAGAGCAGCGTGTCCGCTCGAGAGATGTGCAATTTCTTGCTAATCTCGTCCAGTGCGGGCACGTAAATAGTGCTGGAAAATGGACTCATGAATCCAGATACACTTGCCAACGCCACTATCATCACCTTGGCCCATGGTAGCAACGATGAAAAGGCTTCCGCGTCCGGGTCGACGACTGGCTTGCTGAGTGGCAAATCCTGCCGCTCTTCATCCTGCGGTGGCCGTGTGCGAGGCTGTGTCGTTTCTTGGGAGCCCATGTCAATTCTACGACGCTACACTTAGAGTCGCTACGGCCTATATCTGCGGGCACTCCCAAGTGGATCGCAGTCGAGCCTAGACACAAATGGAACAGAGGAAAGATGCATATGTACGACCATGTTTATCTACAATTTATTCACGTGACACACACTCACGCCTGTGCTTCCAGGTGGGACCGTACCGCATCACCGCCCATGCCATGGGCATCGGGGCCAAGAGGGAGACCAGCCCAAAGATAGTCTGCGTCCATCCATAGCCAATGGCATCAATAATGTACTGGGAGGCAGCAACGAAGCCTGCGGCTGTGAGGCATCGGCCAATGTTCAAGGCTGCCGTGACAGAGGCTGCTCGTTGGGGATATATGTCGACCAGCACCGTGTTGATGCAATTAAAGTACATCACAGCGAACCAGCTGGCGAAAAATTGCATGATCAGCGGTGCGGCCAGGTAAATGGTATAATTCAGCAGCCACCCATTGACAATGAAAAAGACCGAGAACAGGATGTTGAAGAGGGGCATGTACTTCATTCGAACGTGATGAAGGTTCAATTGGTCGCCATGCACGCCCATGGCCCTCGCGTATTCGCGATCCAAGAGATGGCCCACGGCGATGCTTCCCGCAGCACTGCCGCACCCAATGCCCAAGAAGCAAAGACCCATCTGCCACGAATTCAATTCGTAATTATCATACAGCACGGGCGACAGGCACGAGCTCATCAATGTGAAACTTCCGAAGGGAATGGCGTAGGTGGCGATCATCAAGGCCACGTCTGGCTGGCCATACATCCGCCACGGTTTGTCGAAACCCATCGTCTTGATGTGAAGCTTGGGTGGCATCTTCATCGGCTTGGGTTTCGTCCCGTAGGTCCTTTTTGTCCACAGAGGAACGATCGTTCGCCACACTCCCACGGGCTGCAGGGACCCATTGCCGACCAAGGCACGAAGAGACTCAGGCAGAAAGAAGATCAAAAAGATCATGTACACACCTCCAAACGCACTGAGGAAGAAAAAGACACCGTGCCAATTCCACGCCTGCGCCATGAAACCGCCCACGATCGGACCAATCGATGGGCCGAGCAAGGTGCCAAACTGAAAGTAGCCCATATACGAGCCGCGCTCTTTTTGCTGCGACACATCGCTAATGCATCCGGCGCCAATCGCGATGGCGCTGCTGGCGCCACACGCCTGGAGCATGCGCAGGACCAGCAGGAGCCAGTACACATTCGTAAAGGACAGACCCAGGTTGGCCGCCAGAAAGACCAAGAACGTGCATACGAGGATAGGCCGACGGCCATAGGTATCTGAGAGAGGAGCCCATATGGAGGGCGAAAGGCCCTGGAAGATCAGGTACGTCGTCAACGAGAGCAGTGCCTGCGCCGATGAGATATGCAGGTGCCGTGAGATATCTGGCACAGCCGGCATGTATATATTGATGGCAAACGGACTCATGAAGCCTGAGGCGGACGCCACCGTGACGATGAATACCTTGAGAGGCCGCGGAAAGGCCGAGTACGGCTCATCTGCCACTACTGTCTCGGCCTCTTTGCCCTCCTCTTGTACGGCAGGCGTCTCAGCCTCGTGTGATGCCTTTGATTCTATGTCCAGGGACGATGCATGTTCCGATGAGGACATGAAAAAAAAAATCGGTGAGAAAATCTGTACGCCATATCCTACGTGACACACGTGGCTGATACCTCTAGAGTTTGGCGTAGTCGTACGGGCCACCCTTTTCGTAGGCACGAAGGTAGGCGGGTCGCTTGTGCACCATGTCCACCCAGTTCTTGATGGGCTCAGGCACTCGGCTCGCGTCCAAGCGACCAGACGTGATGGCCTCCATCGGGAAGAGCATCTGGTAGTCCGCCGCTGTGGGGTTGCCGTCCTTGTCGCCACCGGCGAACCACGCGCGGCCATCGCTCTTTTCTTGCGTGAGCGCATCAGCGGACAGCTTGATCATGGCATCCAAGTCGCGGTCGATCAGAAGACGGCGGACCTGGTTTCCGACCATGTTCAGAATAGGGCGGATAAAGAATGGCGCTTGGGTGGGGAGCAGCATGAAAATCAGGAGGAGCACGAGCTTGGGCATCAGGCTGGCCTCGCTAAACTGCGTCCAAAAGTCATTGTCGTCTTCGCGCTCCTTCGTAGGCACGCCGCGGCCATTGCCGTAGTACTTGATGAGGTAGTTGATGATGGCGCCACTTTCCGCCACCACCTTGTTGCCCCGGTCCGTGTCGGTGATGACGGGGCTCTTGCCGAGGGGATGCACGTCCCTCAGCTCCTTAGGCGCTAGGTGATCTGCGCCTCGCTGGTAGAACTTGATCTCATACGGGATCTCGAGCTCCTCGAGCACCCAGAGAATCCGCTGCGACCGCGAGTTGTTGAGGTGGTGTACAATAATCATGGTGGGAGTGCACGGACGGACTCCACGGACATCGGCTTTCTATGTGACACGCACTATGGGAGCTCGTAGCTCGTTGGGCAGCCCAGGCCCCACCGGCCAATCGTTTCCATCGCACGCGAGTCGCCGCGCGCGATATCGTCCTCCTTCAAGAGACGGGCGAGCATGTGCCAGGGGTTCTTGCCC
>ERZ501047.518-NODE-518-length-12363-cov-3.817030_pt1 | contig 12363 bp, 10 predicted proteins | sample MGYA00510868_ERZ501047 | MGnify/ENA primary metagenome ERZ501047 (study PRJEB25958, sample SAMN03398593) | human skin metagenome | study: EMG produced TPA metagenomics assembly of the Human Skin Microbiome Metagenome (human skin metagenome) data set. | reverse complement strand
GTGGGCTGGGGTCACCTGGCTCCGCGAGGTGGCCACGCAGGTGATCGAGAGCGTCGTACCGCCCGCCGCATCGCCGCCACCGCCGCCGCTGCCCCCCGCCCTGTGCCTCGCGCCCGGCGTCGTGAGGGCGATCGCAGCCGTAGGATGGACGGCCGTGGCACTGTGGACAGGCGTGCACTTCGTGCGCCACTGGCGCCGTGCCAGCCGTCGAAGCGTCGCTCCGCTGAAGCGCACGCAGTGTGTGCTTGTGCTGGGCGGTGATACGCCGCTTGGACAGTCGGTCGTGGAGTACCTGCTCGCTCACAACCTGATCGTACTGGCGTCCGTCTCGAGTGCCGCCTCAGCTCGCGCGCTCGAGGCACGAATCGACCCAGAGATGCAGGGATACGTCCGAACGATCCAACTACACGATGCTACCTCTTTCGTACATGCCGTACATGCCAGTTTGTGCCTGCGCTACCCGTGGACGGCCACGGGCGATCCGTACGCCCGCCCCGGCCAGGCCGTCGAGTGGCTCGGCACCGTCAACACCCTCGGCACGACCGACACGCTGCCGGACGTGCTGCAGCGACTGGCCTCCCTGCGACCTCATCGCATGATCCACATACTACCAGGCTCCTCTCGTGCTAGCTCGACAGCGATAGGAGCACCGTCAGTGACACTGCATGCGTCGCCACGCTCCGAATCGCGCGTCTTGGCACGCATGCTCCGCCTCCTTCTTCCTAGCCGCACATGGCGCGCGTGCCTCTCGTCGTGGCTTTCCTCCTTAGGAACCCGCCTGCGGTCGCTTATGTAGCGTGGTGCATAGGTATGCGCACAAGGGCCTCTGGCACCGTCCGCGACGTATCGTCGTCCGGGTGCATCGCAGCTTGCGCAATGTGAATCGCACGGAACACACCCTGCCAACTCGCCATGACCGACGCCACCGACTGGCCGCCACACACGAGCGTGTCCACACGCTCACTGAGACGAGCGAGCTCCTGCGTGAGCTGCGCGGACTCGGCTCGGAGCTGCTGCAACGCCTGTAGCTCCGCCTGCTTCGCAGCCAGGCGCGCCGAGACCGAGCTCGGAACGCTGCCCGGCGCCATCGACGCGCGCGAACGCGCCAAGCTCATGCGCTGCGACATGAGGCGAACCGCCGCTCGGCGGCCGCGCGTCTCAGTGGAGGCACTGCCACGTGGACTGGGACGACCATGTCGACGGTGGCGCGAGGCACGGCGTACGAGCATGCGTGCCTCGCTCTCCTGCGGTCATGGCTCAAGATGGACATTTATCGAACGGGCGGCGCGCATGATCAAGGGAGGGATCTGTGCGGCTGGTGGTCGCCGCACGCGATCGGCGAGCCCCGCGCGCACGAACGAATCCGCGTGATTGCTCAGTGCAAGGCCGAGTCGCGGGCGCTCGGCCCGTCCGTCGTGCGCGAGATGGAAGGCACGCTGCTTCGCGCGACATGGGAGGCCACGACGACAGCGACCGTCGGCGTCCTGGCCAGTCACTCGGGCTTTAGCAAGCAGGCCAAGGTGTACATGCGCTCCAGCCGCCTGCCCCTCCTGTTTTTGCACTTGGCCCCACAGGACCAAGAGCCGCTCGTGTGCCAGGGCTTTCTATGGAACGACGCACTCGCGAATGGGCCCCTGCATGGGCGCTTCGAGCCCGTGTGGGTGACCACACCACAGCACACCCAGCAACTCACCCTGTACAGAGATGGCATACGCGCCATATAACTGGGAGATCAACGCATTCATGTCTACAAAACCTTTCGACACAAACGCCAAAGAGTAGCTCGTAGGACGACAGCCTTCGCTTTCGAGAAAGATATACGCGCTAGTGTCCATACAAAAACGAAACCGCCCTAGCCTTTTGAGATGGTCATTTACTTGTCGTTCGGGTTCATGCGGCGCTTACCACCGGGCGTCACGACAGCGTTCACGAAGCGACGGTTAAAAAGAATGCGCTTCTTTGCCCGGCCCTTGGGCACCTTGGGCTTCTCTTGCTTTTCCACCTTGGGGGTCTGCGACTTGACCTTACCAGCACGGGCGAGCGATCCGTGGACCTTACCCATCTAGCGATACGTTAGTGCACCAGCGTGCGTACCTTCGAATGTGGTTGTAACGGAACGGCAGCCCTCTTGCCACGATCCGTCGAAAAGGCCCCGCCGCTGCCCACACGCATGAAGGTCACGTGGTAGACATAGTTCTGTGTATATCACGTGATGATGAGCGAGAGACCTGCCTGCTTACCGCCTCCTTCTTCCAGCACCGACTCACCATGATCATCTCGAAGCAGAACCGCCGCACCATTTACATGGCCCTCTTCCAGGAGGGTGTGCTTGTCGCTCCTAAGAACTTTGAGATCAAGCACCCTAACCTGGACGTGCCCAACCTCGAGGTGATCAAGGCCTTGCAGTCGCTCGACTCGAAGGGCTACGTGCACACGCAGTTCAGCTGGCAGTGGTTCTACTACGTGCTCACCGACGAGGGTCTCGAGTACCTCCGTGAGTACCTGCACCTGCCCTCGGAGATTGTGCCCAACACGCACAAGCAGCCCGCCCGCCCTCAGCGCGCTCTGATGGGTGACCGCGACGGCTTCCGTGGCCGTGGTGGTGGTGACCGTGAGTACCGCCGCCGTGGTGACTTTGACAAGAAGGACGGCGCGCCCAGCGGTGACTTCCGCCCTCGCTTCGGTCGCCGCGAGTAAAGACGTTCTAGGCCGGACCCTAAGGTGACAAGGTCCGCCTTGTTTCCTCGAGGATGCGTTATCGCATCTCGAGAACTGCACCCCGTGTTGGCACGCGTTTGTGTGCTGTCATCGCGTCGAGCCGGTGCTCTTAGCCGTCATGGGGTCCAAAATACCTTGATAGATAGAGGCCCATACCATCGAGTCTTGTCTGCATAGAGGCACCGTCCTGTTTAGTCATGTGCCACGCACGTTGAGGTCCTCGTCTCTGGCGCGCAACACGGTTCTTTCCAGCGACATGGGTCTCTTTGGTGGCAGCAGCTCTGGCAGTGCTTCTGCGGCATCGTCGCCCCAACTGGAAGCGGCTACGGCTGAGGTAGGTCGACATGGCAACTGACGGCGCGCAGCTCGATATGATTACGGACGTGTTCAACCGCCTTGTCGAATCGTGTCACGCCAAGTGCATCAGCCCACGCTACGCTGAGGCCGATCTCAACAAGGGCGAGAGCGTATGCGTTGATCGGTATGTATAAGCTGGCTGACCTAGCAGCTGCGTGAGCAAGTTCTTTGCCGTCAACGCCAAGGTCGGCGAGCAGATGCAGGCATTGGGACAAGCTGCCAGCGCCGCCGGTGGCAGAATGATGGGCTAAACGCCTCCTATGCATGTAGTCGGCTATACTCATAGCTATACAACATGCTGGTGAGCCTGCATGACAAAGGAGGGCCGTGGCACGACACCCGCTGGACGAAGAGGCCCAGCACCACGCGCCAGACCGAAGAAGGAGAACATCTCATCTGATTGGTCAAGCATGCGCGAAAAAAGGCGCTAGGACCCCACGTACTCGGATCCCTATCGAGGCCCACACCATGGCTTCCATCGTACAGCTCGTGCTATGGTGTGCCCTTGTGGTCTTCTCGTTCGTCGGAGCACAGCGCAGCTCGAGTCGGACGGCTAGACCTACGGCCGACGCCCATGCTCTGAGGGCTCCCATCACCGTACACAGAAAGGCACGGCCCCGCCACATGGAACGTGATCACCTTGTGACGTGGTGCCATGCTCAGTCTGAGAAACGCCGCAGAAAGTATGGACTGGCAGCGAATGTCAGCAAACGCCAAATAGTGGGATTGGGCGATTACTTGGACGATTCCTACTTTGTGCCTATGGGCATAGGCACGCCGGCTCAGACGCTCAACGTGCTGCCGGATACGGGATCGACCAACCTGTGGGTCATTGACTCGACATGCACAGATGAGAAAAACTGCCCATCTTCGTCGCCCAAATTTACGGCATCCATGAGCAAGACGCATCAGGGCAGCCGCACGCCATTTCATGAGGTGTATGGCGACCATGCTGCCGCAAGCGGCACCATCAGTCAGGATACAGTCTCGCTCGCTGGATACTCCATCTCCCCTCTTGCCTTTGGGCGTGTGAGGCATGTGACGAAACGCACCATGGGGCCGACCGTGTCTGGCATTCTTGGTCTCTCGTTCCACGATCCCAAGTTGGATGACTTGGAGCCGTTTTGGCAAGTGTTGTACGAGCGTCAAGAGATGCAGGATTATGTATTTTCTTTTCAGCTGCCCAAGGCCCTGGTATACGCCAAGCCTGACCGGGAAGAAGATGCATTGACGTCGGGTGGCGTGTTCACCTTGGGCGTCTTGGATCCACAGCAGTACGCCGGCTCGATTTCCTGGTCGCCGTTATCGAGAGGATATGGCATGCACGCGAAAAAGAGCTGGACCATTGATGTGAACGAAATGCGTCTGAATGGACACAGTGTGGATCTGGGACCCCATCGGCACGCTCTCATTGACACGGGCTCCTCCAATATTGTTGGTCCTCGTCAAGCCATGGACATCCTTCACGCTTTGATTCCTGGCGCACAGCGATTCCCTCCGAATCCTGAATATTACATGCTGCCGTGCAACTCAAGTATCCAGCTGGATATCACGTTCTCGGATCGCACCTGGACTCTTCCGCCGGACCATTTGATCATGCAAAAGATCAATCAGACCATGTGCCTTAGCGCGCTGACGACCGTGGAAGATACATCCGACATACCCTTGGGCTGGATTATGGGCCACCCTTTTCTTACTCATGTGTTTAGTGTATTCGACGCCAAAGAGGAACGCATTGGCTTCGCTTCGTTGCCACAGGGCGGTGTACAGAATGCGACCCTGACACAGGCCGATATCGACCGTCATAATGCGAGCCGAGCCTTCCACACAAGTAACACCCAAATAAGCGAGCGCTACGCTACTCCCATTAGTAGAATGGAGCACGGTCGGTCAAGTCGAATGCATCCCAGCAGTCCACCCGCAGAGCCAACAATGACCTTGAACAGATTCACAGATTCGCAGTGGCGTTCCGCCACGATTCATGCACCCCATCATATCAACCTGACGCAACGCACAAGTCACACGAGCTCGGCCTCATCAAGCGAGCGCTCGTGGTCCCATACATGCACGCTCCTATGTGCTTTGGCCCTCGTATGGATGTGCAGGTAGTGCGAGGATGAGCGTCGACGCCTCCTGTAGCTCAGCTGTACTATTAGATAAGCACCTGCATTCGATGTTTGCCGAGATGGCAGCCAAGAGCCGCCCTCGTCTTGTCACCACCACCTTGATGGCGCTTCGATCTGTTGCGCTGAGCTGTTTCGTAGCTCTCGTTATCGGTGCGTCTGTCGACGCTGCGCCGAGCAGTACGAGACAGACTGATGCGCCTCACGCTACGGCTCCAGCTCAGGGACTCAAAGTGCCGATGTACTACGACCGTCGCGCCTTGCACCCTCGGAACCAAAATATGAACCAGGACCAGCTGGATGAGTGGCTGCGTATGCAATCCAAAAACATGCATTGGCGCTATACGCATCCAGATGACCGGAATTCGTCCGACGCCCTGGAAAAGCGGCAGCAGCTGGGTATGGGTGACTATGGTCCGGATAGTTTCTACTTTGCTCCTATCGGCATCGGAACGCCTGAAATGACGCTCAACGTAGTGCTCGACACGGGGTCGGCTGACTTTTGGCTGGCAGACTCGCAGTGCTCACCCATGAAGCACTGCCCGGAAAGTATGCTCAAGTACGATGCCTCGAAGAGCCGCACTCACAAGGACTTACACGTGCCATTTGGCGTGCAGTATGGCTCTGGCGCCGTGCGGGGCGAACTTGCGACAGAAAAGGTTTCGTTGGCCGGCTACACTGTGTCTTCTGTCTCTTTTGGACAGGCGGACCAGCTCGCCCGCGGCACGATCAACCCACCAGCCTCGGGTATTATGGGCATGGGCTACGAATCGCTCTCGACGACCGGCACGATGCCATTTTGGCAGATTTTGCTTGAGCGCCAGAAGCTGCATGACTATTTGTTTACATTCCAGATGGTCAACAAGATAAAGAAAGCCAGCAGTGGCCGTGTGGACATGGTGGAAGCTGGCGGTGTGTTTACCTTGGGTGTGTTGGATGATCAGCAATACTCGGGTGATATTGCCTGGGCGCCTATGGCACGGGGATATGGACCAAAGGGCGTGGGATACTGGGCACTGAACCTGGAGGACCTCAGTGTGAATGGCGAGCATATTGATCTGGGCACGCATAGCGTGGCTGCGATTGACACAGGCACCACTTTGATCGGCGGTCCTAAGCTTGCTATGGATAGGATCCATGCCAAGATTCCTGGCGCTCAGAGGTATAACCGTGTGCCGGAGTACTATGTCTTTCCCTGCGATACGGATGCCAAGGTCGACTTTACCTTTGGTAACCACACATGGACGCTCAAGACGGAGGACCTCATCTCACAGAGACTGTCGCGCAGAGTCTGTTTGAGTTCGCTGTTTGCCATGTCCACCAGGAGCGGCTCGCGCATGCCTGCATGGATCGTCGGTGATACGTTCCTCAAAACGGTGTTTAGCGTATTTGACGCTGGAAAGAACCGAATTGGCTTTGCGTCGCTGCCTAAGGGTGGTGCGCAGACCAAGTCTATCACCAGCGCTACGATGGACAACCGTGTGGCCAGTTCGTACCAACAAACAGTCAGCAGTGAAGGCTCGCCGTTTGGCGGCGGCGGCGGCGGTGGCGGCGACGGTGGTGGCGGTGGTATTATTATCACACGGACTCGCAACGTCGACGAGTCGTGGAAAACGGCCTCGATCGACGTGCCCCACAATGTCCAGCCCCTTCACGCTCCCAAATGGAACGAAGCAGCTAGTCTCGGTGTGAGCCAGCTTGTCGTTCCTGTGCTCTTGATCGCAAGCGCGGCCCTCTTTCTGTAACATCCACATAGGCATGTAAATTTCGACTATAGATCCTGATGCTGCTCCTTGGGCTGCAATAATGAAGACAATGCTTTCCTCGTCTTCTTGTCTTGGATCTCAGGCACAATGACCTGGAATTCGACAAACAAGTCTCCATGGTCCTCGCTATGCCTGCGCTCCTCGTCGGGTATGGGCAATCCTTCGCCATGGATCACGCTCACGTGACCGGGCTGAGTCGCCGTCGTGCGAGCCAGGCGAATCGCATGACCGTCGTAATGAGGAAGAGTGTGCTCAAAGCCGAGGAGGGCATCATGAAGAGAGATGGTATGTGTGTAGTACAGGTTATGTCCCATGCGGCGGAAGTCACCGGGTGAGGTGGTCGTATACACCTTGACGACGACGTCACCTGGGTCGGCATCTGGACTCTGGTCCGCCAAGCCTTCAAACACATACTCGGCGCCTTCACGCGCACCTGGTTCCACCTCGACTTCAATGTCGGTCACATCTGGAACAATCGTATGGCCCTTGCACCGGCTGCACTGGCGCTTGATCACACGGCCTTCACCGTTACAGTGAGGGCATGTCACTTGCATCGTGGTCACAAAGCCAGGCATGATTTGTTGGCGATGCAGCTGCATGCCCTGACCATCGCAAGCTTTGCATGTATGGATATCTGACGTGGAATGCGCACCTGAGCCAAAACACGCCGGGCACACGACATGACGTTTGTGCGCGACGGTAAACGACCGCCCCAAATACAAGTCTTTCAGTGACACTTCTGCGTCGTACATCTTGTTAGGACCTTTTGGCGTTTCGTCGTGCATGTGCCCACTGCCGCCGCCACCGCCAAAAAACTGTCGGAACGCATCGAAAGGATCAGCATGTCCATTCTCTTTGCGTGCTTGGTGCTGTAGGGCTGCATCCGCTCCTCGCGCATCATAAATCCGGCGCAGCTCCGGATCGGATAGTATTTGGTATGCTTCGGACACATCCATAAACGCCTCTGCTTTGTCTGGGTGCTTGTCTGGGTGCATATCCCGCGCCTTTTTTCGGTACGCGGATTTGATGTCCCGTTCGGACGCTCGAGGCTTTACGCCTAGGATATCATAAAAGTCTTTAGCGGCAGAGACAAGAGGCACGACATAAACCAGGCATACGAGCCCAAGTGCTATGGCGTGCGTCGCCGACCACGACAGCATCGAGGCAGGTGGAGACAAGGAGGAGGCGACGTGGAAGGCCTCCACCCGCCACGTGTGTGGGGGCCACCTTCACCTGGACCCGCATGTTGAGGGACCCAGCAGCTTAGCTTTGCAGGTAGAAAGCCTTGCCTGTAAATTTTGAGGAGCTTACCAGCACCCTACCCGATAGAAATCGCTCCCACTGAAGGCGATCGACATGGGCCGCTATTCAAGATCGACGCATCGAGCCTCGTCCTCGGACGGCCGCATCCCACGTGAGTAGGTGGAGGATACGAGGAGGCATCATATGCACGAAACCCTGGAATACCGACTGACATTTATTTCCGTGCAAGCCGTAACCACGGAAATCCGACCCTTACCCAAATCAAGGTTCTGGTGTACATGTCTATATAAACCTATTTGGATTAGCGGGAAGCGTCCAGTAGCGACATGAACAAGCTTTCTCTTGTGGCTTTAGCTGCTACGCTTATCGCATCTGTTGCGCAGGCGGCCCAGTTCCACACGCAAGTGCAGGATCTGGATGGCAAGAAATTCGACTATCTTGTTGTGGGTGGTGGTCTTGGCGGTCTTGTTGTGAGCAAGCGTCTTTCTCAGGACCCGAGCAAGAAGATCCTAGTCATCGAGGCTGGTCGAGATGACCGCAAGGACCCTCGTATCTATGATGTTGACAAGTATGGCGAATTCGTCGATACGGATATGAACTGGAACTTTGAGACTGTACCCCAGGCTATAATCGGAAATCAGACCAAGTCTCTCCGTGCAGGAAAGACGCTAGGTGGTAGCACATCGATCAATGGTGGTGCATGGAACCGTGCGCACAAAGTTCAATACGATATGCTGAAGAACATCACGGGCGATCCCACCTTTGACTTTGAGCACTTGCAGGAGTACATGAATAGGGCCGAGTCCTTTGTGCCACCGACAAAGGAACAGCGCAAGGCTGGTGCTGACTACGTTCGTGAGGCGCACGGCTACGACGGGCCTCTGTCTATTGGATTCTCGCCTATTCGGAACAAGCAGAAACGTATGTTTACGGGAGAAGGGCAGCAGGCCTTCTTGGAGACCATCCAAAGGGTGCTTGGTGTAGCTCACCTGAAGGATCAAAACAGTGGTAATAACACCGGTGCTGGCTGGACCCCCACTTCCATTTCACAGGACAGTAAGCGCGAGAGCGCCTGCAGGTACTTGGAACAGACCGGCGATAACGTCGACGTTCTCCTTGGCTGGACGGCTGTCCGCTTGTCGTGGAAGGGCGACAAAGACATCGAAGGTGTGGTTGTCCAGAAGGACAGGCATAGCCAGCCACACACTTTGTACACACAGGGTGAGGTCATCCTGTCGGCTGGTACGATCAACACGCCGGGTATTCTAGAGCGTTCGGGTATTGGTGCCAAGGATGTATTGGACAAGCTCGGTATCGAAAAGAAGATCATCCTGCCTGGTGTCGGCAAGAATCTGCAGGAGCAGACGATGAATACGATGGGTGGTAAAGCCAAGCACCTCGACACGAGTGGTGGTGGTCCTTCGAACATGATTGCCAACACGGGTGTCTGGCAGATCTTTAATAATGCGTCACTTGTGGAAAAAAGGGTTCATCTTGACATGTATGTCGAGGCCGCGAAACTGGAGGGTGGTGGATACGTAGCATCATCGAATGCTCTCCAGGATCATTACAAATTGGTGACTGAGGCCATGTTCAAGAAGGGTGTGCCTGTATGCGAGCACTTTTTCGACACCGGATTCCCGCCGAACTCGTATGGTATTGATACTTGGTGCTTGTTGCCTTACTCGCGTGGAAAAGTTCACATCAAGTCGAAAGATGCCTTTGAGAAGCCGTTGTTGGATCCGAACTACTTTGCCGTCCATTTTGATATGAAAATGCAAGTGGCTGCGATGCGTGCTAATCGCCGTATTTTGCAGACGAGTCCACTTCTCGACGAACTGGAGGCGAGTGAGACGCAGCCTGGCTTTGAGCACATCCCTGATACACCTGAGCATGGCTCCTATGCGAAGTGGCAAGCATGGATTCTTGGTACCGACGGCAAGGGCGGATTCGGCAGTGTGGCCCACCAAATTGGTACGTGCTCAATGATGCCGAAGAAGGACGGTGGCGTGGTCGACTCGCACTTCAAGGTGTACGGAACGAAGAACCTTCGCATTGTGGATGGCTCGGTACTTCCTATCCAGTTGTCGGCGCACCTATCGAGTACGCTCTATGGCCTGGCTGAGAAAGCGTCTGAAGATATCGGAAAGACGGCGCATCAGCGCCATTAAGTTACTGTTGATTGTTGATAGACTTGATCTACCTGTAATTTGCCTGTAAGTACTTGTAAGTTGTGATGGAAATAAATGGTCCTTTTTGGTTTATGTGGAGAATTCGCTCGGGCGCACCATGGAACCTTTCACGGTTTCTGGCAAGCCCGGCGGACAAAGACTCATTGCATGACTCGGGACGGAAGATGCGTGCATGAGAGGGGCGAGCTGGACGGAAGTGACACTCGATCTGACGGCGATGGATGACCCGACATGAGCAAGTGCATGCAGCACGAGAGTCTATGGATGGAAAAAAATGCATTGTAAGCAGAATGAAAGGGACCAAGTCGATTTACGACAGGATGCATGGGGCTGATCTGGCACTTGTTCTGCTCAGACACAAGAAAGTATGGTGCTACATAAGACGTAAGCTCAAAGAGAGGGACGAGTAGATGTACTAGAGAGGGCGAAGATAGTAGCAAAGTACAGATGTGTGCTGGCACGAAGGAATGTAGCGAGATGGACGGAAAACTAGGAGACATAAGCGTAAGCCAAGATAACAGGAAAACGAGGTACGATGTTATGCATTTTGCGAACAAAGCCACAGAGAAAGACAAAAGGAGTAGAATCGTGGAAAAAAGACCCAAAGGCCTGTGAGCTCTCAATTGACTGATATGTACCAGACCTGACTATAACGGCTTCGTGCACAAAGAGTCAGCGAGAATAGCACACGTGGTGCAATTTGATCACTCGAACACTCGATGAAATCATGTATGGATGAAGAGCCGGGTGCCTTGGTCAAGAAGTCAAGGGCGAATGCAGGGTAGGTAGCAGGGCGACAAAGGTAGAGAGAATTCGCACTCAAGGCTAACAGGGATTTTCAAAAGTTTGCTGCGCTGTAGTGCACAAAGGAACCTGTGCGAGTACAGACTCTCCCGAAAGTAGAGACCAGAGATAGGTGGACTCGTGCATGAGCACCTGGGATAGGGGCGGACGGAGTGGGCTTGTCGCCAAAGGCCGATGGCACGTGCGAGGAGGACGCGGAACCCCGGGACGACCAAGGAAATGCGATGAGTGGCACTGAGGCAAGCAGTAGACTGAAAGTACATAAAAGGGCAGGACTAAGATGCTGATAGAGATACATCAATAGGAACAATGAAGACAACGATCATTGGCATTGCACTTGCAGCTACGGCGCTGACAACAGCGAATGCACTGAAGTGTCAGAAAAATGCAACGGGAGTACTGGCAACACGTGAAAAAAGGTTTGAACACAAGTTCGATTATGATGGACACCCGGTGGCTGAGTGGACGCAATATTACAAGATGAAAGACGGAAAGCTGGTAACAAGCAAGGATCCGGGAGAAGAATATGACTTTTATTCATGTGAGGCAGAAGGAAACTTGGTATCGGGAGATAGAGCAGAAATGACGGGTGTACTGAAGACAAAAGATGGGAAGAAATGTTTGACGAATTCGTTTGTTTGGGCACGAAAGCCAGCTAAATGGCCGGTGTGGGAGCAAGTGCCGAAGGATGTGGAGAAGAAGGTGACGCTGGAGGACTGTGCTGAGAATGGAATGGGGCTTCGAAAGCAATGGTTTGAGCTGAGTAACGCCCATCGCCCTGGATGTTCACAAGAGCTTTTGCATCATGGCTATTATGAAGATGAATCGTTGCACCTTGAGTATGGCGAGAAAGGAGTGGCATTTGACAGAATAAAAGAGCTTGATAATGAGGAAGAAAAGGAAGAAGAGGATTACCGATTTTCAATCAGCTACCTTATGACAGGAAAGCTGGATGATACATGCTAGACTGTTGTTTGACAGAAAGACTTTGAATACGAAGTAGTGCATTAAGTGAAGATGGTCATGTATGAGAGAGTGAGAGTGAGAGTGAGAGTGAGAGTGAGAGTGAGTGCTAGTGTTAGTGTTAGTGTTAGTGATAGTGTTAGTGATAGTGTTAGTGATAGTGTTAGTGATAGTGTT
>ERZ501047.510-NODE-510-length-12528-cov-3.984366_pt1 | contig 12528 bp, 7 predicted proteins | sample MGYA00510868_ERZ501047 | MGnify/ENA primary metagenome ERZ501047 (study PRJEB25958, sample SAMN03398593) | human skin metagenome | study: EMG produced TPA metagenomics assembly of the Human Skin Microbiome Metagenome (human skin metagenome) data set. | reverse complement strand
GTCAAACATCAGGCGGCGTTGGACCTGCCGGATACCCTCTATCTAGATCGGTACATGGATGCCTCTTGCGCGCCTCCAGAACGTTTCGATGCGCTCCAAGCGCTGCATGAACGCACCCTTGCACTGCGTCGCGAACGCGCTGCCCTGCTGGAACAGGTCCATCAACTCCAGGGGGACGAGCTCATGGCTTTGGAGCGCATAACTAGGCGCCTAAACGTCTGGAAACATGCCGCAGAGCAGAATCAAGATACAGAATGGCATGCTTTGTTGAACGAGCACGCTCCCTCTGAACTCGAAAGTGTCTCGCTGATCATGCGTGCCAAAGCCCAGGCACTGACGACGCAGGCCGACGCCCTGCACTCCGATCTCGAGACATTATGGTCGGAAGAGACGCACCTTCCGTACCGACTCGCCAGCGTGTGCATGCACCGCGGCGAAGCCACACACGGTCACTACTTTGTCAATCAGCGCGATTTTGCCAAGAACGAGTGGATGACGCTCAACGATACCCATGTCGCACCCATCACCGAGGGAGAAGTGTCCAAAGACCCTACGGGCGCTACATCCTACCTTGTGGTGTATGTGCGCCAAGATGTACAACACATATTATCCAGCCCGCGCCATTAGCCGCGACCGTAGCGAGCCTTGCGGCCCATGTCAAAGGGTAGATATTTGTAGCGTATCATATGTTCAATCTGACGGCGCATAGTAATCACAAAGAGCGTAGCAAAGTACAGCACCAAGATGGGCCAAAACACGGGAATATCGAATACGCGGAACATGGTGGCGCCCAGCGACACGAGAATAGCTTGTGTTGCACTAATCCAAAACTTGAATTCGGGCAGTCGCCGTATAAATGGACGGAACTCGTCCTGATCCTTCGCATCGGTGGGGTGAAACACATCACTCATAAGACCAGAGCCACCAGCGCCTGACAACGTGGTAGGCAGACCAGGTTCGCCCTCTTCCACGTCTTGGGCGGCCAAGTCGGACTCAAAGGCCGGGTCAAATTTGGGCGTCAGGAATGCAAGAAACAAATTCAGCAGGTAAATGAACAGCGCATAGCATACAATGTACCAGCCATGCATAAGAATAATCCGCAACATGAAGAGGAACAACAGCCCCCCCGTGATGCCCCAGCGCTGAATAGGAAACGGCGCCGTGATATCAATCATGTGCTGCAGGCGCATGTTCAAATTCGACACCTTGGCCACGATGTTTTTCGGCGAGAGCATAGGCAAGATCGCTGCAGCCCCTTGCGCTGGGGCACCGATCCCTTGGTCATCGGCACGCATCATACTGCCTGCCTCGTTGGATGCGTGCTGGCAACAAGCTGGTCGCCTGCATGACGCGCCGCGCTAGGGGCGCCCGCCTCCACTGGATCACGTGGGCTGCCAACACCACCATGTCCGCCTCGCCTTCGTATGCTGGGTGGGAGCCAAGTGAACATGATGCCGACGTACCGCGCGAATCAGCAGGTATAAGTGCCCAGGCCATGTGGGAGAAATACATCCAGAAGAGAAAACCTGCTGCTTTTGATGGCCTCTTGGACGATGACACTTGGCATGGAGAGCGCTTGGCCGACCTAGACTACCTGCGTCAGCGGGCAGGCCAAGCGCAGGTCAAGGTAGAGCCTATCAATACTACGAAGCAAATGTTTGGGACAGCGGAGAAGCGTGAGGCCATGACATTCGCCCAATTTCTTGACGTCGTGCAAGACAAGCGTCAGGGTGGCAAATACTATCTGACGACGCAGTACGAGCAAGAAGAGGAGCAGGGCGAGGACGAAGACTGGCCTGATATGGATCCGATTCTTCCCTCTCCTGTGCATCTGCTGCAAAAAGATTTTCCTCTGCATCCACGTATTCTGGGCAACCTGGTTTTGCAGCAATGCAACCTTTGGGTCGGCGGTACCCAAGAACCGAAGTCGTCTGGTTTGCATCACGACTTCCACGATAACTTGTACCTTTTGCTGTCAGGATACAAACGATTCATCCTCTTTCCCCCGACTGCCTATCCATACCTGCGCTTACGCGGACATGTTGAGCATCTGCACAAGAACGGGCTGTTGGTGTATGAGCCGGACCACCGGATTCGAGCTGATGGACTCGATGAAATCGATGCCGCCCACTGGCGCGTAGCGTCTCGCTCTCACCAAAATGGAAAAAAGAGGCGGAACCATGCTCAGCATGATGTGCATGGATCGTATGAAGAAGCCAAACAAGCGCTTCAGGAGATGAGGGCCAAATATGACACTGAAGAGGATGAGGACGACGATGAGGAAGATGACGACGACGAGGAAGATGACGAAGTCCTCCAGGATCCTGAATCTGACAATGATGCGTTTGAGCAAGATGAAGATGCGTACGAGCAGCTATTTGAGAGCGATGAACCTCCGAGCTTTTCATATATTGCGCCTAGCGTGCTCCACGAACATTTTCGCATTCCGTCCCCCATACCTGCTCCAAAAGATGTCGACAAAACAATGATCCCCTTGCAGGGATGTCCTAAACCCTTGGTGGTAGATTTAAAACCAGGTCAAATGCTTTATGTTCCTGCCAGCTGGTTCCATGAAGTCACATCGTACGGAAGTCATGGGTCACCTCATATCGCATTCAATTACTGGATGCATCCGCCAGATGGACAGGATGCCAAGGAACCTTATGTCGATACAGAAGTTTGGAATACCATTCGGAACCGTGTCATACTACATAACCATAACTAAAAATACTTAGGGAATCTGATGCTTCTTAAGCTTGGACAGCAGCAGTGAATCAGCCTTGCCGATACGACCACCAAGCAAGTCGAGCATTTGCTGCCAAAACTTGCCCAGAGACGTGGCTGCATTGACAATATTGAACCAAGGGTCGAGCGTCTGGGTAAATTGACATTCATTGTACCAATTCTTGCCCCTGAACCGATCACGCATGAACCATAGGACCGAGGGCAAATTGGTAATTTCTGTCGAAGTGTGTCCCATTTCCGCGCCGACATTAGTTACAAATTTGACCTTGGCACCGTTTCGGCACCATGTCTGGGCCGTCTGGTATGCATCGCCATAGGGCACGACGGCATCAGCTATTGCATGGAACATAAACACAGGGGCCTTGGGTGTAGGAACATTGTCGCCTCCCAGATGATACTTGCCAAATGCTTCCCTCACGTTTGAATCGACAAAGAACGAAGAACCGCCCCGGAAAAAGTTGTCTGAAATGGTTTCCTGATAAAGAAGGGGAACGAGATTCTCATACATGCACGCATGTCGAGCGACGTCATATGCAGCCTGACCCCTACTTGTGAGTCCGCGCCGTATCCATTTGAAATCATTGTCCACGGCCGAAATACCCATTACACTTCCAAAGGCAAAGCCGGCACCAGACGTGCCGTCGATATAACGAAGCCAAGTGAATAAATTCGTGATAGTGCCGCCCAAAGACCACCCCACGACATTCAATTCGGACGCATAGCTATCTTGCAAGCTGGCAGCCCATCCATTGGCGAGGGCACCGCCTGAGTAGCCGTATCCAATCACCTTGGCATCGCTGTGCAAATTTGCCCGGTCAAAGCTGAGCGTAGCACGAACAGCATCAAGGATAATATGACCTTCTAGTGGACCAGCGGTGAAAGCGCTCTCAGGGCCCTCATGATCAGGCACAGTCACAATCCAGCCTTCATGCAACAAGGACGTGATAAACAGAGATTGGTAAGAGATGGCCAAATTTTTTACGACATTGTTACCGAGCTTGAACCTTCGACTCGGGGCACACAATGGAGAAATTGAGTCCTCATATACAGACGCAGAAATAAGCTTGTCACGGTCGTGATTGTCGGGGATCAGTACCGTGGTCACCGATGTGGTTGCATCGCCATCATGAAGCCCTGTTGTACGATACAAAAGTTGATAGGCAGTCACTCCAAGCTTAAAGAGACCAACAGGCGCCACATCTACTTTACGCCTGGACAGGATCTCACCTGGCTTAGCATTCTCCCATCCGTTAGGGGGGTTGTAGAACCTGTCGTCATCAAAAAATCGACGGTGATGTTCCCAGCGCAGTGAACCAGCAGAATTATAGCCCGCACACACTTGAAAAATGGACACCAGTACCACCACTAAACCAAGGCTGAACCGAGGCGGCAACATGCTTGAAGTGGCCGCTCGCACCGTTGCTCAAGATGTTGTGGGACGCGTGAGGAATGGAATCTAGCTGGGCATGACGCCCACCCCCGTCGTTGCATTATTCACTTGCAGGATAAGCCGCTGATTGGTCTTTCGTTGACATCTACACTAATCTTACATCACCAGTCTTTATCGCATGCCACCGACAATTTTTGATTTTCCCCGAGCAGCTTAATCCGAAATTATGTACATTCCCCACTATGCAGCTCGACGCTTTGATCATCACGACTTAGTAAAATTTCTCCGTTTAATGCTTTCTTTAAACACCTCGTCCGTGCGACCCACCTGGGCGCCGAGCACATTGAGTAGAGAGTTGAACACCTCAATCAGACGGGCACCCAAAATGTCTGGCTTCCACAATGGGTTCAAGTCTGATTTCCAATGACATCCCTGTACAAAGTCGACGCCGCCCATTCGGTCACGAATAAATTTGAGCACAAAGGGTGTGTTCATCACTTCAGTAGAAACATGACCCATACTGATACTCGTATAGTCTTGGAACAGAACGTTCGCACCGTTATTGCACCATATATTGGCTGTTTGATTGGCCCGCTCAAACGGAATAATTTCGTCGTTTCTTGCATGATACATGTAGACAGGTGCTCTAGGCGTATATCTCTTTTCTGTACCCATGGTGAGTTTGTTTAGTAGAGGCGCAATTTTCTCATCGGTCAAAAGGGTGTTGCCGTTGGACACGAACGAATCGAGCGTCATATTTACATTTTGCAATCCCACGACAATACCAATCATGCAATGCTCGCGCGTGTACTGGAGTGCATCATTTCCAGCAGGAGTAATCACAGAGCCGATGTAATCATTCACCTCAGGGTACGAATCGACCAGACCAGCAATACCAGCAACAGAGAACCCTGCAAAAAGTCCACCATTAACGCCTCTGAAAGTCCCAGTGAGATTGGAAGGGGTACCACCTAGCGCCCAGCCGACGACGTTGAGCTCAGATGCATAAGAGTCATGCAAAGAAGCAGCCCATCCGCCAGCCATAGCTCCTCCAGAGTAACCAATACCCACAATAGGGTCATCGGGTTGCAATTTTAGAGTGTCGAAATTCAATGTAGCACGTAATGCATCCAACGACGCGTGTCCATGGATAAAGCTTGATGAAAAAGCTGATAGAGGACCTTGATGATCAGGCAATGTCAGGATCCAACCATCATTTAGTATCGAAGTCCACATCAACTCTTCCACTGACTGGATCGGATTCACTTCATTAGGTGCACCAAGCTGAATCTTGTAGCTCGGAGCACAGTCGACAAAGTTACTGTCTTCGTACGGCATGACCATCACCAGCTTGTTTGTCCTGGCATTCTTTGGCACAAGTACGGTTGTGACAGTGAACGACGGGCTCCTGTCATCAACACCAGAGGTTCGATAAAGAAGCTGATAAGCACCGTCCAAATGAATTTTTCTTCTTTCAGTGAAGCCTGCCCGAATTTTGCGAGAGGCTAGTATAGTTCCAGGTTTGGCCTTTTCCCAACCTTCCTTTGGCACATAAAATGAATCTTTTGTAGGTGATACGGGCTTTTGAATATGTCTTCGAATACGCTTCACTTCATAAGCATAGGTCGTAAATGTACAGAAAAGCGCCACAATTAAGAAGAAGCGTATGTACATGGTTGGGGTCTACGACGCGCACGACGCGAGCTGTCATAAATCGGTAGCGTAAATAAATGTTGCCGCAAATGGAGGCATCCATATGCTAATATTTCATAATCTTCGGTCCCTTGCATTCCCCAGAAATTTTCGCATTTGTTTACGTGAGCCAAGTGGAGGAGCAGAAGCTTGGGATACCGAAGCTCCCAAAGCCTACGATCGATTGTGAAAATGAGAAATCAGTGCCTAGAGTAGGTGTGAGCACCCTACTTATGCAATAACAATTCCATGTACTTGGTAGCACACAAGAAACCAAATAAGGGACTAGTTGCAATATATATATACAAGTGATCATGGGCGAACGCGATCTACGCAGTGTCTGTCCTACAGGTGCATCATGAATGCTGCGCAACAACCCCACAATTGGGGCCTTGTCTGTACGACGCACGCATATATTTGGATGTCGCCCATTCATGCAAGAAAGAGCTACATTATGCTTTTCCAAGCATACTCGCAAGTGTAGAATTTGTAAGCAGGGCGGATGGGTGGGCAAGGCGTAAATCTGTCACTTATGATTCGAGAATCTGCCCTGTTAGAATCCAAAGTATGCATACCTCACATGTGATGTATGCTCACCTGATCCTGTAAATTCCAGTGTGGAGGATATTCGTTAATATATAAAAACAGCTGAGAATACTCCGGACGTATCGCTCTAGCTCGTAACTTCGAACGCTTATTGAGCCTGTCGGTATGCGTGCTGCCACTTTTTTCACGCTACTTTTCCTGTTTGCTGCATGCCTGACTGTTCTGGCCGGTACACCTCATGGTAAGGCCCTCGATCGTCGTCTCAACTGCTACGACTCGATTCAACAGGCTCCTCACATGTGCCTTGACTTTGTGTACGGTCTGATGAAGTGCTTGAAAGATTCGGTAAAAGAAAAGGCTCTTTGTGTCGATGATTACTGGAAGTATGTGTCGTCGTTCGACAATTGCGCGTACGACTTTTTCAGTTGCCTCATTCCTCCGGGTGTGAAGTGGAGCTAAACACTGCCCTTCTCTGGTTTCTTGTTTCTACCAGTATGAATGCAACGAATACCTAGCAATATGTACTGTTACAATTAGCGCTGTAAGCGAAACCGAGCTTGGGAATGATAGGAGTGAATAAGTGAAGGAGGGAACTACGTAGTCAAGTAAAATCATGATGCAACAACATTATCAGCTAAGATCCAGTATGTATTTCTTGGGCTAAGAAGTGCCAAAGGAAGGTCAAAGCTTCATATAAGCTTATTACTTCTGAGGGGCAAAGCCAAGGCGTTTATGGTCGTGATCAAAGACAATAGACGTAGTCTGAAAGAATGGATCTCCCATAATCCAGGTTTCCAACGGAAGGCCGGAGTCCATGCCAACAATCGATAACAGACATTTCTTACCAGCAGTTCCTCGCGCCACATGTTCGCGGCTAAGCTTGAAATCAGTACCTCCGTATGAAATAGTAACATTGGGGGTGATATTACAGTCAAAGACACCATACCCCATGCCATCACTCTCAAGGTAAGAAACACCTGGTGTTTTTTCAATCAGCTTCTTGAGTTGCCTGCGAGAACCCATTATGAATGTGGTTCCGGAGTCAATTGCTGTTATGGCTTTCTGACCATTGATCCGGCCACCAACAATGTAAAAGCCCCAAATAGGGTTAACATCGACCCAAGTAAGCTCACCACAAAACTTGGATGAGTCAATATCTCCGAAATTCAATGAAGAGCCTTTACCTGATTTTAACGTGAACTGGAAAAGGTTCTTCTTTAGCTTATTTTGTTGCTTGAATGCCTCCATAAGCGTTAGATGCTCATCATCGAAGCTCTTTATGCTCGAAAAACTCAGACCAGCGATTGCCTTGTTTTTTTCGAAACTTTGCAAAAAGTTTTTCTTCGAGACACCAATTGAGAGGTTCTTAGCGTGGATTTCACCAACACTGAAAGAGTCAATGAAAATACCGCCTTCGGCTTTGGAGCCATCGGCGTAGCCCTGCGAGAATGTCTTCTTGGTATCGACTGAAGTATTAGACTTAGCTGGATCATATGGATCCTTTACAATAATAAAGTCTGCCGAGCCAGTGTCGAAGTGTGCCAAAACACAGGTAGATGGCTTACCAAGACAGACTTCACCGATCCACTGCGTTTCGTCGCTGATGTCCTTCATGTTAATGGAAGTCACATCAGCGCGCTTGCTCATCTTTGGAGTATGCCAAATGTGATCCTTTCCTGTCCTACGCTTGTAGCTTCGAATACCAGATTCATACTTGTGAAGGATAGCTTGGAAAACACCTTTTAGTTTTCTTATATCATTGATAGGCTCAGAGCCTCCACGACGGTCCACATTGATAACGACACCTTCATGGGCTGAGACTAAAGTTGTGAGAGCAATTGCTGCTGCAAAAATCTTGATACCGAGTTGCATGATGTCGGCGGGGTGACGACTAGGGCTGAAGCCGCTGATACCTTTGATACATTTTACCCTGAACCATGCCCACGTGCACCTGTCTTCCAATCCATACAATTTTCCGACATGAGTTTGGTTGATTACGTAAGTGTTCTTGTGCCAAGAATTATCGGCTGTCAAATGTACATTTTGGCTATGACGCATTTATCCACCAAGCCCTTCTTGCCTTTGTGCGCATTAATTAAAAATACAAACGAACGGTGTCTTATAGTTATGCTGTTTTCACAGTACTTTTTGATAGAAGCGTTCACTCGTTGAGTTAAAGTGGGCATACTTGCAAGACTGCCTGCGACGAATGTACTTCGACTAAGGCGTAATAAACGCGCGCGCACTCATGACATTTCTAATGACCTGTTCCACTATTCTAATCCGTATTTCTCCAGTGTGGCGCCACCCTATCTTTTTCTAGTAATTCGATGATAGTGGCAATGAATTCTGTAGTGTAATGCAAGCTGCGGCTATTGTGCGATTATGGCACATAATCTTGACAGCCTCAAGTATTAAATTCAGTCATCGCATTGGTCATTTAGCGGGGAATCCCACACAAACACGGCATTGGCCCTGCGACGCCCATACGCGTCTTTGTCGAACTAGTCAAATTTTTCTTCGGGAAATTTTTTACGATGGTTCGAATCGGCAATGTTGATAGGCTAGACAAAGAATTCATCAACGTGACGGTTTGGCCTTAACAAGTGGAGTAACTTAAGTGGGCCACAAATTAAAGCTGAAAAAAAAACTTGGGAGATATTTTCACACATACAGCCAGGCGGCTGAAACTTTAAATGGTGGAAGACATCTTATTCCAGCCATCACAGACCTAAACTTAATCATGTTCAAGGCTTTCGTTGTTCTTGCTGCTGCTGCCGCCTCGGTCGTTGTCGCCTCGGACCGTGTGTCCGTGAAGGGCTACACCGCCGACTCGAAGGGCGCCCTCGACTGCAAGTTCGGTAGCGGTGACATCCTTAAGAAGTGTGGTACCTGCGCCAAGAGCATCACCGAGTGCGCCTCCTCGAACCCCAACAAGACGAAGCAGGTGTGCGTTAGCGACATCGCATCGTTCGCTCTTGACTGTGGTGGCTGCGCTGTCGACATCCTCGAGTGCCTCTAAGAAACTAGACATTCGGCAGACATGGCTTAAGTCTTCACATTGATGGTGAAGTCTATCTTTCGATGAGCCATGATCAATTTTATGAATTAGTACCGTGTAATGATTCAATCTGTGAGAGTTTAAAGCATTGTAGCGACTGATGTAGCGCTTTGTTCAGAAGCATACACACAGTATGGAAATACTTTCGTTATTGCAGACTGAGCTCTTCGATGTCTGTACCCTATGCCACAGGTTATGCTTCGTATGTGAACCTACCACAAGGAAAAAATGTTAAGCCTTAGACGACATAATCGGTGGCAAATTGGTAGAGATAAGTCATTCTACTAGAGACGAAGAGCTTAGAAATTCGTCGAGATACCGCATAAGTACCAGTATGTCCATTGTGTGAGACGGGTGGGTTTAACAATCGAGCCGGTTGCACGATACCGAAATGCACTGATTATACCAACATGTATAATGATTTGAAGCTTTACAAACCCCAAGCAATCTCACTTGTCTGGTTGAAGTACTTGATAACTAGTCACTAGCTTTTAGAGTTCTGCAGCGGTTTCTTTGTTCCATGCATACCCTCCAATGAAATCTAAAAGATTCATTTTCCATAATTTGAGGTACCAGATGTCAAGAAGCATTGGTACATACTATTATGTTTCATGATAGCATAGTGCTAATGTCATGTTGCGATTGGTTTAGCTCTTAGCGAATGTCGCGTGTAGTTAAGCTAGAACGAAGCTTGCTCAGTATTATGAAATAAGACCTTGTCCTTACTGCATACTCGAATTTGATTCAGAAGCGCGTCGATTTATACACAGATTGGTCTTGAGAATAATGTATCAGCTGAGCGAATTGGCTAATAAGACGCAGCGCCCTAGCGATTCACAACTACATTATCACCAATTGCTTTAATGAGACATTTTATTTCGATACTTGTTGCGATTTTTCGAGTTATGTCCAAAATATTAGCTTGTTCCCTAAAGAATGCCAAAGCAAACTATAGATGAAGGAGGAAAAGTGCTTATGAGACTTCATGAGATCCAGCTAAAGCCTCTGAGCGAATATTACTTAGGAATACAGGGGAACTAGGGGTCAAATTTGAATTTGTCTATATTCAGACGATAAGGCTTTTAAAACGTATCATTCACACCGAAATCTGTCAATAACTGACCATATCAATTTACAGTGTGGAGACATGTAGCAACTTTGGGGCAGTTAATCGTATCTTATCGTTTCATGACGTGCCTGAGAATGTCTCTTCGGCTGATATAATTTGCCAACATATATCTACATAACCTGACTGCCCTGAAATAAAAATTGGAGATCCATTGGGTCCAGTTTGCTCCACTCTGTGAAATCGTTAGTTGAAGAGCACCTACGTTTCGGGAGTCTGTCGTTAGTTCATGAAGTACGCACGATTTTCCGTTTAAGGCGGCCTGAGCCAGTTGACGTTTTTTATCCTATTGTTACATAGATAGGCACGTACCTGTAACGCGAGGATTCGTTGCTCGACAGTACCGTCAATGGATAACTTGTATATATATACATTTTTGGATTGACCGAGTCTGCGTGAGTAGAAAACCAACATACCGGTGAGCGCGATCAAACGCTTGTTCCTCAATTTGCGGATTCCACCACAAATCACAAAGAATTACACGGTTACAGCATGTGAGGTTTAACCCAGTGCTGCCAGCTTTGAAGGAAATCAAAATAATCTTGATGCCTTCATCACTTCGAATCTTTTGCAATGCCTCTTCTCGCGCATTTCTTCGCATAGATCCATCGTAACGTACAAAATTTCGACCACAGTCGTTTAGAGCATCTTGAACCAAATCAAGAAAGGAAGTGAACTGACTGAATATGATAGATTTATCTCCCTTGGATGTTTTATCAAAGGTGTCCAATAAGTTAAGGATCATTTCAAGCTTGGTTGACATGGTTCCAGGTGTGCCCCAGTTGATACCTTGCTTTTTTTCGCGACTGATCTGAGCCTTACAACCAGAACAATACCGTGCTTGCTGTTCAAGTAATGATATCTGACATCTGTCACAGTTTCGGGTTTTAACCGACAATCCTGACAATAACGAGGCCAGTTCTTCGTCCTCATCTTGTACATTTTCTTCAGCAGTTGGTTCAGATAAATCGTGTAATGGGAGCGCTGTTCTTCCAGTGACCAAGGCAGGATGATTGCAAGCTTGCCGTAGGCGCAGTAACATAACAAGTGCTCCCATATAATTGATATGAGCTTTTTGTGACTTTTTCCAGTGTGTTTGGATCCGGTCTTCCAGTTCGCGATAAAAATCTCGCTCATTCTCCGACGAAAATTCTCGTGAGACGATTTCAATTGATCGCAACGGCAAGTCGAGTACTCGTCGACCCTCGTACATGGCATCTTTCGTGCGACGCAGCATGATTGACTTCAAAACGACACCCAGACGCTGCAATCCCAAATCCACGTAAGTCTGCTTATTACTTTTTAAAGGGTCATGAATTTTCTCTTCAAAGTGACGGAAGTCATCGAAAGGTGATATACGTAAGAAATGAATGAGACTGAAAATCTCCAATGCATTGTTTTGAACTGGTGTGCCTGATATACACCAGCGAGTAGCCGCGCAACTAGAAAGCTGATAACAGGCTAATGAGCATTTAGCCCGATAATTCTTGATATTTTGTGCCTCGTCGAGGACAATACGCAGCCAGTACATTTGAAACAAAGGGTATTTGGTGTGGTTGTTGACCACCTTAATTTTCGAAGGTGACGAAACATCATCGTCGTTGAGCATGCCCCAATCCGAGTCATCAGAGTCGTCCAAATCATTCGCAGACGCTTCGCGCAACTGCTTGTTGGCACGCGTGGAGGGCAGACTGCTTTCTGACTCTGTCGCTTTCAGGTACTGTTCATACTCATTGGCTGCTGTGGCGTAAGATGTAATGACGATGTCAGCTTTTTTCAGCTCATCCACATTGGTCGTACGACGGGGTCCGTGATGAATATAGACAGATAGCTTGTGTCCTGATTTTTCAAGCGCCTCCCGCTGCCATTGCTCCATAACAGCAACGGGAGCGACAATAAGTGTCGTCCTGGTTCGTGAACGAAGTACGCTTTTTCTGGTAAATCCAACGAGATCATCATTCATGTCCA
>ERZ501047.508-NODE-508-length-12574-cov-7.122374_pt1 | contig 12574 bp, 16 predicted proteins | sample MGYA00510868_ERZ501047 | MGnify/ENA primary metagenome ERZ501047 (study PRJEB25958, sample SAMN03398593) | human skin metagenome | study: EMG produced TPA metagenomics assembly of the Human Skin Microbiome Metagenome (human skin metagenome) data set. | reverse complement strand
CCATCAGGGTGAGTCGCCCCGGCACGGTCGTGCTGGGCCTGGGCCTGCCCGCCCTCTCGCAGCGGACGGGGCAGCCCGTGATCGCGACGTCGTCCGTGCCTGGGGTGACGATCAGCGGGGTCATGCTCGACGCCGGGCCGAAGCGCTCCAAGACGATCCTCCAGGTCGGCGACGCGCACGGCAACGCGGGCTCCAAGCGTCGGTCGGCCGGCGCGGGGAGCACCCCCACCCTGGTGTCCGACGTCTTCCTGCGCGTCGGTGGCGCGGCGGCCGGGTCGACGACGACGGCGATGACCGTCGACGCCTCCAACGTCATCCTCGACAACATCTGGGCCTGGCGCGCCGACCACGGCGAGGGTGTCGGCTGGACGGTCAACCCCGCTGACCACGGCGTCGTCGTCAACGGGGACGACGTCACAGCATACGGCCTGTTCGTCGAGCACTTCCTGCGCACGGAGGTGGTCTGGAACGGCGAGCGCGGTCGGGTCTATTTCTTCCAGAACGAGAAGCCGTACGACGTGCCGTCCCAGTCGGCGTGGATGATGACCCCCACCTTCAAGGGTTACCCCGCGTTCCAGGTCACGTCCGACGTGCGGTCCTTCGAGGGCTGGGGCATGGGCAGCTACAGCTTCTTCAACCAGCACCAGGGCATCCACCTGAGTACGGCCTTCGTCGCGCCGACCAGGCCGGGCGTGCGCCTCAACCACCTGCTCACGAGGTGGCTGAACGGCGACGGCGGCATCGACTCCGTGGTCAACGGCGTCGGCGCCCCGGTCGACGCCACGAACCCCGGGCCCTCGACGGTCGTCAGCCACCCCGGCGCGACGCGCTGACCGCTCCGTGCGGCGCCCCGACCCTCCTCTCGGGGGTCGGGGCGCCGACGTGCTGTCGCACGGCGTCCGTGGTCGCGAGGCGTGAGGGGTGGGAGCGGTGCGTGAGCGTGGCGTCGGGCCATCGGTTTTCGTAGCGTCAGGAGCGTTGACGGGATCGGTCCAGGCTCCTGACGATCGGCCGAGAGACTGTGTCCGGCGGGGATCGGGGTTGCGGACCTCGCGGGGTGCCGATCAACTGGCCGTATGACGCCCGCCCTGTCCCTGCGGTCGCTGCGCGTCGCGGACGCCGACGCCGTGGTCGAGGTCCTCGCGGACCCGTCGCTCCATCTGTTCACGGGCGGCGAGCCGCCCACCCGCGAGGAGCTGGCCGCCCGCTATTCCCGGCAGGTCGTAGGACGCTCGGCGGACGGCTCCGAGCAGTGGCTCAACTGGATCGTGCTGGCAGGCCCCGACCAACGGCCGGTGGGCTACGTGCAGGCGACGGTGCCGGTCGACGGCGACACCGCCGAGATCTCCTGGGTGATCGGGACGCCCTGGCAAGGCCGCGGCCACGCCACCGGCGCCGCCCGCCTCATGGTCAAGGAGCTGGCACGGCGCGGCGTGCACCACCTCGTCGCCCACATCCACCCCGACCACGAGGCATCTTCACGTGTCGCCACACACCTCGGTCTCGTTCCCACGGACGTGATGATCGACGGCGAGATCCGGTGGACGGGTTCAGCCGGCCCGGGCACACGGGCGCCAAGTGCCTAGTACACGCCCTTGATCACGAAGTAGGAACCGCGGATGACGCCCGCGAGCTTGGACTTCTGACGAGCGAACTTGAAGGACGACAGCTCATCGGGCACGTCCATCCCCTCGGACAGCTTGAAGCCGACCGCGCGCTTGCCGCCGTCCTCGACGGTCCAGAGGACGTTGACACCGAGCCCGGACTCGTGGAAGACGTGCACCCAGTGGATGCCGTCGACGTCGGAGACGGCCACCTGCAGCGGGCGCGAGGCGATGACGATGCCGCGCTCGTCCTTGAGGATGCGGGTCACCCACTCAACCGTCTCGGGGTCGTCGGCGGCGTCAAGGACCGTGAACTCGTGGGCGTACTTCGAGTGGAAGTAGCGCGCCTCGTTGGCGCGCAAGCCGGCGAGGGCCTCAGCGACGGGTGAGGACTCGACCCCCTCGGTGGAGACATTCTTGAAGTCGACGACCTGGCTCACGCGGCCTTCTCGGTGGTGGTGGGGTGGCCCCCAGTGTGGCCCGTGGGTGTCTTCACGCTGGTCAGCCCCACGGACGTGTCAGCTCGCGCTGCCGTAGACGCGCTCGACGTCGATGCGCAGGACCAGTCGCCGCTGCTCCACCATCGCCGCTCGGTACTCCTCCCAGTCCGGGTGCTCGCCTCCCACCAGGCGATAGAGCTCCACGAGGTCGTCCGTGGCCGCGTCGTACGGATCCGTCGCCACCTCACCCAGCCGCGCCGTGCCCTCGGCGACGACATACTCCCACTGGCTCGCACCGGCCACGAGGTAGCCGGCCCGCGGATCACGCCGCAGGTTGCGGGTCTTGGCGCGGTCATCGGTGACCGATATCGACAACGTGCGCGACGCGGGGTCGTAATGATGGATCACGACCGACATCTGCGGCCGGCCGTCGCGCTTGAGCGTGGTCAGCACCCCGGTGCGCCCGGGGATGGACAGGATGCGGTGGAGAGACTCCTCGCTCATGCCTACACCGTATGCCGCTCCGCCGCATCCCTGCGCGCCGCACGACACGGATCGCCAGTGAGGGCCCTGCACGAGTCGCGCCAGTAGTCAGGCGGGCTGGACGGCCCGGCGCATCACGGTGTTGCGCAGCCCCTTGGCGCGGATGAACTCGAATCCGGCACGCTCGTTCACGGCTCTGGTGCCGTTGTAGAAGAACGACGAGGAGGTCGGCTTGTCCGTGCGAGCGATGCGGGGGTGGCCCTCGACGATCCCGCCGCCTGCCCGCACGATCGGATCGAGTGCGCCGTGCAAGGCGGCGGTGACCAGGCCATGGCCACGGAAGCGCTTGTCCACGAAGATGCACGTAATGCGGTAGTCAGGCTCGTTCTCGCCGGCTGCTGACAGGTCCTTGAGGTATTGCTTGCGGTGATGAATGTTCGGTAGCTCGTCCGGTGAGCCGTACTGCGCCCAGGCAACGGCTTCCTCTCCGTCCTCGCCCTGTCGAACGACCAGGGCCGCGTGGGCCTCGCCATCAGTCACCAGTTGCTTCTTCAGCACGCGATTGCCCTCTTAGCCCTGCCCGCGCTCGGCACAGTCCAGGCCCACGAGTCCTTCTCGAGGTTGCCATACAACGTACGGAACGCCTCGGGGAAGGGGGATCGCCAGCTTGACGCTCGCAGCCACCCAACCGTGAGTTCGTCCCACGCCCTACCTCTACAGCCCCCGTCTGGGTCGACCGGCAACTCGACGAGACCGAGTCACAGGCCGCGCGCCAGCCTTGGGCGCGGCACGTGCAGTGACGGCGGTGACACGCGATCTCCGCCGGGGCTGGCGGGCGGCAAGCTCCTCGATCCGCGCCCACGGGATCACTGCGCGGACGGCTCCGCACTGGCTGGCACCGCGCGGAGGGGCGGTTTGCACTGCGGCGATGGCGCGGCGGACGACGTCCGGCTCCTCGCCGAGCGCCTCTGCGAGCCAGATCAGCCCCGGCGCACATTGGAACCTGTTGTAGGCGAGCCGTGGATCCCCAGAACCCCGCTGACGTCCATAGGCACCGCTGCCGTGATACTCCGACAGCCATCCCAGCAGGTGCTCCTTCTGGTGGCGGTACCACGCCTTCGAGGCCCGGGACGACCCCAGCACCGGGCCCGCCTCATAGGCGTCGGCCTGGGGCTGAGCGGCGGGGAGCCCTTCGATGACGGCGATGAGATCGGCAATCAGCATGGCGATGAGCCTAAGACGACGATTGGCACAGTCAGCCATCTTGCAACTTGCCTTGCCCTATAGAAGTGGATGTCACTGTCCGTGTCTTTGAGTAGCCTTGAGTAATGAATGAGAAGGAAACACTGGCAGCGTCTGCGGCGTCACTCGCGGAGAAGATCCTGAGCGTGGGCGTGAACGGTGCCGGCCCGTGGAAGGGGTCTATCCCAACGGCTGAGGAGCATCTGCGTCAGCACGCAGATGTCGAGAAGGCCATCGACCGGCTTATCGCGACGCACGTGCGCATCACCGCTGCGACCGGGTTTGCCACCGGCGTTGGTGGTCTCATCACCCTCCCGGTCGCCATTCCCGCGGACATGACCACGTTGTGGCTGATGCAGGGCCGCCTGACGGGCTCGATCGCCCACCTCCGCGGCTACGACGTGCACTCGCAGGAGGTGCAGAGTCTCGTATTGGTGACTCTGCTCGGCTCCTCCGGCGCCGAAGCGATGGCCAAGGCGGGGGTCACGCTCGGGGAGAAGGGCGCCGCCGCCCTCCTAGGGAAGGTGCCGGGAAAGGTCCTGATCGAGATCAACAAGAAGGTCGGCTTCCGCCTGCTCACGAAGGCCGGCACCACTGGCGTCCTGAACCTCACCAAATTCGTACCCTTCGCCGGTGGCGCGGTTGGTGGGACTGTCAACGGGGTCAGCACCAATGCGATCGGGGCGTGGGCCAAGCGGAACTTCCCAGCCACTGGGGCAGCCTCGGCATCCGCCACCCAACAGGGCTAGCAGCTGGTTCAGCCACGTCGCCGCCGGGTTGAGCAGCACACCGGCACGGCCCGCCATGGCAGCACCCATCCGTCCACCCAGCTCCGCACCAAGCCCGGAAGTGACACACGTGATCTATGCCTCCAGACAAAATGGCGAACAGCCAACCTCCGTGCATCTTCGGCAGGTCGATTCGCGGGGTCTGCTGTACGGCCGGCCGGGCGACAGCTTTGGGTATCGCTGCGCGTTCGGGGATGGCGTGGCGACTGGGAACCCCGCTATGAGACGGAGGGCCGGATGATTGGCAGCACATTCAGCCGCACCAACGTGCCCGCGATCCGAGGGCTGCCGATTCCGCCACCTCCCCCCTGCCGAGCAACGGCGAGCGATCCAGCATCTGGATGAGCAGACCTCCAAGATTGACGCCCTACTCGCGAAGGCCGGGCGAGTCGAGTCCCCGATAGTGGATGCTCCTATTGGTGTCAAGCGGCATCCGGGAGTCCTGGTCCGGCCAGGTGCCTGAGTGCTCGGGTGGCCAGTTCGGGGTCGTGGCGGTCGTCGATCTCGAGGCGTCGCAGCCGCTGATATGGGATGTCCAGAGCGTGGGCGAGGTCGCGGATGGTCAGCCCGGCCGCCTCGCGGTTGGTGCGGACCTGAGCGCCGGAAGTATCGGCGGGCTCGGGTCGGCTCCTCGAGTCGGGGTAGGTGCTTCCAGTGTGCAGGTGGAAGTCCCGACGGGGCCCTGAACGCATCACCGCGCGACCGCGGTCAGGCGTTGCCGATCAGGTTGTCCGTGACGGACTTCAGGTGAGCGCGCATCGCGCGCTCGGCCCCAGCAGGGTCACGGTCGTTGAGGGCCTCGAGGATGCTGACGTGCTGCTGGTGATAGCAGCGTCGTCGCTCCGGTGTGGAGGTGCGCCGTTTGAGGCTTCCCCACACGGGGAGCGCGCGACCAGCGTTGATGACGTCGAACATGGCCAGGACCAGATCGTTGTGCGTCGCCTCGCCGATCGCCCGATGAAACTTGCTGTCCCACGTCTCGAAGCTGTCGAAGTCCTCCGACCTGCCTCCCTGATCGGCGAAGCTGGCGATGCGGGCCAGGTCCGCCTGGGTCGCCGCATGCGCCGCGAGGACTGCGACGGAGGGCTCGAGGACCATGCGCGCCTGCATGATGTCCGCCGGACTGGCGTCCCTGGCCACCCCCTCCGCCACGTAGCCCTCCCGCAAGAAGGTCCCCCGGCCCACCTCGCGCACCACCATCCCCTCCTGCTCGAGGCGGGACAGCGCACGGCGGACAGCACTTCGCGGCAACTGCAGCGTCGCAACGAGCTCACGCTCCGTCGGCAGCTTGGAACCAGGCGCCAGCTCACCACGGGAGATCCCGTCCTCGACGAGGGCACGCAACGCGCGATCCGGGCTGAGCATGCCCAAGTCTAACCCGATGAACCAATTCAGACCAATAGGCCAGCGCGGTCGTGACGATACCCGCGTGAATCCAGGGGTAGACGGCAGAGGACGAGCCGCCTACTCTGGAGATGGTCTATATTGGTCGTAATGGTCTCGATTGGAGCAGCATGAAGTTCATGACCTTCACCCACGGGGACTCGGTCCGTCGAGTCGGTCTGGTCACGGGGGAGGGTGACACCGCCGTCGTCCATGACCTCACCGACACGCTGCCGGGGGGAGCCGATCTCGTCGACCTCATCGAGCACTGGTCGACGCTGGCCCCGCAGCTCGCCCAACCGGCAGACCTGCCCTCGACAGCCGTCTCGTCGGTCCGGGTGCTCGCACCCATCCCGGTGCCCCGGCGAAACATCTTCTGCGTCGGCAAGAACTACCGGGAGCACGTGGTCGAGTTCGGACGATCTGGCTACGACTCCCCCGACCGTTCCGAGGCCATCCCCGAATTTCCGGTGGTGTTCTCCAAGGCTCCCAGCTCGGTCACCGGACCCTACGACGACATCGACCCCCACCCCGGGGTCACCTCAGAGCTGGACTACGAGGCTGAGCTGGGCGTCATCATCGGCGTGGGCGGACGCGGCATCTCGCGAGAGCAAGCAGCGGAGCACGTGTGGGGTTACACGATCATCGACGACTTCACCGCCCGCGACCTGCAGCGCAAGCACAAGCAGTGGTTGATCGGGAAGTCCCTTGACACCCACTGCCCCATGGGGCCACTGGCGGTGACCGCAGACGAGATCCCGGACCCGACCACCCTCCGCGTGGAGAGCTTCGTCAATGGTGAGATGCGGCAGTCCGCCACCGTGGCTGACCTCATCTTCGACATCCCCACCCTCATCGAGACGATCTCGGCGGGCATCACCCTCCAACCGGGAGACATCATCGCGACCGGCACGCCGGCCGGGGTCGGGATCGGTTTCGAGCCACCAAAGTTCATGACCAGCGGCGACGTCGTCGAGGCCTCCATCACCGGGCTTGGCTCCCAGCGCAACAGCGTGGCCTGAGCCCTCAGACATGCCCCAACCCGAAGGAGCTGGAACACAATGAACATCAACGGACACGAACTGGCTGTCGAGATCAGCGGCAGCGGACCGGCCGTTCTCATGGTCCATGGTCTGGGTGGCACCTCGAACTTCTACCAGGTGCAGGCCGACGCGCTGCAGGACAACCACACGGTCATCCGTGTCGACAGCGCCGGCGCCGGTCGGTCAGAGCTCGCGGCCGACATCAGCATCGAATCCCACGCCGACGACCTTGCAGCCGTGCTCGGGGAGCTCGACTGCGGGCCGGCTGACGTGGTCTGGCTTGGGAGGTTCCGTTCGACACCAGTTGTAGGCGAGTTCGAGCACCGACGAGGATCCATCGGGTCAGCATGTTGGCGAGAGTCGACACCACCAGACGCCAGCACATATGCTTGGCCGTGCATGCCGTGACTTAGCCAGGCTGCCGTGCGTGGTGCCCAACGGCCTGCGCGATGCGGCCAAGGTCACCGTTGAGGCGTTCCCAGTCGAGCTCGCCGACTGTGGCTACCACTTCCGCGACCCACGCGCGGTGAGCGCTCTGGATCGCCGCGAGTGCGCTCTTTCCGGCTGCCGTCGTGACGAGGAGTCGGGACCGCTGGTGGCGTGGGTTGTCCTCGTAGCGCGCAAGACCGTCTGCTACGAGTTCGTCGGCGACGCGCTGAACGCTCTGCCGCTGGAGCCCGAGCCGGCGGGCGATGTCCGGGACGGTGGCGCGATCGCCGGCTTGGAGGACCATGCGCCGGGAATGTGTTTGACTTGCCGCCGCGGACACTCGCTCCCCGGCGTCGCGCAGGAGCCGGTTGACCTCGAAGATGGCATGCAGTGCCGCGTCGGCGTCGGGGTTCACGCAACTCTCCTTTGACAGCAGACTGTCATGTGCCTAGGGTTGGCAATGTGACAGCATGCTACCAACTTCTCGTGGGTGCACTCGGGGCCGATGCGGGTTTCGAGTCGCTCCGTAGCCGCTTGAGTCAGACGCGGTGGCCGGTGCTGCCATCGTTGGGCGAGGGGGCGCGCGGTCTTGCGCCGTCGATCGTGGAGCACTATGCGACTGAGTGGGACCACTGGCTTCAGCAGAAGAGCCACGACGGATTGGGTGAGCACGTCGACTTCAGGATCGCGGGCACCCGCGTCCATGCCGTCAGGGTCCGCGGATCAGGGTGCGTGCCAATGTTGCTTCTGCACGGCTGGCCCACCTCTTTCCTCGCCTTCCACCGTGTGATCGAGCCTCTCCGGACTCTCGCCTCCGAGATCGTGCTTGCTTCCCTTCCCGGGTTCGGCACCTCGACTTTGCCACCAGGTTCCTGGTCGATCACCGACTCAGCGCGCGCACTGGCTGATGCCATGCGGGCGATGGGCCACCACCGGTTCCTCGTCCATGGACAGGACTGGGGGTCCGTCGTCGCTCGAGCCATCGCCGCAGTCGAACCCGAGCGGGTTATCGGTGTCCACGTGAGCGCAGGGCTACGAGGCTTCATGGCCGAGAGCGCGGACGACGAGCCTGCTTGGAGCAGGCTGCAGAGGTTCGCCGTCGACGGCGGCGGATACCTTCAGCTGCAGAGTCGCCGACCGGACTCGCTGGCATTCGCGTTGTCGGACTCTCCCGTAGGGCTGCTCGCCTGGCAGCTTGACAAGTACCAGCTTTGGCAGGCCCCACTGGGGGACGACTTCGGCCTAGGAACCGACTTCATCGTGGCCAACGCGACTCTCTACTGGCTGACAGCGAGTGCCGGCACCAGCATGCGGATCTATTCGATGGACGCTCCGGACGTGGATGCCGCGGCCGGGGGCGTGCCGACCGCAGTGAGCGTTTTCGGTCATGGCGACTTCGCCGCCCGCTCGGTGTCGTCCCGAGCGAACAACCTCGTGGCCTGGTACTCACACGACAGCGGTGGCCACGTCGCCTCACTCGATTCGCCCGCCGAGCTCGTCGACGACCTGACCGACTTCATGAACCGCATAGGAGCAGACACATGACCGCAAGCAGCCCCATCGTCCTCATCGGAGGTAGCGGCCTTGGCCCTTGGGCCTGGGAACGCGTCAGACCGATCCTGCACGACCACGGATTCCACACCATAACGCCGCAACTACGCACGACGGGCGATGACGCGACGCCCGCGAACGCCGTCAGTCTGGATAACTGGATCGAGGACATCGACGAAGCCCTCAGCGACCAAGCGGATGCCACTCTCGTCGCTCACTCATTCGCCGGCTACGTCGCGGCAGGAGTGCTCGAAAGACGACCACAGAGCATCCGCCGACTCATCTTCATCGATGCCGTTCTGCCGCAGCCGGGCAGGTCGTGGTTCGACGTGATGGGGGCCGAGGTCGCCGGGTTCATGACGAGCCTGGCCAACGACGGGGCGATCCCGTGGTTCTCCCGGGATCAGCTCGACCAGCTCTACCCGGACAACGGGATCGGTGACGCCGACTTCGCGTGGATGCAGCAGCATCTGACCGCGCAGCCGATCGGCACCTACACGCAACCTGCGATCAACGAGCCACTGAGCGCAGCCGGCGTGCCCGTAGCGTACGTTCGCTGCCTCCGGACCAGTCCTCCAGTCGCCGAGGTGTCAGCGGAGAAGCTCGGATGGAGCTACCGCACGCTCGACGCCGGCCACTGGCCGATGATCACCCACCCGGCGGAGACAGCGTGCGTCACCATGGAGCTGGCCACATCATGATCACCGTCGCCTTGTTCCGCAACGTCAACCTCGGCCACCCAGGCAGTCCCACTGGTGATGAACTCGTCGAGGCGTTCGGCGGCCCGGCGGTCGCCCGCAGCTTCCAAAGCAACGGCACGGTCGTTTTCGAGGCCATGGATCCGGAGAATGCCTCGGCCGCGGCGATCATCAGATTGCGGGCCACCGGGTATCAGCCAACTGTTGTCATCCGGGCGCTGGAGCAAATTCGGCGCGCGGTAGAGGATGTGCCTCCGGTAGATCCCGGGGAAGGTGTCTATCGCTCGATGATCTCGTTCTTTGACGTGCGCCAGTTCCCGACTGTCCGCTTACCGTTCCGAAGCCCAGATGGCCTCGTAGAGATCCGCGCCATGGGGCCCGACTGCGCCCACAGCGTCTGCTGGAAGCCGCGCCAGACCGCAGGCAACGTCACCGGGTGCCTCGAGCAACTGCTGTCCGTGCCGGTCACGACGCGGACCGTAGCGACGATGCAGCGGCTTCTCGCGACAATTTCGGCCAGCACCCACTGAAGCCGCCATCGCGGATGCCGGCAGTGAATCGAGTCGAGTTGTATGCGGCGATTCGGCGCGACGCCCGCGCGGGGGTTTCGAATCGTGCGCTGCAACGCAAGCACGGCGTCGGCTACCGGACCGTGGCCGCCGCACTGGAGTCGGCCTGGCCGAAGGAGCGGAAGCCACCCCCGAAGCGCGGGTCACGTCTGGACCAGTACCGAGGCGTCATCGATGACTGGCTGCGGGCGGACCTGGACGCGCCTCGCAAGCAGCGGCACACCGCGAAGCGGATCTTCGACCGGCTCCAGGATGAGCACCACACCACCGACGTGTCCTACTGGATGGTGCGCGAGTATGTCGCCACGAGACGCCGCGAGATCCGGATCGAAGCGGGCCGGGAACCCGCGAACACGTACATTCCGCAGGAGCACCTGCCAGGCCGCGAGGCCGAGGTCGACTTCGGCGAGGTCGCGATCCGGCTGCGCGGCGAACTGGTCACCTGCACGTTGTTCAGCCTGCGACTCTCATACTCCGGCAAGGCCGCCCACAGGATCAGTGCGTCCGCCGGGCAGGAAGCCTTCTTCGAGGGCCACACGCACGCGTTCCGAGCCCTCGGGGGCGTCCCGACCGGGAAGATCCGCTACGACAACCTCAAGGCCGCCGTCGCGAGCGTGATCGGGTTCTCCCGCCAGCGGGTCGAGGCCGACCGGTGGACCGCGTTCCGCTCCCACTACGGCATCGAGGCCTTCTACTGCCAGCCCGGCATCCAAGGCGCTCACGAGAAGGGCGGCGTCGAGGGGCAGATCGGCTGGTTCCGACGCAACCACCTCGTCCCCATCCCAGAAGTCCACTCCGTCGCCGAGCTCAACGCCATGGTCGACGTCTGGGACGAAGCCGACGACAGCCGGCGGATCGGATCCCGCGCCCGCACGGTCGGGGAACACTTCGCCACCGAGCAGCCTCTGCTCGCGCCACTGCCCAACGAGTCGTTCGAGACCGGCCGCTGGTTCACCCCACGCGTCGACAGGTACGCCCAGATCACCGTTCGGATGAACAAATACTCCGTCCCCGCCCGCATGGTCGGCCGTCAAGCCCGAGTGCTGCTCAACGCCAGCGACCTGGTCGTGTTCGACGGCAAGACCGAAATCGCCCGCCACGAGCGCCTAATGACCAAGGGCTCGACCCGGGTCGACCTGGACCACTACCTCGAGGTCCTCCTCCGCAAACCCGGCGCGCTACCCGGCGCGACAGCGCTGGAACAGGCCAGGGCATCGGGGAGGTTCACTCCCGTTCACGACGCCTGGTGGGCCGCGGCCTGCAAGGCCCACGGTGACGCCGACGGCACCCGGGCGCTGATCGAGGTCCTGATGCTGCACCGGCACCTTCCCCACGAACACGTCGTCGCCGGGCTCGCGACAGCGCTGCGCGCAGGCGCGCTCACCGCGGACGCTGTCGCACTTGAAGCGCGCAAGCACAACGAGACGGAAGATGGCGGAGCCGACGACAAGACAGGTCACCACCCGACCCACTTGGGCGGCGACAGGGCACGCGGTGAAGGCGAGACCCCTGCCGTGCGATCGCTGACCGAGCGCCGGCTTCGCGCCCACATCCCGACCGACACTCGGCCGCTGCCGAGCGTGGACAAGTACGACCAGCTGCTGGCCTGCCGCCGTGACCCGCCGAACGAAGGAGCCGCACCGTGACCACCAAGCGCCGAGGGATGACCGAGGAAGCAGCCGACGCCGCGATCGACCAGGCGTGCCGGATGCTGAGGATGCCCACCATCCGCAGCTCCTTCACCGACTACGCCGACCGGGCCGGGCACGAGCAGATGTCCTACCGCGGATACCTCGCCGAACTACTGCTCGCCGAGTGTGACGACCGTGCACGACGCCGGTCCGAGCGTCGGATCAAGGCCGCCAAGTTCCCCCGCGAGAAGTCCCTGCGGGCCTTCGACTTCGACGCCAACCCCAACATCGACCCCGCCGTGATCCACACCCTCGCCAAGTGCGAATGGGTCCAGAAGGGGCAACCGCTGTGTCTGATCGGCGACTCCGGCACCGGCAAATCTCACCTGCTCATCGCGCTCGGCACAGAGGCCGCCATGGCCGGCTACCGGGTCAAGTACACCCTGGCCACCCATCTCGCCAACGAGCTCGTCGAGGCCGCCGACGAGATGACACTCGCCAAGACCATCGCCCGCTACGGACGCGTCGACCTGCTCTGCATCGACGAACTCGGATACATGCAACTCGACCGGCGCGGGGCCGAGCTGTTGTTCCAGGTCCTCACCGAGCGCGAGGAGAAGGCCTCTGTCGCGATCGCGTCCAACGAGTCCTTCGGCGGGTAAGAGTCCCGTGGAGTGGTGGGGTTTGGGGAGTGGGTGTGGCTCCCTGACGTA
>ERZ501047.506-NODE-506-length-12612-cov-5.096042_pt1 | contig 12612 bp, 11 predicted proteins | sample MGYA00510868_ERZ501047 | MGnify/ENA primary metagenome ERZ501047 (study PRJEB25958, sample SAMN03398593) | human skin metagenome | study: EMG produced TPA metagenomics assembly of the Human Skin Microbiome Metagenome (human skin metagenome) data set. | reverse complement strand
TTCCTTTCACGTGTTCCTTGGCGGGTACACGCAAAGACTCACGCGATGGCCTCCCCAACTTCAACGAGGACACTCCCGGCGACTTACACCACCCGAGGGGACGTCACCCGCGGACATCCCAGATGGTCACCGAACCGTCCCGGTGCGCGCTCAACACGTCGGGGAAGTGCTTCGTTCCGTCCTCCCAGCGCAACAACACGGGTTGACCGACCAGCCACGTCACATCACGTTGATGGTCCAACCATGTCGCGAGCTCGTGCTCAAGACCAGACTCGAGGAACAGCCACCCACCCGTCGTCGTCGACATCGCCTGCACCGGGATGTTTCTCGACAGTCGGCCAGACTTTGTCTCCCGCACCGGCTGCAAGCTGCGTGGATCGGGCGGCCCCGCCACCCATGACCACTCGGATCGCGAACCCCCAGCACACCAAAACGACCACGTCGCTTCACCCACTTGGGCACCGACGGGCCGTAGCCCTACACTGGGCATGACGACACCTCCTGTCTCCTCACCCGGATCAGGTACTTGTCTTACGAGGGCGCTCCGCTGGAACGGGGCGCCCTCGACGTTTGTCTAGTGCGTTGAGCGTAGACCTTCCCCTCTCGCGCCGCCTAGCGCAGAAATCACGATCTGACAAGAAGACACGCCGTAAACCCTCCTATGAAACATAGGTGGCGGTTTGTGAAAAGTAGGACCCATCTCTACAAGAAACCGCCACTGGTTCGGGCCATTTCGTTGAAGCGGGAGTAGTGGCCCTGGAAGGCCAGGACCAGGTCGCGGGTGGGGCCGTTACGGTGCTTGACGACCAGCACGTCGGCCTCCCCTTCCTTCTCCTTGTCCTTGTGCAGCAAGATCACCACGTCGGCGTCCTGCTCGATGGAGCCGGACTCGCGCAGGTCGGACATCTGGGGGCGTTTGTCGGTGCGCTGCTCGGGGCCACGGTTCAGCTGGGAGATGGCGATCACCGGGACCTCGAGTTCCTTGGCCAGCAGCTTCAAGGCCCGGGAGAACTCCGAGACCTCCTGCTGGCGCGACTCGACCTTCTTGCCCGAGCTCATCAGCTGCAGATAGTCGATCACCACCAGCTGTAGGTTGTGCTGCTGCTTCAAGCGGCGGCACTTCGCGCGAATCTCCATCAGCGACATATTGGGCGAGTCGTCGATGAACAGCGGGGAGTCCGAGATCCGGCCCACCACACCGGCGATCCGCTGCCAGCCCGGGTCGCCGAGGGTGCCCTTGCGCAGATCCTGCAGCGAGATCGACCCCTCGGCGGCGAGCACACGCATGGAGATCTCGGTGCGACTCATTTCCAGGGAGAACACGGCCGTGGGCATCTTGTGCTTGATCGCGGCCGAGCGGGCGATGTCGATCCCGAAGGTCGACTTACCCACCGCGGGCCGGGCCGCGACGACGATCATCTGCCCCTTGTGCAGCCCATGCAGCAACTCGTCCAACTCGCTGAAACCCGTTGGCACTCCGGTGAACTCATCCGAGCGCCCCGACGCGACCTCGATCTCGGTGAGGGTCTCCTCCAGCGTCTGCGCCAGGGCGACGTAGTCCTCTTTGCCGCGCTTCTCACCCACCGCATACACCTCGGCCTGGGCGCGGTTGACGATCTCGTCGACATCGCCCTCACCCTCGCCATACCCGAGTTGGACGATCCGGGTGCCAGCCTCGACCAGGCGGCGCAACACGGCGCGCTCGGCGACGATCTCGGCATAGAAGCCGGCGTTGGCGGCGGTGGGCACCTGCTGGATCAGGTCGTGCAGGTATGCCGGGCCGCCGATCCGCTGCAGCGTGCCGCGCTTGGTCAGTTCGTCGGCGACGGTGATGGCATCGACCGGCTCCCCGCGGGAGAACAGGTCGACGATCGCCTCATGGATGAGCTCGTGATTGGGCCGGTAGAAGTCGGTCGACTTCACCCGCTCCACGACATCGGCGATCGCGTCCTTGGACAGCAACATGCCACCCAGGACGGACTGCTCGGCATACACATCCTGGGGCGGCAGACGATCGAGCGCGGGAGCAGCGGATGGGGAGTAGCCGCCGACATTGAGCTCCGCGATCGACACCGGGGCCGCCTTCCATGAGGGAGTGAACTGGTCGTGATCCAGACTCTCAGCGACCACTGACAACCCCGGATCGGGTGCGGTGGAGCCACCGCGACGGCCACCGTAGGGCAGCCTCCGCGCCATACCAAGGCCGTTGGCCCGACGCCGTGTGGACACCTTGTGGACGACAGGCTCAGCGCTTGTGCACACCTGTGTGCAACCCCTGTGGAAACTCACCGGTAACCGAATGCGCACCCCGTTGACCAGCAGGTATGCCGATCCCCACCTGTGGAGAAAAAGTCACCGGCGTGTCGTCGTCCACAGCGTGTCGGCGCCTGTTCGCCCAATCAAGGCGGCGGTGATGCAGGTCACGTGGGGGCGGTATACGCTGGCGGGATGCTGCTCGCCGAGGAATATCTGTTGCTCACCACCGACCAGGAGAGCGGCAAGTCCATCGTGGACAGCAACCGGCGCCCGATGGCGGTGGCCGGGGCGCTCTTCGCGGAACTCACGCTGCGCGAACGCATCGGGATGACCTCTCACGAGCTGCCGCGCGGGGAGCGCGACCGACTGGAGATCCTGGCCGAGCGCACCACCGAGGACCCGATCCTGGACGCGGTGCTGATCGAGCTGGCCGACAAGGGCGGCAAGAAGCCGGCGGACGTCCTCAGCCGCTGGGATCGGTCGCGGAAGTTGAAGAACTGGGAGCGAGCGCTCTTTGACCGGTTGGTGGCTCGGGGTGTGATGCGCGAGGAGAAGACCCGGGTGCTCGGCATCTTCCCGCAGACCCGGCACCCCGAGGCCGATCCCGGCCCGGAACGGGAACTGCGCGCGCGGGTGAATGCGGCGCTGCTCACCGACGCCATACCGGAGCCGCGGACCGCCGCGCTCATCGCGCTACTGCACGCCTCAAAGGCCCTGCCCAAGATCCTGTCCCCGGAGACCGACCGCAAGGCGGCGACCCGGCGGGCCAAGGAGATCATCGAGTCCGAATGGGCCTCGCAGGAGGTGGTGAAGGCCATCAACCGGGTCATCTCGGCCTCGGCGGCCGTCACGGTGGCTGCCGCAAGCGCCAGCAGCTGACGGATCGCGGTCCGGAAGCCCGCGGATCCACGTGGCCGCCCGCCGGACGTCGGGCGAGTGAGCCTTACGCCGGCTGGCCGTAGCGCTGGGCGGCGCGGGCGCGTGCCTTGGCGGCCTCGACCTCCCGGTTCTTCGGGGGCGCGGTGGTCACGAGTTCGGATAGCAGCTGCTCGGTCGCCTCGGCCACCAGCGTCACCGCGCGATCGAAGGCCTCCTGGTTCGCCGAGGACGGCTTCGTGGTGCCGGCGACCTTGCGCACATACTGCAGCGCGGCCGCGTGGACCTCGTCGCTGGTCGCGGGAGGCGCGAAGTTGTTCAACGGCCTGATATTGCGGCACATGCTCCGATCGTATGGCGCTCACCCGCCTTGCCGCCGACCGCGCGGCCGTGATCGGGTGAGTCCGTGCCGACCACTCCGCCCGCCGTCGACGCCGTCCGAGCGGCGATCCGCGCCGGCGGTGACCCGGAGCGGGCGGCGGGGCAAAAGGCATATATGAGATCCGCGCTGCCCTATCGGGGATACACCAACCCGCAGCTGCGCAGCCTGTTGCGGGAAGTCTTCGCCAGCCCCGGCATCCTGCCGCGCGAGCGGATGGACTGGGAGCACGCCGTCCGAATCCTGTGGGATGAGGCGGCATACCGGGAAGAACGCTATGCCGCAACGATTCTCGCCGCGCATCGCAGCGCGCGGGGGTGGCAGGACCCGGACGCGATGCCGCTCTACGAGCACCTCGTGGTGACCGGTGCCTGGTGGGATCATGTCGATGACCTGGCAACCCACCACATCGCCGCGATCCTGTTGCACCACAAGGATTCCGAAACCGCGCGCATGCGCGCCTGGGCGAACGCGGATGACCTCTGGCTGCGGCGCGTGGCAATCCTGTGCCAACTGCCCTTCGGCGCGGATACCGATCGCGACCTACTCAGCTATGCCATCGACGCGAATGTGGAGGGCACGGCATACGGGCGAGAGTTCTTCGTGCGCAAGGCAATCGGCTGGGCCCTGCGCCAGTATGCGCGCACCGATCCGGATTGGGTGCGCGCCTTTGTCGCCGACCGCCGCGAGGTCCTCTCGGGGTTGACCGTGCGCGAGGCGCTCAAGCACCTGGGCTGAGCGGCAGGCCCACACCGCGTTGTACGCGGGCGCGGTGAGACGATGCCCGGCGTGGACACCAGCGGCCAGAACGAGGCGATCGGCGACGACGCGGGCAGCCGCTCGCGGCAGGTGCTTCGGCTGGCTGTGCCCGCCTTCCTCGCCCTGATCGCCGAACCCCTTTTTCTGTTGGCCGACACCGCGATCGTCGGTCACCTCGGCACCGCCTCGCTGGCCGGGCTGGGCCTGGCCAGCACCATCCTGCTCACCGCGGTCGGCCTGTGCGTGTTCCTCGCGTACGGCACCACCGCGGTGGTCGCGCGCCGCCTTGGCGCCGGTTCCCGCGCCGGCGCCATCGCCGCGGGGGTCGACGGGGCGTGGCTCGCGCTCATCCTGGGCGGTCTGCTCGCCGTCCCCCTGATCCTCGCCGCCGAGCCGGTATGCCGTGCGCTCGGCGGCTCGGGTCCCGCTCTGTCCCAAGCGGTTTCCTATCTGCGGATCGCGGCCCTCGGTATCCCGCCGATGCTCGTCGTGCTCGCGTGCACCGGGGTGCTGCGCGGGCTGCAGGACACACGTACGCCGCTGATCGCCTCGATCGGCGGGTTCTCCCTCAATGCGCTGCTCAATGTGCTCTTCGTTTATGGATTTCATTGGGGGATAGCGGGATCGGCGAGCGGGACGGTCATCGCGCAGAGCGCCATGGCCGCGCTGCTGATCGTGGTGCTGTTGCGGTTCGCGCGCACCGAATCCGTGCCGCTGCGGCTGCACCCCGGTGGGGTGCTCGCCGCGGCACGGGACGGGATACCGCTGCTGGTACGGACGCTGGCGCTGCGGGCGGTCCTAGTGCTGACCACCTGGGTGGCCGCCGGGCTCGGGGTGGTCCCGCTCGCGGCATACCAAGTCAGCGCCACGATCTGGTCGTTCCTGGCGTTCGCGCTCGACGCCGTGGCCATCGCCGCGCAGGCGTTGACCGGTCGCGCGCTGGGCGCGGGTGATGCCGGTGAGACCCGGGAACTGACCCGGCTGATGGTGCGCTGGGGCATTTGGAGTGGGGCGGCGCTGACCGTCGTGGTGGCGCTCAGTCATCGCCTGCTGCCGCCGCTCTTTACGCCGGATACCGCTGTGCAAGAGGCGATTTCCGTCGGACTATTGGTGGTCGCCGCGGGTCAGATCATCTCCGGCTATGTCTTCGTCATCGATGGGGTGCTCATTGGTGCCGGCGATGCCCGGTGGCTGGCGATCTCGATGTGCGCCGTGCTGGCGGCCTATGTGCCGATGGCACTCGCGGTTCGCGCTTGGGCTCCGGGTGGCAGCAGCGGCGTCGCCTGGTTGTGGGCCGCGTTCACCGGGTTCATGGCTGTTCGCGGGGTGCTCCTAGGGGTGCGGGTGCGATCCGATGCCTGGATGGTGCTCGGCGCCGGGCGCTGAGCCCGGTCAGGCATGGCGAACAGGAGTGGTGATAGGACCACCACACACACGGGTATGCGCGCCTTCGCCTGGTGCGGACGCCGTCATTAGCGTCATTGGTATGACACATCGACAACACGTCTCTAGCTCCAAATTCGGTTCTGCGGCAACGGACTTTGGCCGCCTCACTGCTCGCGTCCGCGCTAGGCACCGGTGCCCTGGGCGCCGGGTCGGGGCCGCCCCGGCACATGCCGCCAGCCCATCCCCGGCTGCCACCGAGAGCACCGCTGCGACCGGCAGCACTGCTCCAATTAACAGAGCTGCCGCCATCGACGACGCCGTCCCCGATGCCGCCACTTTGGACCGCACCGCAGGTGGGCGCGGCACCCTGCTGTGGGCCCAGCCGATCCGCTCGCTCACTCCCGCCCAGGTGCGCGAACTCCTCAAGCCCACGGGGTTCTCCGCGCCCGATCACACCGACGGCGTCGACCTGTGGCGGCTGGTCTATCGCACCGTGGATTCCGCCGGAAGACTTACGCGCGCAAGCGGTTTGGCGGCTGTGCCGCATACGGCGGCGGGCGCACTGCATACCGTGCTCATCGAGCACGGCACCATGGCCTACCGCGGCGATGCGCCTTCGGTCGGGACCAATCCCTATCCGTGGGACCGGTGGCGCAAGCCGCCGCGGGTGGCTACCTCGGGGTCTCCCCGGACTACCTCGGCCTCGGCTACGAGCCCGGCACCCACCCCTACTTCGACATCCCGACCGAGGCCACCGCATCGGTCGACATGCTCACGGCGACCCGGTCGTTCGCGGCGAGCGGGCGCCATACCGTGAGCAATTCGTCTCTGGTAGCGGGCTTTTCACAAGGCGCCTCCGCCGCCCTGGCCACGGCGCAGGCCGTCGAGCAGGATGCGAACAGCCCGTGGCGCGTCCGCGCGCTCGCACCGATCAGCGGGGCCTACGACATCACCGGCGCGGAGATCCCGGCCGTCTTCGCTGGGGTGATCCCGCAGCCGATCGCCGTCTACTACGTCACCTACCTGCTGGTCGCCGCCAACCCCATCCACCACCTCTACGACGCGACCTCGGGGATCTTCCGCGCGCCCTATGCCAGCCGGGTACGCACCCTCTTCGGCAGCAATGTGACCGAACAACACCTGATGGCTGCCCTTCCCCAGACCCTCGACGAACTGCTCACCCCCCCGCGGTATGGCGCTGGTGCGTGACGCGCATGGCCCGCTGGCAAAGGCATTACGGGCGGCCGATCACGTATGCAGTTGGTCCCCCCGCACCCCCGTCCGCCTCTACTTCGTGCCCGATGACGAGCAGGTCACCGCGGACAATGTGGCACCCTGCCGGGCCTAGCTCCGAGCCAAGGGCGCCAACCCCCCTTCGTCGAGCTTCCGCGCAAGCCGCGGTATGGCAGTGCCCACCTGGGTTCCGGGGACGAGGGCGCTAACGCCGCGCTGCGCTGGTTCGCGCAGGTCGCCCCGGCCCGCTGACGCCGCTCACCCGCCCGGGCCAGCACCCCACGGTGTCGGCAACACGCCAGTTGCGGCGGATCAGCACCCGCGTGTTGCCGACACCCTGGAATTGGGTCGGCGGGACCGGCACCTTGAGCCCGGATAACTCGCAGCGGACGGACGGTTCAGGCGACGCCGGTGGCGGCTTCTCGGCGGGGATCCCCAGCGGCCGACAGAACGCCGGTGGCACTGCGCGCGGCACCCCCGACCCCGCCGAAGAACATGGCGTGGCGGGGGTGTTCGTTGCCCGGCAGGCCCGCCGCGGCCACGGCGGCCGCGATCTCGACATCCGGCTCGTACTCGACCCGGGTCGGCTCGCCCTTGACGACCCGCACGTGCAGGCGCGGGGCGGAGATGGCCTCGTCCAGCGGCATACCGCCGAGGCAGTGGTGGCTGAGCACCTGCATGAGCGCGGTGGTGATGCGGTCGGCGCCGGGGCTGCCGATGGCGAGGACCGAACCGTCCTCCCGGCGGGCCACGGACGGCGCCATATTGGACGCGAGCCGGGTCCCGGGCGCCAGGCTGTGCAGGCCAAGGCGGTTGAGCTCGGGCTCGCCGAGGCAGTTGTTGAGCAGCAGCCCGGTGCCGGGCACCGTGACCCCGGAGGAGTACCCGGACGACGCGGTGATCGCGCAGGCGAGCCCGTCGCTATCCACCGCCGAAACATGCGCGGTGTCCTGCGAGGTGCTCAGCCCCACCAGCCCACCGCGGCGGACTTCCTCCAGGAGCGCGAAGCCGTCCCCTTCCAAGTCCGCGGAGAAGTCGTGCACCTCGCTGCGGTAGGTCAACACCTTGCGCTGCACATCGATCAGGTCCGCCATTGAGCGCGCCCCGCTGCGGGCGAGCTCACCGAGCATCACCGCCAGCATCGGCCCGCCGACGCTGGGCGGCGGATTGGTCGCGATATCCCAGTCCCCGAGTTGCTGGCGCACCGGGGTGCGCACCACCGGCCGGTATGCCGCGAGGTCCGCCTCGGTGATCAGCCCGGCGTTCTCCTGACAGGCGGCGGCGATCTGCTGGCCGATCTGGCCGGTATAGACGTCCGCGGCGCCGTGTTCGGCGATCCGGGCCCAACTGTCGGCGAGATCCGGGTCCACCAGCAGGTCGCCCCCCTGGAGGTGGCTGCCGTCCGGACGCATCAGCGTGGCGCGGGTCGCCGGATCCCAACTGAACAGCCCGTCGCTGGTCACCTTGAGGTAGCTGGCCGCCGCAGCACCGAGATGAAAGCCGTCCCGCGCCGCCCGCTCGGCGGGGCGCATGGCGTTGGCCCAGGCCCCGGAGCCGTGTCGATCATGAGCGAGTTGGAAGGCGCTGAGCGCCCCAGGGACGGCCACCGAGCCGTGGCCACCGTGCACGGTGATCCCGCCACCCCAGGCGAGCTCGATCCGGCGCACCCCCTGGCCGAAACGCTCTTGGGGTAGCCCACGGCCCGGCATACAGACATTGCCGTCGATAGTTTCCGGGTCGGCGTCGGCGGGCCAGATGGTCACGAAGGCGCCGGCCATCGGGCTGATCACGCCCGGTTCGGTAGTCATCGCCACGCACATCGCGGCGATCGCCGCGTCGACGGCGTTGCCGCCCGAGCGCACCACCGTCAGGCCGGCGTCCACGGCGAGCGGTCCGGTAGCGGCGACGGCGACGTGAGCGGGCATGGCGCGATTCTGTCAGGCCCGCGCTCGATCGGCCCGATGCGACCAGGATCCGGTAGCCCGACCGGCGGGTGACCTAGCGCGAATCCGCGTCCCGGGTGGCCCCGGTAGGCGGCGCCAGTGCGAAATCGGCGAGCGGCTCGTAGCGCGGCCGCCGCTCTCGGCCCTGGCCGAGGTGGGACTCGATCAGGCTCACGGAGTCCACGAGCCAGCCGGACGACTCATACCCCTGCAGGATCCGCAGCCACCGCGTGGCCTCGATCGGCCGGCGCATGCGCGCCACCGTCAGATGTGGATGGAATCGGCCGCCGTCCACCTCGGCTCCCGCATGGGCCGCGGTATGCCGGGTGGCCCGCGCCAGACTTGCCAGTTCGTCGCTCCCCATGCCGACCCCGGCGAAGAGGACGCGGGCGGCATACGGGTTCGGGAAGGCACCCGACCCGGCGAGTTGCATGGCGAATGCCGGCACCCGAGCGAGCCGGTCGGTGAGGGCCTCCTCAAGCTTCGGAACCACGTCTCGCCGCACGTCGGGCAGGAAGGCGAGAGTGAGATGCACCTGCTGCGGGTCGGTCCAGCGCAGTTCGGCACCCGCCTCGCGGCGGGGCTCGAGGAAGTCGACGAGGTCTTCGAGCACCTCCGATGGTGGGGTGACGGCAAGGAAGAGACGCATGCTCCCATTCTCCCGCCCCACACTGTTTCCCCGGACCCAGCCCGGCTGACGCTGACCGGCGCCGAGGTACCTCGACACCGGTCAGCAGCGGATCAGGTCAACGCACCACCCCGGCGGCGTTGACAATGCCGTAGCCATAGAAGCCGTTGCGGTCCGTGGTTCCCTTGCAGATGGCGGTGTAGGAGTCGTCGCGACCCTCGTTCTCGTAGCTCTGCACCCCACCAGCCGGGCAGGCGTGGTCGGTGGCGGTGCGGGCCATGAGCCAGCGAACCGAGCCGGGCTTCATCGTCTTGCCGTCCGCGGACCCGCGGCCGTGCGCGCTCACCGCGAGCGCGGCGACACCGGTGGCGTGCGGGGAGGCCATCGAGGTGCCCTGCAGCCACTGGTAGTAGCCGCACCGGTCGGCCCCGGCGGGTGCATTGCTCCGGCACTGCTTCTTGACGCCGTTCTCCATGCCGAGCGGGGTGACATTGCCCTTGCCGTCCACTTCACCGGTGGCCTGCAGCACCTCCTTGGGTGCCGAGGAGAGGATCATGTTCTCGTTGGTCATGAAGTTGGCCGTGCCGTAGCCGTCCCGGTACCACCCTCCCGGTGCCGCGAACTCGACCTCATCGGCATACACCGCGGTGGTGTAGTTGGAGAAGTCCGACTTTTTGCCGGAGGGCCCCAGCGAGGTCACTCCCAGCACGTGCGGCCCCTCGACCGGCAGGTCGAAGCAGCGCTTGTTGATGATCGTCCGTGGGTGCGGGGCGCCACCGAAGTCGGGGCTCGAGGTGTCCACCCGTGGCTTGGCCAGGTCCTCGTGGCCATTGCCGGCGGCGGCGACCAGGGTGACGTTGTGGTCGTTCGCATAGTTCAGCGCCCGGTTCATCACCTTGATGATCGTCTCCTGCTCGCGCGCCTCCGCGGCGGAGTCCTCCGGCGCACCGCCGAGGCAGTTATAGGCCCACGGGTCGACGTAGAAGGACATATTGACCACGTCGAGGCCGGCGTTGCCGGCATACGTCAGGGCGTTGGCGACCGGGCTGAGGAAGAAGTAGCCGCTGTCCTGCCCGCCTCGGATATTGACCAGCGTGACCTTGGGCGCCACCCCACTCAGGCCGAAGCCGTCCTTGGCGGCGGCGATGGTGCCGGCGACATGGGTGCCGTGCCCATCATTGTCGACGTTGTTGGGGTCCTTGCATGAGGCGTACTCGCACGGGCCGTCGATCTGCGGCATATCGGTGGTGAAGTTGCGCGAGAGCGACCGATCGAAGTTGGCCGCTAGGTCCGGGTGCGTGCCGTCGATGCCGGTGTCCAGCACCCCGACTCGGACGCGCTTGTCACCAAGCGTCACCCGATGCGCGGCAGCGGCCTTGATCTGATCCATCCCCCACAGGTAGCGATCCAGCGGGTCACCCCGGTATGCCGATTCTCTCGCCCCATCCCCACCCGCACGGGCCGTCCCGTGGTGCTCCCGTTCCACCGGGTTCGGCTTGCCCTTGACCTCCGGCGACTGACCGATCTTGCGGTTGCGCGCAACGCCTTCCACACCACTGGTCGCGGACGCCTTGGCCACGAAGTCGCTCGCCTCGGTGTCGAGGGTGATCATGCCGATGTCGGTGTTGATGTCGGTGACCGTGGCCCCCGCGGCGGCCAACTGGCCGGCGATCGCTGTCGCGTCCTGGCCGGCGCGGGCGAGAACGACATACGAGCCGGGGTCATTCCGCTCGGCCGCCGGTGCCGGCGAGTTCGTGGCGCCGAGGGCGCTGCCGCCGGCGCCGAGACCGGCGAGGGTGAGCGCCAAGGCGCTCCCGGCGGCAAGAGTGTGGGTGCGTCGCATACCTGATCTCCATGTCTGGACGGGGCGGCACCTCGTCGTGCCGTCGCGATTGCCACGGTAGCCGGGCGCACCGACAGGCGCACTACCTGCACAAATGCGCAGAGCCGGCGACCCACCCCGCGAGGGTTGGGTCACCGGCTCTGATGTCGAGCGGTGGCTGCGGTCAGCCGGCGACGACGTCCAGCTTCAGGCTGGCCTGGACCTCCGGGTGGAGGCGAACCAGCGCGGTGTGGGGGCCGGTCGACTTGATCGGGGTCGGCAGCTCGATCTTGCGGCGATCGAGTTCCGGACCACCGGCGGCCTTGACCGCGGCCGCGATGTCGGCAGTGGAGACGGCGCCGAAGAGGCGACCCTCCTTGCCGGCATGCGCGGTCAGGCGAACGGCAGCGGCCTCGAGGTTGCCCTTGATCGACTGGGCCTCCTCGAGCGACTTCACGGCGCGGGACTCGCGGCCCTTGGCGATCAGGTCGATCTGCTTCTGCGCACCAGCCGACCACGGGGTGGCCAAACCGCGACGGAAGAGGAAGTTGCGGGCATACCCGGGCTTGACGTCGACGACGTCGCCAGGGGCACCCAGGGTGCTGACCTCGTGGGTGAGGATGACCTTCATTCGAGAATCTCCTTGTCCGGGACCGAGGCTCAGCGAGCGGAGCTGCTGTAGGGCAGCAGCGCCATCTCGCGGGCGTTCTTGACGGCCTGGGCGATCAGTCGCTGCTCCTGCACCGAGACGCCGGTGACGCGGCGAGCGCGGATCTTGCCGCGGTCGGAGATGAACTTGCGCAGCAGCTGCGCGTCCTTGTAGTCGATGTTCTCGATCTTCGCGGACTTGAGCGGGTTGGCCTTCTTCTTGGGCCGACGCACAACGGGCTTAGCCATCGTGGTGCTCTCCTTCATTCAGGTGAGCCCGAGCTAGCGACTCGGGATGGGATTGAAAAATTGCAGGTATGCGGGTGACGCGCGAGGCGTCAGAAGGGCGGCTCGTCGTAGGACGGGGCGTTGCCCCAGCCACCGGAGTTGCCCCCGGCATTGCCGCCGGAGTTGGAGTTGCCCGAGGACTGGCCCCAGCCTCCAGAGTTGCCGCCGCCGGAGTTGCCCCCACCGGACTGGCCACCGGAGGACTGACCCCAGCCGCCACCCTGACCGCCGGACTGCGAGCCGGAACCCCACGGGTCCTCGCCACCGCCGCCACTCTGGCCGCCGCCACCGCCGGAGCGCTGGGTGCGGTTGACCTGGGTCGTGGCGTAGCGCAGGGAGGGGCCGATCTCGTCCACGTCCATCTCGATGACGGTGCGCTTCTGACCCGACTCCT
>ERZ501047.502-NODE-502-length-12714-cov-15.987993_pt1 | contig 12714 bp, 11 predicted proteins | sample MGYA00510868_ERZ501047 | MGnify/ENA primary metagenome ERZ501047 (study PRJEB25958, sample SAMN03398593) | human skin metagenome | study: EMG produced TPA metagenomics assembly of the Human Skin Microbiome Metagenome (human skin metagenome) data set. | reverse complement strand
CTTGGCATCGAATTTCGGCACGCTGTTGAGTTCTCAAACATCGGACGCTCACGACCGACTCACGAGTGTTTCGCTCGATCTCCGTCGTGGCAACCATTCAATCTTACGCTTCCGTGCTCCCCGCGTCAAGTCCGCCTCGCCACTCGCTGTGGAGTGAGCTTGGATCGTGACTGTCCGCGCCGAGCACCCATTAAAGGTACTCAGTGCTGGCCACCTCGTCAACTCGGCGTGATCGTCCTCCCCCGAGGGGGTGACTCCCGCTTTGCGCTCCGTGGCCGGGGCACGAGCGGAAACATTACACAGCCGTCCGGGTCGTGCCAAATCGGCCCGAGCGGGCCTGGTGGCCGCGCGCAGCGACCCGGATGCGAGCACCCCGTCGGCTGCGTCCTCCCCGGTACGCACGAAGGCCCGGACCAGCTGGTCCGGGCCTTCGTGTCGCCGATGCGATTGGTAGCGGGGGCAGGATTTGAACCTGCGACCTCCGGGTTATGAGCCCGGCGAGCTACCGAGCTGCTCCACCCCGCGTCGGTGACTCCAGGTTACGCGACGGTGTACGGGGGTGCAAATCGTGGTCCCGGCCGAGCTCAGCGGCTCGGCGCCGGTGTCGCCGAGGTCGATCCCGTCACGGGCGCAGAGGGCACGACGGTGGTCTGTCCTGGCTGCTGGGCCTTGAGCGCGGCGTCGACCGCGGCGCGCACCCGCTTCTGCGCTTCGCCGTACGCCCCGAAGTCACCCTTGGCCAGGGCCTCGTCGGCCGCCTTCATCGCCTCCTGCGCCGCCGTCAGCTGCTTGACCACCTCGGTGTTGCCCATCGGTGACGTGGGGCGCTGACCGGGTTGGGGCGCTGTCGGTGCTGTCGGTGCTGTGGGTGCCGTCGGACCGGAGGCCCCCTGGTCTCCCGCCGTCGCGCCGGAGTTGCCCCCGAAGAGCCCGTCCAGGGCTCCGGCCAGCGTGTCCGACCAGGCCAGCTTGTCGCCGAACGAGGCGACGATGGCTTTGGACTGCGGGTATGCGGAGGATCCCGAGGATGCCTGGACGTAGATCGGTTGGACGTACAGCACTCCCCCGCCGACGGGCAGTGTCAGCAGGTTGCCCATGGACACCTTGGAGCCGCCCTGCGAGTTGTTGTTGAGGAACTGACTCAGCGTCAGGGCGAAGCGCGGCGACGAGTCGTTGGAGGAGAAGATGTTGTTGGCCACCTGCCCCGGCCCCTGCACCTGCGTGTCCCGGGGCAGCTCCAGGAGCCTCAGGGTGCCGTACCCCTCCTTGCGCTGCCCGTCCTTGCCCCCCGCGTCCGCGTCGGCCGCGAGGAAGGCGGACAGCACCGAGCGCTTCTCGGGCGTGTATGTCGTGGTGAGCGAGAAGGTCGGCGAGGCCTGGCCCGGCACGGCCAGGGAGAGGTAGTAGGGGGGCTGGCTGGGTGCGCCCGTCGTGCGGTCGCTCGGATCGGTGGGGACCTTCCAGAAGTCCTGCCCGCCGAAGAAGCTGTTGGCGTCGGTCACGTGGTACTTGCCGAGCATGGATCGCTGCACCTTGAACATGTCCTCGGGGTAGCGCAGGTGCTGCATCAGCTCCCCCTTGATCGCCGACATGGGCTCCACCGTGCCTGGGAAGGCCTTGGTCCAGGCCTTGAGCAGCGGGTCCTGGTCGTCCCACGCGTAGAGGTGGACGCTGCCGTCGTAGGCGTCGACGGTGGCCTTGACCGAGTTGCGCATGTAGTTGACGCGCGCCGGCGCCAGGGCCGCGACGTTGGCGGACCGTGCCGTGAGCGCGTCCGAGGTGGCGTCCTCGATCTCGGTCAGCTGGGAGTAGGGGTAGTTGGCACTGGTCGTGTAGCCGTCCACGATCCACTGCACCCGCCCGTCGACCACCGCCGGGTAGGGGTCACCGTCCAGGGTCAGCCACGGCGCGACCTTGCCGATGCGCTCGCGCGGCTTGCGGATGTCGAGCAGGCGCGACTGAGGGTTCACGGCGCTCGACAGGAGGATGTTGGGCTCGCGGTAGGCGATCGCGTAGGCGAGCCGGCGGGGGAAGGACCCGATCTCCACGCCGCCGGCGCCTCGGTAGGTCGTGTTGCGCTGGCCGCCGGCGCTCCCGTCGGGGTGGTCCAGCTCGGCGTCTCCGCTGCCGGCGGGGGCGCCCACGATGGAGTAGGTCGGGGACTCCTCCCCGAAGTAGATGCGGGGCTCGTAGGTGCCGAGCTTGCCCGTGGAGGGGATGTTCTGCTCGAAGAAGACCGGCTGACCGTCAGGTCCGCGCCGGTTGCCGTACGCGGCCACCAGGCCGTAGCCGTGGGTGTAGACGGTGTGGTCGTTGACCCAGTTGCGCCAGGAGCGGTCCAGGTCGTCCAGGCGCAGCTCTCTAGCACCGACGACGGCGTCGACCAGCTTGCCGTCGAGGCGGTAGCGGTCGACGTCGAGGCTGGCGGGGAAGGAGTAGAAGGCCTTGACCGCCTGGATGGCTTCGAAGGTCTGCCCCACGATGGCCGGGTCGACGATCCGGATGCCGGGGATGGTGTCCGCATCACCGCGCAGCTGCCCGCTCGAGACCGTGGTCTCGGCCTTGTACGGCGTCTTGACCACCTTGTCGAGCCCGAAGGCCGATCGCGTCGCCTCGATGTTGCGCTGGATGTAGGGCGCCTCCAGGGTGCGCTCGCTGGGCTTGACCTTGAGGCTCTGCACGAGCATCGGATAGATGGTCCCGATGACCAGGGCGCACACGGCGAGCAGGCTCACGCCCACCACGGGCAGCCGCCAGGACCCGGTCCAGATCGAGGCGAGGAAGAACAGGGCGCAGAGCAGCGCGGCCACCGCGAGGATCGACCGTCCGGGCAGCACGGCGTGGGCACCGGTGTAGGTGATGCCCGTGATCCGGCCCGAGTCGGCCACGGCCAGGTCGTAGCGTCCGAACCAGTAGCTGAGCCCCTGCACCAGGGCCACCGCTGCGAACAGGCAGGAGAGGTGCACGATCGCCGCCTTGGTGGACCGGCCGCTCATGCCCGGTGGGCGTAGACCGCCATACAGGTAGTGGGTGAGGGCCGCCACGATGGCGGCGAGGACCAGACCCATCAGGGCGAAGTCCAGCAGGAAGCTCACCCACGGCAGGGTGAAGACGAAGAACCCGATGTCCATGCCGAACTCCGGGTCGTCCTTGCCGAAGGGCACCCGGTGCAGCCACAGGAGGAAGGTCTGCCACTGGCTGGCCAGGGCGGTGCCGCTGAAGACGCCCAGCACCCCCGGCACGACCCACACGGCCAGCCGGCGCAGGGGGTCCAGCATGGCGCGGTACCGGTCGAGGGCGACCTGCTCGTCGGTGACGGGGGCGTAGACGGGCCGCAGGCGGTGCCCGATCACGATGCTGGAGCAGGCCAGGGCCCCGACGACCAGCGCACCCGCCACGAACAACCCACCCTTGGTGACCAGCTCGGTGGTGAGCACCCGGCTGAAGCGCACGCTGTCGAACCACAGGACCTGGGTCCAGAGGGCCGCCAGGGCGCCCAGGGCCAAGGCGGCGACCGCGACGATCGTCAGGAGCGGTCCGAGCCAGCCGCGACCTGCCCTCCCGCCGCCCCGACGGCGGCGGGCACGTGCCGCGCCTCCAGGGCCCGCGGGCTCACCCGGACCCGACGCGGTGCGCCCCTCGTCACTCACTGCGCGGTCCTCCTGCATGATCGGTCCGTCGGGCCGCGACTGCAGCCCGTGGTGCTCGCGGTCAACCTACCCCGCCTCGCTGGACGCCGGCGGGAGACGTCACCGCAGGCCGCCGGGCTGGGGGTTCGGGTCCCGGTCAGGCAGCATGGACCCCGTGACCCCGACACCCCAGCTCGTCCCCACCCCCCTGATCACGTGCGCCGTCGACACGGAGCAGCACGTGGCCCGCTCCGGATGGGACCAGCCCACGCGGTTGTTCGCCCTCGTCCGCACCAGCGAGCTGCTCGCGGCCGAGCCGCAGCTCGCTGCCCGGCTCGAGGGCGAGGACCCGGACGGCCTGACTGCCATCGAGCAGGAAGAGCTCCCGGAGGGATCCGGGCTCGACGGGCTGCTGGCCGGCATCGTGTGGCCTGCCGAGGTGGCAGGCGCCGCCATCAGCGTCGAGCGCATCGTGGTGCCGCCCGAGGCGGAGGCGGGCCTGCCCGATGACCCCGAGGCCGCCCTCGAGCACCTGGCCGCCCACCCGGCTCGCCAGGACGTACGGCTGCTGGTGGCGGTGGACCGGACCGGTGAGCAGGTGACCCTCCTGCGCCAGCGCGCGCACGACAGCGACGACGCCGTCGCCATGGGCGCGGACATCGCGCCGGGCCTCGTCGAGGCGCTGCGGGCCACCCTCGTCGAGGGCTGAGCCGAGGGCCGTCCGGTCACCGGGTCGCCAGACCCCTCAGACCCCTCAGCCACAGCCCTGCAGAGCCGACCCCTTGCCCGCGGCGATGGCGCGGACGTCCGCGAGCGCGTCGTCGAAGTCCTCCACCCGGACCACTGTCAGCCCTGCCGGCACGTGGCCGACGACCTCGCTGCAGTTGCCCGCCGGTGCGAGGAACCACTGGATCCCCGCTGCCCGCGCGCCGGCGAGCTTCTGCTGGATCCCCCCGATGGGGCCGACCCGGCCGTCCGACGAGATGGTGCCGGTGCCCGCGATGCGCTGGCCCGCGGTCAGCTCCCCGGGGGTGAGCCGGTCGAGGACCCCGAGGGCGAACATCATGCCGGCGGAGGGTCCCCCCACGTCGCCGGCGTCGATGGTGACCTTGACGGGAAATCTGTAGTCGACCTTGAGCCCGACGCCGATGACCTTGCGCCCCTGCTGCTCGCCCACCGGCAGCGACACCTCACGGCGCACCCCGTCCCGCTCGACGGTCACGGGCGCGGACTGACCGACCTGGTAGGCCTGGATCGCTGACCGCAGGGCGGCGCTGCCGGTCACGGAGGTGGAGCCGATCCGCACGAAACGGTCGCCGGGCTCGAGGCGCCCGATCGCGGCGGACCCGGTCGGGAGCACGCCGACGGAGACCGTCTCCGGCACCGTCATCCCCAGCGCCCGCTCGGCCACCACGACGGCGTCCTCCTGGGAGTGCGTCATCTCGGCGGCGTTCTCCCGCTTGATCTCCTCGTTGGTGGCACCCCGGGGGAAGACCTGCTCCTCCGGGACGACGGATCGGGCGTCCGAGACGGAGGCTGCCAGCAGGTCGTATGCCGTGACCGTGGCACCCGGGCCGCCGCGGACGGACACCGTGGTGAAGCTGAGCACGCCGGAGGCCGGATGGTCCTCGGCCTTGGGCACCGAGATGAGCGGACGCCCGTCGCGCGTCGCACCCAGGGTGTTGGTCACCGGACCAGGACCCATCACGACATACGGCAGCGGGATGAAGGCGAGGGCGACCAGCAACGCGCACAGCAGGGCCAGCGCCAGGGTCAGCGCTCGTCCGCGTCGCGGGCGGCGGCGGGGCGCCGGCGGGCCCCCCGCGGCGGGGAGGCTCTCCGTCATGGGAGGCCCACCCACTCCTCGGTCCCGTCGGTGAAGGCCTGGTGCTTCCAGATCGGGACGGTGCTCTTGAGCGTGTCGATGAGCTGCCGGCACGCGTCGAAGGCCTCGCCGCGGTGCGCCGCGCTCACCGCGCAGACGACGGCGATGTCGCCGATGTCCAGGTGCCCCACGCGGTGCACCGCCGCCACCGAGAGGACGCCGGGCAGCTCCTCGATCCGCGACACCACCTCGGCCAGGCGGTCGAGCGCCGTGGGGTGGGCGGAGTAGTCGAGCCCGGTGACGCCCTGGCCGCCGTCGTGGTCGCGGACGATGCCGACGAACGGCACGACCGCCCCGGCCCGGGGATCGTTCACGGCCGCCAGGACCTCGTCGACCGACAACGGCTCGTCACGCACGGCGACGAGCCGGGCGCTGGGGACTGAGTGGCTCACGGTGGCCCTTCCGTCGAGGGGACGTCTGCGGGAGAGGCTAGTCTCCACCACCGCCCGGGAGACGCACGTCGCCCACGTCGTCCCTGGACGCGGGTGACGGAACGCCCCTTGGCCTCCTAGCGTTGACGCTGCAGTACCCCCTGATCCGCCGACCGGAGGAGCACGTCGTGACCGTCCCACCCACCCACGGACCCGGGTCCGGACCGCACGACCCGCAGGACCCCGACGCCCTCGCCCGCATGCTCGGTGAGATGATGGGCGACCCGTCGCTCGCGGACAATCCGCAGGTGCGCGACGCTTTGCGCCAGCTCGGCATGGAGCAGCTCGACCCCACCCAGCTGGCCATGGTGCGCCAGCAGGTCCAGGCCATGTTCGCGGGCCCGGCCCCCGAGGGCGCGATCGACGACGCGGTCGCCCTCGACCTCGCCCGCAAACGGGTCGCCCAGGGGGGCGACGCGGTGGTGGGGGACGCCGACCGGCGCTCGCACGCCGACGCCATCCACGTGGCACAGCTGTGGCTCGACCAGGTCACCGCGATGGAGGCGGCGCCGTCGCCCGACGCGGTGTGGAGCCGCGCCGAGTGGGTGGAGGCCACCATGCCCACGTGGATCGAGCTGGTCACCCCGGTCGCGGACGGGGTGACGGCCGCCATGACCACGGCGATGCGGGGCCAGCTCGACGACCTAGCCGAGCACGGCGGGCTGGAACAGCTGTCACGCACGCCGGGGATGCCACAGCTCCCCCAGGGCCTGGACCCGACGGCGATGATGGCGCAGATGGGCCCGATGGTGCACCGGATGGGGGCCGCCATGTTCGCCGCCCAGACGGCCGAGGCGGTCGGTGGCCTCAGCGAGGACCTCGTCTCGGGCACCGAGGTGGGGCTCCCGCTGGTGCCCGGGCACGCCGTGGCCCTGCTCCCGTCGGGGATCCGGGCCCTGTCCGAGGGCTTGGAGGTCGACCCCGCCGAGGTGCGCCTGTACCTCGCCGCGCGAGAGGCCGCCCGGTCCCGGTTGTTCACCGCCGCACCGTGGCTCACCGCGTCCCTCACCGCTGCCGTGCAGGCCTACGCACGTGACATCTCGATCGACGTGGAGGGCATCTCCGCCCGCATGTCCACCGTCGACCCGAGCGACCCCGCCGCCCTGCAGGAGGCGCTGGGGTCCACGCTGTTCACCCCCGAGCCCTCGGAGGCCCAGCTGCGGGCCCTCGCCTCCCTCGAGACCCTGCTGGCACTCGTCGAGGGCTGGGTCGATGTGGTCGCCGACCGCGCCACCCGGCAGCACCTGCCGGAGGCGGCTGCCCTCGGCGAGACCGTGCGGCGACGCCGCGCGACCGGCGGCCCGGCCGAGAGGGCTTTCGCCCAGCTCGTCGGCCTCGAGCTACGACCCCGCCGGCTGCGCGACGCCGCCAACCTGTTCGCCGCCCTGGAGGACGCCGGCGGCCAGGAGCTGCGCGACAGCGTCTGGGCCCACCCCGACGTGGCGCCGACGGGCGACGACCTGGACGACGTCCTCGGCTACGTCGAGCGCGTGCGAGCCGGCCAGGGCGATGACCTGGACGCCGAGCTCGACCGGCTCCTGTCCGAGGGCCGAGAGGACCGCTCGGGGGACGACGCCACCGACGGCCGGGCGTGACCGCCCCCGCGCGTCCGGGCAACCTCGATGACCTCCGGGCGGACGCCATACGGCACCTCGCCCAGCTGTCGCCCGTCGACGCGAGGGAGGCGTCGCTCCGCCAGGAGTTCCTCGCGCACCTGGAGCGCCACCCCGACGCGTGGTGGAAGCACGGGCCGCCCGCCCATCTGACGGCGAGCGTGCTCGTGCTGTCGCAGGACCGACGTCAGGTCCTGCTCACCCACCACCGCAAGGCCCGCACGTGGTTCCAGCTGGGGGGTCACGCCGAGCCCGGCGACGAGGACGTCGTGGGGGTCGCGCAGCGCGAGGGGCGCGAGGAGTCGGGCATCCACGGGCTGCGCGTCGACCCTCGCCTGGTGGACCTCGACCGGCATGCCCTCGGAGCAGCCTTCACCGTGTGCCGCGAGCACCTGGACCTGAGGTTCGTCGCCGTCGTCGGCGACGTCTCCCCCGTCGTCAGCGCCGAGTCGCTCGACGTGGCCTGGTGGCCGGTGGATCGGCTGCCCCACCCGCACAGCGAGGAGCTGCCGCGGCTGATCGAGCGCGCCGCGCTGCGCGCGGCCTGAGGCCGCTCACTCGTCGACGCAGTCCCCGGCGGCTCCCGGCTCCCCGGGCGGGGCGTCCTCGCGCGACCCGTGAGCCACCCCCTCGAGGAATCCCTTGGCGCGTTCGAGCTTGGGGTAGGTCCGCAGCAGCCGCCAGAACTCCGGGCCGTGCCCCGGCTGCAGCAGGTGCGCCAGCTCGTGCAGGATCACGTAGTCCTGGACCCAGACGGGCAGCGTGGCGACCCGGTGGGAGACCCGGATCGTGCCGTCGGCCGGGGTGCACGACCCCCATCGTCGGCGTTGGTTGGACACCCACGTGATGCTGGTCGGTTTGGCGAGGCCTCCGAGGTAGGAGTGGGACAGCTCCGCCGCGCGCGCGGCGAGCCGCTCGTCGCTCGGGCGGACCCGCTGCTCGCGGGCCTCGATCCGACCGACCATCTGCTCGATCCACTCCTGCTCCTGGCGGCGGGAATGACCGGCGGGAATGAGCACGACGATGCGGTCGCCCTCGCGGTAGGCGCTCACGGTCCGCCGACGACGGGTGCTGCGGCGCACCTCGACCTCACTCATGACGGCACCCTAGCGACGCCCCGGCACGCCCTCTGGCAAGCGCGCCGTGCTCACCGACCGGTGAAGGCGGGTGCGCGACGCTCGGTCGCCGCTCGCACACCCTCCTGAAGGTCCGCGGTGGCCATCGTGGTGGCCTGCGCCAGGGCCTCCCACTCGAGCGCCGCACCGGGGTTGGCGTGCCCACCGCCGCGCAACGCGGCCAGGGTCAGCCTCGTGGCCACCGGTGCTGCGGCGGCGACCCGGTCGGCGGCGTCGAGGGCCAGGCGCAGCACCTCGTCGGCCGGGGCCGCGGCGGAGGCGAGCCCGAGTCCGACCGCCTCGTGCCCCATGACGACCCGACCCGTGAGCAGCATGTCGGCGGCCAGCGCCGGACCCGCGACGGCCGGCAGCGACCATGTGGTCGCCATACCGGGGTGCAGACCCAGCCCGGTGAACGGCACCGCGAGACGGGCCTGCTCGGCGACGTAGCGCACGTCGCAGGCCAGCGCCAGGGCGAGTCCCGCCCCGATCGCGTGACCGTTGACCGCAGCGACGACCGGCACCTCGAGCCGCGTCATGGACAGCCAGCGGCAGTAGAAGTTCCGCATGCGGGCCCGCAGGTCGCTGACCGAGGCATCCGGCTCGGCCATGAGCCACCCGAGGTTGCCACCGGAGGTGAAGGCGCTGCCGGCGCCCGTGACCACGACACACGCCAGCTGAGTGTCGTCCCGCAGCAGGTCGGCCAGACGGGCCCACGAGGACGTCATCTCCTCGCTCATGGCGTTGCGCTGCTGCGGCAGGTCCAGGGTGATGACGGCGGTATGGCGGTCCCCCTGCTCTCGTCGGGTCACCGACAGGTGCTCGAAATCCTGCTCCCACCAATATTTTTCGGGGTACATGACCATCCTCGTCGACGTCGCTGCGCTGGCGTGCTCCGGGTGCGGCCGCCCGCGCCTCCCGAGCCTAGCCATCGTCTGCGGACCGTGGGTCCGGCGGCAGGCGGCAGCATGGGGGCCGCAGCACGGCTCCGTGCTCAGCAGGTGACGGGGCGTAATCCCCGGAACCTGCTCCCGTGTGCTCTATGGTGACCGGAGTCCGATTGCCGCACCCGTGGCACGAACGACAAGGAGAGACGACATGGCCGACACCTACAAGGGTGAGTTCTACTGCGTCAAGTGCAAGGCCAAGCGTGAGGCCGAGGGCAACATCGTGGAGACCAACGGTCGCCGCATGGCCAAAGGCAAGTGCCCTGAGTGCGGGACGAACCTCAACCGCATCCTCGGCAAGGCCTGAGCGCCGCCTGCGCAACCTGCCGTCCGAGAGGCGGTGCTGGCACCTGTGCCGGCACCGCCTCTCTCTGTGCATCCCCAACCCCCCGGCCAGCATCGACGTTGTCCACAGGGCTGGTTTCATGCAATTTGCGTGCGCTTGCATGTGGAATGCTCGGTTCCTCATCCCTCGGTGCAGGAGAGACCCGATGACCCGTTGCGACCGCCCCGCCCTCCGTCCCGGCCTCCGGCTGCTGGACCGTGGCGGCGACGAGCTCCAGCTCGGAGCCCATCACCCGACCGCCGTGGTGCTCGGCGGCCTGAGTCCCGCCGATCGCGAGATCGTCCGCGCGCTCGACGGCAGCCGTTCCAGGGCCGACCTGCAGCTGGTCTACACCCGCCACGGCGAGGACAGCCGCCGCCTGGACGACCTGCTGGACCTGCTCGGCAACCATGGCCTGCTCGACCCTCGGCCCCCGGGCACGGGCCGCCCCGCGGACGTGCTGCCGTTGCGGGCCCCCGCGTGCGAGCCACCGTCGGACCCGTCAGACCTGTCCCACACGCCCGTGCTCGTCGCCGGGACCGGCGACCTGGCACAGCACGTCGCGGCCACCCTGCAGCGGCAGCACCCCCGCCTGCACCTGCAGGACGAGCTGGGCCCCTCCGGCCTGCCGTCACCGTCCACGGGCACCGCCAGGGGGTCGCGGCGCCCTCCGGCCCTCGCGGTACTGGTCGCGGACGGGGCCATCGACCCCGTGGTCGCCCGGCAGTGGGCGCCGTGGGCCATGGTCCTGCCCGTCGTCGTGGCCGACAGCTCGGTGACCGTGGGTCCGCTCTGGAGCAGCCTGGCCGACCCCTGCCCACTGTGCCTGGACCGCTACCGCACCGACCGGGACCCCGCCTGGCCCCGCCTGCTCGCGCAGCTGACGACGCGTCACCTCGACGGTCTCCATCGCCCCGCGCGGACCGATCCCACCACCACAGCGCTCGCGGTGGGGGCCGTCGCGGCGCACGCCCGCGATGCCGTGGGTCGGCGACGCCTCCCCGTCGGGTTCACCACCGAGGTCCACGACGCAGACCCCGTGCCGCGGCAGCGCATCTGGTCGGTCCACCCTCGATGCCTCACCCACCTACCGGCCCAGGTCTCGCTCGCGGGGTGACAATCGAGGGGTGAACGACATCCCCCGCCGGTCCGCCCATCGCACGGCCCGACTGGCCTCTCTCCCGCTGACCTATGCCGGACGGACCGCCGTGGGGCTGGGTCGGCGGCTCGGGGGCGCCCCGGCCGAGGCCGTCGCTGCCCAGATCGCCGCACGCACCGCCGACCAGCTCTTCTCCGTCCTGGGGCAGCTCAAGGGGGGTGCGATGAAGGTCGGACAGGCGATGTCCATCTTCGAGGCGGCCCTGCCCGAGGAGGTCGCCGCGCACTACCGCGGCGCGCTGACGGCCCTCCAGGACGCCGCACCCTCGATGCCGGCCGAGACGGTGCACCGCGTCCTGGCGAGCGAGCTCGGCGACGACTGGCGGTCCCTCTTCCACGAGCTGGACGACGTCCCCGTCGCCTCCGCCTCGATCGGACAGGTGCACCGCGGTCGATGGGCCGACGGCCGCACGGTGGCGGTCAAGGTGCAGTACCCCGGCGCCGGGGACGCGCTGCTGTCCGACCTGCGCCAGCTCGCCCGCGTGGCACGAGTGACCGGCTCGCTCAGGACCGGCATCGACATGCGGGCCGTGACCGACGAGCTGCAGGCCCGGATGGTGGAGGAGCTGGACTACACGCGCGAGGCGGAGGCGCAACGGCAGTTCGCAGACGCCTTCGCCGAGAGCGAGTTCTTCGTCATACCGAGGGTGCTCGAGGCGACGGCCCGGGTCATCGTGATGGACTGGCTGGACGGCACGCCCCTGTCCGCCGTCATCCGCCAGGGGACCGACGAGCAGCGGGACCGCGCCGCCACGCTCTATCTCGACTTCCTGCTCGCGGGCCCGGACCACGTGGGTCTGCTGCACGCGGACCCGCACCCCGGGAACTTCCGGATCACCGAGGACGGCCGGCTCGGGGTCCTGGACTTCGGGGCCGTCAACCGGCTCCCCACAGGCATGCCCAGCGCGGTCGGGCGCCTCCTCGGGCTCGCGCTGAGCGGGGAGGACACGGGGCCCGCCGTGCTGGCCGGGCTGCGGGAGGAGGGGTGGGTCCATGCCGGAGCCGATCTCGACCCCGATCTCCTGCTGGCGTTCCTCGACCCCTTCCTCGAACCCGCACGCCATGACCGCTACACCTTCAGCCGGGCCTGGCTGCGGGGGTGCTTCGTTCACGTCGGCGAGCCTCGTTGGCAGCCCGTGCTGGGCGTCCTCGACCTCCCCCCGGACTACCTGCTCATCCACCGCGTCTGGGCCGGCGGCATCGGTGTGCTGTGCCAGATCGGCGGCGAGGTGGAGGCGCGGGCCATCCTCGGCCACTGGCTGGACGACCTGACCCTGCACCCGTCGGCCGAGTGAGCCGGGCTGGCGGGTCGACCGGCCGTCGACGCGCCGGGCGCCCTACCACCACTCGGAGTCGAGCTTGCCCTCGATCGACCGGGCGTGCAGGCGGCTGCAGCGGTCGCAGACCCACGCCGGGCGCCCTACCACCACTCGGAGTCGAGCTTGCCCTCGATCGACCGGGCGTGCAGGCGGCTGCAGCGGTCGCAGACCCACGCCGTGCGCCCCGGCTCCGTCCCGAAGGTCCACCGGACCCGAGCCTCGGCCAGGCCCTCACCGAGTGAAGTCCAGCAGAGTGGTGTACGACGGACCTGAGTGAGCGCGTGCCTCCAAC
>ERZ501047.490-NODE-490-length-12971-cov-5.234283_pt1 | contig 12971 bp, 12 predicted proteins | sample MGYA00510868_ERZ501047 | MGnify/ENA primary metagenome ERZ501047 (study PRJEB25958, sample SAMN03398593) | human skin metagenome | study: EMG produced TPA metagenomics assembly of the Human Skin Microbiome Metagenome (human skin metagenome) data set. | reverse complement strand
GGCCAGGAAGGTGACCTTCTCGCCCTCGATCTCCACGCGCACTCCGGTGAGGATCGGCAGGGTGTCGCCGCGGTCGGCGGCGATCGCGACCTGGGCCACCGCCTGGGCGAAGGTCTGGCCATCGATGGTGCCGCTGGCGTCCGGCTGGGTGGGCAGCGTCGGATAGTCCGAGGCCGGCATCTGCAGCAGCGCGAAGCGGGAGGAGCCGCAGGTGACCTGCACCTTGCTGCCATCGGTGGCCACGTCGACCGGCTTGTCGCCGGGCAGGGCGCGGGAGATATCGGAGAGCAGGCGGCCGAGCACCAGCACGGTGCCGGGCTCGGAGACCTCGGCGCTCACGGTGATCCGTGCGGAGACCTCGTAGTCGAATGCGGACAGGGTCACCGTGCCATCGGTGCCCGCATCGATCAGCACGCCGGCCAGCACCGGCACCGCGGGGCGCATCGGCAGCCCGCGAGCCACCCAGGTGACGGCCTCGGCCAGGACATCGCGCTCGACCCGGAATCTCACTGCCAACCACCTTCGCACGGGCATACCCGCGGCCATCGCGGGCACAACACTGGAACGGACCGCCGCTGATTCCCCGGCGACGGACGGACTCCTGACCTTAGCCGCCCGCCGTGGCCCGTGAAAGTTGGGAGCATCGCTGGCTAGCCCCGGTATGGGGGTCATCGGCCGCTTGTCCCCAGTTCGTCCTCGGGGCCGCTTTCAGCCAGAGGTCATAGGTAGTCGTCGTCATAGCCGGTGTGCACTCTGGTGATAACCGGTATCGGTGCAGGTCAACGGCCGATTGTCGCTGGGGACGAGGGTGGGCCTGGGCTGGGGATAAGTCGGGGCGCCTGAGGACGGCAAGAATTCATCCCCAGGTATGCCGTGGAACTGCCGATGACTGAGGTCAGTTATCCCCGGCAATCCCCAGGCGAATCGGCCGTGTCCACAGCACCTCGGTGGGGCGGATGGGCGTCATACACAGGCTTGTCCCCAAGATGTGGAAAGGGGAGGGCGAAGGAGCACGTCAGCGGGCATGCGTCCCGCGCGTGTCGAGAAGGTGTCGAAATGGCAACGCACCGTCCACCGTTGTGGACAGCATTGTGGATGGTGCGGCTCAGGCGCCCTGGCTCTTGATCCGGTTGGTCAACTCGGTGACCTGGTTGTAGATCGCCCGGCGCTCGGCCATCAACTGGCGAATCTTCTTGTCCGCGTGCATGACCGTGGTGTGATCGCGGCCGCCGAACTGTTGGCCGATCTTGGGCAAGGAGAGCTCGGTGAGCTCGCGGCATAGGTACATGGCGATCTGGCGGGCGGTGACCAGCACCCGGGAACGGGAGGCGCCTTGCAGGTCCTCGATGGTCAACCCGAAGTAGGCGGCGGTCTGCGCCATGATCGTGGCGCTGGAGATCTGGTTGGCGTGCTCATTGGGGATCAGGTCCTTGAGCACGATCTCGGCCAGTGGCAGATCGACGGCCTGCCGGTTGAGGCTGGCGAAGGCGGTCACCCGGATCAGCGCGCCCTCGAGTTCGCGGATATTGGTCGAGATGCGCGAGGCGATGAACTCCAGCACCTCCGGGGGGACGCTGAGATTCTCCTGGAGCGCCTTCTTGCGCAGGATTGCGATGCGGGTCTCTAGGTCCGGTGGCTGAACGTCGGTGAGCAGTCCCCATTCGAAGCGGGAGACCATGCGGTCCTCGAAGCCGTTGAGGTGCTTGGGCTGGACGTCGGAGGTGATTACGACCTGCTTGTTGGCGTTGTGCAGGCTGTTGAAGGTGTGGAAGAACTCCTCCTGCGTCTGCTCCTTGCCCGACAGGAATTGGATGTCGTCGATGAGCAGGACGTCGACCTCGCGGTAGCGGCTTTGAAAATTCGCGGCTCGGTCATCACGGATGGAGTTGATGAAGTCATTGGTGAACTCCTCAGAGTTCACATAGCGCACTCGCAGTTGTGGATAGAGATTGCGGGCGTAATGGCCGATCGCATGCAGCAGGTGGGTCTTGCCCAGCCCGGACCCGCCATAGATGAAGAGCGGGTTGTAGGCCTTGGCCGGAGCCTCGGAGACCGCGAGCGCCGCCGCGTGCGCGAAGCGGTTGCTGGAGCCGATGACGAAGGTCTCGAAGATGTACTTCGGGTTGAGGCGGGTGGCGCCGAGCTCCTCGAGGGCCACTGAGGGAAGCGCCATACCGCTAGGTCCGGCGAGATCGAGCGGATCCTCGTCCTCGTCCTCGACCACCTCGTCCGGGTCTGGCAGCGCCGCGGTGCTGGAGAAGAGGTCATAGCCGTCCTCGGCAAGAGCCGGGTCCACGGTCACTGCGAGCGTGACATCACTGCCGAGCTGGGCGGCCAGGGCGGCGAGCACCGAGGCGCGCACCCGCTGCTCCAAGACCTGCTTGGCGAAATCGCTGCTCACCGCCACCAGGACGGTATCCTCCAGCACCCCCTTGATCTTGGCGGTGGCCAGGAAGGCGCGGTTGTGGGCGGAGGCACCATCGGCCTCCAGCGTGGTCATCACCTTCGACCACAGAATGCCCAGGTCCGGGGAGTGCTCGGACATCGGCACCGTCCTTCCATTGCAGCGTCCACAAGATTGTCCACATCCTGTGGGTAGCCCGGCGCGCGCCCCGGGCCCGCGCGTGAAGCCGCGGCCCCGGCCACTGGGCAGAGATGCATTATGGACACACCGCGCCGTCGCGAGCGACGTCAGGGGCGTGTCGTTACTGGCTGGTATCGTCGGCTCCTGGCAGGCTAGTGCGGTTGGGCGGGTACCCGCCATACGGGTGGGAGTTTGACCGCTCCGGAAGCGGTGCCGTACCGTTTCGTTGGCCTTGCGGCCGTTTTCGCATGCCCACGACCCTGTATGCGGGGTGGCGGGCTTCCGATTGCGGCCGACGACCGCGCACCCTTGGTGAGCGAGGCCGGTATAGCCACCCACAATCGGTGCCGGGGTCAGCCGCAGACGGCGACCCCACACCGGTCGACAGACGGAAGAAGCACGACGTGAGCAAGCGTACGTTCCAGCCGAACAACCGCCGCCGGGCCAAGAACCACGGGTTCCGCGCCCGGATGAGCACCCGCGCCGGTCGCGCGATCCTCGCGGCACGCCGCCGCAAGGGCCGCGCCGAGCTCTCGGCCTGAGCCGAGCGGCGCTGTGCTCCCGGCACAGCACCGATTGCGTTCCAGCGCCGACTTCTCTGCTGTGCTGCGGCGACGCGGCCGTGCGAGCGCTGCGGCGCACCTGGTGATCCTCTACGCCAATGCCACCCCCGGACGCGAAAGCGATCCGGCCCGGGTGGGCTTTGTCGTCTCCAAGGCCGTGGGCGGCTCGGTGGTGCGCAATCGCACCAAGCGCCGCTTACGTGAGCAGTGCCGGGGCCGGTTGGACCGGTTGCGGCCCGGCACCGACTATGTGGTGCGTGCGCTGCCGGCCGCCGCGGCCGCGGACAGCGCGGCCTTGGGCTCGGCCCTGGACCGGGCATTGACCGGCTTGGGCCCACGGTGGAGCGCCCCGCGATGACCCTTAGCCGGCTGGTTGCACTGCCGTTGATCGGGGTGATCCGCGTCTATCAGCGCGTGATCTCCCCGCTCACGCCGCCGACCTGTCGCTATTACCCCTCTTGCTCTGCGTATGCCGTGACCGCCCTGGAGCGGTTCGGTCCGATCAAGGGCAGCTACCTGGCCACCCGACGACTGCTGCGTTGCCACCCGTGGGCGGCCGGCGGCGTCGACCACGTCCCTGGGCGGGACGACATACGTGCCCAGCACACAGAACCCGAGCCGAAGCCGACGAGTTAGGACAGCATGGGCGACTTCTTCAACAGCATCCTCTACCCGATTGAGTGGGTGGTGGCCTGGATCATGTACGGCTTCCACCAGCTCTTCGCCGCGATCGGTATGCCTGCGGACTCGGGCTGGACCTGGGGGCTGTCCATCGTGGGCCTCGTGCTGGTCATGCGCGCGGCGTTGATCCCGCTGTTTGTCAAGCAGATCAAGGCCTCGCGCAATATGCAGCTCATCTCCCCCGAGCTGCAAAAGATCCAGGCCAAGTACAAGGGCAAGACTGATCCCGAATCGCGTCAGAAGATGACGCAGGAGACGATGGAGCTCTATCGCAGCTCCGGCACCAACCCGTTCTCCTCGTGTCTGCCGATCCTGGCCCAGTCGCCGATCTTCTTCGGTCTCTTCCGGGTGCTCAACGGCCTGGAGCCGATCGCCGAGGGGCGCCGCAGCGCGATCGGCCCGCTCACCCAAACGGTGGCTCGGCAGGCCGAACAGGCGCAGATCTTCGGTGCGCAGCTCTCGGACAAGTTCGTCGGGGCGACCAACCTCAACGTCAAGATCGTCACGATCGTCCTCATCATCTTGATGTCGGTGACCACGTTCACCACGCAGCGCCAGCTGATGACCAAGAACATGCCGGCGTCGGCGATGGACAACCCCTTCGCCCGCCAGCAGAAGGTCCTGCTCTATGTGCTGCCACTGGTCTTCGCGATCTCGGGTATCAACTTCCCCATCGGTGTGCTGATCTACTGGTTCGTCACCAACATCTGGTCGATGCTGCAGCAGTTCTATGTGATCCGCCGGATGCCGGCCCCGGGCTCGATGGCCGAGAAGGCGATGCACGAGCGCCGCGCCCGCAAGGGCAAGCCGCTGCCGACCACGCCGACGCTGGGTGGCGCCACGGCCGCCAGCGGCACCACGATCGCCGACGTGCCGGAGGCGCCGCGCGGTGGACAGCGCCAGCAGCCCAAGCGCAAGAACCGCGCCACCAAGCGGCCCCCGGGGACCTCGGGGACGGGTCCTGGCGCCAAGCCTCGCGCGACGCAGGGCAAGCCCCAGGACAAACCGCCCACGGTGTAAGCCGTGCAGCCCCCGGGGCAGTGAATTTGGGGCAGTGACCCCGGGCAGTTCGACAACGAACGACGGGCGGGCCGGCAGGCCACCCGGATAAAGGAGAGATGCAGGCATGAGCGAGACCACCCCCGCTGACGTTGACCTCGCGGACGACGCCGCTGTCGAGCCGAATGAGGCGCCCCGCGCGAGCGACGCCGCTGGCACCGAGCGCGGTGCGCGCTCCGGTGGGCCGTCCCTCGAACGGGAGGGTGAAGTCGCGGCGGACTTCTTGGAGACCCTGCTGGACATCGCGGATCTGGACGGCGATATCGACCTTGATGTTGACGGCGACCGAGCCGTGGTGTCGATCGTGGACTCCGAGGAAGGGCGGGTTCCGCGCCGTCTGGTGGGACCCGACGGCAAGGTCCTGGACGCCCTCCAGGAGCTCACTCGCCTCGCGGTGCAGTCCGAAACCGGGGAACGCTCCCGCCTGATGTTGGACATCGCCGGCTTCCGCGCCGAACGCCGGGCGGGCCTGGTCGAGCAGGCCCGGGTGGCCATCGCCGAGTGCAAAGAGACGGGTCAGGCGGTCGAGATGACCCCGATGACCGCCTTTGAGCGCAAGGTGGTGCACGACGAGGTGCTCGCGGCCGGTCTGGTCTCCGAGTCCAGTGGGGTCGAACCGCGACGGTATGTCGTGGTCCTGCCCGCTCAGTGAGCCATAGCGGCCGTGACTGAACCCGAGGCCAAGACCGATTACCCGAGGACCGAGCACACCAGGATCGAGCAGGCCGGGCCTGCTCGGGCTGAGGATGCGTCCGCAGCGCCGCCCGCGGTGGTGCCCTCGGCGCCAGGCGAGGCTGTCCAGGTTTTCGGGGACCGGTTGCCGACAGCCGAGGCCTTTGTGGCGCTGCTGGCGGACACGGGGGTGAGCCACGGTCTGATCGGGCCGCGGGAGGTGCCCCGGCTGTGGCAGCGGCATGTGCTCAATTGCGCGGTGATCGCCGAGGCCATGCCCCAGCCCGGTGCGTCGGTGATCGACGTCGGGTCAGGCGCCGGGCTGCCCGGGATCGCGCTGGCGATCGCTCGCCCGGATTTGCGGGTCACGCTGGTTGAGCCTTTGCTGCGTCGGACTGCATGGTTGACGGATTCCGTTGCGGCACTAGGTATTTCGAATGTCGAGGTGCGCCGGGACCGGGCCGAAGAGGTGGCTGGTGAGCTACAGGCGGACTATGTCACCGCGCGCGCAGTGGCCGCCCTCGACAAACTGGCTCGCTGGTGCGCCCCGCTGGTGCGCAATGGCGGCCAGTTGGTGGCCATGAAGGGCAGCTCGGCCGACGCTGAACTTGCGGCCGCCGCGAAGGTCCTGCCCAAGCTGGGCCTCGGCAATGGCGCGGTGCGCGCGGTCGGTGCTGGGATTGTGGATCCCCCGACCACGGTGATTGTGCTGGACAAGACCGCCTCCGCGCGCGCCGGGCGTCGCAAGCGCTGACGGGCGTCTGGGCTGGCCGGGCCGGGAGACCTGCCAGGGTGCAGGGCGGTGACCAGAGCCGCCAGCGGTAGCCCCGAAGCTATTCGGCGTCGGTCAGCGCGCTCCGGTCAACACCCATCGCCGTCAGAATGCGCCCCAGGTCCTCCAATGTGGCGAACTCGATAGTGACCCGGCCCTTGCGCGCTCCCATGGCGATCTTGGCCCGGGTATCCAGGAAATCGGACAGGGTGGACTCGAGCTCGCCGAGCTCCGGGCGGGCCGGCGCTGGGCGCCGTGCGCGGGGGGCGGCCTCCGGCTGATCGGCATCCCCCAGGGCGACGATCTCCTCGACCGTACGCACCGACATACCCTCGGCCACAATGCGCTGCGCCAGCCGCTCCATGGCGCCCCCGTCGCTCAGGCCGAGCAAGGCCCGTGCGTGCCCGGCGGAAAGCACTCCTGCGGCGACGCGCCGCTGCACCAGCGGCGGCAGGCGCAACAGGCGAAGGGTGTTGCTGATCTGGGGACGCGAGCGTCCAATCCGGGTGGCGAGCTCGTCCTGGGTACAGCCGAAGTCCTCCAGCAGTTGCGCATAGGCCGCCGCCTCTTCCAACGGATTGAGCTGGCTGCGGTGCAGGTTCTCCAGCAGTGCGTCACGCAGTAGATCGTCGTCCGACGTCTCCCGGATGATGGCCGGTATGGCGGCCAACCCCGCTGCGGCAGTGGCCCGCCACCGCCGCTCCCCCATGATCAGTTCGTAGCCGCCGTCGACGAGGCGCACCACGACCGGCTGCAGGACGCCGACTTCGCGGATGCTGGCGGACAGTTCGGCGAGTTCGTCCTCGTCAAAGACGGTGCGCGGTTGTCGAGGGTTGGGCCGAATGTCGGAAACCGGGAGTTCGGCGAAGCGCGCACCGGGGACCGGAAGTAGGCCCGTATCCCCCGCGAACGTGGGTGTTGCCTCATTCGCGGCCGCACCCGTCGGGGTCGCGGCAATAGTCGAGCTGGCTTCCTTATCCGCGGAGGTGACCTCCCCGGCTACCGCTGGGCTCTGGCTGGCGGCGCCGGGGTCGGTACTCGGCACCGTCGTAGGGGTGGGGCCATCCGGCTGCGCCGGGGCGGACGTGGTCGGCTCGGCAGTTCCCGATGTTGGCGAGTCCGGCGGTGGTTGCGTGCTCGGCTGCGGCACCGGCGGCGGGAGCAGGGCACCCAATCCGCGTCCCAGGCCCCGTCGTCGTTCGTTCATCGGGTGTGCTCCTTCTGCGCTTCGTCAGCCGCGGTATGCCGGGCGGCATACTCCGCGGCGACCGCGCGATAGCTCATGGCGCCAGTTCCGGTGGGGTCATAGGTAAGGATGGTCTGGCCATAACTGGGGGATTCGGAAATGCGGACCGAGCGCGGGATGGTCGCCCGGAACACCAGGTCCGGGAAATGGGTACGCACCTCGTCGGCGACCTGTGCCGACAGATTGGTCCTGGCGTCGACCATGGTGAGCAGGATGCCGCCCACGCGCAGGTGCGGGTTGAGCGAGCCTTGAACGAGCCCGATGGTGCGCATCAATGCGGTGAGTCCCTCGAGGGCGTAGTACTCGCCCTGGATCGGGATGAGCACCTCGTCGGCCGCGACGAGGGCATTGAGGGTCAGCAGCCCCAGGCTGGGCGGACAGTCGATGACAATGTAGTCCGGGGTGGGACGCCGGGTACGGCCGAGCGCGGCGCGCAACTGCTCAAGGACCACGCGCAGTCGCGACTCGCGGTGCGGCATATCGACGAGTTCGATCTCGGCCCCGGCCAGGTCCATGGTGCTCGGGGCGCACCAGAGATTGGGCACGTCCAGGCACTCCTTGACGACCCGGATGAGCGGTCGTTGGCCGATCAGGACGTCATAGATGCCCAGGTCCTCGTCGGCGTGCGGGATCGACAGCGCGGTGCTGGCGTTGCCCTGGGGATCCAAGTCGAGAAGGAGCACACCCTTCCCGGCTTGGGCCAAGGCCGCAGCAACGTTCACCGCGGTGGTGGTTTTGCCGACGCCACCCTTCTGGTTAGAGACGGCAATGACGCGCGGGACGCCCGCGGCTCGCGGATTGCCGGCGCGTACACCATTCGTTTCACGTGAAACCTGCGCACCGTCTGCCACCGCATCACTCTACGACGTACACGTATGGCGTAAAGCACCGCCCGTAGCTCACCGACGCGACACGGTCCGCGCAGACGTGGGCCGCGGCCCAACACCGGGCTCGGAGTTTCTATCAGGTGTCTGCCTCGGTGCAGAGGACAAATCGAAGCGGCTTGTTTCACGTGAAACGGCATTCCAAAGCCTCGGACACCGCTCCGACATGAAGCACTTGGCCTCACCCGACCCCACGGCCCAGCGGACGGAGGCCTCGGCTAGGCGGGGATCACGCAGTACCGAACCAGGATGCACATCATGTCGTTGCCGGCGGCGATGCCAATTATGTGAATACCTGACCTGCGCACCTCTATGGCGCCGGGCCAGAAGCGAGCGGCGCCACCGGTCGACGAACCTGCTGGTCGAGTGACCTCTCGTTGGGACTCCGCGGGGTCGGTTACCGTGACGGTGACCTCATCGCTACTGTCCTTGGTAGCGGAAATCCACATCTTGGCGGTCGTGGCCGGTGCGATCACGTTGAGGTCCGCGCCGGCAAAAGGAACCCGCCGAGAGGGGGCCACGCCGCAATAGAGCTCGACAGGACGGTGCCGGCGCTCCATTACCGAATAGTGCGACCCGCCCCAGCGGGGGAACCCCCTGAGTCCAGTACCCGCCCCGGGGCAACGGCATACGGGCCAGAAAGCAGCGCACCCGCCGACGTGAGGCATCGGCGGGTGCGACATACGTCGTCGGGTGGCGCAATCAGTCGAGGACCGAGCCCAGCTCGCGCAGCAACTTGGGCTTGGGCATGGCGCCAACCATGGTCTTGACGATCTCGCCGTCAACGACCAGGTGCATCGTGGGGATGCTGGTGATTCCGTAACGGCGGGTGACCTCGGGGTTCTCGTCCGTGTTCAGCTTGACGATGCGCAGCTTGCCGTCATGGTCCTTGGCGATCTCCTCAAGCACGGGTGCGACCGCGCGGCACGGACCGCACCAAGGGGCCCAGAAGTCGACGAGGACCGGAACGTCGCTCTGCAGGACGTCGGCCTCATAGGACGCGTCGGTGGTGGTGATAGTCCCGGCCATGGCGGGGTGTCCTTTCGCGGATCGGAAGTCGGCGCCGGGTGGCGCCGGGGAGGTCAGGGGAGGATCAGTGGGCGAGGAACTTCTCGGCGTCCAGCGCCGCGGCACAACCACTGCCGGCGGCGGTGATCGCCTGGCGGTAGCGGTGGTCGACCAGGTCACCACAGGCGAAGACACCCGGGATATTGGTATGGGAGGTGCGGCCCTCGACAAGGACATAGCCCTCGTCATCGAGGGCGACGACATCCTTGACGAGTTCGTTGCGGGGGTCGTGGCCGATCGCCACGAAGAGGCCGGTGGCCGCGATCTCTCGCGTCTCCCCGGTCTGGGTGTCGCGCAGGGTCAGCCCGGTGACCTTGTCCTCGCCGTGAATCTTGGCGACCTCGCTATTCCAGGCGAAGGTGATCTTGTCGTTGGCGAAGGCCCGCTCGGCCATGATCTTGCTGGCGCGCAAGGCATCCCGGCGGTGCACCATGGTCACCGAACGGGCGAACTTGGTGAGGAAGGTGGCCTCCTCGACGGCCGAGTCACCGCCGCCGACCACGACGATGTCCTGGTCCTTGAAGAAGAAGCCGTCGCAGGTGGCGCACCAACTGACGCCATGGCCGGACAGCCGCTTCTCGTCGGGCAGGCCCAGCTCACGGTAGGCCGAACCCATCGCCAGGATGACGGCGCGGGCGGCATACGTCTGGCCTTCACCCACGGTGACGGTCTTGACGTCCCCCTCCAGGGAGACCTCGACCACGTCATCGGTGATGATCTCGGTGCCGAAGCGCTCCGCCTGGGCGCGCATGGCGAACATCAGGTCGGGCCCCATGATGCCCTCGGCAAAACCGGGGAAGTTCTCCACCTCGGTGGTGTTCATCAGCGCGCCACCAGCGGTCACCGCACCCTCGATGAGCACCGGCTTCAGGTCAGCGCGTGCCGCATAGACGGCCGCGGTGTAGCCCGCCGGCCCCGATCCGATAATCACGACGGACCTGGTGTCGGTCGTTTCGCTCGGCATGAGTGGATCGCCTCTCGGGTCGGGATCGGACAGCCCGCGGGAATGCGGACCAGCATCGATGTATGTCGTGAACCGATCCTAGGGCGTCTTTGTTCCCCGCCCGGAGCGGCTCAGGAGAGGGCTACCGGCCCCAAGAGAACGGGGTCCGCTGCGCCTGCGCCGCATTCTGGGGTGACCACCAGAGCCTGCTCCTGGCCATCCTCTCTAGCCAGGACGATCAGGGTAGCCGGATCGCCCGCATAGCTCACCTGGTCGACCCGAACCCACTGTCCGGCAACGATATTCAAGGACTGTAAGCACGCGGCCACGGCCGTGGTGTCGGCGGTCGCGCTATCCCGCACTGGGGTGTCGTCGCGCAACTGACGGGCCCGGTCGACCACGGTGTCGGCGGTGACCGCCGCGCCGGAGCGGGCAGCGCCATACCGGGTGTGTGCGGAGAGAACCGCGGCAGAGGCCGAGCTTGACGCCGACGACTCGGTGGTGGACGCCGAGCTGGGCGCGGCCACGCTCGCTGCGCCATCCGAGCTATGCCGGGCCGACGCATTGGAGCCGGCCGCGGTGCTATTGCCCTCGGTGAAGTTGCGCAGCAGGGTGCTACCGCCCAGCGCGACGACGCCGAGCACCGCGGCAGCCGCCAGCCAAGGACCGACACTGCGCCGACGGCGGTGAGCGACGAGATCCGCCACCGGCGGGGCGACGGAGGCACCGGGACCCGGCGGTATGCCGGGCACCTCGGGCGCCGGTTCCGCATCCCAGATACTTTGCGGGCTGCGGCGTTCCTGCTGCAGGGCCGCGAGGATGCGCTCGCTCAACTCCGGGGGCATCGGCCCGGGGTCGGGCAGGGACGACAGCAGGTCGCGCATGCCCGTGGGATCGTCCTCGATCGAGGACGAACCCAGTTCGGGGCCGCTGTTCACCGGATACTCCCTCGCCGTCACTGCATCATCGACCGGCTCGGGCTGCTGCCGGCCGGCGACGGGCCTACGTCCGGTAGGTCCACTGGAGTCAGACGTCACGACTGCCCTCCTGGTTCCCGGCCTCGGCGCCGCCGGCCAAGATGGTCGCCAGGGCAGCGCGGCCCCGGAAGCAGCGTGACTTCACGGTGCCCTCCGCCACGCCGAGGATCGTGGCTGCCTCGGCCACCGGAACGGCATACATGTCCACGAGCACCAGGGCGGCCCGTTGGTTCTCGGGCAACTCCGCCAGGGCAGCGGTGACCTGCAGGCGGGTGTCCACATCGCTCGGCGCATTGCGCCCGTCGGTGAGTTCGTATTCGGGCAACTGCGTGGTCGGCTTCTCGCGGCGGATGCGGTCCAGGCACGCATTGACCACGATCCGGTGCAGCCAGGTCGTCACCGCGGCATCACCGCGATAGCTGTCGGCCCGCCGGAATGCGGAGATGAACGCATCCTGCACGGCGTCGGCGGCGAGTCCGCGATTGCCGCAGGTGCGCAGCGCCACACCCCACATCCGGTCCTTGTGCCGACGGAACAGCTCGCCGAAGGCATCCGGGTCCCCGTCGCGGTGCTGAGCCATCAACTCACGGTCGGTGAGCTCGGTCAGGGCGGATCCGCGGTCGCTGCCGGTCCGCGCGGTCGGGGACATGGGCTGGGTCAGCCCGTCAACGAGATCTCGGCCAGGGTGGCGCGGTACCGGCCGTCCGCGACCTGGGGAGACTGGGTGAACCAGACGATGAGGTACTGCCCGCTGGCCCCATCACTGGCCGGGACGCGAACCTCGCCGGACTCGCCGTTGACCTGCCCGATCCGGTTGGCGCCGGTGCGATCCGCCTCACTGCCCAGGTAGAGATCCAGGGAACTCGGGTTGGGCAACTGCAGGACGATCTCCCCGGGGCGCACCTCGCGGCCCATGTCGATGACCAGGCCGACACCGGACTTCAAGCCACCGAAGTTCGGAGCCTGATAACCCTCGGATTGCCAGTAGGTCGCCAGATCCTCGTCATAGACCCGATCGGCCATCTCGTTGTTCTCGGCGCCATCGCCCTCAGGGTCGTAACCGACCGCGCCGGAGATCGCCAGCGGCTCGGTACCCGGCGCGGGAGGCGCACTGCTGCTGGTGCTGCCGGGTTCGGTGGTGCTCACCGGCGCGCTGGCGTCGGGGCCGAGGATGGCCTCGAGGCTGCTGTCGGGGCTGCGGAAGGCGACCGCTCCCGCCAGCAGGCCGGCGACCAGGGTGGCGGCGGCGAAGGTGGCGAGCACAAAGCGGCTCTGGGCCCGCGATGGAGTGACTCCGGCCTCAGCCGGCAGCAGCGGAGCGGGGGCTTCGACCTCGGGCTGTTGGGGTGCCTCGTCGATGGTGACGACCTGACGCTCTTCCTCCTGGCGCACTGCGGCCCGGAACTCCCGGTGGCTGGCCACCTTGTCCTCGGCTCGGGTCCCCGCGGTCCGCACCGCGTCGCCCGCGCTGGCGGCGGCCTTGCCAATCCGCGCCCAGGCGCGTTTGCCGGCGGCGGATGCG
>ERZ501047.486-NODE-486-length-13055-cov-6.744538_pt1 | contig 13055 bp, 11 predicted proteins | sample MGYA00510868_ERZ501047 | MGnify/ENA primary metagenome ERZ501047 (study PRJEB25958, sample SAMN03398593) | human skin metagenome | study: EMG produced TPA metagenomics assembly of the Human Skin Microbiome Metagenome (human skin metagenome) data set. | reverse complement strand
GGGTCGTCGCCGCTCGCGTTCGCGCGGCGCGCGGCCGCGCCACGTCCACAGCTGCGCCGCCTCATCCTCCGCAGCATCGCCCGTCCGCCGGAAGCCGAGCATGCGCCACAGCAAGGCGCGCTCTTCCGCGGTCAACCCCAACGATTGCGCGAGCGCGGGATCGATGGTGAACGCCGCCCTCCCCTCCCCCTTGTGGGGAGGGGCCGGGGGTTGGGGCTCGCTCACGTCTGCGAGCGGAGAAGTCTCCTCCGCAGGTTGCGCGGAGTCATCGGACGCTGCGCCCTGCTCGACCACGCTGCGGCCTTCGTCGGAGCACATGGAGGCGGGGTCACCATGCTCCGGCGCAGGCTGGAGCAGTGGCGGTTGAGCGGCTTCATCCGCCTCGCCCGCGCTTCGCACCGCCGCCATGCGCGCGGCGTGGGCGTGGCGGGCGAGGCGCTCGACCATATCCACCCGCAGCGCCCGCGCGCCGATGCGGCGATAGGCGGGACCGGGCTCCGCAGCGTCGCTCAGCACCGTGCCAGCAGGCGGCGGCAGCATCGCGCCCTCGCCACGCCAGGCCGCCGACAGCGCAGCGAGCCAGCGTTGCGCATCGGGCTTCAATGCGTCGGGGTGGTGTAGATCGAGGCTCCCCACCCGCACCCCAAGCTCGCGCAGGCCGCTGCGCAACGCTGGCGGACCGCTGCGCAGCGCGGCGTCGTGCGCGTCGCGGGCGATCACCCCACCGCGATCGACCAGCGCCGCGAGCACTGCGCGCAGCTCGGGCGGCGCCTCCGGGTCACGCGCCCTCGCCGCCATCGCCAGCAGGCGCCCGAGCCGGTGCGCCACCGCATCGTCGACCCACGCCGCCAGATGCGCCTCCACCGCCGCGCGCCGGTGCGGGTCGAGCGCGTCGGTCCCGCGCGCAAGCTTGAGCCGCGGGCTCAAGAGATGCGCGCCCTTGACCAAGGTCGCCACCGCGCGGCCCTGCCACATCAGCGCGGGGGCTTCGCCATCGGCTAGGTGCAGCGTCAGCGCGTCGCCTGCCGCCGACGCGAGCGCCGCCGCGCGTTCGGCGAGCACGCCCGAGAGGTGCCGCTCCGCCGCCGCGAGCAGCATGCGCCGGTCGCCCGCACGCGCGGCAGGGTCGGCGATGAACTGAAAGCCATCGAGTCGACCGATGGCCTCGCCATCGACGCGCACCGTGCCGTCCTCATCCAGCGCCACGGGCACGTCGGCGGCGCCCTGCCCGATGGCGCGCAAGAGCACGGTCGTGCGACGGTCGACGAACCGTTGCGTCAGCGCAGCGTGCATCGCGTCGGAAAGACGGCCTTCGACCGCGCTCGCCTCCGCCGCCAGCGCAGGCGCGTCGGTCAGCCAGTCGCGGCGCTGGGTGATGTAGCACATCGTCCGCACCTTCGCGATGCGGTCCGCCAGCGCCTCCACCGACCCGCCCGCCTGGTCGAGCTCCTTGAGCCGCCCCGCCACCCAATCGTCGGGAATGCTGCGGTCGCCCTCCCCCAGCCAGCCCCACAGCCGCGCGATCAGCCGCGCGTGGTGGATCGGGCCGCTCTTGGTAAAGTCGGGAACCGACGCGGTCGCCCACAGCCGCGCCACCTGGTCGCTCCCGCGCGCGGTCGCCATCACCGCCGGATCGCCCGACAGCGCCTTCAGCACGGCAAGGTCGGTCGCTTCCGGAGCGGGGCGCAGCTGCGGGTGCGGCGGCGACGCATCGAGCGCGTCGATCAGCGCGCGTACGCTGTCCGTCGCGGGACTGGGCTCGCGCCAGTAGAGCCAGTCGATCGGGGCGAAGCGATGCTCCTCGATCGCCTCGACCTCGGCGTCGGTGAACTGCGCGGCGCTGCCCACCGACCCGAAGCTGCCGTCGCGCTGATGCCGCCCGGCGCGGCCCGCGATCTGCGCCATCTCCGCGATCGTCAGCCGCCGCTGGCGCTGGCCGTCGAACTTGGCGAGGCTCGCGAAAGCGACGTGCGTCACGTCGAGGTTGAGCCCCATGCCGATGGCATCGGTGGCGACGAGATAATCGACCTCGCCCGCCTGAAACATTGCCACCTGCGCGTTGCGCGTGCGCGGGGAGAGCGCGCCCATCACCACCGCCGCGCCCCCGGCAAAGCGCCGCAGCGCCTCCGCGATGGCGTAGACTTCCTCGGCGGAGAAGGCGACGACGACGCTGCGCGGGGGCAGGCGGGAGAGCTTGCGCGGGCCGTCGTAGCTTAGCGTCGAAAAACGTGGACGCGCGGTGATTTCCGCATCGGGCAGCAGCGCGCGCACCACCGGCGCCAGCGCTCCCGAGCCGAGGATCATCGTCTCCTCGCGCCCCCGCGCCTCGAGCATCCGCGCGGTGAAGACATGCCCGCGTTCGCGGTCCTGCCCGAGCTGCGCTTCGTCGAGCGCGAGGAAAGCGGGGTCGCCCCCCAAGCTGCCCGGGCGCGGCATCGCCTCCGCCGTGCACAGCGTGTAGCGTGCGGTGTCAGGGACAATGCGCTCCTCCCCCGTCACCAGCGCCACCTGCGCGGCGCCCTTGATGGCGACGACGCGGTCGTAAACCTCGCGCGCGAGCAGCCTCAGCGGGAAACCCATGGTGCCGGACGAATGCGCACACATCCGTTCGATCGCGAGGTGCGTCTTGCCGGTGTTGGTCGGCCCGAGCACCGCAGTGACGGCGCGCCGATGGGGGGCGTTCATGCCCGCCATGGTGGGGCGTGCGGGTTGGGAGTGCAAGCGGCGGGCGACGGACATCTCCCGCGCGACAAACGCGCCCCGCGAAGCTAAGCTGCGACGGTGACCACCAACTCGCTCCTCCTTTCGATGATCGCGATGACGCTGATCGTGGGTGTGCGCTACCTCATCACGTCGGGCATCTTCGCCGCGGTCAGCCGCCGCGTGCGGCCCGGCATCTACGCCGGGCTCGACCCGCAGATCCGACGGGAAATCGGCTGGAGCCTCGCCTCAGCGGCCATCTACGGCGTGCCTGCCGGGCTCGTGGCGTGGGGCTGGCAGGCGCACGGCTGGACGCAAATCTACACCGACTGGAGCGCGATGCCGCTGTGGTGGGCGCCGGTCAGCGTGGCGCTCTATCTGATCGCGCATGACACGTGGTTCTATTGGACGCACCGGGCAATGCACGAGCCGCGGCTGTTCAAGGTGATGCACGCGGTCCACCACGCCAGCCGTCCGCCCACCGCCTGGGCGGCGATGAGCTTTCACCCGTGGGAAGCGCTGACCGGCGCGATCGTTATCCCAGCGCTCGTCTTCCTCATCCCGATCCACGTCGCGATGCTCGGGCTGGTGCTCGGCATTATGACGCTGATGGGGATCACCAACCACATGGGCTGGGAGATGCTGCCGCGTGGCATCGTTCACGGTCCGGTAGGCAAGTGGCTGATAAGCGCCACGCATCACCAACGGCACCACGAGCGCTATCGAGGGAATTATGGGCTCTACTTCCGTTTCTGGGATCGGGTTTGCGGCACGGACCTTGGGCTTGCGCAGTGGGATGCTGGCGGCGCTGGCGCTGTGCGCCACGAGCGCGCCGCTCGGCGCTGAAGTCGCAGGCCCAAAGGCCGCAGCGAGCGCGTCGCTGACGCTGAGCGTACAGGGCCAGCGCAGCACGCGCGGTCAGCTGTTGGTGTGCATCACCGCCAACGCCGGCGCCTTCCCCGATTGCAGCCGCGATCCCGCCGCGACCCGGCTGATCGTGCCGCTCGAGGATGCGGCTGCCCTCCGCGCGAGCCTTCCCGCCGGTCGCCGCTACGCCATCGCGGTGGTACATGATGAAAACGGCAACGGCCGCATGGACAAGCTGATGGGCATCCCGCGTGAAGGCTTTGGCTTTTCGCGCGACCCCGCGCTTCGAATGGGGCCGCCCCGGTTCGATTCGGCGGCGTTCCGCCTCGACGGGCCCGACACCGAAAGCATCCGCCTGCGCTACATGCTCTGAGGGGGGTCGTCCGCTCTGGCGACGGCATCCCGCATCGCCAGCGCCATGCCCCGGACGATCAGCGCGTTGACCACGGCGAGCAGTCCGGCGATGCCCGCGACGATCGCCGTCACGAGCGCTGCCGTGGCAACCCCGACCTCCGACCGCCGCCAGATGAGCGCGGAGAGCAGCGCGATGGCCAACAGCACCCAGCCGATGCGCCGTGTGCGCGCGATGACGGGCGGGAGGGGTCGGTCGGTCACGCGCGCCCTGTAGCGCGCTCGCGGCCTGGCGTCATGCGATGCGGACGCGCACCTCTCTCTTCGTCGCATGAGCCCTGAGACGCGCTGCAGGTTGTGCGCAGGCGACTTGTCAGCCCGCCCTCCGCCGCCCTAAATCGCGCGCGGCTCGCGGGAGCGGTGACGGGGGATCGGATGGCGGCGGCGTGCCTCAACTGCGGCAATGCGCTGGGCGATGGCGCCTATTGTTCGGGCTGCGGGCAGGAAGCGCACCCGCATCGCACGCTCGGCGCCTGGTGGCACGAAGCGCTGCACGGCGTGCTCCATGTCGAAGGGCGCATCTGGGCGACGCTGCCGATGCTCGCCTGGCGCCCGGGGGAGCTCACCCGCCGCTTCATTGACGGTGAGCGGCGGCATTTCGTCGCCCCGTTCGGGCTGTTCCTGTTCGCGCTGTTCGCCATGTTCGCGACCATGGGCCTCACCGGCCACAGCCTCGCCGGGAGCGGGGAGAACCTCGTCACGCAGATCGAAAACAGCCGCGAGATCGACGCCGACGTCGCTCGGCTCGAAGCGCAGGTCGCCGCACTGCCCACCGGGTCACCGGCGCACGCTACGGCGCAAGCACAGCTCGCCGAGGCGAGGACGGCGCAGCGCGTTCTGCGCGGCGAATTGGGGGACCTTGGATCATCCCCCGACCTTTCCGTCGCAGCGCAGAACGATATTTCAAAGGGGCGGCTGACGATCCGGGCCGATCGACGCGCCTTGGGCGTGATCGGGACGGCCATTCGCAATTTCAGGGCGAACCCCAACCTCGCGCTCTATAAGCTTCAGAACAACAGCTATAAGTTTGCCCCTCTGCTGGTGCCGCTGTCGCTGCCGTTTCTGTGGCTGCTGTTCCCCTTTTCGAGGCGCTACGGGCTCTACGACCACGCGGTTTTCGTCACCTATTCGCTGGCGTTCATGCTGCTGCTCGCAACCGTGCTGACGCTCGGGTCGTCGCTCGGCCTGCCAAGCGGGTTGCTGATGAGCGCCGCGGTGCTCGTCCCGCCGATCCACATCTATCGCCAGTTACGCGGCACCTATCGCCTCGGTCGGCTGGGTGCGGCGGCGCGGATGCTGGTGCTGGTGACGGTCGCATTCTTCTTGGTAGCCAGCTTTGCCGTGGCGCTGCTCGGCCTGGGCCTCTCCGGGAGCCATTGATTGCCGCACGCCGGATAGGCGGCTAGACCGCGCACGGAGCTGCGGGAAGGACGACAGGCGGGGCGCATGATCATTTCGCTCAACGAACGGCGTCGCGCCCGCATCGCCCGCTTGCCGGTGGACTGGCCCGCGCGCGCGGCGATGACCGCGCTGGTCGCGCTCGCGACGGTGCAGGGCGTGCGGCTGGCGCTCGCCGCGCTCACCCCCGTGTCTCCGCTCGGCGACTGGCGGCTGGCCGGCCCGCCGGAGATCGACGATGCGACGCGCGCCGGACTGTTCGCGCGGGTAGACCCTTTCTTTCGCACCCAGGTCGCCGTCACCCAGGCGACGAGCCGGGTCACCGGCCTCCCCCTCCAGCTGTTCGGAACCCGCGTCGACCGGGCGAGCGGCGGCGGCAGCGCGATCATCGCCGGGCAAGACCAGGTGCAAAAATCGATCCTGGTGGGCGAGGATATTCAGCCGGGGGTCAAGCTCGTCGCGGTTCACTTCGACCATGTGGAGATCGACAACGCCGGAGCGCGCGAGCTGCTCTACATCGACCAGAGCGACGCACCGCAGCCCGCGGCCGGAGCGGCGGGGGTGACCGTCGCCCCCGGCTCCATCCCCGGCGCTGTCACACCCCCGTCACAAAGCGCGCCCACCGCCCCGCCGCCGCCCGCTCCCCCTCCGCCTGTGAGTAGCACCGTCATCGCCCCGCCCCCGCCCGTCACTCCGCCGCCGCCGCCGGGCAGCATTCGATGAAGCGATCCGCACTCCGTCTCACCGCCGCGCTGTCGTTGGTGCTGGCCGTCCCCGCGCCGCTTGCCGCGCAGAACCAGATCAACGTGCGCGATGCCGACGTGCGCGCGTTCCTGACCGACGCGGCGCGCGTTACCGGGCGCACCTTCGTGGTCGACGGCCGTGTGCAGGCGCGGGTGACCGCGGTCACCGACCGGCCACTCTCGCGCGCCGAATATTTCGAGGTGGTGCTCTCCACCCTGCGCGCCAACGGTCTCGTCGCGATCCCGATGGGCAACGGTGCCTACCGCGTGCAGCCGGCGGAGGGCGCGGCGACGCAGCCGTCGCGGCTCGGCAGCCGCGGTGCACCCGCGAACGCGCTCGTCACCGACGTCATCCGCCTCCAGCGCGCCGACGCTGCGAGCGCCATCGAAACGCTGCGCCCGCTGGTCAGCAGCGCAGGCTCGCTTACCGCGAATCGCGCGGCCAACAGCCTGGTCATCGCCGACTACGCCGACAATGTGCGCCGCATCCGCGCGCTCGCCGCGACGCTCGACCGCGATACGACGACGCAACGGATCATCAATTTGCGCAACGCAGGCGCGCGGGAGATTGCGGAGAGCCTGCGCCAGCTCGGCGGGGCGGCGGGGCCCGGCGCGCCGGGCGGCGTGTCGATCGCGCCGTTCGACGGCTCCAACAGCATCGCCATTCGCGGCGACGCGCGTGAGGTGGAGCGGCTCGCCGCGCTGGCGCAGCAGCTCGACAACCGAGCGGCAAGCGCGGCGGAGATCCGCGTCTACACGCTGCAGCACGCCGACGCGGCGCGACTGCTGCCGACGCTGCAACAGCTGATCGGCGGCGGCAGCGACCCCGCTGCGCCCACCACCGGCGCTTCGCAGCGCGGTCCCTCGAGCCCTTACAATCCCCCCGAAGGCGGCAACGGCAATGCCTCCGCCAGCCAGCCGATCGAGCGCGCGGTTCCTGCACAGACCACGGCTGGCGGTGGCGCGGGTAACAGCATCGTGCGCCGCGGCCCGGCGATCGTCACCCGCTACGAAGGGGTCAACGCGATCATCGTCGCCGCCAACCCCGACGTGCAGCGCCAGCTGGGCGAACTGATCCGCCAGCTCGACGTGCGCCGCCCGCAGGTTCTGGTCGAAGCGATCGTGGTGGAGATCGGCGATGCCGCCGCGCGCCAGCTGGGGGTGCAGTTCCTGCTCGGTGGGCGCAACGCGCCGTTCCTCGCCACCAACTATTCTAACGCCAACCCCTCGATCCTGGCGGTGGGAGCGGCGGTCGGCGGCTACGCCCTCTCGCAGCAGACGACGACGATCAACGGCAACGTCGTTACCACCACCAACACGAATCCTTTCGGGCCAGAGGTCGCGCAGACCGCGATCCAGCAGCTGCTCTCCGCCGCGGGCGGCTTTGCCGGCTTCGCCGGGGACATCGGCCGCAACACCATCTTCGGCGCGATCATCAACGCGGTGCAAAGCGACACCGCGTCCAACCTGCTCGCGACGCCGCACATCGTCACGCTCGACAACCAGCCCGCGCGATTCCTCGTCGGGCAGGACGTGCCGATCACCACCGGCGAGCGCCTCAGCCAGAACTTCGACAACGCTTTCCGCACCGTCCAGCGCGAGGAAGTCGGCATAAAGCTCGACGTCACGCCGCAGATCAACGCCAGCGGAGAGATCAAGCTCTACCTGCGCCAGGAAGTGTCGAGCGTTGCCGGCCCGGTCAGCTCGCGCTCGTCCGACCTCATCATCAACAAGCGCGCGTTCGACACGGTGCTGACCGTCGACAATGGCGAGATTCTCGCCATCGGCGGCCTCCTCAACGACGACGAGCGCCGCACGATCGAGCGCATCCCGCTGCTGTCGGACATTCCGATCATCGGCCAGCTGTTCCGCAGCCGCTCGCGCAGCCGGTCCAAGACCAACCTGATGGTCTTCATCCGCCCGACGATCCTCAACAGCCGTGAGGATAATGCGGCGATGACCGCGCAGCGTTACGGCTACATCCGGCGCGAACAGTGGCTGCGCAATCCCGATGCGGAGCCGGAGATCGACAATCTGGTGCGCGACTATCTCGGCACCGTGCCGCCGGTGGTGACGCCGCGCCCCGACGACGTGCTGATCGCGCCCAGTTCGATCATCGACGCGCGCCCGCAAAGCTCCGCCCCGGTCGTCATCCCCATCCCGGCGAGCCAGGTGCCGCAAAGCCAGGTGCCCCCCGTGACCGCTGCACCTCCGCCGCCGCGCTGACGGCCGAGCATGGCGAGCGCGCCCGACCTCTCCACCGCCGCAATCCCCTACGCCGCCGCGCGTGAAGGGGGCGTGCTGATCGGAGGTAGCGCCGAAGCGCCCGTCGCGGTGCTGCGTGAGGGGACCGCGGCGGCGATGCTGATCGAGTTGCGCCGCCATCTCGGGCGACCCATCGCAGCGGTCGAAATGGTCGACGCCGAACGCTTCGACGCGCTGCTGTCGGAGCATTATGCGCTCGATTCGCAGGCGGCGATGGCGGGGGCGATTGCCGGTAGCGAAGGGCTCGACGCGCTCGGCCACGACCTGCCGAGCGCGGAGGACCTGCTCGACAGCGCCGACGATGCACCCGCCATCCGCCTCATCAACACGATCATCGCCGACGCCGCGCGGCAGGGCGTCAGCGACATCCACATCGAACCTTACGAAAGCGCGCTGGTGGTGCGGATGCGCATCGACGGCATTTTGCGTGAGGTGCTGCGGATGCCCGCGCGCGTCGCCGCTGTGCTGGTCAGCCGGGTCAAGGTCATGGCGCGGCTCGACATCGCCGAGCGCCGCGTGCCGCAGGACGGGCGCATTTCGCTGACGCTCGGCGGACGCGCATTGGACGTGCGCGTCTCCACCCTCCCCGCGCGCGGCGGCGAGCGGGTGGTGATGCGCCTGCTCGACACCAAGAGCGCAGGGATCGCCTTCGACCGGCTCGGCCTGTCGGGCGATGCGTATGAGATTCTCAAAGCCGCGCTGGCTCAGCCGAACGGCATCATCCTCGTCACCGGGCCGACCGGTTCGGGCAAGACGACCACGCTCTACGCCGCGCTTGCTCGGCTGAACGATGGCAAACGTAATATCCTGACCATCGAGGATCCGGTCGAATATAGCGTCGACGGGGTCGGCCAGACGCAGGTCAATGCGCGCGTCGGGCTGGAATTCGCGACGGGCCTGCGCGCCATTTTGCGGCAGGACCCCGATGTCGTGATGGTCGGCGAAATCCGCGACCGCGAGACGGCGGACATCGCGGTGCAGGCCTCGCTCACTGGACACCTCGTGCTGTCGACGGTGCACACCAACGACGCCATCGGCGCGATCACCCGGCTCAAGGATTTGAAGGTTGAGCCGTTCCTGATCGCCTCGTCGCTACGCTGCGTGATCGCGCAGCGGCTGGTGCGGCGGCTGTGTGAGGTTTGCGCAGAGCCGGCGGAGGTCGAACCCGCCTTCGCCCGTGCGCTGGGCGCTGAGGCACTGACCGGCCGCCGACCGGTGGGGTGCGAAGCGTGCGGCGGGTCGGGCTATCGCGGTCGCGTCGGACTCTACGAAGCGGTGCGGGTGGATGAGGAACTGCGCCGCCTGATCGGCGAAGGCACAGACGAAGCGGCATTATCCGCCCACGCCTTCGCGCGCGCGCCGACGCTGGCGGAAAGCGCCCGGGCCGCGGTCGAGCGCGGTGACACCAGCGCGGAAGAAGCGCTGCGGGTCGTGCGCAGCGACGACGGCGCGGCGCCAACCTCCCCCCTCCCCTTCAGGGGAGGGGCCGGGGGTGGGGTCTCTCCGGCAGGCGGCGAGCCGACCGCACCACCCCACCCCAACCCCTCCCCTGAAGGGGAGGGGCTAGAGCCACACCCTCCCCTCCCGCTTGCGGGAGGGGCTGGGGGTGGGCGCGGAGCCGGGAGCCTTGGTGCTGAACCCGGCCCACCCCCGACCCCTCCCGCAGGCGGGAGGGGGGAATTGCAATCTCCCCCGGCACCATAAATGGCCGCCTTCGCCTATATCGCGATCGACCCGGCGGGGCGGGAGAAGCGGGGGACGCTCGATGCGGCGGACCGTGGGGCGGCGTCGGCGCAGCTGACCGCGCGGCGGCTTTATGTCGTCAAGGTCGAGCCGACCTCCACGCGCCCCGCGGAGGACAAGGCGCCGCCGCGCGGCCCCGCGCTGCTCACCCGCGCGGCGAAACTCAGCGCCAAGGACCTCGCGCTGTTCACCCGTCAGCTCGCGACGCTGACTCAGGTCAGCCCGATTGAGGAGGCGCTGCGCACCGCAATGCGGCAGAGCGAGCGCGCCAATGTCGCGGGCGTCATCGGCGCGGTCCACGCGGGCGTGGTCGAAGGCCGTCGCCTCGCCGATGCGATGGCGCGCGAACCGAAGAGCTTCCCCCCGCTCTACCGCGCGATGATCGCTGCGGGGGAGGCGTCGGGCAGCCTCCCCGAAATCCTCGAGCGGCTGTCCGCGCTGCTCGAACGGCAGGCGGAGGTGCGTGGCAAGCTGCTCTCCACACTCGCCTACCCGATCGTGCTGGCGATCGTCGCGGTGGCGGTGGTGGCAGCGCTGATGATCTTCGTCGTGCCGCGCGTGGTCGAGCAGTTCGACAATGTCGGCCAGCAATTGCCGTGGCTGACCCGGGCGGTGATCGCCGTTTCCGCCTTCGCGGCGAGCTGGTGGTGGGCGGTGCTGATCGCACTGGCGCTCGCCGGCGTGGCGCTCGGCGCGCTGCTGCGTCAGCCGGGGCCGAGGCTCGCCTTCGACCGCGCGATCATCCGCCTGCCGCTGGTCGGCCGCCTGCTCCGCGACCTCCACGCCGCCCGCTTCGCGCGCACGCTGGCGACGATGGTCGATGCGCGACTGCCGCTGGTGGAGGGGCTCGCGCTGACCCTCCCCACCATCCGCAACCATGCGCTGCGCAGCGCCACCGCCGACATCGCCGAGCAGGTGCGCGGCGGCGGGTCGCTGTCGGCGGCGATGCGCGGCGCGGGCGTGTTCCCGCCGCTGCTCACCTACCTCGCCGCGAGCGGGGAGAGCGCGGGGCGGCTCGAACTGATGCTGGCGCGCGCGGCGGACTATCTCGAACAGGAGTTCGACCGCTTCACCACGACGACGATGGCGCTGATCGAGCCCGCAATCATCATCCTGATGGGCGGCACCGTCGCGCTGATCATCCTCTCCATCCTCCTCCCCATCCTGCAGCTGCAAAGCCTCGCAGGCGGATAAAGGCGCAACTCCCATGACTCCCGACACTGATCACGCCCGAGATGACCAAAGCCGCAACCGCGGCTTCACCCTGACCGAGCTGATGGTGGTAATCTTCATCATCGGGCTATTGAGCGTGGTCGTGCTGATCAACGTCCTGCCGAGCCAGGACCGCGCGATGGTGACCAAGGCGCGCGCCGACATCGCCACGCTCGAAAGCGCGATGGAGCAGTATCGGCTCGACAACCTCACCTACCCGAGCGCCGGTGACGGCATCGCGGCGCTGAAGACCGCTCCGGCGGGGCTCGCCGATCCGTCGCGTTATCGCCCGGGTGGCTATGTGCGGTCGCTGCCCAACGATCCGTGGGGGCGCCCCTATCAGCTGGCGACGCCGGGGCCGAGCGGCCAGCCGTTCGCGATCTACTCGCTGGGCGCGGACGGGGCGCCGGGCGGCAGCGAGCTCAACGCCGACATTTATGCCGAGGCGAAATAGCCCTCACCCCTGCGACACCGGCTTTTCGCTGGTCGAGCTGATGGTCGCGCTCGGCGTACTCGGGCTGCTGACCGCGGCGGTGGTGCTGTCGCTCCCGCCCGCCGGAGGGAGCCCCGCGACCGAGGCGAGCCGCTTTGCCGCGCGCGCCGCCGCGGTGCGCGATGGGGCGATCGTTACGGGCACGCCGCAGCGGCTGTGGGTGGCGCCGTCAGGCTATGGCGTCGAGCGGCGGGTGGAGGGCGAATGGCGCCCCGACCCCGCCGACCAGCACGACTGGGCCGAGGGCACTGGCGTCACGCTGAACGGCGGCGGGCGGGTGACGTTCGACGCGCTCGGCCTCCCCGACCAGGCGCTCGAGCTCGCCATTGCGCGCGGCGACACGCGCGCCACCGTCCGCATTGACGGCGCGGGGAGCGTGACCGTCCAGTGACCCACCGCCCACCCTCCGACGGCGGCTTCACGCTAATCGAGATGCTCGTCGCGCTGGCGGTGCTGGCGATCGCGGGCCTCGCGCTGGTGCGGCTCGACGCATTCGCGGTACGCAGCGCGAGCGAGGTCGAGCTGGCGACGCTCGCGCGCATCGTCGCGCAGAACGAAGCCGCGCTGGTGGCGAGCGCCCCAGGTGCGCCCACCGCAGGCTCGTCGCGCGTGACCAACGGCGGGGCGAGCTTCCTCGTCCAGCGCGCGGTGAGCGGGGGGCCGGTGCCGGGCACCGCGCGGGTCGACATTCGCGTCGCCGGTCTGAGCGGCGGGCGCGCGGCGCTGTCGCTGCTGGTGCCCGCGCAAGGCGCGCCGCGTTGAACGATCGCGGCTTCACCCTGGTCGAGATGATGGTCGCGCTGGCGATTTTCGCGATCGTCGCGAGCGCGGGGGTGCTGCTGCTGCGCACCAGCGTCGACACGCAGCAGGCAGCGGCGGGGCGCCTGAGCGACGGGTCCGCGCTGGTGCGATTGGATGCGCTGCTCGCCGCGGACCTCAGTGCCGCGCAGCCGCGGCCATGGCGCGATGCGGGGGGACAGCGACGCGCCGCCTTCGTGATCGAGCCGACGGGCATGCGCTTCACCTCCGCCCGCGACGCGCTCAGCGGGGTGGAGTGGCGGCTCGACGGCGGCAAGCTCATGCGCCGCTCGGGCCGGGCGGATGGCGCGCTGACCGGGCCGTCGGGCACGCTGCTCGACAAGGTGCGAGGCCTGCGCATCGAAGCGCGCGCGCGCGACGGGAGCTGGCGCGCCGACTGGCCCGCTAAGCCCGCCACCGCCCTC
>ERZ501047.482-NODE-482-length-13111-cov-3.428539_pt1 | contig 13111 bp, 11 predicted proteins | sample MGYA00510868_ERZ501047 | MGnify/ENA primary metagenome ERZ501047 (study PRJEB25958, sample SAMN03398593) | human skin metagenome | study: EMG produced TPA metagenomics assembly of the Human Skin Microbiome Metagenome (human skin metagenome) data set. | reverse complement strand
GGGATGCACGCCTGCTCCGACGCCATCCTATCACTCGGCAGACCAGCAGGCGGCACATTCGTCGCTGGACCACATGACGGCGCACGCATGTACGACGCACCGCTCTCGGTGCCCTTCCACATGCGCCCATGATCCAGCCAGTGCAGGCCGATGATGTGGCCGGACAGATGCGTGAACGACGGCACGGGAGAGACGGGAATCCACTGCTTAAGCGACCACGCCGCGATCGAGGCGCCAGGCGCACGGGTCCAGATACAAATCACGCCGTGGTCGTACGGCAGCAAGTCGGTGGCATCAGAGATCGGCTGCGAATACGTGTGGGGCATGGACACGGGCGGCGTGAGCGCAGGCGACTCCGTGCCCTTGCTCTCCGCGAACGCCGGCGTCAAAGGCCGCGCCCGTACCGGCTCAGAAGGAAGCGCTGACGCATCCGACGTAGCGAGGATCGGCGAGACGGAAAAAAAGGCCATGAGCGTATACCCGCACGGACTAAAGCTGACCAGCGCCGGCGCATCCAAGTCGCACGGTGCCTGGCGATCAGCAGCAAAGAGCGGTCCGCGCGTCGGTGGGTGCAGATGCGTCGCGACAGGATCGTCTACCGCACATCCCACACACTCACTCGGCACGACCACCACACACGCGGCACCATCGTGCACGGCACCGTACGCCACCAGATTCTGCCGCGACCACGCCACGGGCCTGTCCCGCGCCATCGAGCCGTCAAAGCACGCATGCACCCACGCATTCAGGCGGCTTCTCCGTCCTGCCTCCGCCTCCATCGCACACGGTCCACCCAGGCACGACGCTCGCCGGCGCGAGACTCGCTGCGGTCGTGGCCTCTTCATGTCACGTGATACGACACGCCGCCACGAGCGAGGCGGCGCCAGGGGTGTTGGTCGACGACGACTTGCCATGACGACAAGCACACGCAATGCAGCGGCAGCGATCCGGCGCTTGACCATCGAGTACAAGCAGCTGACGACAGATCCAAATACGCTCTTTCCAGCGGTCGGCCCTATCTCGGAAGACAACTACCTCGAGTGGGAGGCGCTGTTGCCTGGCCCCGACGATACGCCCTTCGAAGGCGGCGTATTCAGCGCGCGCCTGTCGTTCCCACCCACATACCCGCTCGAGCCGCCGACGATGCGCTTCGATCCGCCGATTTTTCATCCGAATGGTACGTCGATGCATCTAACGCGGCAGTGTACCCTGATGGCCTCGTGTGCATTAGCATTCTGCATGCCGCTGGCGATGACCCGAACAGTACGTGGCATGGCGCTCACAGCAGTGTATGAATCATCCGCCGAGCGGTGGTCACCCGTGCAATCCATCGAAAAGATCTTGCTGTCCGTGTTGAGCATGCTGTCCGAGCCCAACATCGAGAGTGGCGCCAACATTGACGCCAGCAAAATGTACCGCGATGACCGCGCGAAGTACGAAGAAACCATCCGCAAGCAGGTGCGGGAGCAATTGGGCCTGTAGCTGCTACGTAGGCACTAATGCCGCCATATCTTGAGTGTGCGATCGCGACCGCCGCTCGCCAGTTTGTCGGCCAGAAAGTCGAGGCAGTACACTTCGTCCTCGTGTCCTGGCAAGTCCACCTTGATTTTGAACGTCTTCAGATTCCACAGCTTGACCGTCGAGTCCTTCGACGCACTCGCGAGCATACGACTGTCACTGCTCCATGCTACGCGGTACACACTCGCGACGTGGCCCCGCAGGTTCGCAATAAATCGGCCCGTCCGTCCATCCCACAACTTGACGCTGTTGTCAAACGACGCAGACGCAATCAGGCGGCCATCAGGAGAAAAGCATACGTGATTGACCGTCTTCTGGTGACCCGTCAGGCGCGCCACGGACTTTTTCGGATTGGGCGCCGTGCCGAGCACTTGAGGAGGCCACACAAACAGTGTATGGTCATCAGAAGCAGATACCAGCATCTCAGGACGAGCCCCATGAGACGTGGCCTCCGCATACCGCTCCTGCGCTACCGCCTTGGTCATCGCACGCAAGTCAGTATAGTCTTGCTTGATGAGTCGAGCCGCGTACGTGCCCTGCACGTCAAACGCACCCGTCCGCAGCACATACTCCGTGGATAGAGCCAGCGAATTCACCCAGTGGGAATGCTCGCTTAATTGGCGAATCATGCGTCCATCCTGGTCATTCCACACTTTGATAGTGCGGTCCGACGACGCCGTATAGATCGCGCCATCACCGCCCCACCGCACGCAGTTCACACTCGCTGTATGCCCGCCCAGCACAAAGTCGAGTTGGCGCGAGGCCACGTTCCACACCCGCACCGTGCCGTCCTTCGACGAGCTGGCAAGACGCGGCGCATCCGCATTGCGATGCGCAGGCTCCCAAGCAAGGCTCGTAATCCACTTGGTGTGGCCACGCAGCATGTGACCAGACGGCGCTGCGTGTCGTGCTGCGCGGCGCTCGACGACCGAGAGCTTTCGAGCATCTTGACCAGCACTGGCGCGATGCTCTTCTTCCACCTGCTCACCAGAGCGCGAGCCCCAGCCACGGCGCCCAGGTAAAGGCGGCGTCAGAGCATGCCAAATCCACACTTGGCCATCCATGCCGCCTGTGGCCAGTCGCCGCTCGAGTGGCTCCCATTCAGCACAAAGCACCCAGCCATCGTGGCCCTGTAGCGTATGCAGCGGCGTCTCTGTGTCCATATCCCAGATACGACACACCTTATCGCCGGCACCTGTAGCCAGCAACAAGCCAGACGGGCTAAAGGAACAGCACAGAATGGGCGAGCCATGCCCAGAGAGCGTACTCGAACATCGGGTCACGGCACGTACACGAAACACGGCTTGTGGCTCAAATACGATAGTAAGGCTGTCTTCCATGCCAATACCGAGCTGCTTGGCTACCGTGGAGTTCAGAACATCTCTTTGCAAACTCGTGTTGATAGATATGCGGGTGGGCTGTGACGACGTGGCGTCTGCAGAAGAAGCGAGTAGCACATGAAATGCATACGGAATATCTTCGTCGTCATCGTCATCCGACTTTCTGTTCTGTGCGCGATCTTGACGACGTAGTTCATTGACCAACTTGGCCATCTCGGCCTGGCCCACTTGGGCAGGCAAACTGATCGTAGGACCCAGGAACGTATCATCTTGACCAGACTTGAACTGCACAAGGACATTGGGCATATGGGAGTTTATCAGTCCACTTTCAGACAGCTCTTCATTCGCGCGTCTTTCGGCCTCCGCAGCGAGGCGCTGACGCTTGGCCGACGGTTTCGGCACTTGCGTAGCCATAGCGAACGATGCAAGCTCCACGAAGCGCGCGGCGGCCGCCATTTTTTGAGTGGAGTCCACGTGATGGCAGAGATTTTTGGGCGCTGGACTCAGCGGCTGATCGGGCGTTCTTTTTCTGGTATGACGGCAATGGACGCGGCACCATCGTACAAGGCGTCGCTGCTGTCACACGATGACGCGTTTCATACTCTTCTTAATTTAATACCGGCTAAATTTTACGTACCGGCTGAAGACACTGAAGTGGAATCGAAATTTCAAAAGAACAAGCGCACCAAGAGCGAGAAGCAGAGAGAAGCAGAAGAACGTAAGCTTCAGACAAAGAAAGCCAAACGCGACAAACTGGACCCTGATAATGTCAAAACTGTCGACGAACTGCGCGCAGACAGTCGTGATGACATCGACATTGACTTTGAGGATGACGAGGAGGTGGAAGAGATGGAAGACGCTGATGAGAGCACCTCGGAAGAGCCACCCAAGGAAACTCCCGAGCCACATACCCAACAGCAAAATACACGAAGTGCTAGTATAGCCGAACTGCGTGAGCGACTACATAACAAGATCCAGTCGCTGCATAACAAGCGTCAGCAAAATTCTACCAGTGAAGCTGAGGCACCCAGTACTAAGCAAGAACTTTTGGAGGCTCGCAGGCGTCAGCGGGGCGAGATGCGTGATAATCGACGGCGTGAGCGAAAAGAGGCCAGGCGCCAAGCGAAGAATGGTGCCAAGGCAGTTGAAGCCAAGCCCAGCACTGCATCAGGATCCTCTCGTTCCGCAGGCTTGCTTGTGCATGACCCCTCTAGCTCGGCTGCCAATCATCCGGGACCGTTGGAAGGGAAGCTTTCCTTCAGCCACGTCACGTTTGAGACGACGCAGGCCCCTGACACGGCACGGAAAAATAAGTATGCATTGCCAAGTGATCCTAAGGCCGCTTTAGCCACACTGGAAGCTCGAAAGCGGAAGGAAGAGGCTCGAATTCAAGCGCTCGTGGAGCGTGGCGAGGATGCCACTCAGCTGCACGAAGCTGCGCGAGAAAATGAGCGGTGGGGTAAGGCGCTTGCCGCATCTGAAGGCGTACGCATCCGTGATAATGTGCACCATCTCAAACAGAATTTAAAGCGCCGTGAGAAGTCAAAGGAACGCAGCGCCAAAAGTTGGAATGAACGGCGTAAGGCTGAACAAGAAGCGCAAGCCGCAAAACAAAAGCGACGAATGGAGAATTTGGCTGCGCGCCGCACTGGCAAGAAGCCAGGCGATAAAGTCAAAAAAGGTGCTGGTGCCAAGGCACGCCCTGGCTTTGAAGGCAGTAGTCGCTCGTTAACGGGAGGCAAGGCTTCGCATGGATCCTCGCGTGCCTCGAAGCGGTAGTAGTCTCGGCCGAATAGAAACACAACGCGTCCCCCGTTGCGATGTGGTCGCTGTTTTACGACGACTGCAGTCATGTCGGCGTCGCACGAAGACGCGCAGGAAACACCGGCCAGCGCGGCATTTCAGAATCCATATGATGGGCATCGTAGCTTAACGCCCAGTGAGCAGGAGCTTTTGGGTGAGTATGCGCGCCTGTCCGCGACAACACGAAGGGTACGTGCTGCGCGACTTACGCGTGCAGGTGGCTCAGTTAAGCACACAGCTCTCTTCCAGTACACTACATAACCATGTGCTGAGTGAACTGCGTGCTATTGAGCGAAAGATGGGGCTGGTTCTCACTCTCTTCAAGGCAAGCGTTTGGGCGATCGTCATGCAACAATCAGATGCAGATGAAGAAGCACAGGAGCTTGAATATCAGAGCCGGTATGACATCATTCAAGAAGAACCGGAAGATGAATGGGAGTCTACGGATGCTCCTGATAATCAGGGGTATGGATGGTAGTAAGGACGCGGGCCGTCCGCTGATTAGCATACAGGGTGTATAGTATTCTCCACGTGTCGCTCTCTTCCTATGACGCCTGATGCATACGTGCATGAGTCTTGATGCCTAGCTGCTCCAGTTGCTTCGTCTTGTGCTGGGCCGGCATGGCTTCTCCGCACAGCCGCACAGCATTCACGTGACAGGTATGGAGCACGGGGCCCAAGCGTTCATGGAAGTGTCACACCAAACACTGACCACCGCCCCAACCACCAAGTATGCCGCATTTGGAAGTGAATGTAGGCCCGGATCGATTTCATATGGAGCCTTGTAGACTCAATGACTCGAGGCATCCGCATGAAATAGATACGGAACACTTTTGTGGTCGCGTGCTGGTCCGCATTTTGGATGCACCAGGCGCGAAAGAAGGGGAGCCGGGTCGGGAATACTTTAACGATCGCACCCGTCGTTTTTGCATCCAGATTGAGGGACGCTTTAAGCAAGAATGGTCTGGTGACGATATCTTGTTTGGTTCTGACTTTGACAAATTCGTCCCGTTCCCAAGGGCTCCCTTCAATGCCGGTATGCGTGTGGCAAGAATGATCGATCCTTGTACATTTTACGAGGAGCACCCACCATCAGGTCGTCCGTATATCATGTCGCCCTATGCTGCATGCATGAATGTATTTTGTGCATGGCCGGCTCCACACCGTCTAGATGACGCTATCGTGGTGTCGCATGATCACGGCGATATGCCTAGTTCGGCCGCAGAACACCAAAACGACGGAGGCATTGTGCCGATTGAACGTATCGGCCATGAGCCTCGTTCAGAAGTCACCGAAAAACGATCGTCTAAATGGCTCCCCACTATTTTAAGTTCTCATAAAGATGATCGAGTCACTGACTCTTACTGGCGCTTTCTCGGCTTCAAAGACGACCCTCTTGTTCAGGCCTATATCCATGCTCACTTACCGGTAGCATCGACAAATTTTCCTGCCGCAACGACAAACACGGCGGTATTGCATGCACCCACTCCGACGCCTTCGCTGATGCGGCCTTCGCCCGTCGTAGCATGTCCAAGGCCACGCAAGCTGCAACAAGGTATTAATACAAGTACAATGATCGCGCTTGGCTCTAGCAACAAGCCACATATGACTCTAATGCGCGGGCACATTGACAGATCAGACACACCAGACTTGCCTGTCTTCCTTTCGTCCAACTTGGTGTTGTCGAAGCACGACACTCATGGATCGCCTGGCATGATCCAGACACCCGTTCCGCGACCTGTCAACACCAATGCTACTGTAAAGATGCTCCAGCAAATGCGCGTGACGCCAAGTCCTGCCAGCTCGTTGGGCTCAGTTCTGTCTCTGGACGACAAGCTGGGGCCATGGCGCTTTAAGGATCCTGGCGCCGATATGATCGAAGACAATGCCTTTATATTCAAGACGGAGAGTGTGCCTGTCTCCAAACGCCGTAAATACTTTGCAGATGAGGCAAACCGAAAAAATTTCAAATATCATCCGGATGTTGTGTATGGTACATCCTTCTTTTCCAATCTCTTTGACTTCAACACCTTTGACCTCAGCATTGGTCCAGTGCATATCAATGTTCATCCTTTTTTCCGTGAGATGCCTATTCGCTATACGTTGCGATCAAAGACCGATGAAAACATCGTGTTCTGTACAGTGTCATTTCAGCTAGTCGACTAATCTGTGATGGTCGTTTCTGTTGCTATATGGTCCGTCTCAGCACCCGGGAAAAGCCATACATTCGAGTCGCCGACACGTGTAGGTGCATCAGGTGCTGCATGCTCACATGGCCATCCAAGTTGTTGGCACAAATACCCGACAATGGGATCCGAATCACCTAGTAATAAGATGTCCATAGCCATGTGAGTAATGGGCGTGCGATTGATCAGAACCGTTGGCACAGAGGGTGGGAAATGCGAGAGTAGATCAGCCACAGGTGCTACTTTTAGTGACGTGCCCATGACCAGAATCAAGTCGACTTGATCTCGATCCGCCAGTACGCAGTGTTCAAATTCATCCGGGAGCTTCTCGCCAAAAAAGGTGATGTCTGGTTTCATAATGCCAAATGCCAGACCGTGGTCATCTTCATCACTCTCATCGATTTTTTGTCGCTTGATTGCCTTGGTCTTTCTTCGCTCTTCGCACATTTTACACATGGGTATACGTTTAGACATGATAGCATCACGAATTTCTTGGCCATCCACTTGGTATTTGCATCGCGGGTCAGTACACGTGGCAGACGCAAACGAGCCATGACATTGAACTACGCGTTCAATACCAGCTTTTTGCTCCAGAGTGTCAATGTTTTGTGAGTACATGCGTAGAAGTTTTCCATGCTTCTCGATCTCGCGGACAAAGTAATGGGTCGGTGACGGCTCAAAGTTAGCGGGATAAATAGAATGAGCAAACGAATAAAACATGCTGGGATCGCGAAGAAAAGTCTCTTTGTCAAACATGTCAGACGGATCATCTAGTTCATATTTCGATTCTTGTGCAAGAATGGCATAAATACCATCTTTGGAACGGAAATCCGGTATACCGCAGGATACAGAAATGCCTGCACCGCACAGCACCACAATCCGCTTACTTTTTCTGAGTAATTGAATAGCATCGTCCACCGTGTTGTACTGTGGTAGCTTCTGCCGCTGACGAAGAATTCGAATAAACACCATTTTTAAGATAGGTAAGAGCATGTAGGGCTCCTCGTCGGCTTCTTGCAGCATGGAACGCGGCAACATAACGCCCAAAGAGAGCAAAATATCCAAAATGCGAGATGGATTTGGCATGATATGTCGACGAAGGCATTCGACCATTCCCAGCTCGCGCAAATCATGAAGGATGTCAGCCACGTCGTCTGGTGCTAGCGGACCGAAAACGTAGTCTGACGACGCACTCTCATCAGAGCGGCTCGACATCGACGGTGATTGACAAGCAAGGTTTTCATTTTCCATTTCTTCCATGAGCTCCTTTTCAGCTTCTTCCTCCAAATGATCCAAAGCATCCGAATCTAGGTCATCATCGAGTTCTGTGAGTCGTTGGAGTGCTGCCAAATCTTGCGTGTCAGTCATAGTGGAGGATAAAAAATGTGGCACTCCATCCCGCCACTATCATGAGCAAAGGAAAATTGACTCGTGGACGAGGCCAAGGGCGTGGCCGCGGTCGAGGTCGCGGTCGCGGTGGTTTCGTCAGAGGAAGATCTCGAAAGGGTCTTGGAGCCGGTAAAATTGGAAGTCTTCCTTTTGATCTCGCTAGTTTCTCAAAACTTGATGCCACAACGCCAAGCTCTGACGATGATGAACGCGCCCCGGAACGGCAACGCGGTGGGAAGAAAACTCGGGGGCAAAGGGGGAGAAGAGGTGGATCTCATTCTGTTACTTCGCACAATCGTGTCCCATTTAACTATAATACCCGACAAGCGAAACCGCCACTACCTGAAGAAGCAGACAAGCTGCAGGTGGAAAAGGAACTGGGAAAGCAGGAATTCCGAAAGGATTCTTCAGATCATCGAGAAAAATCGGAGGATGAGGAGGATAAAGACGAGGACGTTGTAATTGAGCCACATAAGAGCTACAAAAAGAGCATTCCTCATCGAAGAAAGTTAGAGGGACTCGTTGTGGATGAGTATAAGCATGTCTCTGAAAAAAGAGAGTACAATGCTATGGCTTTGATAAGACACAGTAACCCTTTACGTCGACCTGTTCTTTTTGTCAGAGCTTCAGGCTCGTTTGATAAATCAGGCGTGCTGGAACCTTCCCCTCCGGATGAGCCTGAGTCACGAGCGGCGACCAAGGAGCCATCTCACGAAAAAGACTCGCTGGAAGCACCAAACTCTACCTCTATGCATGCATCAGTATCAGAAGGCAAGGTGGAATCTTCGAGCATGTCAGAGCTTGTTGACAACACGGAGGAGCATGCTGAGGAAGTGGCCATGCCTGATGACGATGAATTCTTGTCGTTTAAGCTTGCTGACCAAATCCTTGAGAGTGGTACGAAAGGAAAACCAGTGAGTGAACAGGACGCAATTTTGGCTGACTGGATGGAAAATGCGATGATGTCTGACACGGATGACGTGACCATGCCAGCATTACATGCCTTTTCCGACCCGTATGGGGAGCACACCACATTGGAAGATATTGCCATTGATGCACAAGAACGTGAGAATACGGCATGGGAAAGTGACAGCGACAAGGAAGAAGATCGCAACAGCGATGAAGATGACGATCCTGAGGATGGCACGGACGACGACGACGATGATGATGATGACGACGACGACGACGACATTTTGGACGAATCGCTTCATGAGCTTATGCTAAGCAAACTCAGCCAAACTAGCTCGTTGCAAGCAGAGCAGTCTGAGGAAGAGCGATTTGACAGCATTTTACGGGGCTCTTTCTCTAACAAGAATCGTCCTGATCCGTCAAGGGTACCAGCTAGAAGTACGTTGCATGGGCTAACATGGCAGAATCGAAAAAGATGCCCGACTTCCGGGATAGTCTCTGGGCCAATGAACTGCAGGAACAATGGGAAAAGGATCGCTCAAAGAAAGCAGCAAAGAAGCAGCAAAGAGCTGCTGCGCGACAAGCAGCCGATTACGATCCTTATCCTAATACGCATGGTCATTATAATTCGACAAAGATAACCAAGAAACAGCGCCGTTTGGAAAACCGTCAACGTCGTGCACAGCTGAAGAGTCTTGCGGACCACGCAGAGGATGGCCAGGTAGTAGCGCAAGCTCCCAAGTCATTCGCCGACATTTGTGCATACATTGACGAATTTCTCTTGGACGAAACTCATACTACCCTCACATTGCCCCCTCTCGGTAAGCGTGATCGTGCGGTGGTGCATAATATGGCTGGTGCATATGCGCTGAAATCCAAGAGTCATGGTAAAGGCACGGAGCGCTTCCCCGTGCTGATGAAGACCTCTCGCACTGGCCACTCCGTGGATTATTCGCGACTTAAGCGCTTGTCTCGCATTCCATTTGCGCTGAGCGAACGGGAGTGGGACGCTCATCCAGGACTCGGCGGTGGTGGCGTGCGCATCGAAGTAGGCAGGCGACATAAGGATGGCACGCATGTGGGCAAAGGAGCTAAGCAAATCAGCGAAGACAATATTGGCCACAAACTACTGCGTTCTATGGGCTGGTCCTCGGGTCAAGGCATAGGACAGGCGGGTGGACGTACCGAGCCTGTCCAAGCCACTGTCAAGATCACGCGCAGTGGTTTGGGCATGTAACTTCGGCCATCTACCTTTCCATGCAGAGGACATTGTGACCCCCTGTGCCACGATGTCGCTAACGTGCAGCCTGTGCCTACTTGTCACGGCGGCTGATGCATACCCCGTAGCGCTGCCAGATAAACTACCTGCAGCCCATATTTAGTCATCATTCGCCGACCTCAAGTCCCTGTTGCGCCTCGGCAAGGGCCCTCGCGGCGCGTGGTAGCGACGCGATACTTGGTCACGTGTCAACGAAGGGGTCCTCGATGGAGCGTAACTTGGCTGTTTAGATTTTGTCATCGAATCGTCATCGCATATATTTACGACGTGCTGATACCGTCTTTGCGTCCGTGCTATGGACACTGATACTCCTGGTATCGGGATCAACGAGTTCCAGCACGACGTAGCGTCGCAGCATATGCGTGAACGGGAAATCCTAGAGCACAATGAGCGTGCCATGTGGATTTCTCCGGCAGAGGAGGCAGACCCTCCGCTTCCGCCTGATGCCTTGATCAATGTCCGGCGTGCAAAAAACCGTTTGATCGAAAGCAGCCTTCCTATCGGCACATTGAAACTGGACTTTTGTCCAAGTATTGATGACGCTGACGCTCTGGAGCCTGGAGCCATGAAGGAGAACACAGACGTTGTGTCGAGACGCGAGTCGCAGTCCCTTCACTCTGATATTGCTCTGGAAGAGGATGCATCTCCCGTGTTTGATATGCGCCGATGGCCACTTGCTTCTCCTCCGCCGCAACACTCGCCTCGAGTCCAGTCTCGCGGAGATATGCCGCCGCTGCCGCCAGATGCTGCTTTGCATGTAGCCATCGCCAAGGGGCGCGTGGCTAAGGACAAGTCGAGCATAAAGCGTGTCTCTGACTCTATGGAGGATGATGTGGTGCCCAATCCTGTGCATGATCGCCCCCGTATGCCTCATTCGGCCATCCGGCGAACACGACCCTGGCCAACATCGACGTTCTCGCAGCATTCTCATCGCAGCTATTCACCCGATGATGATGAGCTTCAAAGTGATTATGACCCACCATCTCTCCGTCGCACAGTATCCACTGTCACCATCGTGCGCAAGACATCGACCCGGCCCGATATCGACAGGCTTCCCAAGATGCCGCCGCCTCGTCCTAAACCCCAGACCATGGCGCCGCCGCCTCGTCCTGTCGAGCCTGTATCTTCAACGGAAAATGACTGGTCCACGACTTTTGATTCCCTGGATGCATTCGAGCCCAGCTCGCTCGACTTACTAGGTGAACCAAAACAGATGAAGCCAACAAGTCGGTCTCTTCCTCGGACCACAAGGCCAGACTCATCGACGTCCACAACCCAAATGAGCCAAGAAGATGACTCAGTAGAGTCTGCGTTCGAAGCGCCCCTCAAGGTGCCACCGACGCCTAGAGAACCAAACAAGACTTCGATTCGGTTGCTCTCTCATAATTCCTTGAGCCCAGAGCCTTTATCACCGTCATCCAGCGTTCATCGGTCCATGATGATGCGTGCGCCACTAACACCGTCGTACCCGCTTCGTGATTCGCCGCGCTCATCCGAGCCTACCACTGTGCGCTCCTCGACACAAACGGTGTTGGCCCGAGATATGTGTGAGATCAACGACGTCCACAGTACGCCGTCGACGCCAGCCCCGGCTCACAGTCGAGCTGCTCTGCTTATGACAGATTCCACGCCTGTCTCATCATCTTTCTCTATGCCGTCGGCACCAACGCGATCCATGCCGAATCTGTCCAGCTCGTCAGCCACATCACCACGGTCATCGTCACCGAGAACACAGTTGCCGTCTACGGCGCATGTTTCACCCCCACCCCCACCGTCATGGGCATCTACCCCGCCGTCAGGATCCCCTCCCGCATCACCGCCCATCGTGCAAGGGCCGGCCCCGTATCCTGGCTCTTACCTCTCGCTCATGGAGCGCGTGAAGATGGCAAGCAGCATGAATGCCTCCACGCGTCATTTAGCCGCACGAGGCGTCCCCATGTATGGGTCTGGAATGGATGATTATGTGCAAACCAACCAAGTCTTGACATCACCGGCTCCTGCAGAGATCTACTCTACGGGTGCAAACGTGGATGAGCCTGAAGAGCATCCTGTCGGACAGTCCAAGACGAACGAATCGGAAGCGCCCACAGTGCCATCTAAAGACTCCGTATGGCTCTCTGATTCAGGAGAGGGTCTTGGCGCCACGGTACCGCCTGCGTCAGGTCCTGTGCAGACCATGCCTACCATGGCATCCACACCTTCACAACCACGCTCTGTGCCAGTCTCAGCATCTAATACATTTGCCATGCCTTCTTCGTCGGCCGCAGAGGCGCCGCCGCCGCCATCTATGACAGGACACGAGCCTGCTGAACCTCAGCCTCAGGGTGCAAAGCTGCCACAACCCTTACCAGCATCAGAAGCACCCATGCGGACCTCGGAGCCACCACAGTTCTCGTGGAATATTATGCCCGTGTGGCCTTCGGCGGCCGTAGACACGGCGAAACAGGGTATCCCGGAAGAAGTATCCATGGCTGATACAAGCTCAGCTACGATGTTTGTGCGCTCAGACTCAGAACTGCCTACGGAGGCTATGCGTGATATGAACTTGGTGCAAGAGACCAACGAACAGGCGCCGCCGGCACATGTCAGCGAGCCGAAACCGCTCGACCCATCAGAGCGCGAGGATCAGCCCAGTTTGGATGAGGTGGCGTGGTCTTGGCTGAGACAACCCAACCCAGAAACCCCCC